>WNGA01007736.1_pt1 | contig 14882 bp, 14 predicted proteins | sample 5400061 | NCBI WGS metagenome assembly WNGA01 (sample SAMN13153366, study PRJNA577476) | soil metagenome | isolation source: 100 cm soil or saprolite under grassland replicate 2 | place: USA:California | collected 2016-06-15
CATCGGCGGGTTGGGCGCTCATCACACGCCGGAGGTCCACGATGAGTTGCTGAAGTTTCTTTGCTCTGATTCCTATCGCGCGTCGATGGCGAACGGCGCGCTGGCGGCGATTCGCGTTCAGGACGACGCGGGCTTCATCGCGCCGCTGTTGGAAACGTTACGGGAAAATGAGGTGAACTGGCCGACGCCCGTTTTCACCCGCGGGCTCGAAACGCTTGCCTGGCTGGCGCGCAACGAGGAGAAGAAGGAATCCGCGCGCGAATTCCTGGTCGCCCGCGTGAACAGCGCGAAGCAACGCGTGCAGAACGCGGCTCTGGCAGGCCTCGGCATGCTCGGCGATCCGAAGGCAATCGGCGTGCTGGAGAAATTTGTTACGCTCCCCAAGGAACGTCCCGAACGCGACATCGCCGAGAGATCGCTGGCTGCGCTCCGCGACGCGAAGAAGCCCGGGGCCGAACTCGGCTCGCTCCGCGGTGAACTCCTCAAGTTACAGCGGGATAACCAGGAGTTGAGGAAGGAATTCGACGAACTCAAAAAGAAACTTGAAGCTGCGGGGAAAGTAGCGCCGGTAAAACCGACCGCAAAAGCGCCGAAGCGGTGAGGCGCCGCTTCAGTGGCACGGAGTTACAAGGATCGACCATCCGACGGATCCGACCGATCCCTCTCGCAAGCGTGACCCTTGTCCCTCACGGCGTGCCGCTCGCGGCGCGAAGATTTCGCGCGCGCGGGAAGGTGAATTGGGCCTCCTTGCCGGTGAGTGCGGCGCCGAAGTCGAGCATCGCGTCGTTGCCTGTCGGCTCGACGGGCAGGGGCTTGATGAAATAGTTGGCCAGCGTTCCGGCGACGCCGCCCTTGAGCCTCTGCCAAAAGCTGTCACTGGCCTCCTTGCGCTTCACGCTGGAGACGGTCACGCCCATCCGCGGCCGGCCTTCGGCCTTCCGAAACGTCAGGGCGTTGACCCGGGCCACGATCTCGTTGGTAATACAAAGCTGGTTATCCCGGTACAGGAGATCGGCCAGGCCAATGCTGACGGGGCTGGTTCCTCCGTGGGCATTGAACCGCAACCGGACTTCCGTGACGGTCGCCACGCGTCCGGTCACGACGCCTTCGACCTCGATGAGGCCGCGGCCCGAACCTTCGATGGAAATGTATTGCAGGGCCCGTTCCAGCGCCTCGCCCGCCCTGAGCTGGCGCTCGTGGCGGCGTACTTTCTCCGAGTTGTCGAAGATGTTCCGGTGGGAGCCGTCACCGGTGAAAGTGAACTCGCATTCGGCCGAGAAGGCGCCTGAGGAAAACCGCCGCGTGACGCTGAGGACTCGCGACCGCTGCGCATTGCCGGCGCTCTCATGGACGGAGACCGGGTCCGGGGAAATCAACGGCACAAAATACATGAACGCGCCGATGGGGTTGCCCGGCGAATCGTCGCTGAAGTCCAGGCGCAGCGTCGGGCCGGCCGCGCCAGCCGCGGGTGGTTCCGCGTTCCGCGCCAGCCTGAAAGGGAACGAGTCGTCCGCTCGCTTCGCCCCTGAATTGCAACAGCCGGCGAAAGCGAGCAGCCCCAGCAAGAGCGCTGCCGTCAGGCAGCGTAGACCCGCCGCGAAGCCTTTGGGCAGTGGGGCAGTCATTTCTGTTTTCAATGCGGGTCAGGGTAATGAGTTCGTGCCGTGGTTTGTCCAGAGGAATTGCGAAGCGGCGGCCGGAATCAATAGTAAGGCAGGCCTGACGCTAAACACATACTCGTGGCCGGGACAGGCGAGACGGCTGCCCGACGGCCCGACGTTGTTGCCCCACCCCGCGCTTGCAATCCGGCCGCCGACTCCTCATGCTCTTGCTGGAATTGCTTCGGCCCGCGCATTCAACCCATGCCCGCGCCGCGCCGCCATTGCATGAGCACAACGCCAGAAGCGGATTTTGATCTCGAGCAGGTGTTCCTGCCCGCGTGGGCCAAGGAATCGCCCAAGGCCAACCGCTTCGAGAATTTCCGCGGCGAGCCCGAGCGGGATCGCGACCGCCGATCGGATCGCCGCGACCGTCCGCCCCGTCGTCCGCAAGGCGACCGGCCGTCCGGCAAGCCTCCGTTCGCTGGCCGCCCCGGCCAGCCGCCTCGCGGCCCCCGGCCGCCCCGCCGCGACGGGCGCGGCCCGCGTGACGACCGGCGGGATCGGCCCGAGCGCCCCGCGCCGCCGCCCCCGCTGCCGGAGATCCAGCTCGTGCTGGTGGCCGACGAGCACGGGGTCGATTTGCTCTCGCGCCAGATTCGCGTCACGGGCCGGGCGTATCCGCTGTTCGAGATTGCGCAGATGATTCTCGCCAAACCCGAGCGCCACACCCTCACCTTCACAGTCAAGAAGAAGCCCGACGGCTCGGCCGTGCAAGCGCTCTTCCTGTGCGCGCTCGACGAGACGCTCTGGCTGTCGGAGGACGACGCGGTGCGCCACGTGCTGGACCGGCACTTCGCCACGTTTTATCGGCCCGAGCGCACGCCGATTGATCCGCCCAGGGGCGTTTACACCTTTGTCGCCCAATGCAGCATGAGCGGCGCCGTGCTCGGGCCGCCCAATCACCACGATTATCAGAACCAGCTCCGCCGTCTGCACGCGGAGAAATTCTCGCGGATGCATTTCGAGACGTTCAAGTCGAAGGTGCGCATCGTCCGCGACGAAGCCGTGGTGAAGAAATGGATCGACGACCAGAGCTGGAAGACCGAATACGTCTGCCTCAACATGCCTGAGAGCCTTAAACTGGCGACTCGCGAGGAAGTCGAGAAGCATTTCCGGGAGGTGCATCTGGCCAACATCATCAAGCCCGTCGAGACTCACCGTATCACAGGCACCGCCGGCCGGGGCCAGCGGGACCGCGAGTTGACCCGCCTTATCCGCCAGCGCTGGGACGAACAGCGCCGTTTCCCGATGCAGGTCGCCACGACTTTGAGCCAGCAATTTGCCTCCCGCGGGCTGCAGTTCTTCAAGGTCAATCGCGCCATCACCCATGTCTCCGTCGCCCGGCCGCGGTATCTGGACCTCGAAGCCACGCCTGTCTCGGAGGGCGTCCTGCGTATTGTCGAATTCGTCAACGCCCATCCCAAGTGCACCCGCAAGCAGTTGGTCGAGTCTCTGGCTCCCGCGCCGGCCGTCGTGCCAGTCACGCCGGGCGAAGGCGCTCCAGCGCCGGCCGCCGGCGCTCCGGCCGCGATGTCCCCGGAAGTCGCGTCCGTTATGACCGACTTGCACTGGCTCGTGCATCAGGGACACGTCATCGAATTCGCCAACGGCGTCCTCGAAACCGCCAAAAAACCCTTGCCCAGACCGGAGAGGCCCGCCGCCAAACCGGCCGAGCCGACCGCCGCCGATGCGGCCGCCGCGGCGTTGCCCGCGGAACCCGCGCCTGCGGATCTTGCGGCCGAAGTCCTCATCGATCCGGGGTCCATCGCGACCGCCTCGGGAGTCGCGGCGGAAGCCGTCGCGCCGGCTGCCGAAGTGTCACCTGCCGAATCACCCGCTATCGATGCTGCGCCCGTGCCGGCGGCGGAAGTCCCGCCACCTGCGTCCGGCGATCCGACCGCGGGCGCCTGAAGCCCGTTTTGTGCCCGCACTCTGCATGGACTTGCTGGCCGACATTCGTCGTCTCGTCGCGGCTTGCGGATTGATTCTGCTGGCAGGCCCAGCGACCCTCCGCGGCGCGGAGCCAGTCGCGCCGCCAACGAACGCGCCCGCCCAATCCGGCGAGGATTCCGCGGAAACCCAGCGCGTCTTGCGCTCCTACCTTCACCTTCAGGAACAGCTTCACGCCACGTTGCTGGCCATCGAGCAGACCCGAATGGAGAACGCCCTGGCCGCGCGCACCAATTCCGAGGCGCTCGCCACCCGCCTCAAACTGATCGAGGAATCGCTCCTCCAATCGCGCGAACAACAGATGGAATCCATGCGGCACTCCAGCCGCACCATGCTGACCCTGGCGGGCATCTTCGTCAGCGTCGGATTCCTCACCCTGCTGTTCATGGCGTTGTTCCAGTTGCGCGGGATGCACCGCCTGGCGGAAATCGCGACCGGCCTGCCCGGCGGCCAATTCTCCGCCGCGCTCGAGCCGGGCGATGCGCGCCTGATTGGCCCCGGCGGCGGCGGCCTTCAGACGGCCCGCCTGCACGGCCTCATCGAGCGTCTTGAAGGCCGCATCCTCGAGCTGGAGACCGCTGCGCACGCAGAGCATGCCCCGAACGGCGCCGGAGAGCGCAAGCCCTTCACGAACCTGCGCGACGCGGCCACTGGCGCGCCGAACCACACAAAGGTATTGCTCGGCAAGGGACAAACCCTGTTGAACCTCGGCCAGCCCGAAAGCGCGCTGAGCTGTTTCGAGGAAGTGCTGGCGCTGGAGCCGGACAATGCCGAAGTCCACCTTCGCAAAGGCATGGCGCTCGAACGCCTCAAGCGCCTCGACGAAGCCGTGGCCTGCTGCGAGCGCGCCATCGCGTTGGACGGCTCGCTCACGCAGGCGTATCTCTGCAAAGGCAGCCTGTTCAACGAGCAGGAGCGCTACAGTGAGGCCCTCGAGTGTTACGAACAGGCATTGCGCACCGAGGCGAATCCTTAGCCCGCGTATTTCAGACCTCGCATGAAACGCCCACAGCCTGTAGCCGCCGACGTGAGGAGGCGGATTCGTTACCCCGTATGGTCCATCCGCCTCCTCACGTCGGCGGCTACGTGGAGTATGAAATATCCGAGTTAGCTGTAACGTGGCAGGTGACCGCCGTGCCCGCTGAAATCTCAGTCATCGTCCCCGTTTACGACGAGGCCGACAACGTCGCGCCGTTGGTGCGCGAAGTTGCCGAGGCGCTGAACTCTGTCACGCCACATTGGGAACTGGTGTTGGTGGACGACTCGAGCACGGACGACACCTGGCGGCGTATCGCCGAGGCGCGCCGGGCCGAGCCCCGGGTGCGCGGCCTGCGCCATAAGCGCAACGCCGGCCAGAGCGCTGCCGTCTGGACCGGCCTCCAGGCCACGACCAGCCCGGTGCTCTGCACCCTCGATGGCGATTTGCAGAATGACCCCGCCGATCTGCCGAAGATGATCGCCGAATTGAAGCGCGTCGATTTTGTCAGCGGCATGAGGCTCGACCGACGGGACACCTGGCTGCGAAAAGTCTCCTCCCGAATTGCCCGCTGGGCGCGGCGCCGGGCGCTCGGCGTGGACTTCCGCGACACCGGCTGCGCCATTCGAGCCTTCAAACGCGAGGCGCTGGCGGGCGTGTTTCCATTCAATGGCCTGCACCGGTTCCTGCCGGTGCTTGTGCACGGCGGCGGTTTCAAGACGCTCGAAGTGCCTGTGAACCACCGCCCGCGCCGGGCGGGCGTGTCGAAATACGGCGTCTGGAACCGGCTCGGGCGGGGCCTCTACGATCTCGTCGCCATTTCGTGGTATCAACGCCGCCGCTATCGGGCGCCGGGCTATGTGGAACTGGACGAGGAAGCCGCTACGCCACCTGCGCCGGGGCGGGAAGTGGTCGAAGGGTTGAAGCGTTGAGACGCCACTGGGAGCGTCGGCATCCTTTCCAGCGTGTGTTCGCAGGGCACTCGCCGGCAAGGATGCCGGCGGTCCCGGCGGCGCGATCCCTCGCTGGCTGAGCCTCGCCGGCAGGATGCCGGCGCTCGCAGTCCTTGCACTCCCGTTCCTGGCCGCGATGAGCGGTCAATGACTTGCCGACGCCCTCACTTCTCCGCGTGACGATTCCCTTCCCGGCGTGACGTTTTGCTTCCCGGCTTGTCTCACCCTCGTTGCGATGCAATCGGACTCAATGCGCCCCGCTCTGACCGCCGCTACTGATGCGCCGCGGTTCCTCGAAGACCTCGTGCGCCAGGCCGAGACCGCCGGCGCCAGCGACATCCATCTCCAGAGGCTCGGCGCGTCCGCGGCGATATCGTTCCGGCTTGACGGCGTGATGACGCCCATCGCTCCCGTGCCCGATGAAATCGCCGAGCGCCTCTTTGGCCGAATCAAGTTCCTGGCCCGTCTCAAGACCTACCAGGAATCGCTCCCGCAAGACGGCCGCATCGACCGCGCCGACGCAGGCTCGCGCAGTGACTTGCGGGTCTCGACCTATCCGACCGTGACCGGTGAGAAGATTGTGCTGCGTCTCTTCGGCGCCGCAAGCACACGGCAACTCTCCGAACTGGGCTTCCCCGAGGGCGCCGAAGCCGAATTGGAGCGGTTTCTAAGGTTGAGCGCCGGGTTGCTCCTGCTGACCGGCCCTGCCGGCAGCGGAAAAACGACGACGATTCACGCCTGCCTGGCCGCGCTGGCCGCCCACGGCAGGCGGCATGTCATTACGATCGAGGATCCTGTGGAGCAGATCATCCCGGGCGTCATGCAGACCGAGGTGAACGAGGCGCGAGGGCTTACGTTCGCCGCGGCCGCCCGCCACCTGTTGCGGCAGGATCCGCAGGTGCTCGTGGTGGGCGAGATTCGCGACGAGGAAAGCGCCGCCATCGCCGTGCGCGCCGCGCTGACCGGGCACTTGATGATTTCCACGCTGCACGCCGGCTCGTGCGCCGGGGTGTGGGAACGGATGCAGGTGCTCTGTCCGGACCACTCGGCGGCGTTGAGCGCGCTGGAGTTGATTCTGAACCAGCGATTGCTTCGGCGAATTTGCCGCGCGTGCGCCGGCACGGGTTGCGGGGACTGTCTTCACACCGGCCACAAGGGTCGTGCACCGGTCGTGGAATGGTTCCGTGTGGACGCTCCGGCGCGCCGCGGCATCCGTGAGCGCGGCGCCGGCGCCATCCAGCCCCTGCTGCCGCTCGAATTGGCCGCGAGCCAATTGGTCGCATGCGGCGTTACGAACCCGCCCGAGATCGAGCGAATCCTGGCCCGGTAACGATTCAACGCAGCCCATGAACCACGACGAACTGGCCTTCGCCAACCAGCAACTGGCCGGCATGCTCAAGGGCGGCGTGCCGCTCGAAGGGGCGCTTCGACAGCTTTGCGCCGAGATGCAACGCGGCCCGCTGCGGGCGGAACTGCAAGCCCTCGAGGCTGATTTGGCGAAGGGCACGCCGCTGCGCGACGCGCTGGCCGCGCGCCGGCTGCCCGCGTTCTACAGCGCGATGCTTCAGGTCGGCGCGAAGAGCAACGACCTGCCTGGCGTGCTCACCCTGCTGGCCGACTACTACCATCGGGCGCACCTGACCTGGACGCGGTTGAAGGGATTGCTCGTGTATCCGTTCATCGTGCTGGCCACGGCGCTCGCGGTCTCGGTGATTGTGGCGGTGATCTATCAGCGGCTGACGCTGGAGGTGGCGACGGATGTCTCCCAGGGCGTCTTGCCCGGCCAGTCCGGGTTGCCGAATGCTTTCGGGCTGCTGCTCAACCTTTGGATGCCCGTCGCCGTCATCGCGTTGCTTTGCGGCGCCGCCTCGCTGATGATCGCCGTGCCGAAATGGCGGCGCGAACTGCGCTGGCGGTTTCCCGGATTCAAGGAAGCGGGTCTTTCGCACCTGGCCTCCGCGCTGGCGCTCATGCTGGAGAAAGGCTGCACTCTCGATCAGGCGCTGACGCTCCTCCAACAACTCGAAACCGGCTCACCCGCGGCTCCCGAACTGGCGCAGTGGAAGGCCCGCCTCGCAGCCGGCCACAAAAACTTTTCCGAGCTGGCCGGAGGCGGAAGGATCGTGCCGCCGTTGTTCGTCTGGCTGGTCGCCGGAAGCGGCGAAGACTGGGCAGGCGGGTTCCGTCAGGCGGCGAAGATTTATTTCGACCGGGCGCGGCACCGAACCGAGGTGCTGCTTTACGCGGCGCTGCCGGTGAGCGTCATGGGGCTTGGGCTTTTGATCCTCACGCAGGTGTTGCCGATGGCGCGCATGTTCGCCGGGCTGATGGGCTCGCTGGTGAATATCGACGAAATGGGCGAGTAACCGTGAATCATCCTCCGCATGGATTCTGACGATCTCATTAGGCCACTGCTGATCGGGTTCCTGTATCTAATCCTCGCCCTCGTGCCGCTGGCGCTCGTCTGGTGTGGCTGGCTGTGGCTGAGTTCCACGCTGAACCGCGAGGAGCGGGCGCGCTGCTTTCTGAGCCTGCTCGAACTCGGCCTCCAACAAGGCCGCTCGCCGGAGCAAACGATCCGCTCATTGGCCGACGCGCGCGTGGGCCTGGAGGAACTGGGCCGGTATTTTCCGGCGCTTGCCGAAGCTGTGCAGAGCGGAAGGCGCTTGAGCGCGGCGCTCGACACCGTGCCTAAGTTCCTTCCGCGGCCGGTGCGGGCGATGCTCCGCGTGGGCGAGGAACTCGGCGAGTTGCGCAAAGTGCTGCCTGCCTGCCGGGCCACACTCAACGGCGCGCGAGGCGAGACGCAGAGCATCTCGAACAACCTCGTCGTGCTGATGTTCGTCTCCCCACTCGGGCCGCTGGTGCTCGGGGTGCTTGCCGTGTGGGTGTTTCCAAAACTCAAGGATGTCGCCAGGGACATGGCCTCGGACACCCCTGCGTGGTCCGGCGCGCTATTCGACGGGAGTATCGCGGTGGCGTGGTTCATCGCCGCTGCCTGGCTCCTGTTCTGGCTCGGTAACCTGGCCTTGCCGGATCGTGTCGAGTTCCTGCTGCCCTGGCGCCGCAAACGAATGCAGCGCGATTTCTCGACGATGCTCTCGCTGCTGCTCGACGCCGGCGTGCCGGAAGCCCGGGCGTTGCGGCTGGGCGCCGAATGCGCCGCCAATGCGGGCTTTCTCGAGCGGGCCGATCGCGCAGGCGTCGATCTTCAACAGGGCGCCAGATTGCCGGAGGCCGCGCGCCGGCTCGATGCTGGCGGCGAGTTCGCCTGGCGGCTGCGCAACGCCGCCGCGCCCGGCGGCAGCTTTGCCGCCGCGCTCGAGGGGTGGCACGAGGCGCTGGCGGCGAAGGCGTTTCAGCAGCAGCAGACCGCGTCGCAACTCGTCACGACCGGGTTCGTCCTGCTGAACGGAGTGATGGTCAGCCTTGTGGCAGTCGGATTGTTTCGCATGCTGCTCGCTATTCTGGACGAGGCCGCGTTATGAAAGTCCGACGACATCACGGCGGGCGCGCGCGGGCAGGAGCACTTCTCACCGAGGCGGTCGTGGCGTTGGGCATCCTGGTTGCGGTGATGATTCCGCTGGCGTTCACGTTTCAGCAGGAGACGCGCACTTGCCGCGCCCATTATTACAAAGCCGTTGCGATGGAAATCGTGGACGGCGAGGTCGAGGCGCTGGCCGCGGGTGAATGGCGCGCATTCCGTCCCGGCAAACAAAGCTACGCCGTTCGCGCCGCCGCCGCGACGAACCTGCCGCCGGGCGATTTCCTGTTGACGCTCGACGAGGCTCGCGTGCGGCTCGAGTGGATTCCCAGAGCAGGCGGCGCCGGCGGGATCGTGGCCCGTGAGGTGAAAGTGCGATGAGAACCCAGTCGAGAGCCTATGTGCTTACCGTAGCTGCGACCGTGAGATCGCGGACTGCATGTTCAGACGAGCAAGAAGTCGGACTCAACGCCCGACGCCCAATGTCCCCGCCCCGCGACTTCACGGTCGCAGCGACCCTCGACTCCCAGCGGGGCATCGCGCTGGTCGACTGTCTGGCCTACATCGGCTTGCTGGCGGTGATTCTGACGATGGCATTTGCCGCTTTCTACCGGGCCTTGGAGCGCTCCCGTGACCTTTCGCGCAACGCGGCGGGGATTGTTCGTGCGTTGCAAGCCGGCGAACGATGGCGCGCGGACGTGCGTGCGTCCGCCCGGCCACCGCAACTCGAAACAGTCGGTGAGGAATCGCGACTCCGCCTGGCCAGCGGCGCGGGAGAAGTGACCTACACCTTTCGCGCCGGCGGGGTCTTGCGGCAGGCGCTGCCCAACACCAACTGGGTGGAGTGTCTGCCGCGAGCGGCCAGTTCCCGCATCTTCGAGGAGCGCCGCCAGCGCGTGGCGGTGTGGCACTGGGACGTCGAGTTGAAGGGCGGACAGAAAGTCGCCCGAGTGCGGCCACTGTTCAGTTTTCAAGCCGTTGCGAGGAGCGCACGAAGGCCATGAAGTTACCCGAAGCCCGGTTCCATTCCGTATCGCGGCGACAGAATCGCCGCGGCTGCGCCGTGCTCGTCATCCTCGCCCTGCTGGCGGCGATGTCCGCCATCGTCATCGCCAACACCTATTCTCTCCACGCGCTCAAACAGGAACTCCAGCTTCTCGACCAGCGCCAGAAGCAACGGCTCAACGCAGGCCCCGGCAATTGAACGTGCGGACTCTCACACTTTGCAAAGTGTGGAATTGCTCGACTACAACTCCGCAGATCGGCGGCTGACGGAAAGGTGAGATGAGGGAAGAGGTATGAAAAGAGAAGGGGAGGGCGTTCGGGCTGAACCTTCATACCTCATACCTCATACCTCTTCCCTTCTCGCCTCGCACTCTCCCGGCACTCGACGGTTGGCAAGCCCCCCTGCGCTCTGCTAATCACCCCGTGTGACTCAGAGCGCTCCGAGCTTGTTGCTCCTGATTCCGGCCTACAACGAAGAGAAACGCATCGAGCCGGTGCTGCGCGACTTTGCGACTTACTTTCGGGACCATTACCCCGGCCGATTCCAGCTCGTCGTCGTCCTCAACGGCTGCCGGGATAACACGCTGGGCATCGTCGAAGGGGTCGGGCGCGAGTTCCCGACGGTCTCGGCGCTCAACTTTCCCGCGCCCATCGGCAAGGGCGGCGCGCTTATTGAAGGGCTGCGCCTGGCCACCGAACCCGCCACTCAAGCCGAGTTGATTGGATACGTTGACGCCGACGGCGCAACCGCCCCGCGGACGTTCCATGACCTGGCGGAGCTGGTCACTGGTGACGTCGACTGCGTCATCGGCTCGCGCTGGCTGCCGGGCGCAATCCTGCACCAGAGCCAGACGAAGCTGCGCCGCTTCGTCAGCCGTTGCTTCCATTTCATCGTCGAGTGCCTCTTTTGGATGCACGTTGCCGACACCCAATGTCCCGGCAAAGTCATGCGCCGCGCCGCCGTCGAAAAAATTCACGGCGACCTTCGCATTTCGGACCTTTCGTTCGACGTGAACCTGCTCTACGCCCTCAAGCGGGCCGGCTACCGAATCAAGGAAGTGCCGATCGAATGGACCGACATCGCCGGCTCGAAAGTGACGCAAACTCTGGCGCGCAGCTCTCTGGTGATGTTCCTTTCCGTCGTGCGCCTGCGGCTGGTCCACTCGCCGTTTTACAAGATGCTCAAACCGTTGCGCCCGCTTGAGGTTTGGATTTACCGCAAGCTCAAAAACCCGCCGCCGCGAAGCGGCGAGCAGAGGCCGCCCTGAACCCCAAAACCCCGCACCCATTATGATCGCCATGCTCGGGCCGATGAACCTTCGAGAAATGGCTGCGGCCGTCGTCGTGGTGGGGATATTCGCCGGCTGGTTTTGCGGTTGTGCCAGTGACGGCAAGAAGCCCGCCACGACGACTCCAACTGTTCCCCAAGGCTACGTCGGCTTTATTGTCACTGGTTCCGCCGAAACGAAAATGAAGTTCAACGTGTCGCATTACCGGGACGGCCAGCCGTCGCCCGTCGGCAAATGCGGCGGGAGGGACGGCGAGACGTTGCGCGTGCCAGTGCCCGTCGGATCGCAGGAGTTCGCGCTCATTCCTGAACTCGAAGGCGCCTCGAAGCTGGTGCGGGTGGACGTGAAGGCGGGCAAAGTGACGCTGGTGATTATCCGACTCGACACGATGCGGACGCTTCGGGGAGGCCGGCGAATAGGCTTCGTATGGGACGTGACCGCCTTGCCTCCCGGCGCCTTGCCGGCAAAAACACGGCCCTGACCCGGAGGAAGGGGTTGCCTGCGTCACCCGGCGCAGGTGACACAGCCGCGGCTACGGCACCGGATTTGCCGTCCGCCCCTCGCGCCACGTAAAGAAGAGGCACACTGCCAGCAACAGCGATCCAAAGAGGCCCAGCGTGTGGATGATCGTCTCGAAGCTGTCGTGCCGGAACCGAAGCGTGATGTAGTAACCAGCCGCAACCGCAACCAGGAACGGCACGGCGGCAAACCGTTCGCGAGCCAGGAGATTGTTCACCAGCACGCTGGAAAGAATCAGCGGCAACATGCACCAGGCGAACAGCGGCACCAGCGGCGCGACTTTGAGGAACGTCTCGTTGTAGACCAGCCTCAGCGGCAGCGTCGGAAACAGCGTGCAGAACGTCGCCGCGCCGACGCCCAGCAGCGCAGTGGCGCCCACGGCTTGCGCGAGCACGGAGGTTTTCTGCGCGCGGGCCGCGCTTTGGACCAGCTTGGGGAAGAGCACCGCCGTGACGGGCGCAGTGAAAAAGTAAATCGCGCGGCCAATCATGCCGGCCGCCCCGTAGTATCCGGTTTCTTCGCGCGGAAAGAACTCCTGCACCACGAGCATGTCCTGGGTGAGCATGAACGTCACCGCGCCGAACCCGAGCGTGATCGGCACCATGCGCCTGAGCCACGGCAGCCAGTCGAACGGCGCCGCCGGGCCCCGCCACAGATCGGCGGTCTGCCACAGCCCAATCCCCACCGCGACCAGCATGCCGAGCAGCGCACCGGTCATTCCGCCCGCCGACCAGCCGCCCAACAGCAGGACGATGACGGTGACGGAGCCAAGCCGCGTCAGCCCGTTCAATATGTTGGCCCAGCCGAGCCAGAAAAAGTTCTGTCGCCCCTGGAGCACGCCCAGGATTATGGGCGACCATAGGGAAATCAGGCCGAGCAGCAGAGTGATCCAGAGCGCGGCGGGATTCGTGATTTGGAAACGACGCAACAGCGCATCGCTGAAGACCAGCGCCAGCGCGGCCATCAATCCCCAGAGGAAGAATGTGCCCTTCATCAGAGCCCGCATTGTGCCGGTGAGCCGCTGACGCTCGGCGTCGGTCTCCGCGGACACCGCTTGGTGGACAAACGTCAACTGAAGCCCCGCGGCGGGAATCGCCATCTGGTTGAGGATCTGGAGCAGTGTGGTGAAGACGCCGTACTCCTCCTTCGGCATCCGGCCGGCGACTTTGTGGACCCCGTACATGAGCGCACCGCTCACGGTGGTGGCCAGGATCATCCAGCCACTCTGGCGGAAGAAGGTGAATTTGCTCATGCGCGAAGCTGTCGGCGCGTCGCCGGCGGGCGTTGAAGAGGATTCGGTGGCGGCGGATGTCATTCCAGCGACTTCAAAAACCTTAGCAGCAATTGGGTCGCGCGCTCCAGTTGCGAAATCGCCACCCACTCGTCCACCGTGTGCGCCTGCGCGATGTCGCCGGGGCCGAACACGACCGAAGGAATGCCACCCGCCGCCAACACGCCGGCGTCGGTGAAGAAATCCACGCCCAGTGGCCGGCTTTGTCCGGTAGCGCGAAGGAACTGGCGCACGAGCGGCAGCCGCGGGTCGGTCTGCATCGGCGGGGCGACGGCCTCGCCCTTTGTGTCAGCCATTGTGGCGTTGAGCCCGCGCCGGCGGATAAAGCGCAGGATTTCGCGCTTCACGGCGGAATCGGTTTCGCCGGGGATCGTGCGCCGGTCGATGTCAATCGTGCATCGGTCAGGCACGATGTTCGGCTGCCGGCCGCCCGCAATGGCGCCGACGTTCACTGTCGGGAAGCGGAGCAGGGGATGGCGGCGGCGGCGCAGGGCAATGGCGTAATCGGTTTCGAGGAGGTTGACTATCTTCGCCATCTGATGAACGGCGTTGCGGCCCAGATCAGGCCGCGCCCCGTGCGCCGCCTTGCCGCGCGTCTCCAGCTTGAGCCACAAGTCGCCTTTGTGCGCGGTGACGACCTTGCAGCGGGTCGGTTCGCCCACGATGGCCAGATCCGCCTTAAAGGCGCGCCGGATGAGGAAACGCGAACCGGCTTGCCCCACTTCCTCGTCGACAAACGCGCAGAAGACGACCTCGGTCGCTGCCGGCCGATTCGGCCGCGAGGCCAGTTCGAGCAATGCCGACAGCATGGCCGCAATACTGCCTTTGGTGTCGCACGCGCCGCGGCCGTAGACGCGCCCGGATTTGGTGATTGGCGTGAATTGCTCGTCGCTGGCGACGCCGACAGTATCCATGTGCGGGGCGAGCAGCAGGCGACGAGTGGGCTTGCCGGTGACCCCCAGTACGGCAACCAGGTTGGAACGACCCGGAAAGACCTCTTGAAGGTCCACGTCCAGCCCCGCCTTCGCCGCCGTGGCCGCGAGAAACCCGGCAACGCGCCGTTCGCCGGCGCGCGGGTCACCTCCCGGCAGAAGCGCCGGGTTCACGCTGGGCAGCGCGATGAGTTCGCAAAGCAGCCGGGCGGGATTGGCCGTCATCTCAATCGAGCACGAACGTCTTCAAGCTGGCCTCGAAGACTTCGTCGATCTCCGCGCCACCACCGGCGAGCGCAGAGCAGGTCACGACGAACTTTTTGTCGCCCGTTCCCGCGAAGAAGTAGAACGCCTGCTTGAGCAACGTGCCGTTCTGATCGCTTTGGATGAGTAGCCGGGTGCCTTTCAGGCCGGAAGCCGTCTTAAAGTCGCTTTTCCCGACTTCCTTGTAGCTCTTGAAAGCCTTGGAAAGCGTTGCCTTGTTCGCGTCCACGTAGGCGGCAAGGGGCATTTCTGCCGTCTCATCCACGACGTTGATGTTCGGCGCGAACCCCTTCGAAGCGGGGCCCGCGGCGATCGAGTATTTCATTCCGGGCAAGGTTCGGACTGCCCATCCTTGGGGCGGACAGAACGAGAATCCGCCCGCGGTTTCCTTGTGTCGCTTGCCGACGTCTGCGGCGAACAGCGGAACAACGGAAAGGAGGATGGTGGCGAGAATGAGTTTTCGTTTGATATTCATCCATTCAGTGTCGGCCAAGCGCCAATTGGCTTGAGGTTTCTTTTCTTCTCCCTCTCCCCCTCCGAGGGGGAGAGGGAGTTCGG
>WNGA01007737.1_pt1 | contig 14882 bp, 12 predicted proteins | sample 5400061 | NCBI WGS metagenome assembly WNGA01 (sample SAMN13153366, study PRJNA577476) | soil metagenome | isolation source: 100 cm soil or saprolite under grassland replicate 2 | place: USA:California | collected 2016-06-15
CGAAGCAGCCGAACAGCAGCCCGATCGCGGCTGGCGAGGTCCCGTGGCTCAGCGCCAGGTAGATCGGTAGATACGTAAAGTAGCCGTAGTCGAGGAAGAACCGAAGCGCGCCGGCGCTGAACGCCAGCAGCAGGCGCGGCCGACGGCCGATGCCGCGCAGACTGCCCAAGTAGGCCAGCGCGCCTTCGTGCGCGGTCGGTCGGATGTCGGGCAGCCAGGCCAGCCCTAGGAAGGCGACTGGGATGGCCAGCGCGAACAAGAAGAACGGCATGCTCCACGATACGACCGCCAAACCGCCCGCCAGGGCCGGGATCACTGCCGTGGCGACCCGGTCGAGGACGACTTTGAGGCCCTGCGCGCTGGTCTCTCGCTCGCCCTCCAGCAGATCGCTCAGCAGAACGATCGTCAGCGGCGTGAGCGCGCCCGCTCCGACGCCCTGGACGGCCCGCAGGAAGAGCGCCCACTCGAAGCTGGGTGCCAGGCCCACCGCCGCGCCGGCCAGCCCAAACAGCAGCATCCCGCCGAACAGGACCGGGCGGCGCCCATGCAGGTCGGCGATCGCCCCGGCAATGGGCGCGACGAAGATCATCGGGACCGTGTAAACGGTGACCACCAGCCCGACCGCCGACTGGTCTACGCCCAGCTGCTGCATCATCGGCGGCAGGACCGGGTAGACCAGGTTGACGCCCATGATGGAGGCGACGCTGGTGGACAGCGCGACGAGCAGGCCACGCTGTGTGTCGGCCGGCAGCCCGCCCAGCCCGAACGCCGCGCCTAGCGAGGGCATGCGCATCTCGCGGGATTATGGTCCGACTTGTCTCCCGAGGCAACGAAGCCCTGGGAGCGCGGGCATCTCGCCCGCTTCGGCGAGGGCGGGCGAGACGCCCGCGCTCCCAGGACGAGCCCATCAAGGCTGCCCCGGGCGGCGAGTCAGCCCTTGAGATACGCCGAGCGCGGCCGGGGATTGTCGAGGCGCTCGGCGCGATACAGGTCGAGAATGCGACGCAGCGCCACCAGCGGCTCGGGATCGTCGTCGACGCGCAGGTCGACGTAGGGGAACGGCTCGTCGCGGACCACGATCAACGCCGCCGACTGCCTACCACGCGCGTCGCCGCCGGCCGCCTCGCCCGCCTGGAGCGCGGCCAGCAGCCGCTCGGCGAGATCACCGCGAGCCGTCCCATAGGCCTCCACCATTGCCTGGAGGACCTGCGGCCCGGCCAGGTGGTTGCCGGCCACGGAGAAGCCCTCTCCGCCAAGGTGGCCCTTCCAGTCCGGCGCCTCCGTCCCAGTCCAGGCCGCCGTTCGACCGCGCACGTCGACCAGGTGAAGCTGGCGCAGCTCCGGGCTCGGGTCTCGGCTCAGCGCGCCCTCCAGGGTGGCCTGAGCCGACGCGCCGCAGGCCAGCAGATCGAGCGCGGCCACGCCGAGCCAGGGATTCGAGATTGCCTGGCTCGCCACGGCGCCCACTCGGGCTCGCACGAACGCCACCCGTGCCCCGACGGCTGTCCGCCGGGTGGCTACTGCCAGGCCCAGCTCGCCGCTCTCGGGCAAGAGGGCGACGATCGAGTACGTCATCGGCCGATGGCGAGCTTTCCGCCGACCACAGTCAGGTCGACCGGCAGCTCCTCGAAACGCTCGGGCGGGAACTGGAACAGGTCCTCGCCTAGCACCACGAGGTCAGCCAGCTTGCCCACCTCGAGCGTTCCGAGGCGCTGCTCGTCGAAGCCGACGTAGGCCGCGTTAGCGGTCTGGGCTCGCAGGCCCTGCTCCACGCTGATCGCCTCCTCTGGGTTGATCACCTGCCCCCCCAGCGTCCTGCGCGTGACGCAGGTCCCTATGTCTCGCAGCACGTCGACCGGGTACGAGCCGGGCCCGTCCGAACTGAAGGCCGAGCGGAACCCCGCGCGCAGGATCGTGCCGAAGCGGTAGGCCCAGCGCATCCGCTCACCCATGAGCGGCTTATAGATGTCGCCGACGTAGCGCAGGCCAGTCGGATTGGGCATTGGTAGGATCTCGAGCCGCCTGGCCCACTCCAGCTCGTCGGGAGTGAGAACAGCCAGTTGCCGAGATGCTCGACGCGGTGGCGATGGTCCGTACGCGGCAGGCGGGCGAGCGCCTTCTCGTAGGACGACAGGATCATGCGGTGGGCTATGTCGCCGACGGCGTGGGTGCAGATCCGCATCCCCATCTGGTGGTAGCGCCAGACCGTGTCGTCCAGCTCGTCCTGCCCGATGCGGATGATGCCCTTGTTGTCGGACTCGCCGACCAACGGCTCGCTGAAGGCGCCGTTGCGTCCGGTCGTCCCGCCGTCGATGCTCATCTTGATGCCGCCCAGCTTGAGGAAGTCGCTGCCGAAGCCCTGGACGAAGCCCAGATCGAGCAGGCTCGCCTTGTTTACCTTCGACTCGATGACCCGGATCAGCAGCTGGACTCGAACCGGCAGGCGCCCATCCCGGGCCAGCTTGACGTAGGCGTTGATCTCCTGGCCAGAGACGATCATGTCGTGAATGGCCGTGACGCCCCGCCTGAGGCAGCGCGCTAGCTCGTGGAGGATGCCGTCCTCGCGCTGCTGCTGGGTGGCCAGTGGATCGCGCGCGCGGACCAGGAACTGGGCTCGCTCCTTGAGCACGCCGGTCGGCTCGCCCGTCGCCGGGTCGCGCTCGATCGTGCCGCCCTCCGGGTCCAGTGTGTCGCGGTGTATCCCGCCCGCGGCCAGCGCTCTGGAGTTGGCCATGGTGATATGCGCGCCGAAGTAGACGTAGCAGGGATGGTCTGGCACGGCGCGGTCGAGATCGTGGCGACTGAGCCGCCGCTGCTCCTTCATCCGGAACTCCTGCAGCGGGCTGCCCCGCGCGACCACCCATTCGCCAGCCGGCGTGGCTCGCGCGCGCTCCCGAAGCCGGTCGAGGATGTCCTCGAGCGAGCGGACGTCCGTGAAGTAGTAGCGGACGTCGACGAACTGGTGTTGAGCGGCGTCGCTGGCCAGATGGAGGTGTGGGTCGACGAGGCCGGGGATCATCGTCCGCCCGGCCAGGTCGACGATCTCCGTTCGAGCGCCCCCCAGCTCGCGCGTCTCAGACGTCGAGCCGACCGCCACGATCTTGTCGCCCTTGATCGCGACGGCCTCAGCGACGCTGCCCCGCTCGTCCATCGTCAGGACCTTGCCATTCGCCAGCAGCAGGTCGGCAGCCAACTTGTCAGGGATTGCCATCAGTCGTCTCCTCGGCTGATCGCGGGTTGGGCGGTCCGACATTCCCTTGCCGAGTTTAGCGTGATGGGTCGTTCGGAGACCCCCTCGCCCCTTGAGGGAGAAGGGGCGGGGGGGTGAGGGGCTCCGCCCCGCCTGGTATGATGATGCCCCGTGCCGGCGGCGAGCAGGGTCGGCTCTCAACCGGCCGCCGAGGTGTGACGAGCATGGGGCGTATCCGCGCACTGGCCGAGATAGTGCTCTTCGTGCAGGACATGGAGCGGTCACTGGCCTTCTACCGGGACCTCCTCGGCCTGACAGTGATATCGCCGCAGGGGCTGCCGGCCGTCTTTCTGCGCGTCGGCGAAGAGACCGACGGCGTTCCGCAGCAGATAGTCCTGGTCCGCCGTCCGCCCGGCGTACGGCCCGCCGCGACTGCGAAAGCCGAGCGGGACGTGCACCACATTGGTCTGGAGGTGGCCGCCGCAGAGTACCAGGCGGAGCGGGATCGGATCGCCGGGATGGGGATTCCGATCCGGGGTGGTCGGCATCCGTTCCTGCCCGTCGAGGCCTTTTACATCGACGATCCGGACGGTAACGAAGTCGAGATCGTGGCCAGGATGAGCTAACACCCCCCGGGTCCAGCTCGGAACAAGACGAAACCTAAGGGACGAGCCGGGTCCCCGACCCCCCACCCAAGGTGGGGGGATGCGTCACTGCGCGGTGAGAGCCGGCTCAGCCGTAGCGCAGCGATCCCGGCGTAGTCAGCCGCTCGCCCGTCTCGAGCCACGTCTTGAGGCCGGAGAGGATCATCGGCCAGCCGCCGTAGAGCTCCTCGTTCGCGCCCTCGCGAAGCTCGTCGTGGGTCACGGTCAGGCGGCAGGAGTCGCCGATCGGCTCGATCTCCCAGGTGACCCTTGAGGTTCCCTCGCTCTTCACCTCGTCGCTCCACAGCGCAACCATGCTCTGGACCAGCCGGCGCGGCGGGTCGACCTCGAGGTTCTCCCCCTCCCCCAAGAGCCCGGTGGCGTCCGGGTGGCTCATCTCGTAGCGCGAGCCGGGCGTCCAATCCGAGCTGACCCTGGCACCGAAGTTGTACTTGCTCCTCGTCTCGGGGTCGGTGATCGCCTCCCAGAGGCGCTCCGGGGTGGTGCGGATGTAGATCTCGAAGACCTTCTCCATGGTTTCCTCCAGTGTGTCCTTGAGCCCGCTCAGCGCTGCGGCCCAGGGCTCGGCGTACTTGCTTACCCAGCGGTCGTGGACGAGCCGGATCGGGACCGGGTTCAGGAAGTGGAACTTCTCGCGCCCTCGCCGCCTGGTCACCACCAAGCCCGCCTCCTCGAGCTGCTTCAGGTGCTTCATCACACCGAAGCGCGACATCTCGAAGCGGCCCTCGAGCGCGCTCAACGTCTGCCCGTCCTCGCGGAAGAGCTCATCGAGCAGGCTCCGCCGCGTCGGATCGGCGAGGGCTCTGAACACCGCGTCCATGCCGGGATTATATGTGACTAAATAGCCACATGTCAAGCCATGATGGTCAAGCGTCGCCTGAGCACTCTCAGCATTCGCAGCGCCCCGACTGGACCGATGGCGGAGCCCATCGAGGCCCTGCTCGCGGTAGGCGCGCACCCAGCGATCGAGGGTGGCGCGGGAATAGACGCGGACGCTGCCGTCCGGCTGCGCGTGGCTCCCCCGGGCCAACTGGCGGACCAGTCGGCCGCGTTCGGCTGGGCTTAGGCGGGGGTTGGTCACGTCGGCGATGACGTGGTACCGATCGAGCGCGACGGTTTCGCCGGGATCGGTGCGCATGGGCGCCTCCTTTGAGAGATGCCCGCAGGATGGCGCGCGGCCACCCCCGCCGATCAGGGCGGGCTCGTGTGGCGAGCCAGCGCCAATCCGCCGCTGATGAGGCTCCAGAACGCCCAACGGTCCGGGAGGCGCGCCAACACGCCGCCGGGCCCGCTGCCAGGCATGCTGCAGGGCCTCCAAAACGGCGGCTGCCCCGTCCGTCCCGAGCGGCACCGGCGCCGGATCCAGGCGGATGGCCAGCGCCAGGAGCCGCCCCAGCCCATGAGCGGCCCATGACAGGACGGACACGCCTGGGCCGGTACAACGATCTGCTGACCGATTGCCCCGCAGCTGGACGGGGTGAGGGGGCAGGGCCATGTGATGGCCATGGGGTGGTGGTGTCACCCTGTTCCGGCCCTCGGCCGTCCAGGGCTGGGAGGGCCACTTCATGCCCGGGAGCTGCCGCAGAGGACCCCAAACCGGCGGCATGCGATACCCTGGTTTGGTAACCCGACACTGAGGGGCGGACCCGTCTAACAGGAGCCCCCCGCGCACCGTCGCGGTACTGAGACGGTTATGATGTAGCTCGCTGCCGAGACCGGGCTCTCGTATCAGGGAGGCAAGATGTTGCGCACGAGCTCGACCTTCACGCCTCGGATCGCCCACGCCATCGTCCTCACCACGCTGCTCGCGGTCGCCTGCAGCCCGGCTGGGCCGCCGCGGACGACGCCGACAGCGGCGCCCAAAGCGGCGGCCAAGCCAGTCGAGCAGAAGCCGCCGTCCGCCACGCCGGCCGCTCAGGCGCAGGCCCAGCCCGCGGCGAAGGCCGAGACCAGGCCAGCCACGCCCGAGCCCAGCCGAGGCGGCACCTTGCGGGTCGGCCTCAACCAGGAGCACAAGACGCTCGATCCGCACCTGTCGGTCCAGTTTCCCGAGCGCTACGCCCTGTACGCCATCTTCAACACCCTGGTCGCGATGGACGAGAATGGGCAGATCGTGCCGGAGCTGGCGGAGTCGTGGGAGCTGCCTGACGACAGGACCTACGTCCTGAGGCTGCGCAAGGGGGTCAAGTTTCACGACGGCACCGACTTCAACGCGGCGGCAGTCAAGTGGAACTTCGAGCGAATCCTGAACCCGGACACGAAATCGCCCCAACGCTCACAGCTCGAAGAGATCGCGGCGGTCGAGGCCGTGGACGACAGCACCGTCCGCGTCCAACTCAAGCGGCCGTTTGCGCCGCTGCTTTCTAATCTGGCCGAGCGGGCCGGCTTCATCGTCTCGCCCTCGGCCGTCCAGAAGTACGGCGCCGACTTTGGCCGCAATCCGGTTGGGACCGGGCCGTTCAAGTTCGTGGAGTGGATAACCGAGGACCATCTAACCATTCGGCGCTTCGATGGCTACTGGGAAGCGGGCAAGCCGTACCTGGACGAGATCATCTATCGGCCTGTTCCCGACAACACCGTCCGCGCAACTATGGGGCGGACCGGTGAGCTTCACATCATCGACCGAATCCAGCCTCAGGACGTGGCGACGCTCAAGGCTGAGCCTGGCCTGAAGGTGCTCGAGTTCGAGAGCGGCGGCTGGTATGGCGTGCAGTGGTGGGTGGACAAGCCGCCGTTCGACAATCCCAAGCTGCGCCAGGCGATCGCCTACGCGATCGATCGGGACGAGCTGCGGCGGGTCTACTGGCTCGGGACCGGACGGGTCGCCCAGGCTCCGATCGGCAATGGCTGGGCGTACTACAAGGATCTTCAGGGCTACGCGACCGATGTGGACAAGGGCAAACAACTGCTGGCAGAGGCCGGCTATCCAGGCGGATTTCGCGCTACGCTCGTCGTCAACAGCCTGCCGGATCAGATCCGCGAGGGTGAGCTGCTCAAGTCCCAACTCGCCAAGATCGGCGTGGCCGTCGACCTGGAGACGGTCAACCCGAACGACTCGTACGCCAAGGTGGTGGCCCGCGAGACGAACTGGACGCTGACCAACTGGACGCTCAGGCCCGATCCACACGGTCTGCTGTTCATCCTGTTCCACTCGAAGGGCTTCGCCAACACGACCGGCTACAAGAACGAGCAGGTCGACGCTCTGCTCGAGCAAGCGATGTCCAGCTACGACCAGAAGCAGCGCCAGCAGCTCTATTTTCAGGCCCAGCAGCTGATCGTGCAGGACGCGCCGTACGTCTTCTTCTGGCACCCGTCGCCCTGGTACGCGATGAGCCAGAAAGTCCAGAACTTCAAATACATTCCCGACGACGTGATGCGCGTCCGCGATCTCTGGCTCAGCCCGTAGATCGCAGCGGCCGTGGGGCGGTACGTCGTCCGGCGACTGCTGTACGCGGTCCCGGTCGTCTTCTTCGTGAGCCTGCTCGTGTTCTTCCTCGCCCAGCAGGCTCTGGGTGATCCGGTCGTGCTGATGCTGGGGCAGGACGCCGACCCGCGCACGATAGCCCGCCTGCGTGAGGACCTCGGGTTCAACCGGCCCGTCTACGTGCAGTACCTCGACTGGCTGGGCCACGTGCTGCGCGGCGACCTCGGCCGCTCGTTTCGTCTTCCATACCAGGTAGTCGACTTGATGGCGGCTCGACTACCTATCACCCTCCAGCTATCGCTTCAGGCGCTGCTGCTGGCCGTACTCATCGCGCTGCCGCTTGGCACCCTGGCCGCGCTGAGACACAATCGGGCGGCCGATCTGGCCGCGTCCACCCTGGCCGTCCTCGGGGTCAGCATGCCCAACTTCTGGCTCGGCGTCCTGCTGATCCTGGTCTTCGCGCTGTCACTCCACTGGCTGCCCTCGTCCGGCTACGTCAGTCCCCTGGACGACCCGCTTGGCAACCTTCGCCTGATGATCCTCCCGACGGTCACCCTTGCCGCTGCCTACGCTGGATCGCTGACCAGGATCGTGCGCGCAACGATGCTGGACGCGCTTGGACGAGAATTCGTGATCACGGCCCGCGGCAAGGGCTTGCCCGAGCGGCGGGTCCTGGTGGGTCACTGTTTACGCAACGCGCTCATCCCCGTCGTCACCGTGATCGGGGTGGAGCTGGGCCGCCTGCTCGGTGGGGCGGTGGTCACGGAGACCATCTTTGGCTTGCCCGGCGTGGGCCGACTGGTGGTCGACGCCATCCTCGGTCGCGACTACTCGGTGGTCCAGGGAGTCGTGCTGTTTATGACGGCTGTCGCCGTCGCCAGCAGCCTGATCGTCGATGTGCTCTACGCGTACCTCGACCCGCGGGTGCGCTATGCATGAGGCGGGCGTGGCCGTCGCTGAGCGCCAGACCGGGCGGGCGGTCGAACGGCCGGGCGTCACGTCGATCCGTCGTCCGTCGCTGGGCGGGCGAATCGTGGCCAGCAAGCACGCCCTGGCCGGCGGGCTGGTCAGCGTCGGACTGGTGATCTGCGCGCTGTTCGGGCCGTGGCTCTCCCCCCACGATCCGATCAACGCTCAGACCGCCAGCACCCTTGTGTCGCCCGGCCTCGAGTACTGGCTTGGCACCGACGAGCTGGGGCGCGACATGGTGGCCCGGCTGCTGTACGGGGCCCGCATCTCGCTGACGGTCTCGGCGCTCTCGGTCGGTCTGGCGGCGGTCGCGGGAGTCGCCTTTGGCTTGTTCGCGGGCTACTTCGGTGGGCGGACCGACACTCTGCTGATGCGCCTGATGGACGGGCTGCTCGCGTTTCCTGGGCTGGTGCTGGCGCTGAGCATGGTGGCGTTTCTTGGCCAGAGCCTGACCAACATCGTCGTCGCGATAGGCACGGTCGCTACCCCAACCTTCGCGCGGCTGGTGCGCGGCCAGGTGCTGGTGCTGCGCAACCAGGAGTTCGTCCAGGGCGCCACAGTCTGCGGGGCCGGCCACGGGCGGATCATGCTCCGCCACATCCTGCCCAACGTCGCATCGCTGATCGTCGTCCAGGCCTCGCTCAGCTCTGCCTTCGCGATCCTCTCGGAGGCCAGCCTCGCGTTCCTGGGCGTCGGTCTGCCGCCACCGAATGCGAGCTGGGGCACGATGCTGCGCAGCGGGTATCAGTTCGTCGGCGTCGCGCCCTGGCTGTCGATCGTGCCGGGCGCGGCCATCTTCCTTGCGGTGCTGGGATTCAATCTCCTCGGTGACGGCATCCGCGACGTGCTGGACCCGACAGGCTAGTCGCGGATGTCGAGTAAGAGTCGCGCGACCCGGGTAGGCCCCCAACCCCCAACCCCCTCCCCCAAGCTTGGGGGAGGGGGCGAGGGGGTGGGGGCGTTCCGCAGGCGCGGCCGCCAGTCGTCACGGCAGGAGCATGAGCGATGAACGCGATCGAGATCGATCTGGCGGAGGTGGTGGTCCGCGCGCGGCTGCTGGAGGACCGCGCGCCGCGGACCTGCCGTGCGCTGTGGGATGCGCTGCCGTTCGGCGGCCGAGCCGTCCACGCCATCTGGAGCGGCGAGATGTTCCGCATGTTGGAGCCGGCCCCATTGGCAGTCGAAGAAGTCGAGGAGCCGACCGCCTTCCAGTATCCGGGCCAGGTCGTCTTCTACCCACCCCTGAAGGAGCTGGCCATCTGCTACGGGGACGCTCGACTGCGTGGCCCGGCCGGCCCGCTACAGGCAACACCGGTCGCCGAGATCGAGGGCGACCTGGCGCCCATTCGCCAGCACGCGATCAACCTGCAGTGGGACGGGGCGACGCCGATCCAGTTCCGCCAGGCCGCCAGGGGCGCCGCGAGCCCCGCTCGGACGTCGGTCGGAACGCGGATCGCGGTGGAGCTCGACGACGTTCTGGCGACGGCGATCCTACTCGAGGATGGGGCGCCGGGGACGTGCGCAGAATTTTTGAAGCTGCTGCCGCTCGAGGGCCGCGCGACCAACACGGTCTGGAGCGGCGCGATGACTCGCTTCTGGGGTCCGGTCGGTCCCCAGGGCCACGTCGGACTGGAGATCGACGCTCCTGAGTCGGGCACGCAGCTCCACTGGCCGGGCTACGTCTACTATTACCCGGCCTGGCGCGGGATCAGGCTGTGCTACGGCCAGGCCTCGATGAGCGGGCCGTTCTCGGTGGCGACGCTCACGCCGCTGGCGCGCTTCGACGGCGATTGGTCGGCTTTTCGCGACAAGGCCGCCCAGCTCAACTTGATCGGGGCGCGCCGGATGGCGTTTCGCCTGGCGGGCTGAGCGATGTTGCAGAGCTGAGAGGTCTGATAAAATGTGCTTACCAGCGGCGACGTGGCCAAGTGGTTAAGGCGGGGGTCTGCAAAACCCCTATCGGCGGTTCGAATCCGCCCGTCGCCTCCAGGTTCTGAGAAACAGGCTTGCGCGACCCGGCTACTCCGCCCTCGCGGGGGCGGCGTAAGTTCGCATGCTACTCGGGCGATGCCGCGGCAAACAGCCTCCGCGCGATGCTGCACGCCCTGCCGTGGAGAAGCGCCCAGAGCTAGCTAGCGGGCGCCGGGCAGCGGCTGGCGGGTCGGCATTGGACCAGTGTAGCGGAGGACCGTCAGGCCGCCGCCGTTGCCGTCCGTCACATAGATCAGGTTGGTAACGGGGTCGACAAACGCCTCACGGGTGTGTCGTCCGATCTGCGTGGGGATCGAGAAGTCGGGCGAGATGAAGTACCCGACCTCCTTCGGCGCGTACGGATTCGACATGTCGAACGCGCGAAGCCCCTGGTCGTACCAGGCCTGATAGAACAGGCTCCCATGACTCCGAGGATCGAAGTACGGCAGGTGCGACGACTGCTGCCCGGGTGGGCAGACGAACTGGCCTGTCGCCGGATCGAGCTGGTCGTCGACCCCGGCCACGTGGATCGTGGATAGCACCTGCATGTTCCGCGGGTCCGAGATGTCCACAATGCGGGCGAACCCGGGCGGGCAGGAGAAGTGCTCGTCGGTCAGCACCATGAGCCGCGGCAGCGCCCCGTCATCGGTCGGCACCGGTTGCGCGGTGTGCGCGCCGGGGCAACAGCCCAGTGGGACGCCGGGATCGCCATTGAACGGCGGCGTGAGATCCAACCCGCCGATGCGGACCGGCTGGGCCGGGCTGCCGATATCCATGATCACGACCCACTCATCGCGGTAGGCCAGGTAGAGCCGATCGCCCATCTTGATAGCTTCGTGGCAGGTGACAAACTGCGTTGTGCCGGTCGTCGGGTTGAGCTGATTCATCTCCGAGTACTCTTCGCCCTGCCACTGGCCGGGGACGTGGTACGTCGCGACCAACTCCGGCGAGCTCGGGTTGGTGTACTGAATGATGTTGAGCTGCTCCACCCCGCGCTTGGTCTGGGCCGACGAGCCGCAGGCATAGACGTAGCTGTCGTCCATCTCCATCCCATGCGTCCGGCCGCCCTGGTTGGCCCAGAAGGAGAGGAGGACCGGGTTGCGAGGATCGGACACGTCGTGGAAGGAGACCCCGCTCACCACGCTCTGGCCATCGGGCGGCTTGTTCGGGTTCTCCGGGCTCTCGCTGTGCCCGACCGCGAGGATCTTCCTGTCACAATTGACGCGCAAATAGGCGTTCCGCGTGCCCGGATTGCCCGCGATGAACGAGAGCGGCTGCATATTCGTTGGGTCGCTGATGTCCACCAGCAGCGTGCCGAACACGGTCGGGTTGTAGCCGCCGAGATAGGCGACGTTACCGCAGATTCGCAGGGTGTTGATGCCGCTCCCACGGCCCACCGGTGCGACCCACGGCCCCTTGAAATAGCTGTGCCCCACGATCTCGAAGTTCGAGACTCGTGAGAATTGTCGGTAGCTTTCCAGGTCGTCGAGCCCGAACAGGTCTCGGTTCTCCGGGTTCGGTATCGGGGGGGCCGCCTGTTGAGCCGCGGCGGAAAGGGGCGCCGCTAGCACAACCGCCAGCGAAACAAGGGCGACGAGGATGCGGAACCACGACACCATGATGGTCTCCCTCCCTGCCGATCTCGAACCGCGCGCCGCGCCTCGGCCACCGGAGTCGTTCATGCTGGCCGGGCGGCCCACGACGCCGTCGGCTGCAGTATGGCCTGCGCGCCCGTGTGCGTCAACGACCGAGTCGAGAGCGAGCGTGGTCGACGCATTCATCGGGACAATTGCCCCATCTGGGTTTCGATTGGCCAGAGGGCGGTCTCTCTACCGCCAGTCGATCCCGCCGTAGGTGGCGACGATCGACAGCGTCCGCACGCTGGCGCCAGGGACGGATAGGCCGCCGACCCCGCTTACGGCGATCCACCGACCGTCCGGCGACCAGGCTACGGCAGCCTCGTCCTCGCCGAGCAGTGTCAGCCGTCGCAAGTCGGCCCCGCTCAGGTCGACCAGGAAGGGGTCCCACGGCGGCCCGTGCAGCCGAGGTCCGGCGGCCAGGGATCGATATGCGCCTGGTTCGCCGTCCAACGCGCCCTTGATCGAATCGGGCCGCATACCGGATCCGCCCACGTCACCCACCCCGGCGAACGCTATCTGCCCGCCATTCGGCGAGAAACGGGGCGTCGTCAGGGCCATCAATCCCTCGTCCGCGATCACCTGGCGGCCGGCCCCGCCGGCCGTGGAACGCACCCACAGCTCCTCCCCGCGGGAACCCAGCTTGACGTACGCGATCGTGGTGCCGTCGGGTGAGAACGTCGGGCCGCGGCCGTCCTCGACGAGCGTGCGGCGGCCGGAGCCGTCCGCGGCAACCCATTCGATGCGGAGGACGGGCGGCCTGCCCGCCGGGAGCCCGATGCTTTGAAAGGCCAGCCCAGAGCCGTCGGGCGCCCAGGCCGGCTCGGCGAGCATCATGCCGGCCGGGTCAGGCGGGACCAGTACGACCGGCGGCCCATCGCCCGGCTCGAGGCCTACCACCAGCAGCGCGGACCTCGCAGGCCCCTGTCCCGGCTGGCCCATGTAGCGCGTGCAGGCGATCCGCCGCCCGTCTGGCGACCACGCGGCGTCAGAGACGAACGCTCCGGCGGCGAGCGTAAGGAGGACGCGCTCGCCTCCGCCATCCGCCTCGATCAGCACCAGGTCGCTGCCGCGCGGGACCGCTAGCGTGCCGGTCGGCCCATCGTCGAGGGCCTGCGCCGCCGTCTGCCGCGAGAAGCCCAGCAGGGTGCACGCGAGCGGCCAGGCCAGCGCCGCGCCGAGGGCACGCCGTCTGCTTACCAGCCTGCGGCTCACCTGCCCCCCGCAGCGATCACCTGTCGTCACGGTAGCTCAGCCCACCGCCGTGGCCAACGTGTGGTGCTATTTCGATGACGCCGCGGCAACAGCCTCTCCGATGCGCCGCACCCCTTCGGCATACAGTGACGGGTGGCTCGCGGTGGAGAGGCGCACATAGCCCTCCCCGCGTGAGCCAAACTCGCTGCCGCTCCTCACGCCAACCCCGCGCCGCAGACAGGCCAGCTCGAAGTCCTCGGAAGATAGTGTGGTAGTGACCTTGACGAACAGAAATATGCCCCCCTCCGGGGCACGACAGGCCAGGCCAGGAGTCTCGTTCACAAGGTCCAGCATGAGGTCGCGGCGGCGGGTGAGCTCGGCAAGCATCGATTCGCGCCACGGGCCTCGAATCGTGTGGGAGTACGCCCACCAGGCGGCCCGCTGCGCCACTGAATTGATTGGCCCTATCGACGCCCGGTGGATCAGGGCGGGGCCTTGGATGAGGTCTTCACGACCTGCCAGGTAGCCGATCCGCCAGCCGGTCATAGCAAACGTCTTGGAGACCGTGTTCAGGAGGATGACCCGATCGGCGATCTCTTCGTACTCGGCGGCCGAGACGTGTCGCCGCCCGTCGTAGAGGATGTGGTCGTACGTCTCGTCCGACACCAGCAACAGGTTGTGGCGCCGCACGAATTGGACTAGTTGATCCATCTCCTCCCGCGTGCACACCGCCCCCGTAGGGTTGGCGGGGTTGACCAGCACGAGCAGCCGGCTTTTCGGCGTGACCGCCCGCTCTAGGGCGGCGAGATTCGGGTGGAAATCCCGATCGGTAGGAACCATGACGCTGCGGGCACCGATCTGCTCGGCGGCCTGGGTGTAAAGCGACAACGCCGGGTCCGTCAGCAACACCTCGTCGCCTGGATCCAAGTAGGCGGCCATGACCGCGTAGATGGCGGCTGTCCCGCCGTGCGCGACGAAGATCTCGCCCGATTGGAAGCTTCTCCCGCTGGATTCGGAGAGATACTCGGCCACCGCCTGGCGCAGCTCGGGATCGCCCATGGCCGGCGCATAGTAGACGTAGCCCTGGTCGATGGCGGCTTTGCCCGCTTCGCGGACGTCGGCGGGTGAGCCAAAGTCCGGGTCGCCGACGCTGAGGTCGATGAGGTCCTTCGGTTTGGCTATGAGTTGCCGGGCGCGCTGGCCACCGCCCAGCCGTCGCACGGCTGCTGATGCCTGGAACATCCTGCAATCCTCCTAGCGGTTCGAGCGCAGAGTATGATATCCAAGCCATCCGCGCCCGCTCGCGCGATCGCCGAGATGGGTGTCGGGTCAGGATAGGGGAGCACCTGGGTGAGCAATGGGCCCAAGCTGGAAGCTGGCGGAGTTCGCGACCCAGCTGCGCTACGAGGACATTCCAACGGAAGTCGTCCAGAAGCAGAAGGACCACTTGCTCGACGGCCTGGGCAACGGCCTCTATGGTGCGACGACTGACCTGGGCCGAATGATCCTGCGGGTGGTCGATGCGCTCCCGACACGCGGCAATGCGACTATCTGGGGGGTGGGCAGCAAGGTCAGCTGCTCGCAGGCGGCCTTTGCGAATGGCACCTTCGCCAACGTGACTGAGATGGAGGATGGCCATCATCGCACCAAGTTCAAGCCGAACACGTGCCTCACGCCGGCAGGCGTGGCAACAGCTGAGCAGATCGGCGCAAGCGGGCGCGACCTGCTGGCCGGGTTGATCGCTGCCCTGGAAGTGTCGCTGCGGATCGCCGAGGCGACGCATGTCGGAAAGGAAGGCTACGCGCGGGGCTGGCTTGCAACGTCAAGCATAG
>WNGA01009410.1_pt1 | contig 14880 bp, 12 predicted proteins | sample 5400061 | NCBI WGS metagenome assembly WNGA01 (sample SAMN13153366, study PRJNA577476) | soil metagenome | isolation source: 100 cm soil or saprolite under grassland replicate 2 | place: USA:California | collected 2016-06-15
CGGACCTCGGTCTGTTCGAGGTGAACGAGGCCGCGGAGATCGTCTGCCAGTCCGCGCACCCCGACGCCAACATCATCTTCGGAGCCGTCATCGACGACGCCCTCGGCGACGAGGTCCGGATCACCGTCATCGCCGCCGGATTCGACCGGTACGAGGGCGAGCGGAACCGCGGGCGCTCCCGCGACGTGCGCGCGCAGCCGCTCGGTCTCCAGGAGGAAGAAGCGTCACTCGGTGGTGCCGACGACCTCGACTTCGACGACGACGAGTTCGACGTCCCCGAGTTCCTGAAGTAGGGCCCCGGGGCCACGGCTTGGGGCACATCGCTCTCGAGGTCGACGGCGCGCGCGTCGCGTTCACCGACCGGCGCGGCGGCGTCTCCGTCCCGCCCTACGACACCGCCAACCTCGGCTTCGCCACCGGCGACGATCCGGTCGCCGTGACCGAGAACCGCCGCCGGGTCGCGGGCGAGCTCGGCGCGGTGGACGCCGAGGGCTGGGCGTGGGTCCGCCAGGTGCACGGCTCCCGCGTCATCGAGGTCGACGGCCCCGGCGCCGGCGGCGACGCCGACGCGCTCGTGACGGCAACGCCCGGTGTCCCGCTCCTCGTGCTCGTGGCCGACTGCGTTCCGGTCGCCCTCGTGGCCGGTGACACGGTGGCCGCCGTCCACGCCGGCTGGCGCGGACTGCTCGCCGGCGTCGTCGAGTCGGCGGCAGAGGCGGTTCGCAGACGGGGCCGCGGCCCGATCCGCGCCGTGGTCGGTCCGTGCATCTCGCCTGCGCACTACGAGTTCGGGGCCGCCGAGCTCGACCGGGTCGCCGACCGCCTCGGACCGTCGGTCCGGGGCCACACCGTCGACGGGACGCCGGCGCTCGATCTCCGGGCCGCGGTGTGGGCCGCACTGGCGGTCGCCGACGTCGACGATCGCACCGACGTCGACGTCTGCACCTACGAGTCGGCTGACCACTTCTCGCACCGTCGCGACGGGATCACGGGCCGGCAGGCGCTCCTGATCGCACGCGAACCGTGAGCAGTGTCGCGGCGGCCGTGACCGACGTGCGTGAGCGGATCGCGGCCGCGGCGCGCCGAGCCGGCCGCGACCCGGCGACCGTGCGACTCGTCGCGGCGTCGAAGACGGTGCTGGCCGAGCACGTCGCAGAAGTCGTCGCGTGCGGGGTGACCGACGTAGGGGAGAACCGCGCCCAGGAGTTGCTCGCCAAGGCCGACGACGTCGCCGCGCTCACGACCGGCGCCGCCGAGGTGTCCTGGCACTTCCTCGGGCGCCTCCAGCGCAACAAGGTAAGGAGCCTCGCGCCCCACGTCACATGGTGGCAGTCGGTGGACCGCGAGTCGCTCGGCGCGACGATCGCGCAGCACGCGCCGGGCGCGCGCGTGCTCGTCGAGGTCAACGTGGGCGGCGAGCCGCAGAAGGGCGGATGCGCGCCTCTGGAGGTGGCGGCGCTCACGGACGCGCTGCACGGGCTGGGGTTGCGCGTCGAGGGGCTCATGACGATTCCCCCCGCGGAGGGCGATTCTCGGCGCTGGTTCGCTGCGCTCCGCGAGCTGGGCGTCGGGCTCGGTCTGCCGCAGCTGTCGATGGGCATGACCGACGACTACGAGGTCGCGGTGGAGGAGGGCGCGACCATGGTCCGCATCGGCCGGGCGCTCTTCGGGGCCCGGCCACAGGGCACGAGGTGAGGCGAGAGCACGCCGTGCCACGACGCCGGCGGGTGCCGACGATAGGCTTTTCGAGTTCGGGGAGGATCGAACCATGGCTTCGATGTGGCGTCGGGCGATGGTGTACCTGGGGCTCCAGGACGACGACGAGTTCGACTACGACGCCGGCTACGACGAGTACGACTACGCCGACGAGACCGGCAACGGTCCCGTGCACGAGCGCGCCCACGCCCGTGTGCCGCGGGAGACTTCGGAGGTGCGGCCGTTGCGCGGCGATCAACTGCACGATCCGGTCGAGCCGCCCGCGCCGCGGAGCGACTCCGGCCTCGTCCGGCCGGTGCCGCGCGACGAGTCGTCGTCGCTCGTGACACCGCGACCCGCGGTCGTGCGGCAACAGGCGTCGGCTCCCGTCCACGTCGTCGAGCCGAACGGCTTCAACGACGCACAGGAGCTCGGCGATCGGCTCAAGGCGAACCAGGCCGTCGTGCTGAACCTCCGTGGCCTCGACCGTGAGCTCCAGCGGCGCCTCATCGACTTCTCGAGCGGGCTCGCGTACGCGGTGGGCGGGACGATGCGCAAGGTCGACGATCAGGTATTCCTCCTGACCCCGACGGCGGTCGAGGTCTCCGAGGAAGACAAGGAGCGGTTGCAGGCGCGTGGCCTGTATCGAAACTGACCGCCGTGATACTCATCTGCTGGGTGCTCCGCATCTACCTGGTCGTCCTGGCGGGTCGGGCGATCCTCTCGTGGTTCCCCGTTCGTCCCGGCAGTCCGTTGACGTCGATCGCTGCGCTGCTCGCCGACCTCACCGAGCCCGTCCTGCGACCGTTCCGCAGCATCATCCCGCCCGTCGGCATGTTCGACCTGTCGTTCATGGTCGTCTTCTTCGTGCTGTTCATCGTCCAGGGCATCGTCTGCGCCCTGTAGCCGCGGCTCGGGAGCACACGGCCCGTCGAAAATGCGCCGAATCCGAGGCCGCCGGGCGGAGCCTTCGGGGGTTACCCACCTGCGGCGGGCATCTCGATAGCATGGTTTCCCATGGATGTGACTCCCCGTGAGCTGCGGGACACCGACATCCGCGAGGGCTTCCGCGGCTATCACCGCGACGACGTCGACGAGTTGCTCGAGCGCGCCGCAAGCACCGTCGAGGGACTGACAGAACGCGTGCGCCAGCTGACCGAGCGCCTCTCCGGCGTCGAAGGCAGCGCGGGCAAGAGCCGCGAGACCGAGGAGATGCTGCAGCGCACGTTGATACTGGCGCAGAAGACCGCCGACGAGGCGATCTCCGAGGCGCAGCAGCGGGCGCGAACGTTGCTCGAGGAGTCGGAAACGAAGGCGCGCACACTCGTGAGTGACGCAGAAGGCACGGCGCGCCGCATCGCCGAGAACGAGCGGCAGCGACTCGAGTCCGAGATCCTCGATCTGTCGTCGCGGCGCGAAGCGCTGAACGCCGACGTCGAGGCGCTCGAGAAGTACGAGTCCGAGTACCGCAGCCGCCTCCGGAAGGCGATCGAGTCCGAGCTCGATTCGCTCGGCAAGTTCAGCGGGCAGCAGACGACGGAACGCCCGGAGCTGCACGAGGTCGAGATGCCGTTGCCGCGGGAGGCGATCGCGAACTCGGGCCGGACACCCAGCCTGCCGACCGCCGAGATCGGTTCGGTGGAGCCGTTCCCGAAGGCGCCGGCCGAGGCACCGGGCCCCGCCCCGGCCCCGGACTCCGAGCCCGACTGGCCGCCGGGTCCCGACCCGACGGCATCCGAGTCGGTGCCGGCGCCGTCGGTTGGTCCCTCGCCCGAGCTCGCGGATTTCGTCCCGGCCGACGAGCCGGTGGAGCCCGAGGTTCTGGACGATGACGCGTTCTTTGCCACGCTGCGCGAAGCAGTGCGGGACGACGCCCCGCTCGGTCCCCGCGACGAAGAGGCCGACGTCGACGACGCCGAGTTCGACGACGAGAACCCCCCGTCGCGCCGGCGGTTCCGGCGCCGTCGCTAGCTCTTCCGCTCGCCGCTCAGCCCGTCGCGATTTTCTCCAGTCGTACTGTCACGGGGAGACCGTCGACGTCGAGCTGCGCGACACCGTCGTCGGGGGGCTCCGCGTCCAGCACGCCCCAGGCTTCGGCGAGCACCTCACCTTTGATCCATTGCTCGTGCTGTCGGGCCACGTCCCGCAGCGGGCTGTCGGCCCACAACGTGACGCGCACACGATCGGCGATTTCGAGCCCTGATGTCTTCCGGAGGTCGTTGAGCTTGCGTGCGAGCTCGCGGGCCAACCCTTCGTTCCGCAGCTCGTCGTCGAGCGTGGTGTCGAGCGCTACGGCGTGCGCGCCTTCCTGGGCGAGCGCCAGTTCGGCGTGCGACGTCGCCCGGACCTCGACCTCGTCGGGTCCGATGTCGACGGTGTCGCCGCCGTCCAGCTCGATCTGGAAGCGGCCCGCCGTGTCGAACGCGTCGCGTACGGCGGCGCCGTCCGCGGCGCGCAGCGCCGCCTGGACCTGCGGTATCCGGCTCCCGACGCGGGGACCGAGCTTGCGGAAGTTCGGGACCACCTCGTAGTCGACCAGCCCCTCGAGGTCCGTGATCAGCTCGACGTCGCGCACGTTGAGGGCGTCACGCACCTCGTCGAGGACCGCGTCCCCGACGCTGTCGCCGTCGGGAAGGAGGACGAGCGCCCGGCGCAGTGGAGTGCGGACCTTCAGACGCGCCTCGCTGCGGGCGGCGAGCCCGAGCGAGACCACCTGGCGGGCCCGCGCCATCTCGGCCTCGAGCACCTCGTCGACGGCTTCGGCGTCGACCGCGGGCCAGTCGGCGAGGTGCACCGACTCGTCCCCACCACTCAGGTTGCGGTGGAGCTCGTCGCTCGTGAACGGGCAGAACGGTGCGAGCAGCTTCGTGACCGTCAGGAGGCACTCGTACAACGTCCCGTGCGCGGCGGGATCGGAGTCCTTCCAGAAGCGCGGCCGCGAGCGCCGCACGTACCAGTTCGACAGGTCGTCGACGAACCGGTCGAGCGCCAGCGCGCCCTGGAACGCGTCGTAGCCCTCGAGGGCGTCGGTGACCTCGCCGACGGTCCGGTGCAGGCGCGAGCGGATCCACCGGTCGAGAACGTGCTCGGCCGGCGCCGCATGATCCGGCGACCACCCGTCGAGACGCGCGTAGGTGACGAAGAACGAATATGTGTTCCACAGCGTGAGCAGGAACCGGTTCGTCGACTCGTCGATACCGGTCTCGGAGACGCGTCGTGTCGTCCACGGCGATCCCGACGAGAAGAAGTACCAGCGCAGCGCGTCGGCGCCTCGGGTGTCGAGGATCGACCACGGGTCGATCACGTTGCCGCGCGACTTCGACATCTTCTGCCCGTCGCCGGCGACGATGAGCGCCAGGCACACGACGTTGCGGTAGGGAGTCTGGTCGAACACGAGCGTGTTGACGGCGAGGAGTGAATAGAACCAGCCCCGCGTCTGGTCGATCGCCTCCGCGATGAAATCTGCGGGGAAGCGGCGCTCGAAGAGCGCGTCGTTCTCGAACGGGTAGTGGAACTGCGCCGACGGCATCGATCCCGAGTCGAACCACGCGTCGAGGACAGGTTCGACCCGGCGGGCGCGGCCCGAGCACTGCGCACACGAGATCGAGACGTCGTCCACGTACGGGCGGTGCAGGTCGAGGCCGGAGACGTCGCGGTCGGCGAGCTCGCCGAGCTCGTTCACCGAGCCCACGCACGTGTCGGCGCCGCAGTCGGTGCACCGCCACACGGGTAGCGGCGTCCCCCAGAAGCGGTCGCGGGACAGCGCCCAGTCCACGTTGTTCTCGAGCCAGTCGCCGAAGCGTCCGTGCTTGATGTACTCGGGGTGCCACCCGATGGTCTCGTTCTCCCGGAGGAGCGCGTCCTTGCGCTCCGACGTGCGCGCAAACCAGGTCGGCTTCGCCCAGTAGATGAGCGGCGTGCCGCATCGCCAGCAGTGCGGGTACGCGTGCGTGTAGTCGACGACGGACACGATCCGGCCGGCGGCGGTCAGCATGTCGATGAGCGCGGGATCGGCGTCCTTCACGAACGTGCCCGAGAACCCGGGGAAGGACTGGTCGAAACGCGCGTCGACGCCGACCGGGTTGAGGACGGGCAGCTGCTCCTGCTCCGACACCTCGCGGTCCACCTCGCCGAACGCGGGCGCGAGGTGCACGATGCCGGAGCCCTCCTCGATCGTGACGAAGTCGGCGAGGACGACGCGATTGGCGCCCGGGTCGATGGGCAGGAAGTCGAACGGCCGCTCGTAGCGCAGGCCGACGAGGTCGTCGACGGGCACCGGCGCCAGCACGTCGGCGTCCTCGCCCAGCGCGTCGGCGACGCGGGTCGCGGCGACCACGAGATCGCGCCCGCCGCCCGGCACCTTCACGCGCACGTACTCGATGTCGGGACCGACGGCGGCGGCGACGTTCGAGACCAGCGTCCACGGGGTGGTCGTCCACACGAGGAGGTCGAAGTCGGCGTCGACCACGGGGAACCGCACGTAGATCGACGGTTCGGTGATGTCGCGGTACGCGTCGGGCTGACCGAGCTCGTGGCTCGACAGCGCGGTTCCGCACCGCCCGCAGTACGGCACGACCTTGAAGCCCTCGTAGATGAGGTCGCGGTCCCACATCTGGCGGAACAGCCACCAGACGCTTTCGATGTAGTCGTTCGTGAGCGTCCAGTACGCGTCGGCGGTGTCGATCCACATGCCGATGCGGGCCGTGAGCGCGGACCAGTCCTCGACGTAGCGCTGTACGGACTCGCGGCACCGCTGGTTGAAGGCCTCGATCCCGTAGTCGACGATCTCGTGCTTGTTCGTGATCCCGAGCGCCTTCTCGACCTCGACCTCGACCGGGAGGCCGTGACAGTCCCACCCACCCTTGCGGGCGACGTGCCGGCCGCGCATGGTGTGGAAGCGCGGGTAGAGGTCTTTGAACGCACGCGCCCATACGTGGTGAATGCCGGGTCGGGCGTTGGCGGTCGGCGGGCCCTCGTAGAACACCCACTCGGGTGCGTTTTCGCGACGACGGAGGCTCTCGCGAAACGCGTCCTGAGCACGCCAGCGTTCGAGAACGCGCGTTTCGAGTCCGACGAGGTCGAGGGTCGACGGCACCGGCTCGAACGCCATGTGCCGTAGAGTACAAGGAGCTTCTTCTGTGTCCGCCGGTTAAGGGACAGGCCGTGACGCGCTCCTCCGACTTGTACGACGTCGATCGCGACGCGGTGGTGGTGCTGCGGGTGCACGTCGTGCCGGGCGCCGGACGCAGTGCGATCGTCGGTCGGCACGGGACGTCGTTGAAGGTGCGGGTGGCGCCGCCGCCTGTGGACGGGCGAGCGAATGTCGCTGCCGCCGCGCTCGTCGCCGCGACGCTCGGCGTGAAGGAGCGCGACGTCGAGCTCGTGTCCGGAGAGCGATCGCGGCTCAAGCGGTTCCGTGTCGTCGGCATCGAGGTCGACGACGTCGAGGCCCGCCTGAGCGGCGCGCTCGCGGAGGCGGAAGCGCGAGTCGGCGAGCCGCGCCACCGCGGCGCGGAATGACCAGCAGCGTTGTCGGCGTTCCCCCGGACGCCTAGTATTCTTCGCTCTCCCCGGCCGTGCCGGCGGCTCAGTTTCCGCCGGCCTGCCCTCCCGACCGGGAGTTTTCATGCCTGCAGCACAGAACACAGCTGCCTCGAAGAAGGCCGCGGCGGCCCGCAAGGCGGCTAAACAGTCCGCGGCCAAGAAGCCGACCAAGCGCGTGCCAAAGAAGCCCGCGCCGAAGAAGCCGGCGCCGAAGAAGGCGACCAAGAAGCCCGCCGCGAAGGGCGCGAAGCGGCCCGTAGCCAAGAAGCCGGCGCCGAAGAAGCCCGCCACGTCGAAGGCGGGGCGGGCGAAGAAGCCGAGCAAGGGCGGGGCGCCGGGCAAGAAGCCGGCGAAGAAGGCGCCGCCCGCGAAGAAGGCGCAGCCCGCGAAGAAGGCGCAGCCCGCGAAGAAGGCTCCCGCGGCCAAGAAGGCCCCGGCGCCCATGGCCGCGCCCGCCGAGAAGAAGGCCCCGGCGGCCACGCTGCCGCCGGCCAAGAAGGTGCCGCCCCGGAAGCCCGGGTCGGTGATCTGCCCGCTGTCGGGCTGGGAGGTCATGCCGGCGAAGCCGAATCTCTCGCCCCGGACGTTGAAGCGGCTGCGGGCGAAGCTCCTCGACGAGCGCGACCAGCAACTCCGGCAAGCCGAGGATCTCCAGGCCGAGGCCGAGGAGCTCGCGCAAGAGCGCGACCCCGGCGACACCCAGTTCGACGAGGAGTCGGGCGAGGGCGACACGGTCAACGTGGAGCGCGAGCGTGATCTGTTGCTGTCGGCGTCGGCCCGCCAGATCGTGGACGCGATCGATCGGGCGCTGAAGCGGATGGACGCGGGCATGTACGGCGTTTGCGTCCCTGCCGGGCGTCGACTCTCGGTCGAGCGGCTCGAGGCGATCCCGTACGCCGAGGAGTGCGTCGACTGCAAGGCTCGTGCCGAACGACGGCGCTAGCGGGCACGCGCACTCGCAGCGAGCTGACACCCGGACGTCTTCCCGGCTGCTGTTCGTCGGCGGCCTCGTGGTCGGGATCGTCGCGCTCGACCAGCTGACCAAGGCATGGGTCGTCTCGAACCTCGCCGACGGTCCTCAGTCGATCATCGGGGAGACGGTCGAGCTGCGGCTCGCGCGGAATCCGGGCGGCGCGTTCAGCCTGTTCACGGGGTTCACCCCGCTGCTGGCCGTGCTCGCGCTCGTGGTCGCGATCGTTCTCGTCCGCGTGGCCCAGCGCACGCGGGATCCGATCATGATCGTCGGGTTGTCGCTCGTGCTCGGCGGCGCGCTCGGGAACCTGAGTGACCGCGTCTTCCGGACTCCGGGGTTCCTGAGAGGCGAGGTTGTCGACTTCATTCATGTGGGCGCGTGGCCAACATTCAACGTCGCCGATTCCGCGATCACGATCGGCGCCGTGCTCTTGATCATCTGGGGCTGGCGCGACCGCGACGAACGCCGTAGCCCCGGGTGAGCGAGCTGGTCGTGCCGGCCACGCTCGCCGGCGAGCGACTGGACCGGGCGCTCGCGCTGCTCACGGGCTGGAGTCGCGCCGAAGTCGCCCGCATGATCGACGACGGCGCCGTGCTCGTTGCCGGCCAACCGGTCGCAAAGAGCCACCGTCTCGAGGTCGGCGCTCTCGTCGAGCTGCTGGCGGAGCCGGCTCCCGCGGCGCCGCCCGGCCCGGAGCCCGTTCCGTTGGACGTGCGCTTCGCCGACGACGACCTCGTCGTCCTGAGCAAGCCGGCGGGACTGGTCGTGCATCCCGGCGCGGGGCACGCCGGCGGAACGCTGGTGAACGGGCTGCTGCAGCGGTTCCCCGAGCTGTCGGGTGTCGGGGACCCGGCCCGGCCGGGGATCGTGCACCGGCTCGACCGCGACACGAGCGGCTTGATGCTCGTCGCCCGCTCGCGGCGCGCGTATGACTCGCTCGTCGGCGCGCTCGCCCGTCGCGAGGTTGACCGGCGCTACCTGGCTCTCGTCTGGGGACGATTCGAAGCTCCGCGCGGCGTCATCGACGCACCGATCGGCCGTTCACCGACGCGCCGCACGCGCATGGCCGTCCGCGACGAAGGCCGAGCCGCGCGCACCGCGTACGAGGTTCGCCACGAGTACGAGTCGCCCGCGGTGAGCCTGCTCGAGTGCCGCCTCGAGACGGGACGGACCCACCAGCTGCGCGTGCACCTCAGCGCCGTGGGGCATTCCGTCGTCGGCGACGCCGCGTACCGCGGCGATCGCCCGTCGCTTCCGCTCGGGCGCCCGTTCCTGCACGCGTACGAGCTCGCGCTCGACCACCCCGCGACGGGGGAGCGGCTCGCCTTCGAGGATCCGTTGCCGGCCGAGCTCGCAACCGTGCTCGACTCGCTCAGCGGGTGATCAGCCCACCGACTTTGCCGCAACGTCGGCGTGGCCGACGCGGGTGCGCTCGACGAGCTGCGCGAGCGTGAAGCCCTCGAGGAGGAGGCGCATCTCCTCGGACACGCACACCCAGACCTCCTGCAGGATGCAGTGGCCCTCGCAGTGGTCGTGGTCCTCCATGAGCGTCGTGAGCGGCCCGTCGACCGCAGCGAGGATCTCCGCCAGCGTGATGTCCTCGGGCGGGCGGGCGAGCACGTACCCGCCGCCGACGCCGCGCTTGGACCGCACCAGCCCGGCACCCTTCACCGCCAGGAGGATCTGCTCCAGGTAGGGCTGGGGGAGGCTCGTGCGCTCGGCGATCTCCTTCACCGACGTCGGCCGGTCCTTGCCGTGCAAGGCGAGCGACAGGAGGGCACGGGCCGCATAATCGCCCCTGGTCGAGACCTTCACATCGACCATGGTCGCGCGTGAGAACCGGGTCCGGTGACCTCTCGCGAATAGCCTCGAATCCATGGATCCTGTGCGGCCCGACTACGGCGGCGCCGCGATCACGAGTCTCGTCCCGGCCCTGGTGGGTGGGGCCCCGGCGCCTTGGATGCCGAGCTGCGTGACGGACGCCGATGCCGTCGTCCTGCTCCTGCTCGACGGGCTCGGCTGGCAGGCGGTCGAGGCTCACCGCACCCTGGTGCCCGAGCTCGCCGCCCTCGAGGGTGGGCCGATCACGACGGTCGCGCCCTCGACGACCGCCAGCGCCCTGACATCGCTCGCCACGGGGCTCGCCCCGTCGCAGCACGGGCTCGTGGGTTTCCGGATGCGGGTCGACGACGAGGTGCTGAACGTCCTGCGCTGGCAGACCACGGGAAATCACCGAGCGCCGGACCCGTTCGAGATGCAGCGGCACACGGCGTTCCTCGGACGACCGGTTCCGGTGGTGACGCGAGGCGAGTTCCGCCACACCGGCTTCACCGACGCGCAGCTCCGCGGCGCCACGTTCTTCGGCTGGAACGCCGTGTCGACGCTCGTCGAGCACTGCCGTCGTCTCGTCGCCGGCGGCCAGCGGTTCGTGTACAGCTACTACCCGAGCGTCGACTCCGTCGCCCACGAATACGGGCTCCACGATTCCTTCTACGAGGCGGAGCTGCGCGCCGTCGACCGGCTCGTGGGCGAGCTCCGGGACGCGCTGCCCGCCGGCGCCGCGCTGCTCGTCACGTCGGATCACGGGCAGGTGCACATCGACCCGGGTGGATGGGTCGAGCTCCACGAGATGGCACCGATGGTCGCGATGTACGCCGGGGAGGCGCGCTTCCGGTACCTCTACGCCAGGCCGGGCGCGGCGGCCGAGCTCGCCGCGGCCGCCCGCGAGACCGTCGGCCATCAGGCCTGGGTGTTCACGCGGCAGGAGCTGTTCGCCGGGGGCTGGATCGGGCCCGCACCCGAGGGGCCCATCGGCGGCCGGGTGGGCGACGTGGTGCTGGCGGCCCGCGAGCCGGTGGCGTTCGTCGACCCGACCATGCCGCAGGAGACGAAGCTGCTCGGCATGCACGGCTCGCTCACGCCCGATGAGATGTACGTCCCGCTCCTCGGAGCCCGTGGGAGGGCGTGAGACGCCGTTGACCTCGACGCTTGCCCGGCGTCGAGGTCCCCTCTATGGTGGGAGTTACACCGTTGTGATTCATCCACAGGGTCATCCACAACCCCTGTGGGCCGGGGCCAGAGGGGGTCGGGAGCGCCTTGGGGAGCTCGTTCGTGCACCTACACCTGCACACCGAGTTCTCGATGCTCGATGGCGCAGCCCGGATCTCTGAGGTCGTCGCGACGGCCGCCGCCGACGGGCAGCCGGCGGTCGGGATCACCGACCACGGGAACATGTACGGGGTCCTCGACTTCTACCGCGCCGCGCGTGAAGCGGACCTCACTCCGGTGTTGGGCGCCGAGGCGTATTTCGTCTCCACCAGCCGGAAGGATCGACCGCGCCGCGCCGATCACGACATCTACCACCTGACGCTCCTCGCCGAGAGCAACGCCGGGTACCGCAACCTCATCAAGGTCGCGTCGCACGCCTACCTCGACGGCTTCTATTTCAAGCCGCGCATGGACTTCGAGCTGCTCGAGCGGCACCGCGACGGGCTCATCGCGACGAGCGGCTGCCTCGGCGGCCTCGTGTGCCAGGAGCTGCTCAAGGGCGACTACACCGCGGCGCGCGACCACGCAGCCCGGTTCCAGGAGATCCTCGGGCGCGACTCGTTCTTCATCGAGCTCCAGGACCACGGGCTGCCGGAACAGCGCGAGGTCAACCCGCAGCTCGTGAAGATGGGACGCGAGCTCGACGCGCCACTCCTTGCGACGAACGACTCGCACTACACGCACCGGCAGGACGCGGAAGCGCACGCGGCGCTGTTGTGCGTCCAGACCGGGGCCACGCTCGACGACCCGAACCGCTTCAAGTTCGACGCCGACGAGTTCTACCTGAAGACCGCGGCCGAGATGCGCCAGCTGTTCGTCGAGTACCCGGAAGCGTGCGACAACACGTTGCTCGTCGCCGAACGCGCCAACGTCGAGATCGAGTTCGGCAAGCCCGAGCTTCCCGCGTTCCCGGTCCCGGCCGGTCACGACGAGGACTCGTACCTGCGCGAGCTCACGCTCGAGGGCGCCAAGGACCGCTACGGCCCCTCGCCGGCGCTGCACGTTCTCGAGCGGCTCGAGTTCGAGCTCGGCGTCATCAGGGACATGGGTTTCTCCGCCTACTTCCTCGTGGTGTGGGACCTCGTCCGCTACGCGCGCTCGCGGAGCATCCGCGTCGGTCCGGGGCGGGGGAGCGCGGCAGGATCGTGTGTCGCTTACTGCTTGCGCGTCGTCGACGTCGACCCGATCCGGTACGACCTGCTCTTCGAGCGGTTCCTGAACCCGGGCCGCAAGGAGATGCCCGACATCGACCTCGACTTCGACGAGCGGTACCGCGGAGAGCTCATCAAGTACGCCGCGCAGCGCTACGGCTGGGACCGCGTTGCACAGATCGTGACGTTCTCGACGATCAAGGCGCGGGCCGCGGTGCGCGATGCCTCCCGCGTGCTCGGCTACCCCTGGAGCGTGGGCGACCGGATCGCCAAGCTCATGCCCCCGCTGATCATGGGCCGCGACACGCCACTCGGCGCGTGCCTCGACAAGGTCGCCGGTCACGAGGACGGCTACAAGATGGCAGCGGAGCTGCGCGCGCTCCACGATTCCGATCCCGATGCCAAGCGCGTGATCGACGTCGCACGCGGCCTCGAGGGCCTGCGCCGCCAGGACGGGATCCATGCCGCGGCCGTCGTGATCACGCGCGAGCCGTTGACCGACTATCTCCCGATCCAGCGCAAGCCCGAGCCGGGCGGCGACATTGAGGACGCCCCGATCGTCACGCAGTACGAGATGCACGGCGTCGAGGACCTCGGCCTGTTGAAGATCGACTTCCTCGGGCTTCGCAACCTGTCGGTCATCGAACGCACCCTCGAGCTCGTCGAAGCTGCTCGCGGCGAGCGCGTCGACATTGACAGCGTTCCGTTGGACGACGCGAAAACATTCGAGATGCTGCAGCGCGGCGACTCCGTCGGCGTGTTCCAACTCGTCGCGCTGTACCGACCCGGGCCGATGGCAGCGAACATGCACACCGACTACGCCGACCGCAAGAACGGCCGCAAGCCGGTGACCTACTACCACGAAGACCTGCGCGAGATCCTCGAGCCGACCTTCGGGTTGTGCCTCACGGGCGACACCGTCGTCTACGACGCTGCGACCGGACGCCCCCACCGACTCGACGAAGTCGACGCGGACTCCGGTTTCTCCGTACAGGGGGTCGACGACGAGCTTCGGCCGGCCGTGCGACCGGTCACGCACTGGGTGTGCAACGGGGAACGCCAGACAATGCGGTTCGTTCTCTCGAACGGAATCGAGCTGAGCGGCACCCCCGACCATCGCGTGCTCACTGATCGAGGGTGGATCGGAATCGGCGAGCTCGGCGCTGACGACTACGTCGCAGTTCCCCATGAGCTCGTTTCGCCTACGGCACCCACGCAGTGCGACCACTCTCGGCTTCGTGTACTGGCCTACCTGATCGGAGACGGCGGATTGAGCCAGGGCGCCGTCGTCAACTTCACCAACCGAGACGACCGCCTCATTGGCGCCTACCGCCATGCACTCTCGAAGGCGTTCCCGTCAGTGCGGCACCGAGTGGGTGAGCACTCGACCGGCGTGAAGGTCGTGTACACGGGGAACGGCCGAGGGAACGGCGGTCCGGCGTCCCCGCTCGTCCAGTGGCTGCGTGAGCTCGGCCTCAAGGCGCCGCGGGGCTCAAAGATCGGGGGCCCAAAGAGCGCCGAGAAGTTCGTGCCCGACTTCGTCTTCGGTCTCGACGACGAGAGCATCGGTCGATTCCTTGCGGCGCTGTGGGACTGCGACGGCTACGTCTGCGAACGCTTCGCGCACTACAAGACCGTGTCCCGGACCCTTGCCCGTCAGGTTCAGGATCTGTTGCTGCGGCTTGGCATCTCGTCAGTCATCTACGAGGCCGACCTCGACCGTGATCGCAATCCTGGTGGCTCGGAGCACAGCTACCAAGTAACGCTGTTCGATGGTTGCGCCTTCACGGATCATGTCCAGCGCTACATGGCATCGAACCGCAAATGGCGCATTCAGATGACCGTCGAGTCGAAGGGCACGTCCGTCGATCGGGCGTCATTCGTGACCGCCCTTCAAGCACGCGTGAACGTGCCGACGAGGGAGTTGGCGGCGCGCTTCGAACTGCCTCGTTGGAACGTGATGCCCTATGCGGTCGCGACCCGGCCTCGCATCCATGCCGGGACCATGACGAAGCTGCTCGAGCACGTCGAGATGCCAGAGATCGAGCGTCTGCTCAATGTGCAATGGGTGCGGGTGCGGAGCGTTGAAGACGCTGGCCGGCAGCTTGTTTACGACATCACTGTCGACGGCATTCACAACTTCGTCGCGAACGGTGTGGTCGCACACAATTGCATTTACCAGGAACAGCTCATGCGCATGGCCGAGGTGTTGGCCGGCTACTCGCTCGAGGAAGCCGACAACCTGCGCAAGGCGACGGGCAAGAAGATCCGCTCCCTCATCGCCAAGGAACGGTCGAAGTTCGTCGACGGGTGCGTTGCCCAGGGGCATAGCCGCGAGTTCGGCGAGGAGATGTTCGACATCATCGAGCCGTTCGCCGACTATTCGTTCAACAAGTCCCACTCGGTCGGCTACGGGTACGTCGCCTACCAGACCGCGTACCTGAAGGCGAACTACACGGTCGAGTACCT
>WNGA01015179.1_pt1 | contig 14880 bp, 13 predicted proteins | sample 5400061 | NCBI WGS metagenome assembly WNGA01 (sample SAMN13153366, study PRJNA577476) | soil metagenome | isolation source: 100 cm soil or saprolite under grassland replicate 2 | place: USA:California | collected 2016-06-15
CGACCGTCCGCTGGCTCGACGAGCGGCTCGGTAGCTCGTCGTTCCTGAAGAAGACCCTCCGCTACCTCTTCCCCGACCACTGGTCGTTCCTGCTCGGGGAGGTCGTCCTCTACTCGTTCGTCGTCCTCCTCGGGACGGGCATCTACCTGACCTTCTTCTTCGAGCCGAGCTACGCGGACGTCGTCTACCAGGGTGGATACGCGCCCTTGCGCGGAGCCCACATGACCGATGCCTACCGCTCGACGCTGCAGATCTCGTTCGACACGAAGGGCGGCCTGCTCATCCGCCAGACCCACCACTGGGCGGCGAACGTCTTCTCCGTCGCCATCGTCCTGCACATGCTGCGGATCTTCTTCACCGGGGCATTCCGGAAGCCGCGCGACATCAACGTGTTCGTCGGCGTCACGCTCCTGGCCCTCGCGCTGGTCGAGGGCTTCGCCGGGTACTCGCTGCCCGACGACCTGCTCTCGGGAATGGGGCTCGCGATCGCCTACAGCGTGCTCGTCTCGGTTCCGCTCGTCGGGGGCTGGGTCGGGGTCTGGCTCTGGGGCGGTGAGTTCCCGGGCGGAAACGTGTTCGAGTCGCGCCTGTACATCGCCCACGTGTTCATCTTCCCGATCCTGATCGCGATCTTGATCTCTCTCCACCTCACGATCGTCGCTCGGCAGAAGCACTCTCAGTTCCGGGGGCCAGGGAGGACGGAACGGAACGTGGTCGGAGTGCCGCTGTGGCCCGGCTACGCCCTGCGCGCCTTCGGGCTCCTGCTCGCCGTCACGGCCGCCCTGTTCCTGCTCGGCGGCCTCGTCCAGATCAACCCGGTGTGGCTCTGGGGCCCGTACCACCCGTACCTGTCGACGAACGGCGCCCAGCCGGACTGGTACATGGGCTGGCTGCTCGGCGCCTTACGCCTGATGCCGCCTCTCGAGATTCACGTCGCCGGTTACACGATCCTCCCGAACCCGTTCATCGGCGGGGTGCTGTTCCCGGGGCTCGTGTTCACCCTTCTCTACGCGTGGCCCGCGCTCGAGCGGCGCTTCACCGGCGACCACGCGCGCCACGACCTGCTCGACCGCCCTCGTGACGCACCCGTGCGCAGTGGGTTGCTGGCGGCGCTCTTCACTTTCGTCGCCGTCCTCTTCATCGCCGGCTCGGCCGACCAGGTCGCGGTGCACTTCCAGATCTCCTACGAAGCCCAGCTCTGGATCTTCCGGGCCGCTGCGCTCGTGCTCCCCGTCCTTGCCTTCTACGGCACTCGCAGCGTGTGCCGGGAGCTCGCCGCGCGCGAGGCTCATCCGCTTCGGGGCTGGACAGGACAGGTGGTACGGCGCACGCCGGCCGGCGGGTTCGAGCGGGCCGAGCGGGGGCCGGACTACTCGACGATCCGCCGCGACTCCGAGTAGACGTTCACGCGGCCCTCGCGGACGAAGCCACAGAGCGTCACACCCCGGTCGCGGCCGAGCTCGACCGCGAGGCTCGAGGGGGCCCCGACTGCGACGAGCACCGGGCAGCCGGCGACGGCCGCCTTCTGCACGAGCTCGAACGACAGCCGGCCGCTGACGCAGAGAATCGAGTCCGCCAGCGGGAGGAGGCCTTCCGCGGACGCCCAGCCGATCACCTTGTCCATCGCGTTGTGCCGCCCGACGTCCTCCCGCGCGCAGCGCAGCCCGCCGCGAAGGTCGAACAGGCCGGTGGCGTGGAGGCCGCCCGTGGCCGCGAACGCCGCCTGTGACTGCTCGAGCGCGGCCGGCAGGCTCTCGACGAGCGCCCGAGACACGCGCAGGCCGCTCTTGATGCGAGGCGCCTCGACCGCGACGGCCTCCAGCGCTCCCTTTCCGCAGACGCCGCACGACGAGGAGGTGTAGAAGCTCCTCCGCAAGGCCTCCGGGTCGAAGCCCGGCGCCTCGACCTCGACCGTGTTTGCGGCCAGGTCCGGCGGCAGCTCGGCACGTCGGGCCGGGATGCCCTCCGAGAGGCAGAAGCCGAGCGCGAGCTCCTCGTCGTGACCGGGCGTGCGCATCGTGACGGCGATCGCGCATCCGTTCACTCGGATCTCCAGCGGCTCCTCGACGGCGACCCGGTCCGGCACGCGGCGCCCGTCCGGCAATCGCAGCACCTCCAGCTCGGCGCTCGAGTACGGCGTCTGGTTCGAGGGCCTCGCCACGATCGCCCCTACGCTAACGCGCGCTCAGATAGCAGGGTTCGCGCGAGCCGACGACGGGGTCGCGACCTTCTAGCCTGCCCGCCACACCGCTATTCGGGACGACTCGTGATGTGGAGGTAGATCTTGTCGGCCTCGCCGCACTCGTTTCTGAGCGCGATCTGGCCGGTTCGGCCGTCTCCCTTGTACGAGATCTCCGCATCGTCCTCGCCCTCCCGCTCGTGGAAGAGCAGCGTGTACCCGACGTCTTTGATGGCGCTTAGATAGGCGTCGTAGCCCTCTTCGACACTGCCGGCGTACCTGCCGTCGATGACCTTCGACGGGCCGGCTTCCGACTGCTTCACATACGTCACTCCGCTCGGCTGCGGAAAGCCTGATGGAAGTTCCACGCTGTCGGAAAGCGGCGAGGACCTGCAGGCTTCCTTTGCTTCGGGCGACGCGACCTCGCCGCCGGTGTCCGTTTCCTTCCCGGCGTTGTCCGACCCTCCACCGCCGCACGCGGCGAGAGCAAACGTCGCGAAGAGCACGAGCGACAGGAGCCTCAACGTGCGCGCCACAGAGATCCCCCTTCGTTGTTGACCGGCGATTCTAACCAGACGTCGCATGGAGAATCAGCAGGTCAGAATCAAGATGGGGTGCCATAGGGGCCCTGGTTTGAAAAACCTGCGTCTACAGTTCCGCCCCCGTGAGCTTGGCACTCCAGATCGTCGTCACCGGTCTAGCTGCGGGGGGCGTCTACGGGGTCGTCGCGATCGGTTACACGCTGATCTACCGCCTGACGGGAGTCGTCCACTTCGCCCTCGGCGATTTCATCGCGCTCGCCGTGTTCGCGACCTTGCTCGTCGCCGCCGGAACCGGGCCCGTAACGCAGACGAGCGTCGGGGGCGCCCGCTTCGTGCTCGCGCTCGCGATCGGGCTGGCCGTCTGCGTTGCCGCGGGAGCGCTGACGTACCTCCTGGCGATCAAGCCGTATCTCGACCGCGGCTCGACGATCGGCTGGGTCGCCGTCACCGTCGCCATCGCGTTTGCGATTCGCGCCGTCCTCTCTGCGGTCTTCAAGCGCCCGAGCTACGTCTTCCCGGATCCGCTTCCCTTCCGCGACATCGGCAAGGGGGGAGTGGTCTCGATCGCCGGAGCCTCGATTCAAGTGCGGGCGTTCTTCGTCATCGCCCTCGCCGTCGCCCTCGCGGCGCTTGCGACCTGGACCCTGGAGCACACGCGTTCGGGCCGGGGCTTGCAGGCGATCGCCTCCGACCTCGAGGGAGCGCAGGTGGTCGGAATCCCCGTCACCCGACTCGTTGCGGGAGCCTTCGGGGTCGCCGGCGGCCTCGCCGGGCTCGTCGCGATCGCCGCCGCCCCGAGCGCGCCCTTTGACGTCGACAGCGGAACGCTGCTGGGAGTGAAGGGGCTCGTCGCCGCCGTGATCGTCGGCTTCGGCTCTCCGTGGCGTGCCTTCGCCGCCGGGCTCACGCTCGGAGTGGCCGAGGCGACGATTGCGAGCGCGAGCATCTCGGGAGTCGAGCTCGGCCCGGCTTACCGCGATGTGCTCCCGATCGCGGTCGCGCTCCTTGTCGTCGCGCTGCGGCGCCGCCCGGCGCTGGAGCTCGAATGAGGAGCGCCGCTCTCACCCGGACCGGAACTGCGATCGCCGCAGCCGCGCGCGACGCCCGGCGGGCCTGGGGCTGGCCGGCGCACGCCGCTGCCGCCGGGGTCGTCCTGGCCCTCCTCGCTCCCCTCTTCCTCGACTCGATCGACGTGCAGAGCCTTGCGAGCTGGCTCTACCTCGCACTTGCCGCGACCGGCCTCGGCTTCGCCGTCGGGCTCGCCGGAATGCCCTCACTTGGCCAGGGAGCGTTCATGGCGATCGGAGCCTTCACGGCCGCCCTCCTGCGAACGAAGGCTGGAGCAGGCCCGTTCGAGGCGGCGCTCTCCGGGTTGGTCGTCGCGACGCTCGCCGGCCTCGTGCTGGGAGTCGCCTTCGTCCGCCTGGGCCGGGTCCTCTTCGCGGTCGCCACCTGGCTGCTCGCCTGGCTCGTCGCGCTGACGCTGGCCGCGTTCCCCGCGATCTCCGGCGGCGCCCAGGGACTCGTGATCTCACGAGGTTCTCTGGGCGAGACGGCGCACTACGAGCTCGCACTCGTGCTCGTGGTGATCTCATCGCTTGCGCTCTTCGCGATCGCGCGGGGCGCGCCAGGGCGGGCGCTCTCGGCCCTCCGCGAGCGCCGCGCGGCCGCGCTCGCGCTCGGAGTGCGCGCGACCCGCCTGCGGCTCGGCGCCTTCGTCGGCTCGGCGGGAATCGGCGGCCTCGCCGGCGCCCTCAGCGTCCAGCTCGCGGGTATCGCAGACCCGGCGGGATACGGGCCCTTCCTCTCCTTCAAGCTCTTCGCAGCCGTGCTCCTGGGCGGGATGACGAGCGCGATCGGAGGCATCGCCGGCCTGGGCGTGATCTCCGGTATCACGCACCTCTCCCACTGGATCGGCGCGCTCGAGCACCTGTCGACGACGCGGTTCGATCCGATGCTCGCAGCCCTTCTGCTCCTCGCCGTCCTCGGCCTCGGGGGCCAGGGGCTCGTGCCCTTCCTCCGCAGGCGCTCGTGGAGGGTCGGCCGCCCTGCCGCGCCCGCGGCGTCCGCTTCCAGGCCGGCCCCGGCAGCCGGCGCCGTCCTCGGTGCCCACGGAATCAGCAAGAGCTTCGGCGGCCTCGTCGCCCTCGCCGATCTCAGCCTCGAGGCGGGTCCCGGAACGATCCTCGCCCTGATCGGCCCCAACGGGTCGGGGAAGACGACCGCGCTCCGCGCCTTCTCCGGCACGCTCGTTCCCGATTCCGGACGGATCGAGCTTGACCGCGAGGCGATCACAGAGGAGCCGCTCGAAGGCCGCGTCCGGAGGGGTATCGTCCGCACGCTCCAGCGGACGGCCGTGTTCGAGGGCATGACCGCGCTCGAGAACGTGCTCGTCGGAGCAGATCTCCGCCGTCGCCACGCCGGGGCGGTCCGGACGGTGCTCGCGACGCCGAAGTCGCGGGCCGAGGACGAGCGCGCGCGGGCGGGCGCACACGGCCTCCTCGAGGTCGTCGGGCTCGGCGCCGCAGCAGAGACCCCGGCGGCCGAACTCTCGTCCTCGGAACAGCGGCTGGTGATGCTCGCGTCCGCGCTCGCAGGATCGCCGCGTGTGCTCCTGCTGGACGAGATCTCCGCAGGCGGATCGGCCGAGGACGTCGGGCGGATCTCCCGCGTGCTCGACGAGCTACGCCGGAGCGGCCTCTCGATCGTCCTCGTCGAGCACAACCTGCGGCTCGTGCGGGCCGTCGCCTCCAGCGTGATCGTGCTCGACCACGGGCGCGTGATCGCGAGCGGGAGCCCCGACGCGATCGCACGCCTGCCGCGCGTTCGGGAGGCCTACCTCGGGACGCACCGTCTTTAGACTCAACGGCGTGCGGCGCTCAGGGCCGATCTTCGTCCTCTGGCTTGCCCTGCTTGCGGGTTGCGGCGGCTCCGGGGCGCATTCCGAGCAGACGCTCGAGATCGCCGTCAACGCGTCGTTCTCGAAGACGCCTTACGTCGCCGAGACGATCGCGAACGGCGCCTCGCTGGCGGTGCTCGAGCTGGAGCAGAACCGCCCGCTCGTGATCGGCGACACCACCTACAAGCTCGAGGTCAGGCGATTCGACACCGGAGGCTCCCCGATCACCGCCGTCAGCAACATCCGCCGGGCGGTCGCCGAGCACGCGATCGCGATTCTCGACGAGGGGACAGGAGTCGGCGCCTCCTGGGAGGTCGCGAACGCGGCCCACATCCCGATTGCAATCCTCTACCAGGGCGGGATCGACCTCGTCGATCCGGCGAAGCGGCCGAACGTCTTCCGAATCGTCCCGACCGATCACGGCGTCGCCTACCGCCTCGCCGAGTACCTCGTTCCCAAGGGCCTGAAAGTCGCCCTCCTCCACGATGACTCGGGCTACGGCCAGGAAGGAGCCGCAGTGCTCGCGCGGGCGTTCGCCCAGAATCCGGAGGCGCTCGCCGCGCGCCTCACGCTCCCCTCCGCTGCCTCGGATCTCGCCCCCCAGCTGCTCGCCGCGCGCCGCTCGGGGGCAACCGCCGTGCTCGTCTGGGCACAGGCCCCCGTGATCGCCAAGGCATTGATCGCGGCCAGGAGCTCGGGCTGGCACGTCCCGTTCTACACGCCCCCCGCCGGTGCCGACCCACTCGTCCGGCAGGAACTGGCCGATCACCCCGAGTGGGTGGACGGTCTCACCTTCGCCTCCGGACGGTTGACCGCAGAAGGAGGCCCGGTCCCCTTCTACAGTTTCGAGTCGAAGTATCGGGCGGCGTTCGGGGTCGAGAGCGTCGGCGTGAAGACGAAGGCGGGCAAGCCCGTGATCCAGCCGCCCGAGTACGCCACGTACTCCTACGACTTCGTCCGCCTGCTCGTTTCCGCGCTTCAGGGTGCGGGAGGAGCAGGCGACCGCGAGAAGGTGCTCGCCGCGCTCAACCAGGTCACGATCCACGGCGCCAACGGCGACGAGCGCGGGTTCAACGTCAAGAACCATGAGGGGGTCGTCGACGACGATGTCTACTTCGCGCGCTTCGACGACATGACCTACCGGCCCGTGAAGGACGACCCGCTGTCGTCGACGCTGCCCGTGATCTCCCAGATCCAGCCGTGAGACTCCAGGTTCTCGGCGGGGTGATAGCGGGTGCCGCCACGCTGGCCGCCCCGGCCGCGGCACGTGAGCTGGTGTTCTTTCCGACGCCCGCGACGCCGCTGAGCACCTCGCCTCCGCTGACGGGGGCGGAGCTCTCGTTTCCGAACGTGTTCCATCCCCCGGTCGAGAGCCACGAGCTGATCGACGTCGGCCTCGACGAGAGCGGCTCGGTGGTCGGGGTGAAGGTCACCCAACGGCTCGTGCTGCACCAGACCGCGGACTACCGGCTCACGATTCCGGCACCTGTTCTGGATGTCGAGTCCGCCGCCGGAAGCGAGTCGCTGCCAGGTCAACGGCGGGGGGCAATCCTCTGGCAGGGGTTCGCGAGCGGGCGGAGAATCCTCGCTGCGCGCGCACGGCTCGACCCCAGGGCGGCGTCGTCGCTACCGCTTCGCGTCCGGGTCTCGGGGCTACGGCGTCGCGCGGGAAGGTTCGACATCGCGATTCGCCTCCACAACGCGACGCAGATCTCGGTCACCAGCTTCTCCGGCGACGGGGACCGCCCCACGCTCGCGAAGATCCTCGACACGCTGCGGCGCGATCCCGGCGGGAGCACGCTCGGACGGGGGACGTACGTCGCGGTCACGCGTCTGACCCGAAAGGTGCGCGTAACAGTCGACGCCCCGCTGCGCGTCGTCGGCCGCCTGCGGGTCGGAGGGGGATCGATCGCCACGGGGAAGCTGAGCTTCGCCGCCGAGCTCGGCGGCGGCAAGCCTCTCGACCGCATGGTCCATCTGCGGGGCGACGCTATGGGGCCGGGCCTCCCCATGCTCACGCTCACCGTCGAGCCTCGCGTCCCCGCCGGCGAGCTCCGTCCCCCGGCCGGTCGCACGTGGGTAGAGGCAATTGGCCTGGACCGGCGACTGAACGGCCGGAGACTGCTGGGGCAGGCGCTCGAGGCCTCGCTCCGGCTCGCCCGGGTTCGCCAGTACCGGACCTACCTGGCCAATCCCGACCTGCTCGGAGCCGCGACCGCGCGCTACGTCTACAGCTCGGCGCCGAGGGCCGCGGAGGTGCGGCCGGCGCCCGCCCGCTCGAACGGCGGCGGGCTCGGCCCGGCGGTGATCGCGCTCATCGCCGTGGGAGCAGTGGTCGGCGCAGGAGGACTCGCCGTCCTCTGGGCTCACTCGTGATTAGACGCCGAGCGCGAAGAAAGTGACGTTCCCGGTGAACGGGTCGGTGTACTCCATCAGCACCGAGTGGACGTCCGAGATCGCGATCTTCCAGCAGACGTCGCCCGTCGCCGACTGCCCTTCGGAAAGCTCGTCCGCGAGCAGCCCGTCGATCAGCGTCCCGCACGCAGGACCGGCATCGTCATAGAGGTTCCCGGCCGCGGTGAGCAGGTCGAGCGAGAACGGAGAGAACGAGGCCGGATCGGGCGCCGTGCGCGTGACCGCTACCCGGGCGAGGAGGAACTGGTGTCCGGCCGGCACAGGCTCGGGGAGGCTGTCCGGATCGCCGCGCTGGGCGTCGAGGATCGCCTGCGTCTGGTTCGGGTCGGCCCAGAGCACCTTCAGCTGCCAGGCCTCGTCGATCTGAGCTGCCGTTCCGACCGGGACCGGATTGTCGTGGGTTCCCAGGGTGGGCGGCGGTGGAGGCGGAGGCGGAGGGGGCGGCGGTGGCGGGGGTGGAGGCGGATTCCCGGGCTGGATCTGCTTCACGACCTCGCAATCGGCACCGACCCGGTCGGTCGGGTCGGCGTAGACGACGTCCTTGCCGCGGCCGCACGAGATCCGGTCGGCGCCGAGCCCGCCGTAGAGCCGGTCGTTGCCGCCGCGTCCGTACAGCCGGTCGTTGCCGGCCCCGCCGTAGATCGTGTCCGCGCGCGCAGTCCCGCGCAAGACGTCGCTTCGAGCCGACCCGCGGATGGTGGCAGCCGACGCCAGGCCCGCGACGACGAGGCTTGCGAGCAGGGCGAACATGAATATGGCCCGGGAAGAGCCCATGAGGACTAAGTCTGCAGGGACGGACGCGGATCCGCAATGGGCCGAGCGGCCTATCCGCCTGGCCCTCCGGACCTAGTCGATCCGCGACACGATGACCGGCGCAGTCGAACAGGCGAGGGGTAGTGGCGTCATTTGCAAGACGCCCGCGGCGCTCCACCGCCGACCGGTATGCATTGACGCCCGGCGAGCGTCGCGCCACCCGCGATCACCTTGATGCGCAGAAGGTCGCCGATCCGTCCCGGCTTCACCACGCGGACGCTGAAGATCGAGCCGACGGCCAGCGACCGGTTCACGAACTTCCGGCTTCGCAGCTTGCCCGCTCCATTGGTCGTTCCGGTCTCGACGACTCCGGTGCCGCTCAGCTTGACGCTCGCGCCTGGCGGCGCGTTGAAGACGTTGACGGCGCGGTAGCGGACGGCCGTGCGGCTCTGCGACCCATAGGGCGCAATGAGAATCTTCGCGCGAATCGTGCGGGCCGTGGACTTGCCTCCGCCCAGCCGGCCGACGATCGAGTATTGGATTGCGTCTCCCGGGGGGAACAGGAACACGCTGTTGGAGTCGTCCGGGTCGGATGTGTCGGCGGACGCTGCCGTCATGGCCGCGACGAGGATCGCGCCGCCCGTCTTGCCGGCCCGCGACAGCGCGTTCAGCTGAAGCGTCGCGGACTTCGAGGCGCCCGGGCTCAACGTCGCGATGGGGCAGTGCACGATGAAGGCGAGGCCGCTGATGACATCCTCCTTCGTGCAGCGAGCCCCGTCGCTGACCGCACCCGAGACGATCTTCGCCTTTTCCGTAACCATGCCGATGTCGAGCGCGCCGCCCTGGATCGTGGTCGCCCGCGGCGTCTTGGCCCACGCGATCGCGAGGTCGGCCGAGCCCTGCAATACGACCGCGGTCCCGGGTTCAGGCGCCGCCCCGATTACGCCGACGATCGCAGCCAAGCCGACTGCTGCGCCCGTTACGCGGGACCGATGCATTCCGAGGCTACGTCTCTCCCCTCGACGCTACTCGACGCGATTCTATGAGCGATTCCCGCGGCGGTCAAATTGAGCGAGGATCAGGTGCAGATCGCAAGGCCTAACGTATGGTCGCGCCATGAAACGGCTCGCCGCACTCGCGCCGTTGCTCGCGCTCGCCGCGGCCTGCGGGGGATCGGACGGGATCCACGGCTCGACGAGGGATCACCGCGCGCGCCCATCTGCCCGCGGGCGGTGGCCCGATCACGGGAACCTTCCGTACAACGGGCGCCGTCGACGACTCCGGGACTCTGCTCGACACGTTCAAGGTGCTCCCGAAGTCGCCCGGGGGTGACGACCGGGCGCGGGGTTGAACGCAACCTCCACGGGCAGAAGGGTGCGGTTCGCGACGTGTTGTTGCCGCGTGAGAGGCTCGCCGCTCAGCTGCTGGGCATCGCCCCCGACGCCTGGCGATTAGGCGGTCGCCGGACGTGCGACCATGCGCTCGTGGATGCGCGATCCCGCGAGGAATCTGACCTTGAGCCGTCCATCGACCAACTCGATGGAGTGCCGAGGGAGATCGCTCGCCTGCGGGACGCGTCCGACCGACGGAACAACGAGCTGGCAGAGATTCTCACGCCAAGGATCGAAGGCCAGCTCTTAACGCTGCGTACGATCATCGAAGAGTTGATAGCCGCGCACCGTCGCATCGGCGACACGATGGACTTCGGCATAGAAGATGACACGCGCTGGACGGCCGTGTGGGAGATGAGCGGCCGCTGTCTCGGCCTTTGTAACGCGCTGCTCATTCAGCTCCGCGAGGGATTTGCCTCTGAGATGGTTCCGACGCTGCGCGCGATCCACGAGGCCGGCCAGCTGTTGACGGTGTTGGCGGGGCCCGGCGAGGAGAAACTCTTGCGCACGTGGCTTGAGGACAACACCTACATCAGTGCGAGTAAAGCGCGGGCAGCCGAGGCGCGCATCGCGAAGCCTGCGCTCGAGCTTCTCAAAAAGGAGGGCATAACTTCCGTCGGGGACCAGGCCGCCTTGGGCCAGAAGGTCTACGACCTGCTCTCGAAACCCGCGCACAACATGCGAATCGGCTTCGCCGAATCCATCGCACGGGGGCCTCGCCAGTTCTCCTACGGGCCTCATCCCTCCCCGATCCAGCGCGCGATCCACGTCGGGTTCGGTAGCCAACTCATTGAGGAGGTGGCGATGCGCGTGGCAGCGCCTTCGCGACTCGGTTCCTTGGACGTGAGTTCTACGACGAGACAGTGACGCCACTGCTCGAGGCGCTAAGGCGGTCCGCGCCGAGATGCCGATCGACCCGCGAACTTTGAGGCAACTAGCTGGCGATGCTGGATGAGCTGCGACATCCCCCAACTGCCGAGCGCAGCAGGGCTAGAATGTTCGCTGCACGCCGCGGCCGAGTGTGAAGGTGTGCGTGTCGAGGTTTTGGCACAGCACGCCACCGTGGTCGACAAGCGAGCATGTGATCACCTTGTGCCAGACGCCGTGCTGTCGGCTCCGGATTGAGTAATCCCAGCCCCGTCTCATCGTCTTGTAGTACGTGGGACCCCACCATGGTCGGCTGTACCGGATCGTGGCCTTCCCCCGTGGCCGAATGACCGCCGTGAGGTAGGTGCCGTTCTTGCGCGCCATATAGGGCTTAGAGCAGACGGCGACGGTGTGCCGAACATCTAGCTTGCAGAGGACCCTTCCGTCAGGGGTGGACAGCCACGCCCCCGCGGGCAACGCCGCCATTCCGGCCACAACGGTCGCGAGTGCGAGTGTGCCAATGAGGCGTCTCACGAAGCGGGCCGATCATGTCACCGCGAGCGGTCGGAGGCAACCTCCCGCTCTCGACGCGCGTCGGCGCGCCTGAGACCTGTCCTGGCCGCGATTTGCAGGCGTTTCAACAGCATTTCGGCGGCCCTTCAGCGAACCACAAGCGGCGACTGCTAGGGACGCGCATGCGTGCCCCAAGGCTGATTAAAGCTGACTAAGCGTCGTGTCCAACGTGCGGCGCCGCGTTCCCTCCAGGAAAAAACCCGCCGTTTCCAGCGGGTTCACGAGGAGCGGATGATGGGACTCGAACCCACGACCTTCTGCATGGCAAGCAGACGCTCTAGCCAACTGAGCTACATCCGCACAGCGAATCGAGTATAGCCGGGCCGATTCATTTCTCTAGGGGGCGTGAGATACTTGCGATGGGGATGAGACGGGTTACGGCTGTGGCGCTTGCTTTCGCGGGCGCAGCCGTACTTTTGACGGCCGCTCCGGCGGGCTCGTCGCCGGGAAGGAGCGGCGGTCCGGCTCTGCGCTGCACCCTCGTGATCAAGACGATCCACGGGCATCCTCAGCGACACAAAGTCTGCCGACCGGGGAAGCCGTCCTCCGACCTCTCGATCGAGCTGACGCCCTCGGTCGACCACATCACGGCCGGAAACGCGATCGCGTACAGGATCAAGGTTCAAAACCAGGGGAAGTACTTCGTACCCGGAGTTGTCGTCTCGATCGACATCCCGGCCCAAGGCTCCGCATTCGTGAGTGAGGGCAGCGGCTTCTGCCCACCCGAACCGGGAGACGGGCCACGCACGATCACTTGCAGGCTCGGGACCTTGCCGCCCCCTGAAACGGCGGATTGGCCCCCGCCGACGGTCATCATCGCGCGCGGGTGGGCCGACCGCGCGGGGAGCTTCGCCGTCAAGGCGCGCGTGCAATCCGCGTCCGCCCGCGATCCGCGTCCCGCAAACAACCGAGCGAGGCTCAGACGGCCGTCCGCTCAGGACCGGCATCGGCGGATCTCAGCGTCTCCGTCGACACCAACCCGAATCCCGCACCGTTCGCCGACGACTTCACGGACACGGTCACGATCACGAACGAGGGGCCAAGCGAGGTCACCCCTGCGTACGTCACTCTGCTGCTTCCGCAGGGGACGGAGTTCGTTGGCCTGGCCGGACTACCGCAGAACGACTCGCCGGCCTGTTTCCCGTTCCCCGGCGGCTCTCCCGGAACGATGACGCTCTGTATCGGCGTGCTCGAGAGTGGCCAGACGGTCACGGCGAGACTCAGCCTAATCACGCTGCCTCATACCCCTCCCGTACTCGAGACGAACGCGTTTGTGACCTCGGGTACACCGGATCCCGACCTCGCGAACAATCGTGCGACATCCACCGCAGCGCTGGCTCCCTTCCACCCCACGGTCGGAGTCGACCTTGTTCTCTCGCTGAGCCCACCAGGCAAAGCAACAGCAGGGCATGACTTCGAGCTCACCTTCGAGGTCGTGAATCAGGGCGCGGAAACGGCCCAGGACGTGCACGTGGTCATCCAGGCACCGCGCGAGTTCGAGTTCAATCACGGTGCCCTGCGAGTGATCAGCGAGCAAGCCGACCGACGCGACATCCGGTGCTCCGGCGCTTCGGCTCTGGATTGCAAGTTCCCGAGCCTTTCGAGCGGCGGTCGAATCCGCGGCTCCGTCGTGGGGAAACTGCCGGCAGCGGGTGCGTTCTCGGCGACGTCGGCTGTGAGCTCATCGGAAACCGACTCGGACCCGGCGGACAACACCGCCACGGTGGACTTTTCGATCGGCTCAGGCGCAGGGTAGATCGCTGATGTCGCGCCTGCCGCTGGTCGTCGCCACTCTTGCCGGTACCGCCGCCTTGCTGGCGGCCGCGCCGGCAGGCTCGCCCGCACCCGCTAGCCCTCGAGCGCCCGCGAGCTGCAAGTACGTGATCAAGATCATCCACGGCTACCGGCATCGCGTCCGGGTCTGCCACCGCGACAAGCCCGTGGCCGACCTGTCGGTCTCGATCACCTCGTCTCTGCAGCAAATGACCGCCGGCAATCGGCTCGAGTACTTCGTCCAGGTCAGGAACCGCGGGCCCAAGGCGGCCGAGGACGTCGTGATCACGGTCAAGATCCCCGCGGACGAGGTCACCCTGTACGGCGGCGGTGGAGGATCGGTCAACTGTAGTACCGCCTCGGGCGACGGCGGCAAGACGATCGAGTGCAAGGTTTTCAACCTCGAGCCCGAGTCGACAGGTGACGCCGATACGCCTCCTTTCTCCGGCATCGTGCTCCTGATCCAGGCCGAGCCTGACGAGGCGGGAGCCCTCGCGGCCGTCGCGGAGGTCAAGGCGAAGTCTCGCGATCCTCATCTGGAGGACAATCGCGTGATCGAGCCGCTGACGGTTCTCCCCGGTCCGGCCTCCGCCGACATGACGGTCGCCGTGCACGGATCTCCCAATCCCGCGACGGTCCCCGAAGACTTCGCCGAGACGATCAGCGTCACCAACAACGGTCCTTCGGAGGCGACACCGGCCTTCGTGACCGTCCTTCTGCCGCAAGGGACGACCATCGTGCAGGTCCTCGGTCAGGACTTCCTGAACCCATTCTTCTTCGGATTCTGTGCTCCGTACTACGCCAGCGGGCCCTCGACGCTCACCGTGTGCTGGGACACGGTCGAGCCGGGAGAGACCCAAACGGCCACGGTCATGCTGGCCGCGTCGAGCCGCGCGCCCCCGAACCTGGAGACGAACGCGCTCGTCTCCTCGTACACGAAGGATCCGAGCCTCGTCAACAACCGCACGTCGGACACGATCGCACTCATGCCGTTCCACGGGCCGCGGGGCGTCGACCTCGCCGTCTCGTTGAAGAGTCCGACGCCGAGCCCCGTGGTCGCCGGCCGGGAATTCGAGATCCCGATCCGGGTCATCAACCTCGGGGGCGACGTCGCCCACGACGTTCACATCACGGTCTCGGTAACTCCCGACTTACAGAGTGTCTTCGGAGCGGTTTCGGTCGGCAGTCTCAACTTCGGGTTCGGCATCGGCGGAACCCAATGCAGCACGGAGCAGTTGCCGCTCGATTGCACCTTTCCGACGCTCGAGAGCGGCGACCGGCTGATCGGCGTCGTCGAAGGAGTCCCCGCAAGCGCCGGCTCGTACTCGCTGACAGTCAGTGTGAGCTCTTCGAGCGGCGACTTGATCCCGGGCGACAACGGCTCATCCCTCGCCTTCGACGTCAAGCGGAGTCGAGCGCTTCGTTGACGAGCCTGTCCGCGAGCTCGTTGTGCTCGCGGCGAACGGCCTTGTAGCTGACCCGGCGGAG
>WNGA01014643.1_pt1 | contig 14878 bp, 7 predicted proteins | sample 5400061 | NCBI WGS metagenome assembly WNGA01 (sample SAMN13153366, study PRJNA577476) | soil metagenome | isolation source: 100 cm soil or saprolite under grassland replicate 2 | place: USA:California | collected 2016-06-15
GGTGCCCGCCAGCACAATCTCAAGAACCTCAATGTGGAGATTCCACGGGAGAAGTTAGTGGTCATTACCGGTCTCAGTGGCTCGGGGAAATCCTCGCTGGCTTTCGACACTCTTTATGCCGAGGGGCAACGCCGGTATGTCGAGAGTCTCTCCGCCTATGCGCGGCAATTCCTCGATCGAATGGAAAAGCCAAATGTCGATTTTATCCAGGGACTGTCTCCTGCCATTGCCATCGAGCAGCGCAGCGCCGGCGCCAATCCAAGATCGACAATAGCGACCACCACTGAAATCTACGATTATCTGCGGGTCTTGTTTTCTGCTGTCGGTGAGCCGCATGATCCGCTGACCGGTCGGCTACTGAGCCGGCAAACACCTCAGCAGATTGTCGATCAGATCCTGGCGTACGAAGCGGGGTCCAAAATAATTGTGCTGGCGCCACTGATCGAGAACCAACTAGGCGAGTTCCGCGATGTGATCGAAAAGCTCAAGCGTGAAGGGTTCGTTCGAGCGCGGATAGATGGTCAGCTTATGGAGCTGGATCGCCCCCAGCCAATCCGGCTTAAAAAGACCAGGCGGCATACGATTGAAGCCGTGGTTGATCGGCTGATTATTCGCGACGGAATTCGCGTGCGCCTGACAGATTCAATTGAGACTGCACTCAAATTGGGCGGCAATCGCCTTGGGGTGTTAAGGGAAGTTTCAAAAACCCCCGACGTTCAAGGCTCAATGCTCAAGGCTGAGCATAATGAAATTTGGGAAGAACTCCGTTACTCCACAGATTATGCAAATGCGGAGACCGGATTCACGTTAGGCGATCTAACTCCGAGACACTTTTCTTTTAACAGTCATCTCGGAGCATGCCCGGCTTGCCATGGTCTCGGCACACAGTTGGTCTGCGATCCAGAGCTAATGATTTCCGATCCTGGCAGAACGCTGGCCGAAGGAGCAATCACGCCTTGGCGACGCGGGACAAAGCGGATGCAGGCATACTACCGGCATCTGCAAAAGGCGCTGGTAAAACATTTTCACATCGATGAAGACGTTCCTTTCAGCGATTTGCCAGAACGATTTAAGCAGGCGCTTTACTTCGGCACGAATGAGACGCCGATTGAAATGAGCTTCAGCGATAACGGAGAAAAGAAAGTCGCGAAACCTTTCGAAGGGCTCGTGCCGCAGATGCAGCGGCTTTATGAACAAACCCAGAGCGAATTCACTCGTAACCGCGTTCGCTCTTTTATGACACGCGAACCGTGCAAAGTGTGCAACGGAGCGAGGCTTAAGCCGGAAATCCTTGCGGTCACGATTAAAGATCGAAATCAACGCGAATTGAATATCCACCAGTTCAGCGAACTTACGATCGAAGCGGCCGCCCGGTTTATTGGCGCTCTCGAACTGACTGCGCAGCAACATACCATCGTGACGGATGTGGTGCGTGAAATTCAATCGCGCTTGCAATTCCTCGTTGAAGTTGGGCTCGGTTATCTCACGCTCAATCGGCAGAGCGGAACACTCTCAGGCGGCGAAGCGCAGCGAATTCGATTGGCGACACAGATCGGTTCCGGTCTTGCGGGTGTGCTTTACATTTTGGATGAACCCAGCATTGGGTTACACCAGCGTGACAATGGGCGGTTGCTGGGCACTCTGCGCCGTCTCCGCGATCTCGGCAATTCCGTCATTGTAGTTGAGCACGATGAGGAGACAATCCGAGCGGCCGATCATATTATCGATCTTGGCCCGGGGGCGGGCCCGCGCGGGGGCGAAATCGTGGCACAAGGGAAACTCAAAGACATCGTGTTCGCGAAGAATTCTTTAACCGGCGATTATCTTTCCGGTCGCGCGCGGATCCCCGTTCCCAGGCAGCGCGTTCAACCGCGACTTGGCAATCAGTCCGAAGGCTGGCTAACGGTCGTTGGAGCGACGGAGAACAACTTGAAACAAATTACGGTCTCTTTTCCGCTCGGCTGTTTGACTTGCGTCACTGGCGTCTCCGGCAGCGGGAAGTCCACTCTGGTGGACGATATTCTGCGACGCGTGTTGTTTCGACGTTTTTACAATGCGAAAGAAAAACCGGGCACGCATCGGGCTATTCGTGGAGTGGAACAAATCGACAAGGCGATTGTTATTGATCAAAGTGCCATTGGCCGAACGCCGCGCTCAAACCCCGTCACCTACACGGGGGCATTTACACCAATCCGCGAGCTATTCAGTCAGCTACCTGCGGCGCGGGTGCGGGGTTACGACGCCGGGCGCTTCAGTTTCAATGTTAAAGGGGGTCGCTGCGAAAACTGCGAGGGCGGCGGATTGATTAAAATGGAGATGCACTTTCTGCCGGACGTGTACGTCGAATGCGAAGTGTGCCGTGGGAAGCGGTACAACCGCGAGACACTTGAGATCACCTACAAAGGGAAAAATATCGCCGATGTTCTCGAGCTGACGGTGGATGAGGCAGCGCGCTTTTTTCGTAACGTCCCCAGCATTTCAGACAAGTTAAACTCATTGCTCGATGTAGGTCTCGGTTATTTGCGACTTGGCCAAGCCGGAACAACTCTCTCCGGTGGGGAAGCCCAGCGCGTAAAACTCGCCACAGAGCTTGCTAAAAAGGCAACCGGGCGCACCCTTTACATTCTCGATGAGCCGACGACCGGATTGCATTTCGCCGACATTGAGAAATTGCTTCAAGTGCTGATGAAGCTGCGCAACGCGGGTAATACGGTGATTGTTATTGAACACAATCTCGAGATGATCAAGTGCGCCGACTGGATTATCGATTTGGGACCTGAAGGTGGCGAAGGAGGTGGCGATCTCGTCGGGGCTGGTCCGCCTCAGGAGATCACCGCGCTTCCCTGTAGTCATACGGGACGATATTTGCGGCCAATGCTGGAGAAGAAATGAGCCTGAGAAAAATAGGACTTAGCTGTTTGCTCGGCTTACTCGCGCAGTTCGCCCAGGCGGATATTTCTGCCGAGATTGCTGAAGCGAGCGCGCCGCTAACAGAAGGTGTTCCGGAGGTGGCGGTCGCGCGGTTGCATGCGTTGCTGAATAAAGATTTGCCCGATACGAACTGGCAGATCGTCGCCGAGAAACTTGCCGAGGCCCAGGTGGCTGCAAGAGAACCAGAAGACACTCTCGTTCTGCTAGCAGGACCTCGACTACGCGGATTGCCGTGGGCCAAATTCTGGCGTGCCCAAGCCTTGGCCGCCCTGAACCGATGGGCTGATGCCCTGCCGCTGTACGAGGAGCTGACAAGGGACCGAGGCTCGCCTTTTCATGGAGCAGCCACATTCGGCACGGCGGAGATGCTACGCGCGTTAGGAAAGCGGCAACAAGCTTTGAGAAAACTTGATCTTCTATTCAATGACAAAGAATGGATTACCCGAGCGCAGTTACGAGCAGCCGAACTTTCCATTGAAATTGCCGATGCTCCTAATGCGCGGCGCCTGCTGGCAGAAATGCGGCCGACATTGGTGGCGGAGCGAAGAGAACGGCGGGTGTTGCGCGGGCGACTCGAGCTGATCTTACAGCGGCCAGAGAGAGCAATCGGAATGTTTCAAGCGCTTCTAAAAAGGCCGGAGGGAGCTCCTCATGCCACACTAATTGCGGCGCTCTTCGGCATAGCAGATGCACATGTGCAATTAAAGACGCCAGAAGCTGGAGATGACGTCCTTGAACGATTTATCGACCGTCACCCTGCGGACTCAGATCTCGCGCTGCTCTTCGAAAAATTGGATTCTCTATATCGCGCGGAACACAAGCCGTCGCGCAATGAACTGGAGAAATGGGTGCGCAGGCCGGAACAGCCTCGGCGAACCTCTGCCCGATGGTATCTCGCTAGGATGGAAGTTCGCGCCGGGCGCACGGAACGAGCCCGGCAATTGTTTTCCGATCTGCGACGCACCAGCATCAAATCTCCAGCGATTGCACAAGCTTTGTTGGAGTTTGCACAATTTGAATTGAATGACCGCCATTTCGATGAGGCGATTGCTATTTTGGATGATGCACGTCTGCTGCGTCCCGATCCGGCTTTGCTGACCCGGATCAACTTTTTGTCCGCGAACGTGAATTATCTGGCGAAGCGATTTGACACAGCGACCGCGGCTTTTGAACAGATCGCGTATTCGAATTCACCCTGGACGAAGGTCGCGCTCTTTAATGCATCCAGCGGCTGGCTGCAACTTGGCAATCACGCTCGTTTCCTGGCTGATTACAGTCAGCTGGAGAAGCAAGGCGGTGACGAACAGGCGCGCGCCAATTTACGATTGGAGGAAGGTTTGATGCAGGCGGCCAAGGGCGATAAGACAGCGGCGGCATCGTTGCAGCAGTTCATTCATGATTTTCCCAAAAACCCGCGCGTGTCAGAAGCCTGGGTCGGCCTTGCCGAACTGGCCTTTCACTCTTCGCCGCCGCGGTTCGATGAAGCGCGAAAAAATCTCGCTCGTGCAACGGAGTTGAGGCCAACCGCCGCAGCCGCCGAGCGCGCTGATTATCTCACCATATGGGTAGAGGAATCAGCGCGCGGAGACGAAACCAAAGTCATCGACCTGGCAAAGCGCTTTCTGGAACAGCATGGTCTTTCGCCATTCGCTTCGGAAGTTCGAATGAAATTGGCGGAGCTCTATTACCGGTGCCAGGATTTCGCAAATGCGCAGACGCAGTTTGAACTTATCGCACAACAGAATCCTGACGACTCTCTCGCAGAAAAAGCCCTCTTTTTCGCAGCAGAATCGGCCATGTCGAGCATGGGACAGCATTCGCTAGACCGGGCGATTGTTCTGTTTGATCAGGTCGTGCAAAAAAACGGGGTGCTGCGATGGGCCGCACGCAATGAACAGGCCGTAATCGAGCGCAAGCTGGGCAAGTCGAAGGATGCTCTTGCCTTGTACGATGAGGTATTAAAGAGCGACGCTGCCCCATCCGACAAACGCGAGGCGCTTTGTGGCAAAGGCGACATTTTCTTTGAGGCGGGCGCGACCGACCCTAACAGTTACCAGCGCGCGATTGAAACCTACGACCAACTAGCCTCCGATAAGAACGAGTCGATTGACTGGCGGAACCAGGCGCTCTTCAAAAAGGGATTGTGCCTGGAAAAGAAAAATGATCGAGCCGGTGCCCTTGCGACGTTTTATGAGATATTGGAGAACGAGGCCCGCCCGGATCAGCGGCGCGAACTGTTCTGGTATTTCAAAGCGGGATTTAACGCAGGTCGATTGTTAGAGGAGGATTCAAAGTGGGAATCTGCCGCTGCTATTTACGATAGCCTCGCTGCCGCCGGAGGTAGCCGAAGCGAGGAAGCAAAAGCGCGTCTGAACAATATTCGGCTCGAACATTTCCTCTGGACCGACTGAAGCATTCCTCGCGGAGGGTGGAGGAAGTGGGCTGGCGCAAAAATACGAAGTGGATCCGGGAATAAGCTTGCTTAAATTCCTAATGAGATCAAAATCACGGCATGGGAAGAGGAAGTAGACTCAGTCGCGGGTGTGGCTGGTCGGTCCGAGTTGTAGCCGGGATCTTCGCCCTTGCATTCTGCGCATCAGCATTCGCTGATGATCAAAGCAAGAACGTAGTAGCGCTGCCATCGCAGCCACTGCCTGCTTACACGACAAAGAAAATTTGTTACGTGGTAACGGGTGGCTCGCGCATTCCACAGCGATGCGATCGTCTCTCTGCAATTCCGACCACCGCTCACGCGATGGACATTTACGGTCGTCGTCCGGGCAGATAATAATAGAGTCCGACGATGCTCGCGGGTGATTGCGTGCTGTCAGCACGGCAGCGCGGAGGGAAGATTTTATTTTTTCTGCCGCCAGCCCATCACTGCAGATTCAGCCTGAACCGCGCGGCGAAATTTAAAGCGAGTTCGCGAAAACGCTTACGAAGTCGTCTCGGTGGTCCCGCTCGTTAGGCAAGATTTTGCCGCCGCGATCACTGCCTTGTCGTCATTATCTGTCAGCCCCGCCAAGAAACCGCGAATCCGTCGAAACGATTGACGAAAAAACAGATCGGCGGCAGCGTGGTCGGGTGCAGCTGCGTCGCCGTTTCGCCGGGCGAACTGAATTTCGCTGTCTTGACGGCTTAGGACACAAGTCGATGCAAAGAGATCCATCGCCGCATTCGCAATTCGTTCCTGGACAAGCTGCATATCCAGAATCGGCTCGCGATAAGTAATCAACGCGCGGTTCACGGCGAAATTAAAATGGCGGATCAAGCGTCCGAGCTGGCGCGCATGCCCGCGGAGCTGCTCGCTTTGCACCAGCACATCGGGAACGCGAATGGTCGCGCCAAGCCGGTTCTTCCCAGCGGCCCACGCTTTGCTTATCCGATCACGCGAGGGTTTCATCATCGTGTCGTAAATTTCCTTGAACTCCATGCCCGGCCCGCGCATCCCCACCAGCGCGACGAACGAAGTGAGCACTTCGTTTGCACCTTCGCCGATCTGGTTGATCCGCGCGTCACGCAGCATTCGCTCCAGCGGAAGATCCACAAAGTATGCTGAGCCGCCGTAAATTTGGAACACGTCGTTAATGCATTCCCAAAGCCGCTCAGTGGTGAAGACCTTGAGCATGGCCGTCTCGAGCATGTAATCTTCCAGGCCCCGATCAATGAACGACGCCGTAACCGTCGTCATCGCTTCCATCGCATAAGCGTCGGCCGCGATTCGCGCGATTTTCTTTTTAACCAACTCGAATTCGCCCAGCGTCTTGTTGAATTGTTTCCGCGTATTCGCGTGCTGGATGGCCAGCTCAAGACAGGTCTTGGCCGCGCCGGTGCAACACGCGCCGAAAGTTGTGCGCCCGAAATCCAGTACCGTTAGTGCGACTTTTAGGCCCTTGCCCATGGGGCCGAGAATATTTTCCTTCGGCACTTTGACATCGCGCAATGCGAAACGAGCCGTCGCCGTGCCGCGGATTCCCATTTTGGGCATCCGCGCCTCCAGTATCTCGAATCCCGGCATATCCGGCGTGACCACAAATGCCGTAATCGTCGTTTTATCCGAGCCCGGCACAGGCGTGCGCGCCATGACGGTAAGCTCATGCGCGATCGCGGCGTTCGTGATGTAACGTTTTTCGCCGTTCAAAATAAAGTGCGAGCCATCCTCGCTCAGACGCGCCTGCATCTGCACGTTTGCTGCGTCGGAACCTGCTTCCTTTTCGGTGAGTGCGAATGCGCCCAGCTGCTCGCCGGTCACTAATTTGGGCAACCATTTCTGTTTTTGCTCGTGCGTGCCAAAAAGCAGCAAGGCACGAATTCCAATGGAATGATGTGCATTGACGAAAACCGATGTCGATGCGCAACGCCGCCCAATCTCTTCCAGCACCTTGCAGTTGGCCATCTGCGAGAATCCGCGCCCGCCGTATTCCTTCGGCGCGGTCATGCCGAGCACTCCGATGCGCCCAAGACCATCAATTACCTCGCGCGGTATGTCTGCCTGCCGATCGATCTCCGCAGGATCAAGATGTTCATCCAAAAATTTGCGGAGTTCGGTGAGCGTATCATCCAACTCAGTTCGTTGCGCGGCCGGAATGCGCGGATACGGCATCACCCAATCGGAAACGAAATGTCCCTGGAACAATCCCTTGGCAAAACCCAGCGCCTGCGGGCCTGCAAAAAGCAGTTCCTCAGCTTGTTGAATCTCTTTCTGTCGCTGCGCGTCGAGTTTGTTCATCAAGTCGCCGCCAGAACGGCGGCCACGCATTGTAACCGGACGCGCGCGCGTGTCCAATCACACGCGAACGTGCAGGTAGATCGCGTTCTCTATAGCTTGAAACCAATCGATGTAATCACCGACTGAATTTCCGACCGCGACTACCTCTTCGTCCGTCAATTTTCGCTCCAGCACTTCCTTCGCAACGTCTTGCAGGTCGGCGACGGATATTTCGTAAACAGTTTTTCCAGCTTCGGTTTTCATAAGAGATTGTGATTATTGATAAAAAACGAATTGGCGATGCCAGCGGATTGAGTTGATGTGAGGATGGATTTCCGGCTTTCTTGGTAGGCGAATTCCTGCCCGGTTCTTCGTGAGGGAACGAACAAACTCATAATCGCCCATACGTCCGAAATCTGACGGCAGTTGGAAAAGCTTCGGCGACACCTGAATTTTGTAGTTGTCGCGCAGCGCAAACCAACCGACGTCGAAGGCCCAATGATGAAACCGGCACAATGCGATTCCGTTGAAAAGGTCATCCCGACCGAACGAACCGTGAGGAACGATATGCGCTGCCTCCACTTCCCAGCACAATGAATCTGGCGAATTGATTTTCAATCCACATACGGCACACCGGAAGTCGTAGACTTCAACGACAGCTTGCCGGAAACCGCGAAGTCGCAGCCGTGATTCTCTTATCGTTTTTACGAGCTTCCGAGCCTTATCAAACGGCTGGTAATTTTCAGGTCTAGAAGCAGCGACGAGCTTGTTCACGACCTTCTGAACTTCATACGATTTGATCGGCAGCGATTCCTTTTCTGCAACTCGCACATCAGAAATCCGTAATGCTTCATCGAAACCTCGTTCGGTAAGCATCCATTCTCTTTTTCCAGTTAAGCGAGACGTTTGCGTCGGACGGGAGACCAACCCATCTGACGCGAGCGCATCGGCGGCACGAAAAAGGAGCCGATGCCACAGAAGCGTTTTCTTAAGACGATTTTCCTTTCGATATACCGTTTCCAGAGCAGCAGTGCGTTGAGCGGAATTTAGCTGAAACTGATCGGCAAGTTCAGCGACAACTTCTTCACCAGCCGCAAATTCTTTGACGACTCCACCATGTTTTAAAAGTGTGCGAAGTAGCGCACGCTGAACTTTGCCGCGACTTGGCATCGCTAAGTCGGCGAGCATTCTGCTTTCGTAGCTCATCGCACTAATCACCGAGGGTGGCGAGTCGGTCCCGGAGATTCAAGGCGAATGTCAGACTCACGGCAAAAAGCCGTCGCCCGGCGTTAATACACCGCGCTTTACCCCGAATTTAGTCTGTCAGCTACAGCCCTGGCTAGTGCCGCATTCGGTGCACACGCCGCATGCGCCGGCGCGGATGACTTTGTCGCTGCCGCACACTGAACAGGTGATTCCCATGAAAATGCTGCCGAGTGCGACCATCACGCGGTCCGTGTGGCCGTTTCCATTGCCGCCCTGGTCCGCCGTACTCGTGCGGTCGACGGGGTTTGGCAAATTGCTTGTAATCACGTCGATTACTTGTTTGTCGCCGGTACGCGCTAAATCGGTCACGGGGCGGTTCAGGGCTTTCTTTTCGATTTCGACAATCTCTTTAAGAGGCAAGTCCGGCTGTCCGCGATTGGGCGAGGTGGCCTCCTTATAGCCTTTGATGAACTGGCAAGCCAACCAGCGAAAAACGTAATCGGTGATGCTGGTCGCGTGGTGGATGTCGGGGTTTTTCGTGAATCCGCTCGGCTCGAATCTTTGATACGCGAATTTTTTCACCAGACTCTCCAGCGGCACACCGTACTGCAGGGCGATTGAAGTCAGCGTGCCGACAGTGTCCATCAATCCGCCGATCGTGCTGCCCTCCTTCGACATGGTGATGAAAAGCTCACCCGGTTGTCCGTCTTCGTACAAACCGACGGTGATGTAACCTTCGTGACCGGCAATCTCGAACCGGTGGGTCATAGAATTGCGTGTATCCGGCATGCGATGCCGAACTGGTTGATCAAGCCGGCTGCGCAGCGTTGCCAGTTCTTGTTCCAGTTCGAGGATGCGCTTTTGTAGCGCGTCTCCCTCGGATCCGGCATCACCGATGCCGGCTACAGTACCCATGTCTTTTGTCTTGCGCGTGTTCAACGGCGCAGAGCGCTTGGAACCCTCGCGATAAATTGCGACTGATTTCAAGCCGAGCCGCCAACCTTCGACGTAGGTGGCTCCTTCCGGCATGTTAACAGTCTTCGAAATCGCGCCGCTCAGGAATGGCTGGGCCGCAGCCATCATTTTCAGGTGCGCCATGTAATGCAACGCGCGCTCGCCTTTGAACGGTTTGAATGCGCAATCGAAGATCGGCAAGTGCTCAGGCTTCAGGCCAGATGAGATTTTGGATCCGTCGGGGTCGGTGACGTCCTCGATCGTATCGAACGCATCGATGTGCGCGATAATGCGATCGATCTCCTCAGAATTATAACCGAGTTTCTCCAGCGCAGGCTTGACCGTCTGATTGACAATCTTGAGCATGCCGCCACCGGCCAGCAGTTTATATTTTACCAACGCGATGTCTGGCTCGATTCCCGTCGTGTCGCAATCCATCAGGAAACTGATCGTGCCCGTCGGCGCGAGCACGGTCACTTGCGCGTTGCGGTAGCCGTAGCGTTTGCCTAGTTCCGCCGCGCTGTCCCAAACTTTTGCAGCTTCTTCTTTCAAATGCGCGAACTCTTTCGCGTCTGAAATCTCGCGCACCGCGTCACGATGCAGCTCGATTACTTCGAGCGTCGATGCGACGTTGTCTTTGGCGACCGGTTTCGGCACGCCGCTGGCGCGCGCGTCATGATAGCCTGGGAATGGCCCTATCGCCCTGGCCAATCGCGCGCTTTGTTCGTACGCTTCGCCGGTCATGATCGCAGTGATCGCGCCACAGAGCGCGCGGCCTTCCACGCTATCATAACCGTGACCGTAACTCATGATCAGTGAGCCGAGATTCGCGTAGCCAAGCCCGAGTGTGCGAAAAATGTGCGAGTTCTCCGCGATTTCTTTGATGGGGTAACTCGCGTTATCGACGATGATCTCCTGCGCAGTGATGAAGATGCGCACCGCCGCTTTGAATCGCTCGACATCAAAATCACCGTCCGCGGTCTTGAACTTCATCAAATTGAGCGAGGCCAGATTGCAGGCGGTGTTGTCGAGAAAGAGATACTCTGAGCATGGGTTAGTAGAATTTTGCCGGTCTGTGCCCTTGCACGTGTGCCACTTGTGGATCGTGGAATCGAATTGGATTCCGGGATCGCCGCAGATGAATGTGCCCTCGGCAATTTTCCGTAACAACGTTCGCGCATCTTTGCGTTCGCATGGCTGCCCATCCGTCACCCGATGCGTCCACCATTCGCGGCCTTCCAGCGCCGCCTCCATGAATTCGTCGCTCACTCGCACGCTCACGTTTTCGTTTTGATACATGACCGAGCCGTACGCGTCGCCGTTGTAGCTGCCGTCATAACCATGTTCGATTAGTGCCCACGCTTTTTTCTCTTCCTTTTGCTTGGCGTCGATAAACTCTTCGATGTCGGGGTGCCAATCCTTTAGGGTATTCATCTTCGCTGCGCGCCGCGTTTTGCCGCCGCTCTTCACCACGTTCGCAACCTGATCGTAAACTTTCAGGAACGACAGCGGTCCGCTCGGCTTGCCGCCGCCGCTCAATTTTTCTCTTGTCGATCTTAAGGAAGTAAGATCCGTGCCCGTGCCGCTGCCGTACTTAAAGAGCATCGCCTCGCTCATGGCCAGCCGCATAATATCTTCCATCGTATCGTCCACGCTTTGGATAAAGCAGGCGCTTCCCTGTGGATATTCGTATTGCGAGGAAGCTCGCTCCGCTTTGCCCGTCTCACGGTTGTAAAAATAATTGCCGGCGCCCGCGTCCTTACCCACGCCGTATTGATGATACAATCCAACATTGAACCACACCGGCGAGTTAAAGGCACCGTGCTGGTTCAAACACAGCCAGGTCAGTTCGTCGTAGAAAGTCTCCGCCGCTTCTTCATCCGCGAAGTAGCCATCCGCGATCCCACAGTCGGTAATGGTGCGCGTGACCCGATGAATCAGTTGCCGCACTGACATTTCTCGTCCGCCTTTGTACGGATCAGTGCCATTCGCGATATCGCCGTAGAAATATTTTGAGACCGCAATCTTGGTCGCCAAGGCGCTCCAGCTTTTCGGGACTTCGATGTCTTCCTGCTTAAAAATGACCTTGCCGCTGTCGTCATTGATTTCCGCAGTGCGCCGTTCCCATTCGATCTGATCAAAAGGCGCAACGGCAGCGTCGCTGAACGCGCGCTCAAAACGCAGACCGGCATTTTTTGTTTTCTCGGACCTGATCTTGCGGTGCTCAGTTGGCTTAGGCGATCGTTCAAGCGAGGCGGGCGGAATTCCAGGTTTTAATTGAATCATGGCAGTGAGGGAGGGTTGAGGTTCTAATAAAGTGCTAATACTGGTGAACAGCGGCGCCAACAACCTGTGAATACCAGTCAACAACAAGTAATAGCGTGGCTGTCCTTGCGAATATACAATATGCAGTAAGCTGGACGGCCATGGCAAGCCTAAAATTGTAACATTTTTTGCGCAAGATTGGGATTCGCCTTAATCAAGCAGCTCCCTGACCAAAGCGTCGATGTAACGTTCGTCGGTTCCGCAACAGCCGCCCAGAACGGTGAGATCGAACTCTCGCGCGCACGCCAATTCGTCCCGCACCCAAGTCTGAACGTCGGTGGCGGCCAGATGGTTCAGTTTGTCGAGTTCCTCGGGCGAAAGCGGTGAAGCGTTCGCTTTTAATCCGCGAACTCGCTTAACTAGATCCCGCTGCGAAGCGCGCAATACCTGCAAAGCAGTTTCCGCGTGCGTGGGATAGAGGCAGCCGATCATGTAGTGATGCGGAACTGGAGAGATCTCAGCATCGATGCGCGCGATCGTTTCCGCCAGTGGCGTTCCGTCGAGCATCGTGCCATCGGGATGCAGTATGGGCGCCAACGCATATAGGCGGCCCGTTTCTGCCATCGCTCGGGCAACGCCATACAGTTCCGAGAATGCCGGAGAAGTTGGCGCGTAGAGAAGATCGACATCGCTCCTAGCGAGGACGTCTGCCTGTTCGCGATGGTAAGCGAAGGCATCTTTCGTGCTCAGTGCTTCGTCAGCTGCGTAACCATCCGAAGCCGGCCGGATAACCCCCGCGAGAATGATCCGCGTACTGACGATCTGCCGTGCTATGTTCCCCAGCAATTCCACCGCAGCGGCGTTCACGCGCTCGGACATTGCTTGTCCATTTACGGCTTGCACGCCACGTGGGCGTCCCAAGCTGGATCGGCAATCGGTATCGAACTGCTACCTCAGCGTAGCTTTCGTAAATGCGCCGAAGGATCGCACGTCCCGGTTCGTCTCGGAGCAGCTTGTAGGCCTCGAAGTCGCTAATCGAGCGTCTGAATTCATAAATGATCCGCGTCTCAATTCCGCCGTCGGTGAGTGTGATCTCCATCGCCATTTAACGCTGGCGTGATGCCTTGGCTTTGCAAATTCAGACTTGGCCTGACAATTGCGCATCGTGAAATAACACCGACAATGTCGACCGATTGGAAGGGTGGCTGAGTCCGGTTTAAGGCACTCGACTCGAAATCGAGCGTGGGGAAACCCACCGTGGGTTCGAATCCCACCCCTTCCGGTTGCCTCTTGGAACGGCGACGAGCCAAAAGCATGACAGTACTGCATAACAAATACATGGAAATCCGCTAAAGACTCGTGGCCGACTATTGCGCTAGCGCTATCGTTGTTCAGTTGTGTGACTGGCGAAAAGATGTGGCAGCTCCATCCCCGCATGACAAAAGCATAGGTCGTCGCGGTGCTCGGCAGGCCAGACGGATATAAGCAGATCGAAGCACATGAAGTCTATCGTTACTCAAATCGGCTTTCGAGTGGCTGGGCTTGGGATCGTGCCGATTACAACGTCGTGTTCAAGAACGACCGCGCGTGAAGATCATTCGGAAAGGCCGGGCGGAACTAAGCTTCAATTCGCGGTGACTAACCGTCGCTCGGGCCGATATGGAAATACTTCCAGAATCTGGCCCTCTCGAAGCTTCCGTTGCACGCTGCGCCAGAAATCCGGATGAAATAAATCCGCGTGCTGTTCGAGCAGCGCGGCACGCGCCGATCCGGGCAGGCGCAGAAAATTGGGAAATTCTTCGGGAAACACGTCATTCTCGCGCACGGAGAACCACGGCTCGGCCGATATCTCTTCCTCGTACGTGCTGGCCTGCGGCAGATCGCGAAAATTGCAATCGGTTAGAAAACAAAGGTCGTCGTAATCGTAGAAGACGACCCGGCCCCGCCGGGTGACGCCGAAGTTTTTGGTCAACAGATCGCCCGGAAAAATGTTCGACACGGCCAGATCCTTGATGGCCTGGCCGTAATCGCGAGCGGCGGCTGCACTCTGAGTCGCATCGGCTTCGGCGAAGAAAATGTTAAGCGGACGAATGCGACGCTCGACGTAAGCATGAGCGATGACGACATCGTCGCCTTCCAGTCGCACCGTCTTTCCGGCCGCGCGGAGCAAATCTTCCAGGAGGGCCGGCTCGAATCGGTTCCGTCTGATGCGGAGGTGCTCGAACTCGTGCGCTTCCACCAAACGTCCGGCGCGATCGTGCTCGAAGACCAGCTTGTAACGGCGCATCACCTCCTTTGGAGTGGTATCCTTGGGAAAATCGAATCGATCCTTGATCACCTTAAAAACGACGTCGTAGCTGGGCAAAGTGAAGACGAGCATGACCATTCCGGGCGTGCCTTCGGCCGTTTTGAAACGGTCGGCCGAGGCGTTCAGTTGCGCGATGAAATCGCGATAAAACTCCGTTTTGGCATGTCGGTTAAAACCGATTTCGTTGTAGAGATCGGCTAAACGTTTGCGCGGCATCAGCTGGCGCAAGGAATGCACCAGGGCGTGCGGACAATCGGCCCTTACTCGAAAATACGCACGCGTGTATGAGAAAAGAATCGACAAATCCGCTTCGCCGAAGAGCACGGCATCGAGCGTGATGCCGCGTTCACCTGCATAGCGCTGACAAAAGGCCAGAGGCAACCCGACGCCATCCTCACCATCGCGAATCGCGCGACCGACAATGTAGGCGCCGTGGCCCCGATAAAAAGCGCGGTTGATCATTTCGAGGCGCACCTTGGAATCTCTCTGGCCAGCACCGGAAAATT
>WNGA01010374.1_pt1 | contig 14877 bp, 5 predicted proteins | sample 5400061 | NCBI WGS metagenome assembly WNGA01 (sample SAMN13153366, study PRJNA577476) | soil metagenome | isolation source: 100 cm soil or saprolite under grassland replicate 2 | place: USA:California | collected 2016-06-15
GCAAATGCACATAAAATAGAATTGAAAGGAGAATCATTACGTAAAAGAAATAACAACTAATTTTATCATCGCTTTTACACCTCAACACAGGTGGTATACTTTGCACCGAAACGGTGGTATACTTTCACCGAAATTTCCACTTTGAGTATAATATAGGTCTACTATTTTCATTATAGCTTTCATCTCTGTTGTATCTTTTCTTTGCTTGTTTATAATATTCTTCAGACTGTCTATTTCTTTTTGCTGTCCACAAACAACTTGAATAGTCAATAAAAAAAGTATCTGTAAGATTGTATTTTTCATTGCAAAGGCATTTTATTATTTATTGGAAGTCGAACAACAAACTCCGCTCCCTCACCTTCCATTGTTTCCACTTTTATTTCTCCGCCGTGTGCCTTGATAATATCATAACTTAAACTCAAACCCAATCCTGTTCCCTGCCCTGTTGGTTTTGTTGTGAAGAATGGCTAAGCCCCTCAGCCCCTAAAGGGGAGTTAAGAAGGCAACAGAATTATAAACTCCGCTCCTTCACCTTCCCTCGTCTCCACTTTTATTTCACCGCCATGTGCTTTTATAATATCATAACTTAAACTCAATCCTAATCCCGTTCCCTGCCCTGTTGGTTTGGTAGTAAAGAATGGTTGAAAGATTTTATCAACAACTTTTGGGGAAATGCCGATGCCGTTGTCTTTAACTCTAATCTCAATTTTATCATTAAGCTTTTTTGTACTTGCTGAAACAATAGGTTCGTATTCTTCACCTGCTTGTTTCTTTTTTTCTGTTACTCCATAAAAGGCATTGTTAAATAAGTTGAGTAATACTCTTCCGATGTCCTGCGGAACGATATTTATTTTTTCGATTGATGAATCAAAATCTGTTTGCAGTGTCGCATTAAATGATTTGTCTTTTGCACGCATCCCGTGATAGGAGAGTCGTAAATATTCATCTGTCAAAGCATTGATGTCTGTAAGTTCTTTTTGCCCTGTGCTAACTCGTGAGTGCTGCAACATGCCTTTTACAATTGCATCTGCACGTTTACCATGATGAATAATTTTTTTGAGGTTTTGTGAAAGATCATTTAGTATCTCATCTTCAAGGTGCTCATTCCTTTCATCTTTAACCTTTAACCTTTCACCTTTTAACTCTTCAATCAACTCGGTGTTTACTTCAGAAAAATTATTCACGAAGTTCAAAGGGTTTTGTATTTCATGTGCAATGCCTGCGGTAAGTTCTCCGAGCGAAGCCATTTTTTCTCGCAGCACTAGTTGAGTTTGTGCCGATTTCAGATCTAAAAGTGCATGTTCCAGTTCCTCTTTTTGTTGTGTTATTTCAGCGGTTCGCTCAGCTACCAATATTTCGAGTTCAGCTTTTCGTGCTGCCACAATTCTGTTTTGTTCCTCTTCTTCTAATCTTATTTTACGTTCTTTCTCAATGGCCTTCCGCTGCTTCGCCGCAATTATCAACATCGCTATCATCCAGGTAATTGCAACGGGATAAGCATAACCCACGTAGTTATTAATTGTTGTATAAAGATCATTACCAAACGTTTTGATTATTGCGCTAAACATTAATATAAATGCGAAGGGCATTACCGCAAACATTACATTGCGGGCAGGAAAAAACTCGCGTTGTCTAAAAGTTATTAAAATAATCAGTAACAGAACTAAATGCCAGATCCATATAGTAACCGGTCCTGCCGATAATGGTACTTGTATTATAAGCAGAAGGACAATACCATACAAAACAAGTTTGAGAAGCAAGAAGAGGTTCAAAAAACATAAAAAATTTTATAAGGTTATTATGATCTATAACTGGAACTACAAAAAAATTTCGTTGATTAACTTTTATAAAAGTGGCAATTGAATTACAAACTCCGCACCTTCACCTTCTTTTGTTTCCACTTTTATTTCTCCACCATGTGCTTTAATAATATCATAACTTAAGCTCAATCCTAACCCAGTTCCCTGTCCTGTTGGTTTGGTGGTGAAGAATGGTTGAAAAATTTTATCAACTACTTTTTGTGAAATGCCAACACCATTATCACGGACGTGTATTTCTATTTTTCCATCAACCTTTTTAGTACTTACTGTTACAGTTGGTTCATAGTGTTCCCCCTTTAGGGGGTTAGGGGGCATCACCGCATAAAATGCATTATTGAATAAATTCAATAGCACCCTTCCAATATCCTGCGGAACTACATTTATTTTTCCAATTGTTTTATCAAAATCTGTTTGCAGCGTTGCATTGAAAGTTTTATCTTTTGCTCTCATGCCATGATAGCTCAATCGCAAATATTCATCTGCTAATGCATTAATATCTGTTGGTTCTTTTTGACCAGTGCTTACACGTGAATGCTGCAGCATGCCTTTTACAATGGCATCAGCGCGTTTACCGTGGTGAATAATTTTTTCCTCATTATCTTTTACATCGTTTGAAATGGCAATGGCTTCTTCTGTATTGCCTGATTTCATTTCCTGTTGTAATTCATCAATTAATTCTTTATTTACTTCGGAAAAATTGTTTACAAAATTTAAGGGGTTTTGTATCTCGTGTGCAATACCTGCAGTAAGCTCCCCAAGAGAAGCCATTTTTTCTGATTGTATCAACTGCTGCTGCGCCTGTTTTAAATCCACCAGCGTTTTGTCAACCTGTCGCTTCGCTGCTTCGAGTTTATTAAAATCTTCATAGCGGGCATAAGCAGTAGAGAATGCATCGGCTACGGATTGAATTAATTTTATTTCTTCTTCATTTAACTGAATCTTATTTCCTACATACAACATGCCTTGTAAGAAAGGGATGAAGTGCAAATAGAATCCGCCCTCAGGAAGTGTTTTCAAATATTGCTCCGCGGAAGTAAGAGCTCCTTGTTTTACTAATATGTCTGCAAATTGAGTGAAGGCAGTTTCATCCCAATAATCTATGTAATTTTTCTTATCATGCCAATGATTTGATACCTGTGAAATGTTTCCTGATGTATCATAAGGTAGATGAAATGCAGCTATAGCTTTCCCTTCAGGTGTAGAAAGAAAAGTATGAATAAGCTCATGCTCATCATCCATAATAAAAACGCCACAACGAATAAAAGGAACACCAAGTATGGTGAGTTCATTCCATAATAAAGGAGTGATTCTATCCAAATCACTGATGGTACGCATGGATGCAATGTCCGCACGGAGTCGGTCAAGCGCTGCTTGTTTTGCAGCTTCCTTTGCATTGGCTTCCGCCTGCTTCAGGTCATTAAACCGAGTATAAGTAAGATCAAATACTTTCGCAAAGCGACCTAGAATTTCCATTTGTTCATCTGTTAATGCAACAGGACCTGAAGCTTCAATTAATCCGAAATTGTTGAACGATCCTGAGACAATTGTGTGTTCAGATGTTGCAATACCATTTTTTACAGATTGAGGCAGCATTGATAGTTCTGTTTCATTCAGCAATAATTCATCTATTAATTTTTTTTCTCTTCCTTTAAGATCATACATCCATTTTGGATTTCTTTGTTTCCATCCTTCGATGATTGCCTGATAATATGGATGATCAAGCCTCTTGATAAAATAACTGTCAGCAGTTTTTTTGTCTTCCGAATTAGCCATCCATACTCTTGCGGCTAAAGTAGCAGGATCAAATATCCAGATGATGCACCGTGCAAGAATCAAGTCAAGTTTTGTAAATTCTTCAAATAAAATTGTAACAAGATCACTTAATTCATCAGAACTCTGCATTGCCATTGCATTTGCTCTTACCCTTTCCAATGCAGCTTCAATCTTTGCTTCCCTTGCCTGTGCTTCGGCTTTTTGCAGGTCAAGGAACCGGATATAGGCTTGTTCAAAAACTCTTGCCACACGCTTCAATACCACAACATCATCTTCAGAAAATAATTGACCTGACCAACTGTTTGCTCCAACTAAAGAATTCTCTTCCGCAATAAAGTTTGCTGTGTAACTTTTTGCATTCTTTATGAATTTTTGCACATGTTCAGGCAGTTTAGTTTCATCGTTATATTTAAAGACATAATCAAAGTATTTGTTTTTTTCTTCAAAAGAATAGGCTTTGTTTAAAATATGTTCACCTGAGTCTTTAGCTTTCCATACATCAATGATAATGGGGTTATTTATAAATGCTTCTTCATCATATGGCAGGTTGTTACAAATAGGTGCAGCTAATTCCGGCGAAACTACCCATATCACTGCATCTCTTGAATTTTCTGTAAATAAAATAATGCCAGCTCCTCCGTCGAATATTAAACCCAATTCTTTTAATTTTTCAAACAGGATTGCTACTACATCTTTCAGTTCATTTGATTGTTGCATCGCAAGTGAGCGGCTTCTGATTTTTTCCAATGCCGCTTCAATCTGTGCTTCTTTTGCCTGCGCTTCGGCTTTTTGAAGATCGAGAAAACGGGTATAAGCTTGTTCAAATACTCTTGCAAACCTTATTAAAATTTGAAAGTCTTCATCTGTTGTTGTAAAGTGTCCCGACCAACTATCAAAACCAATAATCGAGTTTTTTTGAGCGACAAAATAAGCCGTCCAGCTATCTCTTTCAATGTGAAGTTGTCTTATTGCTTCCGGTATTTTTGATTCATTATACTTTGCAACGTAACGGAAATAATCATTTTTAGTTTCACCTGAATAAGATCTATTAAGAATATGCTCACCGTTCTCGATTGCATGCCATAAATCTTTAATAATAGCATTGTTTTCTATTTCTTTATCATAGGGAAGTTCGATCTTAACCGGGACAGATACATGTGTTGAAGCAATCCAAAGCTGGATGTTTCGTTTTTCTTTATCAAAAAGAAAAATGAGGGCTCCATCAAAAGAAAGACCAAGCTCTACAAGTCGATCAAATAAAGAAGCTACCACTTGCTCCAACTCATCAGAATGATGCATAGCTAATGAACGTGAACGAACTTTTTCCAGCGCTGCTTCTATTTGTGCTTCTCTTGCCTGTGCTTCTGCTTTCTGGAGATCAAGGAAACGAGTGTAAGTCTGCTCAAAAACTTTTCCAAATCGCTTGAATATATCATGAGCTTCAGGCACAGGTTCATAAGTAATGAACAACAGGCTTACTTTAGAACCAAATACAAAATGCTCGTATTGTTTTGTTGGGAATTGAAACCCGATATTCAGTATTGCTTTATATTGCTTTTCTCCAAACTTGCTAAGTTGCCTGTAGGTCTCTGTGAGCTGTTCTCCTTCCTCACAACGAACAAAAAATTCATCTCCTCTTTTCTTTGCGTCACTCACCTCAACCAAGACCGGATATTGCGTGGCATCTATTGTATAAGGCTCTATAAAGCCACCCTGTGGACTTGTTACATAGTCCATCCAGGAATTATTGTCGTCGCTCCACACATTAAAGCCTGTTGTCCAAGTTTTGATACCGAGATCACTCACTTGTTTGAATAGTAAAGCCGCTACGTCGTTCAGTTCATCACTTTTGTGCATTGCCATCGTTCTTGCCCTTACTCTTTCCAATGCAGCTTCTATTTGTGCTTCTCTTGCCTGTGCTTCTGCTTTTTGAAGATCAAGGAAACGGGTGTAGGTTTGTTCAAAAACTTTTGCGAAACGTTGCAGGATAATTGCATTTTCGTTTGAAAGAGGTTCAACACCGATTGCATCAAATGAACCGTAGCTCATATAAGCACACGATATTTTACAACTCTCTGTTCTAAGCATCATTTGCTTAGTTATTTCAGGAAGATTTTTGCAATCTGTAAGCGTAAAATAAAGTTTATCGTATGTTTTCTTTGTTTCACCGGATACATCAAACACCTTGTATGGTATGCCTGCTTCCTGCGAATCAACATACAATTTATGAAAGGGATGATCTAGGTATGGTATATGATAGCTTTGCGGAAGAATATTTTGCACATCAGACGACATGATGCTTTCGCAACTTCGGGTTGCTTTATCATAAAGATCAATCGAACACATGAACGTATCAAAATTTAAATTGTTCATTTGTTCAAATACTACACGAACCACTTCACGAAGTTCATCGCTTCGCTGCATCGCCATTGTTCTGCTGCGAACCCTTTCAAGAGCTGCTTCAATCTTTGCCTCCCTTGCCTGTGCTTCCGCTTTTTGAAGATCAAGGAAACGTGTATAGGTCTGTTCAAAAACTTTTCCAAATCGCTTGAATATATCATGAGCTTCTGGCACAGGTTCATAAGTAATGAACAACAGGCTCACTTTAGAACCAAACACAAAATGGTGAAATTGTCGTGATGGAAACTCAAATCCTTCCTCCAACAGTTTTTCAAATTGTTTTTTGTCACCAAACTTTATGAGATGCCGGTACAATTCCCTCAGCATTTCCCCTTCTACATATTGCACAAAAAACTCATCTTTTCTCTTCTTTGCACCACTCACTTCAATAAAAACCGGAAATTGGGTTGCATCAATTGTATACGGCTCCATGAAACCACCTTGGGGATTTGTCACATAGTCCGTCCAGGAATTATTATCTTCACTCCAGACATTAAAGCCAGTCGTCCAGGTTTTAATGCCCAACTCACTAACCTGTTTGAATAATAAACTTGCCACATCATTCAGTTCATCACTTTTGTGCATTGCCATCGTTCTTGCCCTTACTCTTTCCAATGCAGCTTCTATTTGTGCTTCTCGTGCCTGCGCTTCTGCTTTTTGGAGGTCAAAAAAGCGTGTATAGGTTTGTTCGAATACCTTCGCGAAGCGTACGAAAATCTGAGTCTCCCCGAAAGGCTGTGTAGTCATTATCCACAGATAGCCATGCTTGTAGGAAGCAACGTGATGCTTGAGCCAGGTTGGATGAGGGATGCCAGATTCTTGAATGAGCTTGTAGATTATCTGCGTAGAAGGATGCGACTTGAGTTTTTCAAAGCCTTTTTGCAATTCAATACCTTCCTGGATATAGGTATACAATTCAGTTCCATTTTTCCAGGTATCATACATCTGTTGCTCTGTCGGGTCATATGTCAATGGAACATATAATGGGTCCATCATTTTACGATCCAGACCGCTCATCCATCTTTCCACGATATCACTATCCTTTTTGCAAATGTTGAAGCCACACCACCATAATGATACTCCCAGTTGACTTAATTGCTCAAACAGCAGAGCAGCCGCTTCAGATAACTCCGAACTGTGATGCATAGCCATAGTTCTTGCACGCACTCTTTCCAATGCTAATTGAATTTGTGCTTCCCTTGCCTGTGCTTCGGCTTTTTGAAGATCGAGAAAACGGATATAAGATTGCTCAAAGACCTTCGCAAATCGTTTTAATATTTCTTTCTGATCTTCTGAAACTAATTTTCCTATTGTTGTAGGAATAAGGATTGCAGAGTTTTTTTCAAAAGCAATTGAAATGCCATAGTGCTTACTTTCTAAAATCATTTTCTTTACAAAATCAGTCAGATGCTTATAATCGGAGTGCTCAAAAAGATAATTGAAGAAATTATTTTTTTCTTCGAATGGATATATTTTGGAAAAAAAGTCTGCACCATTTTCTTTGGCATTGGCAATATCTGTTGGTATTGAATGATGAGAATAAGGAGTGTTGAAAGGTATAGGATATGATTGACGAGGATCAGCTATCCATTGAATATGATCTCTTGAACCTTCCAAAAATATAATGATAACGGCAGCTCCTTCCTCCAATGCAAAATCCAGTTCATTTAATTTATCAAATACAACTCCAACTACTTCTCGAAGCTCATTACTATTGTGCATTGCCAAAGAACGTGAACGAACTTTTTCCAATGCCGCTTCAATTTCCAGCTCACGGTTTTTTACCGCCAGCTCTTTTTCAAGTGCTTCAATCTGTGCATTTAGATCCGATACGGTTTTCATATTATAAGAAAGAGTTTAATTCAGAGAAGTAAATTTTGCAGATGGCTTTTAACTGTTGGCCCCTGGCTATTACCTGACAGCCGATGGTTGATAGCCTGTTGCAGTTCTTTACAACTTCACCAGAGATAAATTCTCGATGATTATTTCCTGAGGGTTGTGGAAGCAGTATACAAATTGACAAAAAATGAATACATAAAACAATTAATTCTTACTCCGGAAAATGCGCTTTTTCTAGTGCTTTCCGCCTGAACGTGATTTAAAGGGTTTATCTGATTAAAACTGATCTAATAAAATATTTTTGTCATCATCTTTTAAATCCAAATCTACGTTCAGAGAATTGGTAACGTACTACAAACCCTGCTCCCTCCCCTTCTTTCGTCTCACTTTAATTTCACCGCTATGTGCTCTGTAGAAGGTGTCTGACACTTCTAAAGTGTCTGACACCTATGCTGGTAATTGAATAATAAACTCTGCACCTTCACCTTCCTTCGTTTCTACTTTTATTTCTCCACCATGTGCTTTAATAATATCATAACTCAAGCTCAAGCCCAATCCTGTCCCTTGTCCTGTTGGTTTTGTTGTAAAGAATGGTCAAGCCCCCAGCCCCTAAAGGGGAGTTAAGACGCAACAGAATAATAAACTCCGCACCTTCACCTTCTTTTGTCTCCACTTTTATTTCTCCTCCATGTGCTTTTATAATATCATAGCTTAATGATAAACCTAATCCAGTTCCTTGTCCTGTAGGTTTGGTCGTGAAGAATGGTTGAGCCCCTAACCCCTAAAGGGGAATTAAAGAGGCAACTGAATAATAAACTCAGCACCTTCACCCTCTTTCGCTTCCACTTTTATTTCCCCGCCATGAGCTTTTACAATATCGTAGCTCAATGATAAACCTAATCCTGTTCCCTGCCCCGTTGGTTTTGTGGTAAAAAATGGTTGGAAAATTTTATTTACAATATTTTTCGGAATGCCCGGTCCGTTATCCCTCACACTTATCAAAATTCTATCACCCAATTTTTTCGTGCTTACCCAAACAGTTGGTTCGTGTTCATTTTGAGAGTATTTGAATCCCCCTTTAGGGGGCAGGGGGGCTGCATAAAATGCATTGTTGAATAAATTGAGCAGCACTCTTCCAATATCCTGCGGAACGATATTTATTTTTCCAATGCTGTTATCAAAATCTGTTTTCAATGTTGCATTAAATGTTTTGTCTTTTGCCCGCATGCCATGATAACTTAATCTTAAATATTCATCTGCCAGAGCATTAATATCTGTTAGTTCTTTCTGCCCTGTACTTACACGTGAATGAAGCAACATTCCTTTCACGATGGAATCTGCGCGTTTGCCGTGATGGTTTATCTTTTGTTCATTATCTGCAATATCATTGGCAATTGCGATAGCATCTTCGTTATTACCTGCTTTCAATTCATCTTTCATCTCTGCTATTAATTCTGTATTCACTTCAGAAAAATTGTTGACGAAGTTTAAAGGGTTTTGTATCTCATGTGCAATGCCGGCGGTAAGCTCTCCGAGTGAAGCCATTTTTTCTGATTGGATAAGTTGGGATTGAGTTGCCTTCAATTCTTTTAGGGTGGTTTGTATCTCTTCATTTTTATTCTGAAGTAGTGTATTGGCTGTTTGTTTATGCCGGTTATTTCGCCACAGAAAAAAAGCGATCAATAAAAATATTAATATTATACCTAACAATGCAATTACCCTTGTCTTGTTTTCATCCCGTTGGTGTTGCACGGTTAATTCTTGTTGGTGTAGTTTTTCGTTAAAAGCAAAACTTTGTGCTTCCCTTGTTTTTTTTCGACTGAATAAACTGTCTTTTAAAGCATTCGCAACTTTAAGGTATTTTATAGTACTATCTGACTTCCCCTGTTTCTCGTATTGCCTTGCAAGTTGAGTAGAGGCTCTCAGTAACTGATCCGGGTTGGCTTGTACTCCTGCCTGGATACTTGCCTTATTGGCATAATAAATAGAAGAGTCCGTTTGACCAGTTGATTCAAAAACATTAGCTATATCATTATAAAGATCTGCAAGACCTATGGAGTTATTTTCTTTTAAGGCTACAGGTATGCCTTTTCTGTAATAATCCAACGCTAAATCTTTATCGCCGATTTTAACATAGATTTCTCCCATGATTTGAAATACTCCACTCCAGCTTCTATTCCATTCAAAGGCTTTTTGTTCATAGTATAAAGCAGAATCCAGTTGGTTTTTTCTTTCATAAACTGAACCTATGACTCCCAATGCCACGCTTATTTGATTGGAATCGGAATTGGCGAATCTGAATAACCCTTTTGCGTCATAACCATATAACAGCGCCTGGTCATAATCTTCAAGATATCTATAGCAATTCATAATTTGAATGTTAGTCCAAATCATAAATATGGTATCACGTAAATCTTTGAATAAGGGTAAAGCTTTCAATCCAAAATCCAGGGCAGTCGCATAATTTCCTAAAAAACTCAGGCTCAGACATAACATACTCAGGCATTTTGCTTCTCCTGCTTTATAGTTTATTTTTTGTGCCAGTTGTAAGCCTTGTGTGGCATAGTTTGCCGCTGTATCAGGATAAGAGAAAATATAGGGCTCACCTAAATTCATAAGTAAATTAACTTTGGTGGTATCTTCTTTCGCAGAGGCAAGTTTTTGTTTTAGACTGTCTATATTCATCGGTTGTGCATTAATTATCTTAAATGAAAACAATGACAACATGCAGATAAAAAGTGTTTTTTTCATTGTGGTTTATTTCACCGGTAATTCAATAATAAACTCCGCACCCTCACCTTCCTTCGTCTCCACTTTTATTTCTCCGCCATGTGCTTTTATAATATCATAACTTAAGCTCAATCCCAATCCTGTTCCTTGTCCTGTTGGTTTTGTAGTGAAGAATGGTTAAGCCCCCAGCCCCTAAAGGGGAGTTAAGACGGCAACAGAATTATAAACTCCGCTCCCTCACCTTCCTTCGTTTCCACTTTTATTTCTCCACCATGTGCTTTGATAATATCATAACTTAAGCTCAATCCCAATCCTGTTCCTTGTCCTGTGGGTCTAGTGGTGAAGAAAGGCTGAAAGATTTTATCAATAATTTTTTGTGGAATACCAATGCCATTATCTTTTACAGAAATAAAAATTTTGTCATCAACTTTTTTTGTAGTTACTGTTATTGTCGGCTCATAATGTTCCCCCTTTAGGGGGTTAGGGGGCTTTACAGCATAAAATGCGTTATTAAATAAATTAAGTAGCACTCTTCCAATATCCTGCGGAACGATATTTAATTTTCCAATGCTCTTATCAAAATCTGTTTGCAGTGTTGCGTTAAAGTTTTTGTCTTTTGCACGAAGACCATGATAACTCAATCTCAAATATTCATCAGCCAAAGCATTAATATCAGTTAGTTCTTTTTGGCCTGTACTTACACGTGAATGTTGCAGCATTCCTTTTACTATTGCATCGGCACGTTTACCGTGATGGTTTATTTTTTCTTCATTATCTATAACATCATTTGCAATTGCGTTTGCATCATCAATATTTCCTTTGCTCATTTCATCCTTCATTTCTACAAGTAATTCTTTATTCACTTCCGAAAAATTATTCACGAAGTTTAAGGGGTTTTGAATTTCGTGTGCAATGCCTGCGGTGAGTTCACCAAGCGAAGCCATTTTTTCCTGCTGAATCAATTGTATTTGGGTTTCCTTCAGCTCTTTGAGAGATTGACTTAATTCGAAGGTCCGCTCCTCTACCTGCCTTTCCAAAGTTTCGTTCTGAGATGCTAAAAATTGCTGCTTTTCACGTTCCTGAGCAAGATTTTTTTCTGAAAGCTCATTTATTTCTTTAAGTTTTTGCTGTAAGGAATTATTGACAAAAGCAAATTCAAGACCCAAATAAATTGAAGCTGCCATTGGAATGCTCAACTGGGCTGTATCAAAAAGAACGGTACGTAAAGGCGCTATAGTTAGAAAAAAGTCGAGGTTAACAAGTTTACCTTGTGCTATAAAGATTACAAAGCTTATAGAATAAAGGATAGCGCCCGCAACAATAATCAAAGTCCCTCTTTTTTTTCTTCGCCAAGCCAGAAAAGAGATGCGAAGTATGTTAAATTGTATCAGGTTCTGCGCCAAAACGCCGCCTGCCAGCCAGCCCCACCGGTAGGGCCCCGCGTTCAAAAAAAAGCTGATAATTACATAGAAAACCAGGCTCCAATAGTATATATCTTTTTTTTGTTTAAGCAGGTAATGAATAGCGGTGAGCAAAAAAAGGTTACCGACCATGAAAAGGACAAATGAAAAATTAGCTAAGAAAAATTTATATTTTATCTCGTGTGCTTCTAAATAAAATATATCTTGTAACACGACTGCCATAACGTAAAAGAGGGCAAACATGGCAAAGTAAAAGTTGGCTTTTTGGGAAGGATAGAAAAGGTAAAAGGCGAAGTGCAATACGCAAAACAAAAAACAAACCCCAATTATAATAATATGAAACCATGCGAAACGTGAAGCTTGTTGATGATAAAAACCGACCGCCGATTCAACGTCTTTTATTTGAATCCATAACGTGTGGTTATTCGTTTCAAACATAGTAGTATACCGGATATGGGGTTGACGTGCGAATCGAACTGCTAAAACCTGTATGGTATTTTTCTTTATAGGAAATGATACTGGTTTCCACAATGGATCATAAGCTTTTACATTTGCCGGATTTGAACTTATAAATCCAAAGCGATGGATCAATTGTCCATCCAAATAAATCTCTGAGGCACCGGATTGCTGAATTATTAACGCCAACTGTCTGTCCAGTGAAGTATTTATTAAAAGACGCAACCGAAACCAAACAATCCCAGATTCTAAAATTTGTGGTAAGTCATAAATATCTAACGTGGGATTGATGGTTTCCCAAGCTCCGTCATCATATTCTAAATTTGCATAGGCTGGATTATCACCAGAAAGAAATTTCCAATCTTTATCCAATAACACGCCTTCTGGCGGAAGTTTATCTAAATGAAAAAAAGGAGTGATTGAATCTTGTGAAAAACAATTATCACTAAAAAAAAGGATCAATAAAAAAATGAGGTAAAAAGTTTTCATGATGATTCATTTAATATTTTCTTTCAAAGACAACCGGACGATAAACTCCGCGCCTTCACCTTCTTTCGCTTGCACCTTTATTTCTCCACCATGTGCTTTGATAATGTCGTAGCTTAAAGATAATCCCAATCCTGTTCCTTGTCCGGTTGGCTTTGTTGTAAAAAAGGGCTGAAATATTTTATCCAAAACTCTTTGAGGAATGCCATTGCCATTATCTTTTACATGAATCTCAATTTTGCCATCAACTTTTTTTGTACAAACAGAAACGGTGGGTTCGTAGTTATCTTTTTCTATTTTCTTTTTTTCTGTAACCGCATAGAATGCGTTATTAAACAAATTCAATAGCACTCTTCCAATGTCTTGCGGAACGATTTTTAGTTTTTCAATTGATGAATCAAAATCTGTTTTGAGTGTTGCATTAAATGTTTTGTCTTTTGCCCGAAGACCATGATAGGAGAGACGTAAATATTCATCAGCGAGTGCATTAATATCTGTTGGTTCTTTTTGTCCTGTACTTATTCGTGAATGTTGCAGCATGCCTTTTACGATTGCATCGGCGCGTTTACCATGATGAATTATTTTTTGTTCATTTTCATCAATGTCATTTGCAATTGCTTTCACTTCGTCAATATTTCCTTTATCAATTTCCTGTTTCATCTCTGCAATTAGTTCTGTATTCACTTCCGAAAAATTATTCACGAAATTCAAAGGGTTTTGAATTTCATGCGCAATACCTGCAGTGAGTTCACCAAGTGAAGCCATTTTTTCTGATTGGATGAGTTGGGCTTGGGTGGATTTGAGGTTTAAAAGTGTCTTTTCTAAAACAGCATTAGCTTTTTGTTTTTGCCGATTGTTGCGATAGAGTATGATGGCGACTAATAAAAAAACTCCTATGGTTGCCAGTAAAGCAAGCATCTTTATTTTGTTTTCAAACCTTTCCTTTTCTTGCTGAATTTCTTTCTGGCGTTGTATTTGTATAATTTCGTGCTGATGTTGTTGTTCATTGATGGTTAGCAACTGCAATCTTTGAAATTTTTCCAGGCCGAATAAACTGTCTTTCATTGCCATTGTTATTTCCTGGTAGTGAAATGCACTGTCAAGCATGTTTTTAGCCTTGTAAAGTTTTGTAAGCAAATTGCTGGCCTCCAACACCCAAGTTTTTTGAAATGATCTTTGACTATTAATAAAAGCAAGGCGAGCGTAATGCAAACTGGAGTCTGGTTGATTTAGTGTATTAAATAATTCAGCTATCAGATATTGAGCTGTACCCAGATTAAGAAGGTCGCCGATGTGGATAACGTCCCTGTAATAGCTCAATGCCTGAGTTTGATTTCCTAAACGGTCTTGAATAATTCCAAGATGTGTTAATATCAATGATCTTAAAGGAGACCGGGGCACATCCTGGCCCAAAGTCTGGCCTTGTTGTTGAAAAAATAATGCTTGTTGTTGAAAAAATAATGCTGAGTCCGGCATGTTCATTTTTTCATAAGCTTGACCAATATAGGATAAGGAGAAGCTAATCATTCTCAGAGGAAGTTTCGCCTCAATTTTTTTCGCCTCGTAGAGATAATTAAGTCCCTGCCTGTATTCGCCAAGATCTACATAAGCTATACCGATAAAATCAAGACTGTTCCCCTCCATTTCCTTGTCCCCGATGTTTCTGCTGATACGCAGGGCATTGAACAAATCCTCTAATGCTTGTGGAAAGTCTCCTTCAAGACGGAAATTTTCCCCTAATGTAATTAATGCCTGGCTTTCACCTCTCTCATACTTCAGTTGACGTGCTAAATACAGAGCTTCTTTTGTAAAGATGATAGAGGAGTCTGGCTTTGAGAATCGATACATGTAAGCCACCTCAATCAACCACAACACATCGCTACTGTCTTTCCTAATTGAATAATTCAGGCTTTTAGAAAGCAAAAGTCCCCGCTGAATATATACCTTCTGAG
>WNGA01007741.1_pt1 | contig 14873 bp, 14 predicted proteins | sample 5400061 | NCBI WGS metagenome assembly WNGA01 (sample SAMN13153366, study PRJNA577476) | soil metagenome | isolation source: 100 cm soil or saprolite under grassland replicate 2 | place: USA:California | collected 2016-06-15
GGCACCGGGGCGGAGCCCGCCGCGGACTCCTCCTGCGGGCGGATCAGGATCGCGAGCGCTGCGATCCCGAGCGCAGCCGTCACGGGAATGGCCCACACCGTCCTTCCCGCCTGCCGCAGGTTGAAGAAGTGCCGGACCCAGGCGCCGAGCACGAGCAGCACCACGAGGATCAGCCACGAGTAGCTGTGCCCGTACGTGAACGGGAAGTGATTCGAGATCATGGTGAACACGACCGGCAGGGTCAGGTAGTTGTTGTGCACCGAGCGCAGCTTCCCGCGCGCGTTCGCTGCGGGGTCGGGCTCGCGCCCCGCCTGCTTCGCGCGCACGAGCTCCAAGTGCGCCGGGATGATCACGAAGAAGACGTTGCCGACCATCATCGTTCCGAGCATCGCGCCGACCTGGATGTAGACCGCGCGACCGCTGAAGAGATGTCCGATCCCCCACGAAGCGAGCGTGACGAGCCCGAGCAGGAGCGCGGCGAGCACGACGGGCCTTGCGCCAAGCAGCCGGCACAGCACGTCGTAGACGACCCAGGCGGCCGCGAGCAGCGCGACGCTGATCGCGATCGCCGCCCCCGTGGAGAGGTCCGCGACGTCCTTGTCGATCAGGTACTGATCGGCGTTGACGTAGTAGAGGACGATCATGAGCGCGAAGCCGCTCAGCCACGTCGTGTACGCCTCCCACTTGAACCAGTGCAGTGGCTCGGGCAGCGTCCTCGGCGCCACCCGGTACTTCTGCACCTGGTAGAAGCCGCCGCCGTGGATCTCCCAAGACTCGCCGCCGACTCCCGCTTCCGAGTCGCGCTCGTCCTTCGGCGGCAGCAGGTGGTTGTCGAGTGCGATGAAGTAGAAGGACGAGCCGATCCAGACGATCCCGGCGATCAGGTGCAGCCAGCGCGTCAGCAGGTTGAGCCAGTCGGTGACATAGGGATCGACCGCTAGGAGCGACGCCACCGGTCCTCCGCGATCGCGACGAGCTCCTCCAGCGCCGTGTCCAGCTCTTCTTCGCGCGTGCGCTCGAGCCGCTCCCGCAGGACGTCGAGGATCTCTGCCTTCGAGCGGCGGTTGACGAACACGACGAAGCGGAACCCGAATTTCTCTTCGTAGACCTGGTTCTGATAGGCGAGCTCGGTGAGGACGGCCGGATCGCCGCCGCCTCCCTGTTCTGCGGCGGAGCGCGGCGAGAGCGTGGTCGCGCCGATCGGCGGGTGCGCGTTCAGCGCCTCCAGCTTCTCCTCGTCGCTCAGCCCCGCGATGACCTGATGTGCCGAGCCGAGCGGGTCGTCATGGTGCGCGAGCTTCTCGACGAGCCGGGTGCGGCCCTCGAACAGCTCGGCGAGCTGGTCCTCGGCCACTAAGTGCCGCGGTAGGTCGTGCACGAGTAGGAGGAGACGAGGAGCGGAACGTGGTAGTGGCCCTCTTGGAGCTCGACCTCGATGCCGACGCTGCGGAAGAACGGCGACTGTGGGCGAAAGAGGAGCCGGTAGACACCGGGCTCGAGTTCCGCGGCGAGCTCGGCGATACGGCCGTCGGCGTCTGTCTCGCCTGCGACGACGAGATCGTCTCTCCAGAGCTCCACCCGGACCGCGCTCGCGGGGCGTCCGCGTTCGACGTCGAGGACATGCGTGGAGATGGAAACGCTCACGCGGCGAATCTTTCCGCGTGACGGCGATGCTCGCGCGCGACCTCGGCCTCGTCCGTCCGGACGAGGTGTCCGTCAGAGACGACTTCCTCGCCGGCGACGTAGAGGCGATCGACGCGGTGCGGCCCCGAGAACACGAGCCCGGCGACCGGGTCGTCCGCGCCCCCGAGCTCGAGGCCATCGGTTCGCCAGACCGCGAGGTCGGCGCGCTTGCCCGGCGAAAGCTCGCCGATGTCGTCGCGCCCCAGGACGGAGGCGCCCCCGCGGGTGCCGAGACGCAGCGCCTCGCGTGCAGTCAGCGCCTTCGGGCCGCCTCGAGCGCGGGCCACGAGCAGCGCCTGCTTGACCTCGAGGAAGAGGTCGCCCCGCTCGTTCGACGCGGAGCCGTCGACGCCGAGGCCGACTCGAACTCCGGCATCCAGCAGCTCGCGCACCGGCGCCAGTCCCGCGCCGAGGCGCATGTTCGAGGTCGGGCAGTGGGCGACCGCGACGCCGCGGACGCCGAACTTCGACACGTCCTGATCCGATAGGTGAACGCAGTGCGCACACCACACGTCTTCCGCGAGCCAGCCGAGCTCCCCCACGTACTCGACGGGCGTGCAGCCGAACCGCTCGCGGGCGAAGTCCTCCTCCTCGGCAGTCTCGGCCAGATGGGTGTGCAGGCGCAGCCCGAGTCGTCGCGCCAGCTCCGCTGACTCAGTCATCAGCTCCTGCGTCACCGAGAACGGGGAGCAGGGTGCCACGGCGATCTCGACGTGCGCCCCGTCCGCAAGGCCCGCAGCCTGCTCGGTCGCAGCGAGCACGTCGTCCCGCCTCTCGACGATCGCGTCCGGCGGCAGGCCCCCGTCCGACTCCCCGAGATCCATCGAGCCGCGCGACGCGACGATACGCACGCCTAGCTCACGTGCCGCGCGGATCTCGGCCTCGAGCAGGCCGGTGACGCCCGGCGGGAACAGATAGTGGTGGTCGAAGACGGTTGTGCAGCCAGACAGCGCGAGCTCGGCGAGGCCTGCGCGGGCCGCCGCGTACTCGGCCTCGTCGTCGAGCGCGGCCCAGACCGGGTAGAGGGCCTTCAGCCAACCGAAGAGGTTCTCCTCCTGTGCCCGGGCGCGCGTGAGATTCTGCCAGAGGTGGTGGTGCGTGTTCACGAGCCCGGGCGTCACGACGGCGCCGCCGAAATCCTGCACCTCGTCGGCGTCGGGTCGTTCCCCTGTGCCTACTGATTGGACGAATCCTTCGTCCAGGAGGATCCAGCCGCCCGGGTGTTCGGTGCCCTCGTCGTCCATGGTCACGACGTGCGCGTTGACGAGCAGAGTGCTCACGCTTTGAGCGGAACGAGCTCGAAGCGATCGACGTCGACGAGCCCTCGATCGGTGATCTTCAGGCTCGGGATCACCGACAAGCCGAGGAAAGAAAGCGTGAGGAACGGCGTTGCACCCGACCAGCCGAGTGCACGTGCCGCATCGTTGCAGGCGAGGCTCTGCTCGATCACGTCGGTGAGGGGCGCATCCGCGAGCAGGCCCGCGACCGGAAGCGGCAGCTCGGCCGCGACCTCGCCTCCGTCGACGACGACGATCCCGCCGCCGAGCTCGCCCAGGTGCTGGACCGCGTAGGCGATGTCCCCGTCGTGCATGCCCACCACGACGATGTTGTGCGCATCGTGCGCAACGGTGGAGGCGAGCGCGCCCCGCTGCAGGCCGGAGCCGCGCACGAACCCGAGTCCGATGCGGCCCGTCCCGAGGTGGCGCTCGATCACCGCGATCTTGGCGAGATCTCTCCCGGCATCCGCGACTGCTGTGCCGTCTTGCGTCGTCGGCTCGTCGATCAGTGCTTCCGTGATGATCTGGTCCGGGATCAGCCCGATCACACGAGCGCTGCCGCCGTCCCAAGCGATCCGAAAATCGCTTTCGGTGACCGGGCGATTTCGGACGGAATGCTTGACCCATTCAGGGACGTCCGGCTCCGGAATCTCCTCGACCGGCCGGCCGCTCTTGAGAACGAGCTCGGGCTGAAAGTGCTCCAGGTCCGAGAGGACGAGCATGTCAGCCTGGTACCCCGGGGCGATCGCTCCGAGGTGCCAGAGGCGGTGCCACGTTGCCGGGTTCACGGTGGCGAGCACGACCGCATCCTCCGGCGTGATCCCTGCCGCGACGGCCTCGCGCACCATCCCGTTGATATGCCCGTTCTCCGCGATGTCCTCCGGATCACGGTCGTCCGTGCAGAACGCAATCCGGCTCGTTCCGAACTCCTGCACCAGCGGGAGCAAGGCGTGCAGGTTTCGCGCCCCCGAGGCCTCGCGAATCAGCAGCCACATCCCGTTGCGGAGGCGTTCCCGTCCCTCGCCCACCGTGAGGGCCTCGTGGTCCGACCGGATTCCAGCCGCGGCGTACGCGTTGAGCGCCTTGCCCAGGAGGCCCGGCGCGTGACCGTCGATATGGACGCCGGTCGCGAGCCTGAGCTTGTCGAGCTCGCTGTCCTCCGCGTTGATGACTCCCGGGAAATTCATCATCTCGGCGAGACCGAGGACGCGTCGGCGCCGCAGCAGGCTCTCGAGGTCACCCGAGATCAGCGGCCGTCGCGGCGACTCGAACTCGGACGCCGGGATGCACGACGAGGCCATGAAGTAGTAGTCCAGCGGGAGTCCTTCGCAGGCATCGAGCAACCAGTGCACGCCGTCCGTGCCGAGTACGTTCGCGAGCTCGTGCGGATCGAGGACGACCGCCGTCGTCCCGAGCGGCAGCACGAGCCGGGCGAACTCGTCCGGAAGCAGCTTGGTCGACTCGAGGTGCATGTGCGCGTCGATGAAGCCGGGTACGACGAAGCGCCCCGAAGCGTCGACCACCTCCTTGCCCTCGTACTCGCCGAGGCCTGCGATCCAGCCGTCTGCGACCGCGACGTCGACGTCGAGCCACTCCCGCGTAAAGACTGAGAGGACGCGACCGCCCCGAACGACGACGTCGGCAGGCTCGTCGCCGCGGGCAACGGCAAGACGTCGCGCGAGGTCGTCCATGCAGGAGGAAGCTACTACCCTTGGGGCCGTGGACGTGTTCAGTCCCCGCTCGCTCGCAGAGGCGCTGCGATTGAAGTCCGAGCTCCCGGACGCGGTCCCGATTCAAGGCGGGACGGACGTCATGGTCGAGCTGAACTTCGACCGCGGCCGGCCGGCGGCGCTCCTGAACCTCAACGAGGTGGCCGAGCTGCGCGGCTGGGGCCGGCAGAACGGCCGGCTGGAGCTCGGGGGAGGACTGACTTACTCGGAGGCCATGGAGACCCCGCTGGCGGAGCTGCTGCCGGCACTTGCGGAGGCGTCTCGTACGGTGGGCGGGCCGCAGATCCGTAACCGCGGGACGATCGGGGGCAACCTCGGCACCGCTTCGCCGGCCGGGGACGCACTGCCGCCTCTGCTCGTCTGTGGAACGGGCGTGAAGCTCGCGAGCATGCGCGGCGAGCGAGTCGTTCCGCTGGAGGACTTCCTCGTCGGTCCGAAGCAGAACGCGCTCGCCGACGACGAGTTGATTCTCGGCGTCTCCGTCGACGCCGGCGAGAGCCGCCAGACCTTCATGAAGGTTGGTCCACGCAATGCGATGGTGATCGCGGTCGTCTCGCTCGCGGTGCGTGTCGACGAGGAGTTGCGGGCAGCGTTCGGCTCAGCAGGCCCTGTGCCGGCGCTCGTGCGCGCTCCGCTCGACGAAGTCGATTCGTTCCCGGAGCGCGTGGCCGAGGCTGCCAGTCCAATCGACGACGTACGCGGCACGGCGGCGTATCGTCGGCACGCGCTGCGCATCCTGACGAGGCGCGCGCTGGAGCGATGCCTCGCATGACTAGCGCGAAAAATGCTGCACATTTTCCGCGGAGGGGGTTAGTCCCTTCGCTTCGCTCGGGAGGGGTTGGAGGAGTGCGAGGAACGTGAGGATCGAGCTAAGAGTCAACGGCGAGCCGTGCGAGGCGAATGTATGGGAAGGCGAGAGCCTGCTGTACGTGCTGCGCGAGCGGCTGGGCTTTCCGGGGTCGAAGAATGCGTGCGAGCAGGGCGAGTGCGGGTCGTGCTCCGTGCTGCTCGATGGAAGGCTCGTCTGTTCCTGTCTCGTGCTCGCCGCGCAGGCGGACGGGCACGAGGTCGTGAGCGTCGAGGGGCTCGCCGCGGACGGACGCCTGCATCGCGTCCAGGAGGCGTTCGTGGCGGCGGGCGCGGTCCAGTGCGGCTTCTGCACGCCGGGACTCGTCGTCGCGGCGGCTGATCTGCTTGCGCACAACCCGGATCCGAACGACGACGAGATCCGCGAGGCGCTGTCCGGCAACCTCTGCCGCTGCACCGGCTACGCGAAGATCTTCGATGCCGTGCGCCTCGCTGCCGCGTCGTGAGTGAGACCGCTACACCGAAGCTCGAGCTCGGCCGCGTCGGCGAGATCGTCCCGCGCGCCGACGGGATCCCGAAGGTGACCGGCGAGTTCGCATACTCGAGCGACCTCCAAGCAGCAGGGATGTTGTGGGGCCACACGCTCCGCAGCCCGCACGCGCACGCGCGCATCCTCGCGATCGACGTCTCCGAGGCGGTGGCGATGCCCGGAGTCCATGCGGTGCTGACGCACAAGGACGTGCCAGGCGAGAAGCGATACGGCCTCGAATTCCAGGATCAGCCGGTGCTCGCGTCGGAGCGAGTTCGCTACTTCGGCGAGCCCGTCGCGCTCGTTGCGGCGGAGCATCCGGAGCAGTCGCGTCGCGCTGCGGAGCGCATCCGCGTCGAGTACGAGCCGCTGGCAGCGATCATCGATCCGGAACGGGCGACCGAGCAGGAACCGCTGCATCCCGACCGGCCGACGATGGGGCACGGTTACCGCGAGGACCGGAGGCCGAACGTCGTGCGCTCGCTCGTCATCCGCCACGGCGATCCCGAGGCACAGGGAGACGTGTCGGTGTCCGCTGTGTACGAGGTCGGCATCCAGGACCAGGCCTTCCTCGGTCCCGAGTCCGGACTCGCGGTGCCAGACGGCGAGGGCGGCGTCGACGTCTACGTCGCGACGCAGTGGCTCCACGTCGACCGCGACCAGGTGGCGCCGTGCCTTGGCCTGAAGCCCGAACAGGTGCGGATTCACCTGGCAGGCGTGGGCGGTGCGTTCGGCGGCCGCGAGGACCTCTCGATGCAGATCCACGGCGCGATGCTCGCGCTTCACACGGACCGTCCGGTGAAGATCGTCTACAACCGCGAAGAGTCTTTCGTCGGCCACATTCACCGCCACCCGGCGAAGATCTGGGCCGAACATCGTGCGACGCGTGACGGAAAGCTCGTCTGCGTGCGTGTGCGCATCCTGCTCGACGGCGGCGCCTACGCCTCCAGCTCGACGGCGGTCACCTCCAACGCGGCGTCGTTCGCATGCGGGCCGTATGCGGTCGACAACGCGCTGATCGACAGCCTGTGCGTGTACACGAACAACCCGCCGTGCGGTGCGATGCGCGGTTTCGGCGCCGCGCAAGTCTGTTTCGCGCACGAGGCGCAGATGGACAAGCTCGCCGCCGCGCTCGACATCGACCCGATCGAGCTGCGGCTGCTCAACGCGCTGGGGCCGGGCGGATCGCTGCCGACGGGGCAGCAAATCACCGGCAGACTGCCGGTAGCCGAGGTGATCCGGCGTACGGCCGAGCTACCGGTGCCCGAGCCGGAGGAGCTGCCTCGCGACCCGATTCGGCTGCCGGGCGGTTCCGGCAACACGACGCGTGGGGAAGGCGTGCGGCGCGGAATCGGCTTCGCGGTCGGGTTCAAGAACATCGGCTACTCGGAGGGCTTCGACGACTACACGGCAGCTCGGGTACGGCTGCTCGCCGACGGCAGCGCCGAAGTCCACTGCGCCGCCGCCGAGGTGGGGCAGGGCGTCGCGAACGTCATCCTCCAGGTCGCGCGCACGGAGCTCGGGACCGACGAGGTCGCGCTCGCGCCAAACACGACGGCGACTGTCGATTCCGCCGGCTCGGCGTCCGCGTCGCGCATGACCTGGATGGCTTCCGGCGCCGTGCGCGACGCTTGCCGGGCGGCGCTCGAGGAGCAGGGTCGCACCGGGGGCGATGTCGACGTCGAGCGCATCTACCGGCACCCGCGCACGTCACCGCTCGATCCCGAGACGGGCCAGACCACCGGCGAGCGCTCGCATGTGGCGTACGCGTGTGCCGCGATGCGCGTCGTCGCGGAGGTCGACGTCGAGCTCGGCCTGACGCGCGTCGTCTGGATCGGGACGGCTCAGGACGTCGGCAAGGCCATGAATCCGCAGGCGGTCACTGGCCAGATCGAGGGCGGAACGGCGCAGGGGCTGGGCCTGGCGCTGATGGAGGAGATCCAGACTCGCGACGGCTTGATCACGAACGCGAGCTTCACCGACTACCTCATACCGACGACACTCGACATGCCGCCCGTCGTGTCGGAGCTCGTCGAGGAGGCCGAGCCGGACGCGCCCTACGGCGTCAAGGGCGTCGGCGAGCCGCCGACAGTGGTGTCGACGGCGGCCGTCGTCGCTGCGTTACGCGACGCGACCGGGCGAGAGCTCACGCGCGTGCCGGTTCGCCCTGACGAGATCGTCGGGCTCTAGTCGACGAGGGTCCCGGGCTCCACGGCGCGGTCGGGTCGGAGCAGGACGAGGCCTGCAGCGTGCGAGTGGGCGCCGACGACCACCACGCCGTCAGGCCCGCGGCTGGCAGCAACGACGGCGCCCGCGCGCCCGGGTGCTCGTCAACGCCCACGGTCGTCCCGACGAGAAGTTCTTCAGCCGCTCTTGCTGAGTGCGAGTGCGGCGCCGACGGCGAGCAGGACCATCCCCGTCACCCGCATCGAGCTCAGCGGCGTCCGGTCGAATCCAAACCAGCCGAAGTGGTCGATCAGGCCCCCTACCGCCAGGTTGAGCGCGATCAGAACGCCGATCGTGGCCGTGACGCCGATTCGCGGCGTGGCCACGGTGATCGCGAGAACGACGATGAACCCGAGCGCGCCGCCGGTCCAGAGCCAGACTGGCTGGCGCACGACGCCGCCCATGCCCTGGAAGCTCTGCCTCACGACGAGCAGGCCGGCGAGGCCCACCACGGCGGCCACGACGCCGGAGAAGGCGAGCGCGGGGAACACCCCCGCGCGCTCGCCCAACTCACCCATCACCGCCGCCTGCACCGCGCCCGCGACGCCGGCGGCCACCGTGAGGGCGAGCGCGACGGCCGTCACGCGCTGGCTGAGGCACCGCTTGAGGTGCCGCCATCAGGAGGTACGAGCTTGCTCGCGCCTCCGTCTGAAGTGACCGGTCGACCCATGCGAGCGCTCACGACTCGGCTGGAGCCGGTACGGACTCGTCCGACTGGAACAGGCTGAAGTCGTTGCCCTCGGTGTCCTTGCAGCCCGACCACCAGCCGATGCCGGGGATCGGCTGCTTCTCCTCGGCCTCGCCGCCGAGGTCCCGCACCTTGGCGACGTCGGCGTCGATGTCGTCGCTGCCGAAGTAGATCGTCGTGCTGCGGGCGACTCCCTCCATCTTGAATACGGCGCCGCCCTGATCGCCTTCCTGGAACATCCGGTAGTCGATTCCCGGCATCCCCGAGTCCTGGATCGACCACCCGCCGACACCTTCCCAGAACTTCTGCGCGCGATCGGCATCCTGCGCGGGAAACTCGACGTGCACGATCTTCTTGCCCATATCGAATCCTCCTTTCAATTGGTGAAGCTATACGCTCACGCCTCCACGAGCGAAGGGGAGGCGATGGTTCGCGCGATCGTGCTGTACGACGAGGAGCCGGACGCGGCTCGTTACGAGCAACACGTCGAAATGTGCCGGAAGGTGCCGGGCGGAACCTTCCGCCACGGGCGTGTCTTCGGAGCGCCGATGGGACAGGCCCGGTACCACTACTACGCGGAGTGGGAGTGGCCGGACGCGGACGCGTTCAAGGCCGGGACGCGCAGCAAGGAGTTCATCGAGACCGGGAAGGACGCCATGGACATGGGCGGCCGCTTCACGGTCATGTTCGCCGACGTTGGCTGAGCCGACCCATCCGCGACCGAGCGCACCCGACGAGCTCGGCTTCGAGTCGATCGTCTACGAGAAGGCGCCGCCGCGCGCCACGATCACGCTCAACCGGCCGGAGGTGCTCAACGCCTTTGACTTCCGCATGCTTCGCGAGCTTGCGCGGGCCTGTGAGGACGCATCGTGGGACGACGAGCTCCGCGTGGTCGTCCTCACGGGCGCGGGGCGTGCGTTCTGCGTCGGCGCAGATCTCAAGTCGTGGTCGACCGACTATCTGGGAAATCCCCGCGAGTACTGGAAGTGGTTCGGGGCGTTCAAGGATGCGCACGACAGGCTGCGCGAGATCGGCAAGCCGACGCTCGCGCGCATCAACGGGATCGCGGTCGGCGGCGGCAACGAGCTGCAGATGGCGTGCGACCTAGCGGTGATCGTCGAGGATGCATTCATCCGGCACGTCGGGCTGGAGCACGGCTCGGTACCGGCCGGCGGCGCGACGCAGTGGTTGCCGATCTTCGTGGGCGATCGGCGCGCGCGGGAGATCATCCTCATGTGCGAGGAGATCCCGGCGCGACGCGCGGCGGAATGGGGCCTCGTCAACTGGGTCGTCCCCGCCGGCGAGCTCGACACCAAAGTGGACGCGATCGTCGAGAAGCTTGCCGCGAAGCTGCCGCAGACGACGCGCTACGCGAAGCAGCAGCTCAACTTCTGGCGCGACCTCTCCTGGCACGAGACGGTGAACCACGCCCGCGACTGGCTGGCGCTGTCCATGCTCGGCGAGGAGGCGCAGGAGGCGGTGCGCGCTTTCCTGGACAGGTCCCGAAACGAGGGAGGCGATCGAACGTGACCGTCCTGTGGATGAAACGTCACACCTTCGGCGCAGAGGACGTGCCCGCGCGAGGCAGTTCGGACGCGGCCGTTCCGGCCTCGTCCGGGGACAGTCCCCAGACGGGTGCGCCGGAGACACGGCCGAATCCGAGGCGGCCTCGGCGATGCCGGAGCTAGTTCTCGTCGAGCGCGATGGCCCGATTGCGGTTGTCCTGCTCAACCGTCCGCAGCAGCTGAACGCACTATCCGACGCGCTGATGGACGAGCTGGTGTCGGAGCTCGAGCGACTCGACCGGGACGATTCCATCCGTTGCATCGTGCTCGGTGGCCACGAGCGCGCCTTCGCCGCGGGCGCAGACATCGGCGAGCTCGCAGGAAGCTCTGCGATCGAGCTCTACTACGCCCGACGCGTCGAGCGCTGGGACGCGATCCGCAATCTCTGGACGCCCGTCGCCGCCGCGGTCTCCGGTTACTGCCTCGGCGGCGGCTGCGAGCTGGCGATGGCGTGCGATCTGATCATCGCCTCGGAGACGGCGCGCTTCGGCCAGCCGGAAACGTCCCTGGGAATCATCCCCGGCGCGGGAGGAACCCAACGGCTCACGCGGGCCGTTGGCAAGGCGACCGCGATGGACGTGATCCTCAGCGGCCGGCTGCTGTCCGCCGAGGAAGCGCTCGCGGCCGGGCTCGTCGCGCGCGTCGTCGCGCGCGAGGCGTGGCTCGAGGAGGCGAAGCGGGTCGCGCGCGAGATCGCGGCAAAGGGCCCTGTCGCGACAAGGCTCGCGAAGGAAGCGGTGAACCGAGCGTACGAGTCCACGCTGGACCTCGGCCTCGACTACGAGCGGCGCGCTCTCTACCTTGCCTTCGCCTCGGAAGACGCCAAGGAGGGTCTCGCCGCCTTCACCGAGAAGCGGAAGCCCGACTTCCGCGGCCGCTGAGCGCGTCAACGCGCGCATGACGGCGCTCTCCCGCTTTCTCGAGCCGCCGCGACTGAGGACGCTCGCGAGAGACGAGGAGGACGACCGGCGCGCGACCTGGCTCGAGCTTTTCTTCGACCTCGTCTTCGTCGCCGCTGTGGGACAGCTCGCGAACGCGTTGAGCGCCGAGCCCACCACCGTGCGCTTCTTCGAGTTCCTCGGCCTGTTCGTTCCGGTGTGGTGGGCCTGGATGGGATTCACGTTCTATGCGAACCGTTTCGACACCGACGATCTTCCCTACCGCCTCCTCACGCTGCTCGCCATGTTCGCGGTGGCGGTGCTTGCCACGACGGTGCCGAGCGTCTTCGACGGTGCGACGATGGGATTTCCGATCGCCTACGTCAGCGTGCGCGTCGTTCTGCTCATCCTCTATGCACGGGCGAGTCGACACGTTCCGGAGGCGCGCGCCCTCGCGAGGACCTTCCTCTCCGCATTCGGAGCGGCGGTTGTCATCTGGCTCGTCTCGCTGGCAGTCGCCCAGCCCTGGAACTACGTCCTCTGGGGCGTCGCACTCGCAATCGAGCTCGGAACGCCCATCCCGGCCTGGCGTCTGCTGCGGGACGCACCGATCCATCCACGCCACATCCCCGAGCGCTTCGGACTCCTCACGCTGATCGTCCTGGGCGAGTCGGTGTTCGCAGTCGTGCTCGGCGCGTCGAGGGTCAGCTGGGTCGCCGGGTCAGCCGCGGCGGCCGCCGCGGGGTTCCTCATGGCGGCGTCGCTGTGGTGGATCTACTTCGACTTCCTCGACGAAAGAACCGTGACGGCGCGCGGAATCTTCGGTGGGCTTACATTCACGTACATGCATTACTTCGTCGTCGTCGGACTTGCCGCACTCGGCGCCGGCGTGAAGCTTGCGATCCTCGCCGGGGGAGGTGACCACCACTATGACGACACCGCGTGGATTCTCTCCGCGGGTCTTGCCATGACGATGCTCGGGCTTGCCGTGATCCAGCTCGTCGCGGCCGCCGGCTTTCTCGACACGGACTTCTGGCTCCGCCTCGCGACTGCAGCTCTCGCGCTGCTGCTCGTGCCCTTCGAGCTGTCGCCCCTCACAGTCGTCGTCGTCCTCGCAGCGGTGCTCGTCGCACAGGTCGGCTACGAGCTCGTGCGCCACGAGGCGCACGCCCAGACGGAGTTCTAGGCTTCGAGCTCTGCAGGCACGAGCTCGAGCTCGCGCTCGCGTCCCTCGCGGATCACCGTTACGCCGACAGGGCGGCCGATCAGCTCGCTGACGACGACGCGCTGGAGCTCGTCCATGCCCTCGATCGGCGTGCCGTCGAGCTCGACGATCAGGTCCTCGGGACGCAGACCGGCACGGTCGGCGGGGCCGCCTTCGACGACCTGGACGACCTCGATGCCGCTCGTTCGGCCCAGCTCTCTGGCGAGGCGCGGGGGCAATGGCCTCGGCCCCCCGGCGATGCCGAGGTGGGCACGCCGGAAACGCCCCTCTGTCATCAGCGCCGCAATGATCTTGCGCGTGGCGGTGTTGATCGGCACCGCGAGCCCGAGCCCGACGCCGGCGACCGCTGTGTTGATCCCGACCACACGTCCGCGCCCGTCTGCGAGCGCGCCCCCGGAGTTCCCGGGATTGAGCGCGGCGTCGGTCTGGATGACGTTGTCGACGACGCGCATGTTCGCGCCCGACCGGGTCGGGAGCGAACGGCCGAGCGCGGAGACGACGCCCGCCGTGACGGAACCGGTGAAGCCATGCGGATTCCCGATCGCGACGACGAGCTGTCCCACGCGCAGGCGCTCGGCGTCACCGAGCTCCGCCGGCACGAGGTCGCGCCCGTCGACGCGCAGGACGGCGAGATCGGACAGCGGGTCGGAGCCGACGACCGCGAACTCGAGCTCGCGCCCATCCACGAAAGACGCCCGTCCGCGACCTTCCGTCCGCGCGACGACGTGTGCCGAGGTGAGCATGAAACCGTCCGGCGTGATCACCACGGCACTGCCCCCGCCGTCGAGGATGCGACCGCCGCGAACCCGGCGCGAGACCCGGAGATTTGCCACCGACGGCGAGAGCCGCTCCGCCACCTGCGTCACGGCGCGGGAGTACGCGTCGAGCGCCTCCTCCTCTGAGATGTCCGCCGGCGGCGAGGAGATGAACGTGAGCTCCATCCCGGCCAAGCTACCAACGGCGGACGGGCCTGCGTCGGCTATTTCGTCAGCCGGAAGTCTGCGCGGTGCCGCGTCCCGTCGCGAAGCGTCAAGGCGACCGCGTAGCAGCGGCCGGCAGACGCCTTGTCGGTCGACCAGACCTTCATGTAGCGCCCCTGCGATGCGTTGTACGTGAACGGCCCAGCCGCGGCCGCGGCGTCGCCGATCTCCGACCGCGAGGTGCAGTCGATCGGCGTGGCCGATGCGGCGGTGAGGACGTCGAGCCCGTAATCGGCGCCTAGCGAGAACTTGAGTGGGGCGCCGTCGCCGGCCTTCACGTCGTTGAGCGTCCCGTTCACGACGGGCGCTGCAAAGCCATCGAATGGATAGATGACGCGGTACGACGTGCTGCGGTAGACGGGATTGCCGGCCTGGTCGGCGGCGAAGACGCGGAACTCGTGGGTGCCGACGAAGCGCGTGTCGATTGGATCGCCGGATGGGACCGGACCCTGACAGTGACGGATTCCCGACCCGTCATCGGTGCACTCGTAATCCGCGACGACGACCTGGCCGACCGTGTACACGTCTATCCGGTCCGTGCCGGACGCAGTCGGGCGACGAATCGTGATCGTCGGCGGCGTCGTGTCCGGCGGCGGCGGGGGTGGCGGAGGCGCGACGAACGTCGGACCCCACGAGGGTGCGAAGTTCCGCCCCGGGCCCGTCACCGAGGGGTAGGGCACGAGATCGCCGAGATTCATGACATAGAGCTCCGGACTCCCGAACGCGCCCTCCTGACGCTGGAAGACGAGCATCGAGCCGTCGGGTGCGAGGGCGGGATGGCCGTGGTAGTACGTCCCGCTCGTGATCGGAAATCCCTCGCCGCCGTTCGCGCCGACGAAGTACAGCTGTCGAGCGTTCGTGGACTGCCAGTCCTCGTCGTAACGCCCGAAGATGAGGAAGCTGCCGTCCGGCGACCACGTCGGTGACCCCTCCGGCCCGGTGCAGGCGCAGTAGGTCAGGCGATAGTCGTCGTTGCCGTCCGCGCCGACCACGCGAATCGAAACGTCGTCGCTGTAGGCGACGCGCGAACCATCGGGCGACCAGGCCGGGGAGAACCCCCAGCCGGAAGTGAGCTGACGCAGGCCGCCGTCGGCGAGGTCGACGACCCAGACGTGCCAACTGCCCCCTCGCGAGCTGGAGAAGGCGATCTGCTGCCCGTCGGGCGACCAGCTCGGCTCGAAGTCACCGGAACTCTCATCACCTGCAGTGACCTTGTGCTGGTCGCTGCCGTCCTCGTTCATGACCCAGATGTCCATCCGGCCGTCCCGATCGCTCACGAAGGCGA
>WNGA01008389.1_pt1 | contig 14866 bp, 24 predicted proteins | sample 5400061 | NCBI WGS metagenome assembly WNGA01 (sample SAMN13153366, study PRJNA577476) | soil metagenome | isolation source: 100 cm soil or saprolite under grassland replicate 2 | place: USA:California | collected 2016-06-15
CATTAGGTAGGGATATCACACCACAACAATTCATGGGTAATCCTAAGCTACAGGATGCTATCGCTCGCTACAAACTACAACAGTACTATAAGAAGTGGGGTCCTCGTGGAGCAGCTATTGCCTGGTACGCCGGGCCAGGGGCCGTTGGTCGTGTAGGTGGAAATAAATCTCAGGGAGCTTATCCCACCATCAATCAATACGCCAATGCTATTCTCAAAAGAATGGGGCTTGGCTAGCATGGATACGTTATTTAGCGCTATTAGTATCATTGCTTTGGTAATTGGTGGCGTAGCAATCATCGTAGCATTTTATAAGACTAATCTTGGCAATGCTACTATTAAACATCAATCTGATTTAATTCAAGTACTTACAGATAAAGTTGATGCGTTAACCGCTGATTTAAGCGAACTTAAGCAGAAAAATATAGAGTTACATGGACGTAATCAATATCTTGAGGGTATGGTTACAGGTAAGCAAGAACTTGCCCAACTTTTATCCGAAGTAAATGTAATTCGATCTGAAGTAAGTAAGCTTGAGGGTATTATGACATTAGGACCTACATCGCCATGACTCGACCAGTAGAGCGTAAGGTATATGCTAGCTCATTAGGATCACTAACAGGCTCGATTATTTCTGACTTCGCTTTATGGGGAGTTGACCAATTGTGGTGGCCGGGACCAGAAGATATCCCAGCCCCTGTAGCTGCCTTTGTTAGTGCTATTGTGATTACTGGTTTTACGTTTTTAGCAGGCTACGTAGCTAAGCACGATCCTGGATATACCGAGATTGATGAGCACGTAGCTAAGCACGATCCTGGATATACCGAGATTGATGAGCCACCACTGTCTAATGTGTAAAGTTTAAGTAAAGAAATAAACCCCTAGTTACGACCTCTTGACAAGGCGTGACTAGGGGTTTATTATTTCTGTATGCGGGCTTATAGAGATTGGTGGCCTGAGAGTAGTTGTAGCTCGGGGACAATACAACAAGATTTCAGAGAACAATCCCGAAAAGCTAAAAAACACTGTCAAACATGCCCGGTAAAAAGAGACTGCCTAAACTACGCTTTACTGTACGATGAAGATGGTATCTGGGGCGGTACTACAGAGTCAGATCGAGCCCAAATTCTTTCAAAAGTTCCTCAGCTTCAACATTTACTGAAGCTGGAGGCTTTGCGGGAGGGGATTCTTGAACATCGTTATACGATGGAGGAATATTGGGCGTCGGTTCGGGAGGCTCGGAAATTAGCTCGTCAAAGCCCTGTAGCTGCTGTTGTTTCTCTGCCAATTGCAGAAGAATTCGTAGTGCCCGAGGAGGAATACTATATTCAGTGGGTATCTTAGATCGCTTCCATCTTTCTTCTGGTGTGTGTAGAGGGTTCCATTCTACACCAATTCTTTCTAGCGACTTAAGCCTACAAAGCGTAGAACACACACTGACGAATTGATAAGTAGTGAGAAATTGTCCATGACACTCATCACACTTCTTAGAGATAAAAGCTTCGGGCCGCTCTACAAACAATAGAATAGCTTGAGCTTCACGAACTTTATCGTCAGCGTCCTCTTTGGACCTTAAGGCTTGCACATCTTCTGGATTCATTCCTAGGAGTTGTGCAAGCCTTTTATTATGCCGCTCCTGCTTAGTAGTCTCTTTCAATTGAGCGACTTCCTTAGATCGTCAGGTGTGATCTTGATGATGCCTTTGGTAACCAAGTAGTAATTACCGTGGTTATAAGCATCCCACATGTGCGTACGAATCTTCGCCATGTTAGCTGTACTCTTGCCTCCCATCATATTCTCTGCAATGGGCTTAATATGGCTAGGCTGTTTTTCGATACGCGCTCCCCACAGACGGGCGAATGTTTCAATCTGACCGATAGCCTTGGGTGCAGGCATACGGGAACCTGACTGCTGCTTAGCTTTGTGTTTAAAGAGGAAGAAATCCTCAATAATTACAACCTTAATTCCTACAGGGAAAGCGGCGAGAAGATCGTGAAGCTCATCATACGAGTGCGTAGTACCCATCGTAATAATAACGCCTGCTTCATCCCATGTAGCCCAACCAGTATGTAATCCGGGGTCTAAAGCTAGGTAGTGCGGTTCCCGTTCTTCGACGGCCACGAAAGTAAATTCCTTACGATAGATAAATTCTCTTCTAAGAGAACTTGTTTAATAGAGGGTGTATCCATACGCTTACAAGTTGCACACCATTCGGCGATAATGTCGTGTTTGCACTTCAGCGTGTTCTTCATATCCCCTAATCCTTGTAGGGGACTAGGTGAACTAATCTCAAAATCAGCTAGGTCAGTCATTCCTTATCCCCAGACGTTGTTTCTAGGGTTGCCATTACACACTATCCCCCGACCATGTTGTACTAGCTTCCCCACTTGTGTAGGTCTACACGAAATGGAACACCAAAATCTGGCGTAACATCCTCCATGATTTTTGGAATAAGCTTGCTGTAATAGGGAACTTTGTCTTTACGGATTTCAAACACTAGAGAGTCGTGTACCTGTAGGATGACTCTACATTCTGGGTTAGTAACATCAATTTCTTCGTCTATCTTGATCATTTGTTGCTTAACAATATCGGCGGCACCCATCTGAATCACAGAGTTGAATGCCTTGTGGGCTTCTTCCTGAGGATTCCTGAAATGCCTACGACGTAGATTCCAAGCTCTAACAAAACCTTGTCCCTTAGCTACTCTGGAAGCTAGATTGGTAGCCTGTAGAATACCAGGGTAACTACGAGTATATCTGTCTTTGAACTCCTGTGCCATAGCTATAGAACCAAAGATACTAGCTAGCCTATTTATACTAGCACCATACCCTGTGGCATAAACCCCTGTCTTAACTCCATTTCGCGGGAAGTTAAGATCAGTAGCCATTTCAGAAAACAAGTCACGATCTTCGTCAAAGAAAATTTCTAAGAGTTTTTGCTCTTTTGCATAACAAGCGGTAAGGCGCAATTCGATTTGACTATAGTCAGCTTCCCATAGTTCGTGTCCTTCTTCAGCAATAAATCCAGGCTTAACCAAGCGGTTCCACGGTTGTTCAGTAATTCTTGGAATTTGCTGGAGATTTGGAGTGTCACAAGACAGTCGGTGTGTTTTAGTTCGGTGGAGGTTAAAATTAGGGCGTATTCGTCCATCAGGAGAGACGTGTGTGAGGTACGCCTTCCAATACGATGAAACAGCTTTTTGATATCCACGATATTCCAATACCTGTCTGGCTACAGGAGAGCCTAGTAAGAGTAATTGTTCTTCGTAGTATTCCATAGCCTTCTTATCAAGACTTGGATTACCAGTTTTCTCAGATCGAAACTTGTCATTGACAGGAATACCTAATCTGTCGAAGAGAAGTTCTGAAAGTTGTTTTGTTGATCCTGGATTAAGTCCGATGTCTTTGGCCAACTCAGACATTCTAGATTCGCCTCGGTCAACTTCACGCTCTGCGAGTAGGAGATCAACTTTAGCTCCGGTATATTCGACTTTGTTGAGGATGAGGGCGATCTTTTTGTCGTGATCCCAAAGCTTCCCTTCCGACTCATCCTCTGCATAGTACTTTTCGATGTAGTGATTGGACAACGGTCGAAGTAAGCTAGCATCGGTGGCGGCATATTCTGCAAGAAAACTCGGCGGTACTCCACCCCAGCCCAATAGATTGATGACATTCTCGAAATGCTTATCTTTGGCCTTTCCTTCATATCCTAATCCTCGTGATAGGGAATCCAAGCTGTAGCTGAGTTTGTTCTCGTCTACAGCATGCGTCATAAGCATTGTACATTCAACATCAAATGGCGGATCAATGCCCAGACTTTGGAGAGCTAGCCAATCATGCCGAAAGTTCTGCGCTCTCCATTTACCCTTCTTCTCAATGAGATTCTTTAGTTCATGGAGATATGTTGGATCAAGATTCCCTTGAGGGTGCCTAAACGGAAAATAATAGCTATATGCATTGAGTCCATCTGGCGAGATGTCGATGGACATGCCGATAGTCTTACCTCTACCATCCTTAAGAGATTGTCCATTAGACTCCGTGTCTATGTTAAGACGATCGACAGTGGGTAGTTCAGCTAACTTTAGGAAGGTTTGAAACTCTAGGTTTTCAGAAGCGGGGAGAGTTGTTTGTGAATCCTGTAGCAGGGGGCTCAGGTTCCTCACGTTTAGATTCTTGTCCATCATCACCTTCTTTCTTAGTCGCTGATTTAATTAGAGTAGATACAGTTACTTCCTCAAATGACAGACCCTGGGGTGTTCTAACAACGACTTGAGTCTTTGGTGCCTCTGCCAATCGCACCTTGAGATAGTTGATTTCAATTTCACCAGTCTGTTGATTCTGCCACATACCGATGACGGTTGTTGCTGTAGCTGTAATCCAGAACGATCCATATACATCATCAAGTTCCTTAGGTCGTTTATTGCCAACTTGACCTTTACGATTATGGTGAATAAAAATAACGCTACAGTCGTAAGTCATTCTAAGATGGTCGGCAAAGTCCATTACCTTCTTAGATGCAGCTTCCTCAAGCGAGGCGGTCGTAGTCTTAGAAAGAGAGTCAACACCTACTACTTCAGGATGGTACTCTGCAATGAATTGTTCAATCTTTTTCATGTCTGCGGAGGAATCAAACAGCAGGCTATGTCCAATTGGTACGATAAAGAAGTTTTCCTGTAGCAGGGTTTTATCTTCTGGCGACAGGATCTTATTCATCTCTGCTTGGAATACCTTGATTTCAGCTGTACTCATTTCCATACTTAGCAAGGCTACACGCCTAGGCTGTTCAATCTTCCAACCTAGATATGGTTTACCTAATGCCATATGTATTAGAGCCTGGATAGTAAGCTGGGTTTTACCTACACCCTGCTTACCTGCTACCAGCATAATACCCTGTCGCTGAAGAATTCCTTCAATTAGCCAATCTACATGAACTTCTAAATCTTCGAGTTCTTGCCAATTGAAAACAGAAAGCCCATCGACCTCAGTCTCAGGATTAATTGGATACTTGTGTCTAGCTCTATTAACGAGATCGAGTAGGCGTTTGTCTTGATCACGTCTACCTTTAAACTTACCCCAGCGATCGTCGGCGTTACGAAGGACCGCATAAGCTTCTTCGTCACTCAATCTCATTTCTGCACAGACATAAGCCAAGCGCATTAAGGCGGATGACCTAGTTCCTGTTTCCATTTCTTGTTTACGGAAGAACAGGAACTCTTCAGTATCCCACTTATACTTTGCAATAACAGAGATAATCTCAGGTACATCAGCTAATATAATCTCTTCTTTGGTGAGTTGCTTGGGAACGTTAAGAGAAGAAAAGAAGTCTTGCGAATAGCGGCTAGCTGAAGTTGATAATACTCTGACGACCCTGCCTCGTTTGTGATTCTTTGTACACGGTGGACGTAGAATTTGCGTGCTGTCCCAGCCACTAGAATCCGCTTGCAATGTGTAGGCGATTGAACGATTAATAGTCTCGATGGTTTCACGGCTAGTCTCGAAGTAATCAAGGTGCCAGTAGAAATGCTCATGACCATCCTTGGATGACATAACACGCATAGTGGGATGGGGAATCTTATCTCCTAATATACCACCCTTAGGAGCATTCCCGTCGAACTCAGTCCATAGTACGCTAGTGCCCTTAATATTTTCTGGAATAGGTTGTGTAGGTTGGATGTACAATGCTGGGCCATAATAAACCTCAGCTACAGGGGTGAATTCTAAGACATGCTTGATAATGTCTTTCTTTTGCAAGGGCCACTGAAAGAAGTGAGTTTGCCATTTCTCACTAGACGCTTCCTTTACAGGAACATAAGCGTACCCTTGATGGTCACCCCAAATAGACTGAAAGAATTCTGATAGTTCAGCATCAGGTCGCAAGCTGACTACCTGATCAGTCAAAGTCTTAAACCCCCTATTCTAAGGGCTGGACAAAGTAAGGGTACGAGCGCCAATAGTTGAACACTCGTACCCTTATAATACTACCACTTATGTCAAGACCACAGTGGACTAATCTTAGACCATACCTCATTCTTCACAGTTTCAAAATCAGCACCTTCAGCAAAGCGCTTAGTTGCATAAGCTTGTGCGGTAACGTGCCAAGCAATAACCTGACCATCATGGTTATTGTCTGCGACTGTATACTTCTGAAGCTTGGTATCAATAACTGCGGCTAGATCATCTAGCGTAAACACACATTCCTCCGGCGTTGTTGGGGTAGTAGTAGGTGGTGCAACATATGGTAGCGGGCATCCTTGCTTAACCCATTCATAAAGTTCATCACCGGGACAACTAGTAGACTTCCAATCCCGGTGACCGTGAAGCTTACTACTGGCATGACCTTTAGAGCGGAGAAGATCGATCCCGAACCTAACGGCACGCTTCAAATTATCAGGAACCTTAGCTCCTGCTCTATCTCCCCACATTGCCTGGACAGCAAATGAGACAGAGTTAGCGTAGTCATTTCCGTTAGCAGAAGAACGGCGATCGTATCCTCTACCCTCATAGCAGTAATTATGAGGACAACCAAGATAATTGTATGCAATGTCGGACCAACCACGAACGTCCATGTGATAAGCCTGCATTGCTCTTACTTTGTCATCGCAAGTAGAATGATCCCAGGGCCAAACCCATCCATCACCTTCATAATGAACGGTTACACCTTCAGTGGGATTAATCTGTGTAGTTCCAGCTTTTCGTGGCCTAGCTCCCCATTCGGCTCTGCTGACGAACGTAGTCATCTTGTACCTCCTGCTCCATTTCACGATAGTTATCAATTTGTCTAATAAGATATCGGGCAATGAAACGTGAAGGTGTATGAGTAGGATTCAAGCTGTGCTTATTGATTAGATCAGTTAATTCATTTTCAAGATCGTTGGCTGTTGGCGGGTCGATATCTGTTTCAGCCATTTAAGTCAAGAGGGGCTAGATTACAGGCTACAGAAGCATTAGACCACATGGCAGCTTCCTGTAGCGCCGTAAAAGCTAAACTCTTTTCACGACCTTCTGGCAGTAGCTCATTGAGGAATAGCGCAAGATCTAAGTAAGACTGACGAATCTTTTGATGTTTAGGAATAGTCCCCTCACTAGCCTTGTGATAGCCAAAACGGTTTTCAAGATCTTCATCTGTAACGTACTTAGTCATTTAACCTCCAGTGCTAATATTAACGTTGTTTAGAATGTAGATGACGAGAGCAATTGTAGCTAAGATACCTAAGGCCCACCATAGAACTTTCGGCATTTTAACCTCTTCACTATTAAGAGTGGGTTCCCTGTAGCCAGTCTGCCTTTTGCAGAGGGGAAAGTCTAGCTACAGGGAACCGTACCACTACCCGATAGGCCCGCCCAGCCTATCTAAATACGGCTACTTATTTTCACCGTATCGCTGAGGTCATGGGAATCGAACCCATAATAACTACCATAACCCCACATTAACTAATATACCTTTTAACTGTTTTGTAATCCATATCAAACATTCTACCAACAGCACGCAGTGAGTGTCCTTCAGTGTGTCGTAATCTCATTAAAGAAATAGTAATAATAGAGGGGCTTTTATCTTGTTTATTATTATTTTGTTCTTTATACGTAGACCATTTACAATTAGAGGGTTCATAATTGCCGTCATTATTAATTCGATCTAAAGTAAGACCTTCTGGCCTTTTACCCATATCTTTTAAGAAATTTTTAAATACTAACCATTCGGGGCATACATTAATTCCTCTCGCTCCATAATTTTTGTATCTTTTATTGTTTGGATTGTTGCATCTTTGAATCATCTGAGACCAAATACGATACTCAGAGATATCTCCTTTTTTAGGCATGCTCTGGGACTAGGGATCGAACCTAGGCTATTACTTCCAAAGAGTAATGTGCTACCTCTACACTATCCCAGATCGGGAGAAAGGGCTGGGGGGCACTCTCTCCCTTTCACTATTAAGACGGCCAGCGCTAGGCAATAACGGTACTTAATAGCTAGTATGGCAGTAGGACTCGAACCTACATCTCTTAAGACTCAACTCGTCAGTCATCTTAAGGCTCTACCTGCTGAGCTATACCATCCATCTAGTTTCTCCGATTCGCAACTAGCAAGCGTGCCCTAGGTCAGAGTCGAACTGACACTGTAACGAGTTTAAGTCGTTTCTCTCTGCCATTGGAGTACTAGGGCTCACTGTGGGCTGTTAGTTCTGAAGTACTCATGAATCTACTTTAAGTAGAACACCCACATTTAGAGACTGTATAGGGTAGCCGCCGGATATACAGTCTCAAGGAGTCCAGTCAATACTAATGTCACCACGCAGGGTTGGGCTTATTCATCCCTGACGTTAGCAAGTGGCTCATCCTCATCACTACCTAATTAGCTTCCCCGCACGGCACGATGCGTCTAAAAAGGTAGTGAAGTTTAGTACGCGAAGGGGTCTCCGCTACTGTCTCCCTCGTGAATCTTAACGCCAGTGACATTCTCCCTGTCGCCAACGTTCTTGATGGTAATGTCCAGATCAGGAACCTTATTCAACAAGTAATCCTTGTCGATCTTGTTCATTTCCTCTACAGGAATACCGAAGTCCTTCAAGCGCTGCTTAAGGAATGCCATACTACGCTCGGCATTTTCCTTAATCTTGTTGTCTTGGTTGATGTGATCATCTGACGGACCACCAATGTTCATGGCTTGCTCAGACTCAAAGCCCTTAAGTTGCCACACATGCGGAATGGGCTTCCATTCCTGAATCCTCTTGCCTTCCTTCGGACCACTCTTAATGATGTAGTCCAGAGCAAAGCCCTTGTTGCCAGCCTTAGAAGTCTTGACTTCAGCACTGACTAGTTCACAGTGATAAGTACCATCCGGCTTAAAGAAAGGATTCTCGTTAGCACTCGCAATATCGAGTTCACCAAACAAAGACATGAGTTCTCCTAGATGCTAAAATCTTGCAGTGCAGAGTCTGCTGAATTTCCAGAAAGTTGTGGAGGATTTACTGATTCGTCGTCTGGCCTTAGTTCTTCAGCAATTTCATGGGAGAGAAGCTGCCCTCCCTTAGTTTGCCAGGAGGCTACAATCTGTCGAAGCCTACTGCCATTTAGTGTATTGCCATTATTATACGGTAAATCCTCGTAAGTAGGCAGCCCTCCAATACGGGTTTTGGCGACTATGGATTTAGTAGGGTGGTATTGAATTCGTCGTGCGTACTTAACACTACCATCAGTGTCAACACCCGACTCATTTGCGGTACAGTAAGCAATCATACTACACTGTCCGCTAATAGCTGCAAAAATCTCAGGTGAGAACTTAGGACGAGTCACCTGTCGCCCATTGATTTCCTTCTCCATAGAATGCGCAGTCATCACCACATTCACAGGAGCTAGCATTAACTTAAGCAATGCTGTAGTAACTCGCAAAGTATTCTCATTATAGATGGGCCACTGTTGATCTTCCCACTGGAAATCATTGCCCTTCTTCTTCATCTTAACCTTAGTTACTACATCACGGTCAAGAGAAGCAATGTTAGACATAGTATCTAGTTGCACAGTATCGAACTGATCGAAACTTGTGCCACCATCAGTAAACACATCTGCCAGAAATTCCAGTTGGCTGATACCTGCATACTTCATAGTTTTGATTCTAGTACCAAGACCTAGTTCAGGGTGGTTATATAGAGATTCATAGCCAGCAGGATCAGCTACAATAAAGAGAGGACTATCACCAATAGAAGCACCTAGTGTAGTCTTACCCGCGCCAGGATCACCATAGATAAGACCTTTGAACCTACCTATAGTAGGATCAAACATCAATCTATCCATTTCATCTAGCTTAGTCTTATCAACCATTGTCAGAATCCTCGGAGTTGTAGCCGTAGGAACGAGACTGATACTCGCCACCTAGAGCCTTTTCGGCTGGAACATCAGCTTCCATCATAATACAAGGATTCTTAAATGGACAGCTTCGGCAGATCATGTTGTTCTGTACTGGTAGTGCTTCCTCCTGCCACAAATCTAATGGCAGCTTACGCCTCTCAAGAATACGCTCAGATGCCGTCATCTGCGTTTTAAGCGCATTGCGAATCCTAGCTTGATTCATTTCCTGTAGCCCGACAGGCATTCGCTTAAACAAGTCATCGTTAGATTTCTTGCTAATCAGGTGCGAAGGAAATCTAGTACGGAACATATTAAGATACGCCTCATGCACAGGATAGCCATTGTATCGTACTGTTCCTACATACTTCGGCATCTGCGGATTCAACAACAGATTATCTGGCTGATAGAAATCGTACGTGAACTTGTGGTCAATCAATAGCACACTACCTTTAAGGCGACCGACTAGAGGCTCAACAAGCAAGTCCAGACGCATACCATACCAATAATCATCATTGATCGGTAGATAAAAGTCCCTTTCAACTTCCAGAATCCTTGTCCCTGTAGCCAAAGTATCTTGTGCCATGTAACGACTAATCAGAATCTGTACCTTAGATACAGTTTCAGCAGAATACTTACCGCTAATCAAAATCTCGGTAAGCAACCTCATGCCGTCTTGCTCAGCTTCCTTGACAGAAGCACCACCTTTAATAGCTCGATAAATCTCAGCTAGAACCTCATGGCCTAGGATACCTGTAGTTAATGAGTCTGAAGGATGTTTAGATTCCTTACTGTAACCAAAGCTAAAAAGATGCTTACGCTCACAGGTAAGAAAATCAGATACCTCACTATTGGAAATGATACGTGCGTCATTAAGATCAGTTGGCTGGTTTAGGGGGGTCGCATTCGTCACAGGCTATACCTGCCCAATCATAGATAACTTTATCATAGTATTTAGGTACAAAGACTTTATCGCATAGATCACATTGTTGTACTGACCTGTTATCTAGCTTAGGCCGCTTACAACCACTGCACTTCCACCACCCTGTAGCTGTGTCCTTATAAAATGTAGGAGTACCAGTAATTGATCTATGCTCTTGTGATAGACAGCCATTAGGGCCACCCATACAAACTTGATTTAAAACATCTTTCGGAAGATGGGACCAATCGATCGCCACGTCTCCCCCTTCCCTCTAGGTCAAGTATACTACATCTGATACACATACACAAGGATTAAACCTTTTTAATGTAACGAGCTTCAATCCATTTTTCCAATTGATTAGCAGCACTATGCGCACCATCGCTGTCAAATACTCCCTTAGGAGTTTCTAACCAACACATTGAAGCGAAGCCCACAGTTTGATGGATTGCTGAACTCAAATCTACAGCTTTATCTAGCTCTAAATCTACATCAGCACTCTTTGACATTAGTCCTTAGCCTTTACTGTCTTGGTTGTTACCCAATAAACTTCTGATTCCATTATTTCCTGGATGGTAGCTAAAGTTGTACCATCATGTGCGGGATACCATTCTCCAGCAACATAGACAGGATCATTCTTTGTATGCCATCTATTATGGCATCTGTGGCAGATTCTGTGGACGTTCCCCTCATCGTTGTTAAGCGTATTTTTATCGGGACCGTGATGCCTGGCTTGTTGCGTACCTGAGTTACAGCCGACAATTGGTATTGGTCCCCCACCTGAATTCTTAAGTCCCCTCCATTCACAAGATGCTGTTGGATCAAGGGGATATAACTTTGCAGCTCTTTTTCGTCCAGTCGATTGCTGGTCTTTGAGTGTTCCTTCACGTTTATAAGTTCGATTAGAATAGGCTTCATCTTCATCTTCCTCAACCTCGGCTACAGGAGCTTCAGTACTAGGGTTATGACAGCAACAGGCTCCATTGGAGATAGCTAAGCATTCCCAACAGAGCCCGTCGCGACAATTAATACATTTCACTTACGATACCTAGGGTCCCAGTACTTACGACGCGCTATAAACTTTGCAGCCCATGCACGATCCTCAATGAAATAACGACGACCGTTACCGTCGTTCTCAGCCCAAATACAATTGGTAGCACGCTTACCTAGCTCTAGATAATCCCTACTAAGCTGGTCCATTAGAACAGCCTACCATGCTTGTGTGGTCGGGTCTTATTGAAAGCATGCTTTTCAGCTACAACAGCGCCAATATCAATTCCAAGTGCAGCCGCCAAATCGAGAGTGCGAATAAGCACATCCGCCAACTCAAAACTAAAACCCTCTGGCTTACCATTCTCGCGATAATATACATGGAGGGGATCGTTGTTTGACCTATACTCTTCATGGGCTTCTGCTACCTCCCCTACAATAAGCATTAGACTTCGGTCAATCATGGTTAACCAGTTATTTTCAAAATCTTCCCAGAATCCCTTATCAACCTGAGCCTGATGAAGAATAGAAGCTAGATGAGTAAGAAGTGTATAGCTACCAGACTTCATTTGCTCATTCTGAAACGCCACAACTTCGTAGTACTTATTCTTCCAGAAATCTACATCTTTGGTTTGGTCTGAAACGTCTGTCATTTCCAATTCCCACATTCGCTAGACTTGAGATAGACCTTTACTCGTGAAGGCTTTTCAACCTTGATCTTAGCGTTGAAGTAGTTACCGCTCTTGATTACCTTGGCGACTCCCTCGGAATTGACAGTCTTAATGGACCAGCGACAGTTCTGCCGATCAGTAGTATCTACATAGTGAGCGGAGTAAGTCTTACCGAATTGAAGCTTTCCGTTATCGGTAAATTGAGTGACTCCATCTCCTGCATATGCAGCTTTCTTTGCACGACCCTGATTACCATCGTCACAGGATTGTGCTTGAGTAGTGAGAGGTAGAACTACAAGGCTAATAACAGCGGTAATCTTCCTGGCGAAGAAGTTCACTTAACTCTCTTTCTTTTTACGCTGGTTAGTTCTTTGTGTAGAATTAGAAGCCCATCGACAATTTCCTGGCTCATACCACCAGTCATTATCAATACGATCCAAACTAGTATTAGGAGGGCGTTCTCCCATATCTTTTAAGAATTCTTCAAAACTATCAATCCAAGGCCCATAAATATAGATACCTCTGCCGCCATAATCATCCCATCTGGGGTTATTTGGATTTAGGCATCTTTGCTTCATATTGTGCCAAGAATGGTAAGTAGATGAATAACTAGTATGTGTCGAATGTCCGTGAGTTCTTACTGACCCTGGCTTAGGGCCTCTTTTTCCCATTCAAAAAGCCTCCGTACAAGCTTGTTGGCTCGGACCTCTAGTGGGAGAGCTTTCCCTTTCGAGGAAAGATGCGACTAGTGGCCCGAGCCAACTCTTTTGCGCTCGTACTGAGTAGCACAGCGCGGTCTGTGGTTGTGTTAATGACGTTACCTCGGGATAGACCGTACGTCAAGGTCTTTTCCTGATAGAACATACATCTTCTCAAGGGACCACTTCCCATAGCTGTTAGCTAGGCGTAAGTCCAAGGCGGACGGTGTGACTCTGTAGAAGTCATCGTTAGCTGTCATGCATGTGTTAGCTGTACCTGAGATATGAGGCAGCCCTAGAGTGTGTCCCATTTCATGACAGAGAGTAGATTGTGCCTCCTGTCGCTTAGTGACAATAGGATTAAGCTCAATAACAATGTCGTTCCTGTAGCCAAATTCAGTTTGGGCAGCGGTATCTTCAGGTAGTTTCTTATTAACTTCAATGTAAACACATGGTTTGAAGCTAGGACACTTAACTGAACGTACGAAATCTGTATTCGTGGCCTTATTCCAGCCGACTATGACACTATCTATACCCCAATATGAGGGTATATGGTTGGCTATCACATAGATTAAGGTCTGCTGTGTTTCCGGTGCCTGTGAAGGGACAGGTGTCGTGTGAACCTTCGGCAGAGGCGTGCTGGTGGCCAGTGAGGGGCTGTGTAGGTCACTCGGAATCGTGACCGTACTCGGCCCGATGAGTAGGCTAATAAACCAGATAGCAGCCGCTACTAAAATAACAATAGCTAAACTTGCTTTAGCTTTCCTGGTTCTTACCTCCTTCAACTTGTACATCCTTTATCTCCTTCCAATCATGCTTGAAATTGACACAAAAACCATGACAAGCAATACAAGTATAACGATTTTCTGTCTTACAGAAATGATGCGGATGCCTGCTCTTGCAAACACCACACCATTCAGGAATGTGGGCCATTATTCATGTCCTTGCATTCCAGGAACTAAGCATACAGGATATTCATGAACATGATAAGGGTCCTGTACTACCACAATAAACTGAGTCAATAGTCTAGCCCCTCGTGCATCATCTTTAAGCATCGCTTCTACTGCGTCAATCGGAGTATGCTTAAAGTTCCAATATCTGGACATATCCCAAGCCTCAGTCATATACCACTTACCACCAGGCTTAAAAAATTCGACTCTAACCGAACCAGGATTTTCTGCGTAATGTGTCATTTGATTCTCCTGTGCCTACCCTTAGGCTTATAGGTAAATTGTTCTCTGATCTTTGAGTTAGTGTGACTAACGTTAGTTGCTAGTGTAAGTGTACCCAATAGAATAGAAGCTACAGCCAGCAAGATAGAAAGTACAAACCAAGTAATAATCTTCATAGTGTCCAACTCAAGTTAGGGAATTTTACAGTCTCGGACCTCGTGGTCCCTTTGTTGTCTTTAAGTTCAACATATAGTAGCCCAGCTAAATAGATACAGGCTACAGCAGCGATAAACCAGATTACCCAGAACATTAGTTTGCTACCTTCCTGTAGCGGTAAATCTCCCACATCTTCATGAGGAAATACCTAGTTTGCTTCTCGGTCCAATTGAAATCGAAATCCTCAGGTGCGATATTAGTCTTGAACCACCACCACTTAACCTCAGGTGGCCTAACATCATTATCGCTAATACGCAGTGACGCTTCTACTAACTCCCATTTTTGAGGATTTCGTCGATCGAAGTTAGTCCAATATTGATATGTGATAATACCTGTCGGTCCGGCCCATCCCTTTCCTGACA
>WNGA01020939.1_pt1 | contig 14864 bp, 14 predicted proteins | sample 5400061 | NCBI WGS metagenome assembly WNGA01 (sample SAMN13153366, study PRJNA577476) | soil metagenome | isolation source: 100 cm soil or saprolite under grassland replicate 2 | place: USA:California | collected 2016-06-15
GCATCCAGCCGCCCCAGCCCTCCTGGGGCAGCATGATCAACGCCGGGCGGGGATATCTTCAGCAGGCGCCGTGGATCGTCTTCGGGCCTGGCGGCGCCCTATTCGTCACGGTCCTCGGGCTCAACTTCGTCGGCGACGCGATCCGAGATGCCCTCGACCCGCGTCTGCGAGTGTGAGTGACGAACGCTGCACCACAGAGGGCACAGAGACCGCAGAGGCGAATTATTGAAGACCTCTGTGGCCTGGTGATCTCGGTGGTGAAGTGAGCTAGCCCAGGTCCTCCGAGGCGATGTGTTTGGCCTCGACCACTCTCTCGAAGGGGATCTGTGCCCGCTCGTTGGCCTGCTCGACGGCCTCGACAGACGGACCCTCGAACAGGCAGGCGCACTTCTCCTCGCTGGGGATGAAAGTCGAGCGCAGATAGCGGACCGGCGTTCCCTCCTTGCTCATCTGGGCGGTGGTGCTCTTCGCGCGAGCTGCCGCCGCCCCGAGCTGCTCGGACGTGATCCCAGGCAAGTATCGTTCGACGACATAGACCGGCATGGTGGGCTCCTTCCTCTGTGCAGGGCGAACGGCTAGCATTCGCATGATACACCGCTGGCAATCGTCGTCGGGCCTGCGGGCCCGAATATCGGGTAGCTCGAGAGCAGCTTATGGGCCGGTACTTCGCGGCTGTTTTCTCTGACCTCGAGCGGCATTCCCTGGTCTGGGGCCGAACGCCGCGCGACAAGATGGTGGCGATCATCGCCGAGTACAGGTATCTGGCGGAATCGCTGGCCGGACAGTACGGCAGCCTCCACCGCAACTTTACTGGGGATGGGCATCTGTTCCTGTTCAGCAGCCCTGACGCGGCGGTGCAGCTCAGCCTCAAGCTGATCGAACGCTGGAAGGACAGCCACCAGTCCATCCCGGCCTTGCAAGGCTTGCCCCACCTGCCCCTTCGGCTCGGCTGCCACTTCGGCGAATGCACCGATCTCGACGGGGGCGAAGCCTGGGTTGGCCGAAGTATCAATCTAGCGAAACGAGTCGAGGAGGCGGCTGACCCTGACACGCTCTACGTAACCGAGACCGTGCTCGAGCTTGTGGATCTGCCGCTGTACGAATTCAGGGATGCAGGAACCCACGCCCTCAAGGGCGATCACCTGTCAGGGCGGACCCTGTACCAGCTCACCGCCTTCGACCAGGAAGCTCTCGATTCGAAGCCGACCCAGGAATTGACCGCCGAGGCCTGGTTCTTGAAAGCGGCCGCGCTCGTAGGCACAGATCGCGAGAATAGCGACGAGGAGGCAGACTGCTACCGTCAGGCGCTGCGGCTGCGGCCCGATTATCCGGAGGCTCACAGCCACCTGGCAGTCCTTCTGAAGGCGCGAGGCGACTACGCTGCCGCCGCCGAACATTATCGACAGGCGCTCCGGCTCCGGCCCGACTACCCGGCCGCCCACTACAACTACGCCATCTTGCTCGAGTCCAGAGCTAGCACGGCTGGCGCTGCCGACCACTATCGCGAGGCGCTGCGTCTTCGCCCCGAGTACGTCGATGCTCACCACGGATACGCTAACTTGCTGAAGGCGAAGGGCGACCTGGTGGCGGCGGAGGAGCACTACCGCGAGGCGTTGCGGCTACGACCTGACTCTCCGGAGGTCCACAACAATTACGCGATCCTTCTCGAGGATACGGGCCAGCCGGCCATGGCCGCCGAGCATTACCTGGAGGCCCTCCGACTGCGTCCTGACTACCCGGAGGCGCATTACAACTACGCCATCCTGCTCGAAAATGGCGGCGACGTGGCGGCCGCCGAAAACCACTATCGCCAGGCGCTGCGCTTGTTGCCCGCCTACCCCGAAGCGCACAACAACCTGGCGATCCTGCTGCAGTCCAAAGGCGACCTGGCGGGGGCCGACAAGCATTATCGAGAGGCGCTGCGGCTGCGGCCGGCCGATCCGGAGACACATCACAACTACGCGCTCTTGCTGAAGGCGAAGGGGGACGAACCGGGCGCCGAGGAGCACTTCCGGATCGCATATGAGCTGGCCCCGGACCCTCGAGGGACCGAAGAACGGCACGTCACACATGCCGAATGAGGAAGAACGAGCGACTGGCCAGCCCGCCTGCCGCGTTCTTCGATCTCTTCGAACCTATTACGGCAAGCCGCGTCCACGCCCCCGTAACGACCCGCTAGCCGAGCTGGTCCAGACGATCCTGTCGCAGAACACCTCGGACGTCAACACCGATCGCGCGTTCGCCAGCTTGATGTCGACGTTCGGCTCGTGGGAGGCCGTCCTCGCCGCCCCAATATCACGTATCGCAGACGCCATTCGGACGGGCGGTCTAGCCCGGGTGAAGGCACCCCGAATCAAGAAAGTGCTTCAGACGATCTGGCAACAGCGCGGCGAGTTGAGTCTGGACTTCCTGAATGCGCTCGACACCGAGGAGGCCCGCCGCTACCTGACCGAGCTGGACGGCGTTGGCCCGAAGACGGCTGCCTGCGTGCTGCTGTTCGCGTGCGGCAAGCCAGCCATACCCGTGGACACCCACGTTCACCGCGTGAGCCGCCGTCTGGGGTTGATCGGGCCACGCACGAGCGCTGCCCAGGCTCACCGAGAGCTGGAGGCCGCCTTCCAACCCTCGGACCTGTACGACGCTCATATGCTGCTGGTCCGCCACGGCCGCGAGATTTGCAAGGCGCTCCGCCCGCGCTGCCCGAGTTGCCCGCTATCCGACTTCTGCCCACGAGTCGGAGTAGACAGGACTGATCCCTCAGTTCGGCTAGACTGAGGCGTGCCGACCTGCCTGTTCGATGCCGTTATCTTCGATCTAGACGGCGTCCTCCTGGACTCGGAGCCACTCTATCTGAGCGCTACGAATATCGTCCTCGCTCGCGAAGGTCGGTACCTGAGCCCGGAGGAGAACGCCGGCTACATCGGCTGGCGATACGACGACTTTCTCGCTGAGCTCATCCCGCGCCTTGGCCTGTTGCACCCGCCTGACTACTACGTGGCAGAAACCCGCCGCGAAGTCGGTCGCCTGCTGAGCGGCCCACTCGATCCGGCGCCCGGCGCCGCGGACCTCGTCGAGTGTCTACAGGCGGCGGGCATCCCGCTCGCGGTCGGTTCGTCCAGCTCCCACACCTGGGTCGAGACCATCCTGTCCGGACTCGGTCTGCGAGACTGGTTCCCGGTCATCGTCGGGGGGGACGACGTGGCGCATGGCAAGCCGGCGCCCGATATCTTCCGGCGTTGCGCCGAGCTACTGGGTGCCCGGCCCGAGCGCTGCGTGGTAATCGAAGACTCGCCGACGGGCGTCCTCGCCGCGCGACGGGCCGGGATGGCGGCGATCGGGCTGCGTACCGCCGCGACCGCCCCCCTCACGCTGGAGGGCTGTCTGGCGGTCGTCGACAGCCTGGCGGAGTGCGCCCGCCACTTAGGACTGAGGACTGAGGCATGAGGCATGAGGCTGCACCCACTCATTCCTCATTCCTCAGTCCTCATTCCTGCGCCTAGCGGCCCTGCGCGGCCCTGTCTCGGAGCGTCATACAGGTGCTCGTCGCTCGCGCTACTAGACGGCCCTCTTCATCCGTTACGTCGCACTGGACCAGGCCTACCGTCCGCCCACCCGTTACGAGCTGACCTCGCGCGACCAGCTTCGCGCTCCAGACCGGTCGCAGGAAATTGATCTTCAATTCGAGGGTGGCGAAGCTCTCGCCCTCGGCCAGGGTGCTCGCGTAGGCCAGACCCATCGCGGCATCGGCTATGTCGCACAGGATGCCGCCGTGGAGCGTGCCCATGGGGTTGGCGTGCCGTTCTTCGGCTTCGAGCTCGACCACGGCCTGGCCGCGTTCAACGGACGCGAGCGTGAATCCGATAAGCGCGGCAATGGGCGGCGGCGCTGCCTCGCCGCGCACCACGGCCTGGAACCGCTCGAGCATGCTTGGCACGGCCGTCCTCCCTCTCGTCATGAGCGTTGCCTGCCACGGGCCTCAGCGGCCCGATCCGGCACAGGCTACGTGCGACCTCAGTCCTTCGACTCGTTCCTGGCCTCTGGACTCAAGAGCTCGTGCAGGCGGCTCTTGATTCTATCGGTCAGCGCCTGCGCGTCCAGGCTGGTCGCGGCGAGAAATTCTGCGTCGAGCGGCGTGCCGTAACCGACCCGTACTGTCGTGCTGCCGAGGCGCGGGAAGATGAGCTGGAGCACCGCGGTCAGGTCGGCTTGCGTCTGCCGGGTGCGTCGCAGGCGAATGAGCGGCCAGAAGCGGCGCCAGATACGTTCGGAGAGCGCGCCGCGGACCGCGGTTGGCACGACCTGGAGCGGGATCTGGCGCCTGGCGGCCAGTCGGACCAGCGCGCCGAGGCCGGGCGACCAGTCGTCGAGCGGCTCCCGGCCGTGCGCCAGAATTGGATCAGGCTCCAGGTGGCCAGCCGGAAACAAGATAATGGCGCCACCGCGGCGCAGGCGGTCCAGCATCGCTCGTACCGACCAGGCGCGCCGCGGTCCGGAATCGGGCACGAACATCAGGTGTCGCCGCACCATCTCAGGCAGCAATGTCAGCAGCGGCTGGGGATGGGAGAGCGCAACCAGATCGGGCCGCGGGGCCGTGGCGTAGATCGCGAGAGAATCGAGGAGTCCCGGGTGGTTGGCGACTAGCAGCAGCGGGCCGGTCGTTGGGACCCGCACAGCGTCGGCCGCCTCGATCTCGGCGCCGTAGCGGCGAGCCAGCTGGCGAGCGGCGCGGGCGACCCCAACCTGTCCGACGGCCAGATCGAACTCGGCCATCGCCCCCGCGAACCGCCGCACCCCGCGCCCCAACGTGAGCTGGAGTGCTCCGCGTCCACCCGCCCAACCGCCAAGGCCGGCCAGGACGGCCATGTCGTTCAGACAGACCGACTCCAGGCGTCGGAGCTGATCGCCTGGGCTACTGGCTGCCTGCATTGGGCTTGGCCGATCGGCCTGAGGTGCTAGACTGACTCTGGAGCGAGACGATGCGTGACGTAAAGATCATCGTAGAAAAGCACCCGGACGGCTACATAGCTTACCGATTGGGACTAAAGGGCGTAGTCGTTGGCGAAGGAGATACGTACGAGGAGGCACTCGCAGACGTCAAATCGGCGATTAAGTTCCACGCTGAGACGTTTGGCCACGACATTCTGGAGACTGAGTCGGCCGCGCTCGAGGCGTTTGTGGCCGAGACGCCGGGCTACCGCTGGGCCTAGCCACACGTGCCTCCTGACGTCATCACGGTCAACGGCCGCGACTATCGCCTGCCGACTCGGCCAACCGCCGTCATCACCATCGACGGCTGCGAGCCAGCCTACCTCGACGACGCGATGACGCGCGGGCTCACGCCGTGTCTGAGCACGATGCTCGCCGCGGGCGGCGCCTACCACATTGGGCTCGGCCAGATGCCGTCGCTGACTAACCCGAACAATCTCTCGATCGTCACAGGTGCGCCGCCGGTCGTCCACGGCGTGCCCGGCAACCACTACCGAGCGCCCGACGGCCAGGAGGTCCAGCTCGTCGACCCGTCGTTCCTGCGCGCCCCGACGATCCATGCCGAGATGCAGCGAGCCGGCGTAAGAGTCCTCGCGGTCACAGCCAAAGACAAGTTGCGTCGCCTGCTGGCCGACGGCGAGGTGCCGTCGATCAGCGCCGAGAAGGCTGACAAGTTTGGCCTGCCGACATACGGCATCGACGACGTGACGGGGCTGGTGGGCAGGCCTCAGCCGGGCATCTATGACTGGGAGATCAGCCCCTACGCGATCGAGATCGGCCTGGCCGTCCACCGCCGTGTCGGCGGGCTGGGTCTGCTGTACGCGTCGCTGACCGACTACGTCCAGCACAAGCAAGGTCCGGGCGGCGACCTGGCCGATCGTTTCTACCGGCGCTTCGACGAGCTGCTCGGAGAGCTCCTAGACGAGGGGTTCGTCGTAGGGATCACCGCTGACCACGGCATGAACGCGAAGCAGAATCCAGATGGCTCGCCGCGGGTTCATTACCTCGAAGAGGTCCTGGAGTCGGTCGACGTCAGGGAGTACCACGTGGTCCTGCCGATCACCGACCCGTACGTCGTCCACCATGGGGCGCTCGGGTCGTTCGCCTGGGTCCATCTGCCGGCGGCGGACATCCAACGGGCGCGCGAGGCGTTCGCGGCGCTCGAAGGGGTGGAGGAGGTCTACACCCGCGAGGAGTCGGCCGTGATCTACGAGCATCCGGCCGATCGAATCGGTGACCTCTCGGTAGCCTCGGATGCCCGGACCGCGCTGGGCAAGTCGCGGGCCCAGCACGACTTGTCGCTGGTCGAGAGCGGCCTTCGCTCGCACGGCGGCCGGCACGAGCAGATCGTGCCTATCCTCGTCAGCCATCCACTGTCCGAGCGCTACGCCGCGTGGCACCGGACCGGCGTCCGCAACAGCGATGTACACGACCTCGTGCTGAACGGCCTCGCCCAGCTGTCATCCTGAGCCCCTCTTGTCATCCTGAGGACTCATGGGCCTTCGGCCCGCCCCGAGCGAATGAATGTTCATTTTCGTGGGAGCGAAGCGGAAGGATCTCATGCTCCGCTGCATGCGATCCTCTGTTACCCGCGGCTAGCTAGTACCAGATCGATTCAGGCGCGATGACGAGATCTGGGAATGGCGGCAGCGAGGTCGGCTCTGACTCCGTGACGCGCCCAGCTGGGTCATATCGCCCGTCGACCAACCGAAACGCCTCGATCGTCCGCACCTCGTTGTCGACGATCCAGTAATAGGCCACCCCGTAGTGGGCGTACAGCTGGAGCTTCCTGACCCGATCGATGCGGATGCTGTAGCGCGAGAGGATCTCGACGACCAGGGTTGGCGGGCCCTCGATCCCACGCTCGCTGATCAGCGCCAGCCGGTCGTTTGGCATGAAGATCAGGTCAGGCTGCACAATGGTGGCGTCGTCCAGGATGCAGTCGACCGGCGCGTAGAGCAGTTCGCCGAGATGGTGTGACTTCACGTGCTGCCGAAGGACGGAATAGAGGTTCCCACTGGACCGTTGGTGGGCGGTGCCCGGCGCTGGCGCCACAGACAGCTCTCCTTGATGGATCTCGTAGCGCCGGCCATCATCCGGCAGTTCGAGGTAATCCTGGTAGGTCAGGATAACGCGCTTGGTTTGCATCGACTTGGCGCCTCGCTCTCGATTATACGTCCTATCCCCGCTGTCGACTGCCTACTTGCTCCTGGTCTCACCAGCCGATGGCGTACGACATGCGACGCGGATCGGCGCCACCCACCAGAATGCCCAGCTCGCGCTCGGCTTTGATCATGCAGGGCGCGCCGGCTGTCCCGATGGCCGATGCGCCGCAGTTCTTGGATGGTCTCATCGGAGATCCGTCCCTCGGCCCTGGCCAGGCCAGGGAAGTATGGGTGTGGGTCGCCGGTGCTGGGGTAGTTGTAGCTGGCCACGCGCGGCTGCTCGATCGCCTCCTGGGGGTCCATGCCAAATTCGACGACATTCAACAGCACCTGAACCATCGCCTGCGGCTGGACGTCGTGGCCGGGAGTGCCAAACACCAGCTCGAGGCGACCGTCGTTCGTCACCAGGCCCGGGCTGGGTGTCAGTCGAGGTCGCTTGCCGCCCTGGATCGAGCTGGGGTGCGACTCGTCCACCCACGACTGGTAGCCGCGCGAGGAGATGGTGAAGCCGAGCCCAGGCACGACCGGTGTGAGGCGGGCGCCGTCGCTGGGAGTGGCCGAGAAGCCGTTGCCCCAGCGATCGACCGCGCACACGTAGCTCGTGTCGGGCTCGGGCTCGGACCGCAGCACGGCTGGCCTGCCGACCGCGGCAGGCCCATCCGAGCGGCCCTCGTAACGCCACGGGTCACCCGGCTCGGGCATCTGCTTCCAGGCGCGGTCGGGGTCGATCCGCTTCCGCCACTCGCCGGCGTACTCCTTGTCGAGGAGCCCGCGAATGGGCACCCGAACGAAGTCCGGATCGCCGTAGCACGCGTGGCGGTCTGAGAAGGCGGCATCTAGGGCTGAGATGATCAGGTGCAGGTAGGCCGGGCTGTTGTGTCCCAGCGAGCTGAGGTCGTAGCCCTCGAGGATATTGAGCGTCTGGGGCACCATCGGGCCCTGGCACCACGGTCCGCAAGCGTAGACTTCATAGCCGCGGTACCTTGTCCTGACTGGCGGCTCCAGCCTGACCCGGAATTCGGCCAGGTCCTCGTACTCCATCAGCCCGCCCTCGGCCTCGGAGAACTCGGCGATTCGGTGCGCGATCTCGCCTCGGTAGAACAGGTCGCGAGCAGCCTCGAGCCCCGCGACGCGGTCGGCGGCCGCGTGTTCCGCCTCTGCCAGCGTCCGGAAGGTCTTGGCCAGGTCGCGCTGGACGACCAGCTCGCCGACTCGGTGCGGGCGGCCGTTCGGGAAGAAAACCTCACGGTTCGAGGGCCACTGGCGCATGACCTGCTCGACCTTGGCGATGTTGTCGACCATGAACTGGTGCGCGGCGAAGCCGTTTTCGGCCAAATCGGTAGCTGGCGCGGAGACCTGCTGCCAGGTCATGGTCCCGTAATGCTCGAGAGCCGTTAGCCACGCGTCCGCGGCAGCCGGTGTCACCGAGCGCAGGACCCCGTTGGGGATCGCGCCCCCGGCATGCTCTTTGAAGAACCGGACGCTGGCCTTTTTTGGCCAACGTCCGAGGCCGGAGATGGTCATCACCTCGCCCGTCGCGGCCGGGTAGATGATGATCGGGGCGACGCCGCCGAGATTGGTCATGTCGGGCTGGAGCACGTTGATGCACACGCCGGCGGCGACGCCGGCGTCGATCGCGTTGCCACCCTGCTCGAGGATTCGCATGCCGGCGGCGCTGGCCAGATAGTGCCCTGAGGCGACCATGTGCTCGCGCGCCATGATCGCCGGGCGATGCGTCTTCAGCGGCTCCATCACGGTCAGCATCGGATCCTCCGCAGCCTACTTCCAGCTCCACGTTCCGGCGCAGAGTTTCGAGCACCGGCCTGCCGATTGCAAGCCAGGCCGGCGAGGCCACGCTCGGAGCTTGGAACTAGCCGTACAGCCGCCTGCGGATCGGGGCGGCCAGGGGGACGATGGACACGGTCAGGGCGGCCATCGCCCCGAACGTCCAACCCAGGCCAGCCGTGTCGGCGACCAGGCCGTAGCCGAGGGGTGCCACGGCCGCGGCTAGCTGGACTCCCGTGTAGTAGAGCCCGTAGCCCCGTCCGCGCTTGCCCTCGGGAACGAGTGTTGCAACCGCCCCGTAGAAGACCGACGAGGTCCCGTTCAGGGCGAATCCGAAGACGACTGTCAGGCCGAGCGCCCACCCCAGGGGTCCCCAGACCAGCCCGAGTAGGGCGAGCGCCGTCGCGCCCTCGGTCAGAACGACGACCGGGAACGGCCCAAAGCTGTCGCCGAGCCGGCCACAGAAGAACTTGCCCACCGCGCCACCAGCGAACAAGAGGCCGAACAGCAGGCCGACCTCGGCGGGGCTGACCCCGCGCCCCTGCAAGACGAACGGCAGGAAGGTCAGCGACGCCGCGCGAGTACTCGAATCGAGCATCCCGACCAGCCCGAGCAGCCAGTAGGCGGGCGGAATGCTTCCCGCCTCTCGCCTCGTGCCGTCGTCGGTGTGGTGGGTGGGCATTGGCTCGGGAGGCCGAACCCACGAACGGGCCAGTCCGACGCCGAGCGAGAACACGAGGCCGAAAGCCCCCAGCGTCGCCAGCGTGACGCGCCAGCCGAAGGTGAAGGCAAGCAGGGCGACCAGGGCCGGCGCCGCCATCTTGCCCAGGTCGCCGGCGAAATTGAGCGTCCCGATGGCGGTGCCTCGTCGGCCGCTTTCGAACGCTCGGGCGACCATCGCCGAGGCTAGCGGGTGCTGGAAGTTCCCCCCCAAGCCGCCGGCGATCGCGACGACGAGCAGCATCGGCAGACTCGTCGCGACAGCCATGCCAAGCAGGCCCGCGGCCACCCAGCCGTTGCCCCAGACCAGCAGCGCATACTCGCCCCACCGCTCGGCCAGCAAGCCGGCCGGGAGCTGAAGCACGCCGGCGCTGCCGGTAAAGGCCGCCTTGACCAGGCCCACCTCGGCGTATGAGAGCGCCAGTTCGGCGGCGATGAAAGGCAGGAGCGGGTACAGGACAGCGAAGAAGGCGTCGTTGCACACGTGCAGCGCCGCCGCCGCGAACAGAACTCGGCCTGGGGCCGTCTTCCGAGCCGTCAGCATTCAGCCATCAGCCGCCAGCGAAGATGCTCGCCACTATAGCCGGCCTGCGCATTTCGGGACAGAGCGCGGCGGAAATGCTGACAGCTAATGGCTGACGGCTCGCTCAGCACTCCTGGCGTTCGAGGATCAGGTATGGTGTGAAGTTCGCCACCTGGCGGTAGCAGCGCCAGATGTAATCGCTCAGTGGTCGGTTGGTCAGATCCGTTTCCCAGTACCAGACGCCGTTGTGGTCCCAGAGCACGTAGCGCGGCCGGGCCGTCTCGAGCCGATCGATCACCGTGGCCATGTCATCGCGCGTAAGCGCGCCGGGCAGGAAGTGGTCGAAACGGGTCGGGTTCGGTCTGTCGGCCAGGAAATTGAAGAGCGGGTCGGCCGGGTACGAGAAGAATGGCTGCCCGGGTGGCGTGCCAGCCTGGACATATTCCACAACGCCGCGCACGGCGTCTGCGATGTGCTTGGGCGCCAGGGTAGGGGCACGCTCTAGGCCCAACGAGACGTACGGCGGTGGTGTCGGCGAGCGCGGGTCGGCGTGGACGATCGTCACGTAGCGCCAGTATGCGTGAGGCGCAACGGCCGCGGCCGGGATGACTAGCAAGGCGGCGTAAACGGCTGCCTGGCGCGCGAAGCTGGCGCCGCCGGCCAGGGCGCGGTGCGCTCGGGCCAGCCCCCAGACTGCCACTACGAACAGTGGCGGGCCAGCGAACATGGCGTGCAGCGTATCGACGCGTGGGTGTATCGCGAGCGCGGCCAGCGTGCCGACCAGCAGGTACCAGCCCGGCAGGCCGGGCAGCAGCCCGCGCCAGGCCCGTGGCGCGATCAGGATCAGACCAGCCCAGGCGCCGAGCGCCGGCAGGTAGAGGTACAACGTGTCGAGGTGCTCGTAGAGAAAGCCCAGCCAGGGGTAGAAGTTCGGGTCCTCGGTGAGTGGCACCCGGGGTCCCGTTACGGTCGGCATCCAGGGCACGAGCAGCGATACGAGGATCGCCGCGGCGAGCAGCCAGCCCCGCCCGCCTATACGCCGCCAGGGCAGCAGCGCCACGCCGAGCGGCAGCCAGATCGCGGCTAGCGCGATCGGGTGCGCCAGGCGTGGGGGCGCCTCGAGCGGCAGGATCAGCGCCCCCTGGTTGACGGCGCCCAAGAAAAGCCCGAAGGGCGTCGCACCCACTCCGAGCCCGAGCGTCAGAGGCGCCAGCCAGAGGAGGGTGATCGCCGCATAGGCGCCAGCCGCCACGCCCGTCTCCACGAGAATTGGCCGCAGCATCGGCGTCCAACCGTCTACCCGAACGCGCGTCCACGCCGAGCGCAACAGGATGCCGAGCGTCGCCAGAGTGGGCAGCCACATTGTGGCGGCCACGAGGTCGTCGAGAGCCGGCCACAGGAAGAGGGTCACCCCGACTGCCAGCGCCAGCACGTACAGCGCCTGAGCTGCCAGCACGAGCCGCCCGACCGGCTCGCGTCGGCGAAGCAGAATGTAGCCGCCGAGCGCCAGGGCGGCGAACGCACCGCAGTTCTGCTTGAACGCAAACGTCAGCCCGGCCATCAGACCGGCGAACGCGATCCAGCCCAAGCGCTGGCCGGCGTGGTGTCTCAGCAGCAGCTCGAGGGTTGCCAGGGTCGCCAGCAGCGCCATCCAGGCCGGATGCGGCTCCGGAAAGACGGGGATCGGGTCGACCAGGGCAATCAAGGCAAACGGCAGCAGCGCGAACGGCCAGGGCGCAAGCCTGCGAGCCAGTCCATACAACAGCAAGGCGCAGACAGCCCGCGCGCCAGCCATGAAGACGCGGATGGGCATCACGCTGACACCAAAGAGTTTGAAAAGGGCCGCGTACAGGTAAAAGACGCCTGGGGTGTAGTAGGTGTCAAAGTCCCGGTACGGCAGATCGCCCTGGTAGACGCGGCTCGCCAGGTAGAGGAAGTAGCCCTCGTCCGCCAGGTCAATCCAGTAGCGCGCTGCCCAGGCGTAGACGGCGAATAGGGCGAGCGCGGCGGCGGCGATCAGTAGGGCCTCGGTCCTTGGCCAGAGCAGGGCCGTCTCGCGCGGCAGTGCAAGAACCGCCACGTCCGTCTGCTCGGCCAGCCCTCCCAATGCCGGCCGCAGTGGCTCGGCGGTGCCTGCTCCCGGCTGGGGTTGCGTGGTCAGTGCTTCCTCCAGACAAGCCCCACCCCCGGCCTTGGCCCGGACACGCGAGTGCAGGCAGGGGGTGGTTGACTGACGCTTGTGCGTCGCCGTGTCTGGGAGTATAGAGAATTGAGGATGAAGGCCGTCTAGGCTTCGGCGGTGGGCGCTGGAGCAACGGCAGACGCACGGTGAACATGGTGTGGCGCGCGGTCAGCGATTGGGCGAGTTGTCATCCTGAGCGAAGCGAAGGATCTCATGCTCCCCAACGTAACATCTAGACTTCAGTCGGCCCGCATGTTGGACGGACCAGGAAGATCTGTCGTTCGCATGCAGCGAGGGATTCACTGGTGAGACGCATGAGATCCTTCGCTTCGCTCAGGATGACAATGGTAGCTTTCAGGTTTACCTGGCTAGGGTCTTGGTGGTTCCCGCTTTGGGTGTCGCAGCAGCAATGTGTCAGAGGATCAGGTCTCCCTCGGCAATGCGCACCACGCCCCCGCCGACCCGCACCGAGCTCACCGCGCCGTCCGCCATCTCGACGTCGACCTCGACCTGGCTCGGGCGTCCCATCTCGTAACCCTGCTCGAGCAAGAGTTTGCCTGGCGGCCTCAGCCCGTGCCGCACCAGGTAGGCGCCGAACGGTCCGGAGGCGCTGCCGGTCGCGGGGTCCTCCCGAACGTCGGAGCCCAGCGCCAAACTAAACATCCGCGCGTGGGCCGCTGCCTCAGCTGACTCGGTCTCGGTGGTGAACGCATAGACCGCCGGGTGCTCGTCGCCGCCGAAGAAGCGGGTCAGAGCGTCGACGTTTGGGCGGGCTCGACGGACCGCGTCGAGTGAGCGGAGCGGCACGTAGAGGAAGGCGACACCCGCCGAGCCGGACTCGGCCGGGCTCCCAGGCTCGATATCGGCCTCCGCGAGACCGAGCATCTCCGCCAGACTCCCCGCGTCTGTCTCAGCCGGCGAGAAGGTGGGCAGAGGCTGCTCCATCCAAGCGCTGCCGGCCCGTCCGTCGGCGGGGTGGGCCGTCACGCCCAGCACGCCGATGGCAAGCTCAAGCGCCAGCTTCTGCCTTTGCCGTTCGGCGGCCAGCACGAAACCGGTCCCGACGACCGGGTGGCCGGCGAACGGAAGCTCCCTACCCGGGGTGAAGATGCGAACCCTGGCGTCGGCGCCTGGCTCGCGGGGCGCCAGGACGAAGGTCGACTCTGAATAGTTCATCTCCTGGGCGATGGCCTGCATCTCCACGTCGGACAGGCCTTCCGCTTCGACGAACACCGCAAGCTGGTTGCCGCCGAAGGGGCGACGGGTGAACACGTCGACTTGAACGAATTGATAGCGCCTCATGCGGGAATGAAGAATTGAGAATGAAGAATGAAGAATGAGAGTCTAAGCGACGGCGTGGGGTCAGGGGTCATCACGTCTTCCTGAGGCGAGCGTTGAGGGAGTCGGGCAGCGGCGCGTCCACCTGGGGAGAGCGGAGCTGGGCCAGCATGCCCCCATCGACGTAGATCACCTGGCCCGTGATGTAGCTGGCGTCGTCTGAGGCCAGGAAGAGGACCGCGCCGGCAATGTCCTCTGGGTAGCCCACGCGGCCAAGCGGCACGGTCTGGCTGCGGCGAATCCTGGCCTCCTCGCCCAGCGCCTCGAACTCGTCGGTGTGGATAGCGCCGGGCCCGACGACGTTGACCCGGATGCCGAAGGGCGCCAGGTCGATCGCCATCGTTCGAGTCATCGCCTCCATGCCGCCTTTGCTGGCGTCGTAGGCGGCCATGTAGCGATGGGCGCGCGCAGCCGCGAATGAGCTGATGTTGATGATGCAGCCAGGCTTGCCCTGGTCCACCATGAGGTTGGCGGCGCGGTGGCTGTGGAGATAGACGCTCTTCAAATTCGTTCGGATCACCGTATCCCAGTGCTCCTCATCCATCTCCAGGATGTGGGCGATCGGAGACGCCCAGGCGGCGTTGTTGACCAGCACGTCTACACTGCCCCAGGCGCTCAGCACCCGCTCGAACGTTGCCTCGACGTCGGCTTTGAGCCCAGCATCGCCGGGGATCGCCAGGGCTGCCCCACCGGCGCCCTCGATGCCTCTCGCCACTCGCTGAAGCGCCTCGGCGCCGCGAGCGGTGATCGCTACCCTGGCGCCCTCTTGCGCGAACCGTTGGGCGATGCCCTTGCCAATACCGCGACTCCCGCCCGTGACGATCGCAACCTTGCCCTGCAACGACATCACTCAACCCCTCTTAGCGCCCGCTGAATGGCGACAGGCGGCCTGCTAGCCGGCCCGCGCGCGGGCGCGAAATTCGCGCCCGCCAAAGACGTACGGCCGCATCCACGCGTAGCGCTCCGGGCTCGACCGCGCCATCCAATCGGCGTTGTACCGATAATGTAAAAACGACTCGGCAAAGTCCTCGCTAGCGGAGAGCAGGGCGTACGTCGAGACTGGCCTGCCCTGGCCGCGAGCGCGATCGTCGCCAGGCCAGAAGACGTGTTCGAAAGCGGTCTGGAGGCGGCGCTGATCGGCAAAGGCAACGGTATGGCCGATCTC
>WNGA01007746.1_pt1 | contig 14861 bp, 12 predicted proteins | sample 5400061 | NCBI WGS metagenome assembly WNGA01 (sample SAMN13153366, study PRJNA577476) | soil metagenome | isolation source: 100 cm soil or saprolite under grassland replicate 2 | place: USA:California | collected 2016-06-15
CTGGGACAACGCCATCAACCGGGTGATGGACGTGTTCTTCAGCATTCCCGGGCTCCTCCTGGCGGTGGGGATCGCCGCCATGCGGGGGCCCGGGGTGAACAGCGCCGTCGTCGCCATCTCCATCGTCTACACGCCGCTCTTCGCGCGCGTCATGCGCGGCCCCGTGCTGGCCGAGCGGGAGAAGGAGTACGTCGAGGCGATCCGGGCCCTCGGCGCCACGCGGCTGGTGGTGGCGCTCAAGCACGTGCTGCCCAACGTGATCTCGCCGTTCGTCGTGCAGGGCACGGTGGCCCTCTCCCAGGCCATCCTGATCGAGGCCTCGCTCTCCTACCTCGGCCTCTCCGCCCAGCCGCCCGTCCCCTCGTGGGGAAACATGCTCAACGAGGGGCGCACGTATCTGGAGACCGCGCCGTGGATCTCCGTGTTCCCGGGCATCGCGATCATGGTCACCGTGCTCGCGTTCAACCTGATCGGCGACGGGCTGCGCGATGTCCTGGACCCGAGTGCACAGTAAAACCCGGCAGCATGCCGACGCCGAAACAGGAGGGACGACGATGACGATCGATCACGCGCACCCCGGATCCCGCGGCCTCACCCGCCGCGAGCTGCTCAAGGCGGGCGGTCTCGGCCTGGGCGCTCTCGCCCTCCCCCGGCCCGCGTCGGCGCAGGCGCCCAAGCCCGGCGGGACCTTGATCTCGGCCCAGACGACGGAGGCGACCGGGCTCGATCCGCAGCTCGTGCCCGCCTTCTCGCGGAGCCGGCGCTCGCCCATGATGTACAGCCAGCTCGTCCGCTTCGACCCCGACATGAATCCCATCCCCGAGCTGGCCGAGTCCTGGGAGGTGAGCAAGGACGCGCTGACCTGGACCTTCAAGCTCCGCCAGGGCGTCAAGTTCCACGACGGCCAGGAGATGACCTCGGCCGACGTCAAGTTCACCTTCGACCGACTCTTCGAGAAGTCGCCCGGGAAGTCCGACTTCATCGCGGTGGACAAGGTCGAGCCGGCCGGCCGCCATGCGGTGAAGTTCGTCACCAAGGAGCCGTTCGCCGGCTTGCTGGCCGCCCTCGGCGGGTTCTGGGGCTTCATCATCAGCGAGGCCGGGATCAAGAAGCACGGCGACCTCAACAAGGCGGCGCTCGGCACCGGGCCCTTCATGCTCCAGGACTGGAAGGTGGAGCAGCAGATGGTGCTCAAGCGCCACCCGGGCTATTTCAAGAAGGGGCTGCCCCACGTGGACGAGGTCAACCTCCGCATCATCCCCGACGAGGCCAACATCGTCGCGGCGCTCCGCACCGGCCAGATCCACCACGCCTTCATCGAGGACAACAAGAACTACAACCTGCTCAAGGACGAGAAGACCCTCACCGGCTACCGCAGCTCGCGCCTCGGCTACGACTTCCTCAACATCAATGCCAGCCGCGGTCCGCTCAAGGACGCGCGCGTGCGCCAGGCCATCAGCTGGGCGGTGGACCGTGCCCAGGTCATGCGCGTCGCCGCCGCCGGCTTCGGCCGTCTCACGGCGCCGGCGACGGCGCCGATGAAGCAGTGGCAGCTCCCCGAGGAGCAGTGGATGCGCTACTACAAGCCGGACCTGGACAAGGCGAAGAAGCTCCTCGCCGACGCGGGCCATGCGAGCGGCTTCACCGTGAAGCTGGGGGTGATCCCCACCTTCCCGACCATGGTCTCGGGGGCGCCGGTCGTCGCCGCCCAGCTCAAGAAGGTCGGCATCACCGCCGAGATCGAGAACGTCGAGTACGCGGTGTGGATCAAGCGCTGGCTGGCCAAGGACTTCGACCTGACGATGAACACCACGCCGGGCTATGCCGACCCCGACACGGCGTTCTTCCGCGCGCTGCACTCCACCAAGGGTCAGAACTGGAACAGCTGGAGCGTGCCGGAGCTCGACGCCCTCCTCGAGGAGGGCCGGCGGACGATGGACCCGAAGAAGCGGAAGGAGATCTACGACCGCGTCCAGCTCCTGATCCTCGAGGACGTGCCGCAGCTCTGGCTCTTCTCGGCCGACACGATCGACTTCACGCAGGCCTCCGTGAAGGGCTTCAAGCAGCACCCCACCACGCTCCTCTATGGCTTCGAGGGAGTGTGGCTCGACAAGGCCTGAGCCCGGTCCGAACCGATGCGCCACCCTCACCTTGACCCTCTCCCTCTCCGAGGGAGAGGGAGTCTCCATGATTCCCTCTCCCCCGCCGAGGGGGAGGGTCTCCATGATTCCCTCTCCCCCGCCGAGGGGGAGAGGGTAGGGTGAGGGGGTCGGGTGAATAGAGCCGGATAGCGCCGTGGGGCGGTATCTCGTCGTCCGCGCGTACTCGATGGCCCTGACGCTGGCCGGGCTGACGGTGCTGATCTTCCTCATGCTGCGGCTGATCCCGGGGACCGTGGTCGAGCAGATGATCGGCGCCGACGCGATCGTGAGCCCGGCCATGGTCGCCGAGCTCAAGCGGTTCTTCGGCCTCGACCAGCCGTGGTACGTCCAGTACTCGCGGTGGGTCGCGGAGCTCGCCCGCGGCGACCTCGGCACCTCGTGGCGGACCGGCAAGCCCGTCACGCAGCTCATCCTCGAGCGGCTGCCGGTCACGCTCGAGCTCACGGGGCTCGCCGTGGGGTTCGCGCTCGTCCTGGGCATCGCCGCCGGCATCGTCTCCGCCATCCGGCGGGACGAGGCCATCGACAACGTCACGCGCGTGGGGACGCTCCTCGGCCTCTCCGTCCCCGTCTTCTGGCAGGGGACCATGCTGATCCTCTTCTTCTCGCTCTACCTGCGCTGGATGCCGCCCGTGGTCTGGGTGGACTTCTTCACCGATCCGCGGCGGAACCTGACCATCATGCTGCTGCCCGCGATCTGCCTCGGGACGGCGAGCGCCGCCAACATCGCCCGCACCACGCGCGCCTGCATGCTCGACGTGCTGCGCTCGGAGTACATCAGGACGGCGGCCGCCAAGGGGCTGGCGGCCCGCGCCCTCGTCCTCAAGCATGCGCTCAAGAATGCGCTGATCCCGGTGGTGACCGTCGCCGGGCTCCAGGTCGGCATCCTGCTCGGCGGGACGGTGGTCGTCGAGGAGGTGTTCACCCTTCCCGGCGTGGGGCGGCTGGTCCTGTGGTCGATCTACCAGCGCGACTACCCCCTCACACAGAGCACCATCCTCTTCATCGCGGTGATGTTCATGACCATCAACCTCGTGGTCGATCTGCTGTACGGGTATCTGGATCCGCGGATCCGGTACAGCGCGTGATCGATCCCCTCAGGAGGCGCTCATGCGGGCCTCGGTGCTCTTCGAGCAAGGTAAGCCGTTGCAGGTCGAGGAACTGGAGCTGGAGGCGCCGCGCGAGGGCGAGGCGCTCGTGCGCATGGTGGCGAGCGGCGTCTGCCATAGCTGTCTTCTAGCATCACCGTGATGAGCATCACCGAGACGGTGATGAGCCACTTCCGCGTGGGGGAGAGCGTGGAGGCGGGATGGACGGGATCCGGCACGTCTCGGATGGTGGCAAATCCCGACCGGGCAAGTCACCCGGCGGCCCGGGCTTGTCTTCCTCGAATGATCTCCGCTACTGGGGTTCCCTCCCGTTGCCAACCCGGCGAACCTCGATGATCACCCACGCCACGAGATCCGCCGTGGCCCGGCCCGTCTGCACCAGATACTCCTTCATCTGATCCTCGGCGCCGGGCGAGCCGACCGCCCCGTCCGTGAGCGCGGCGATGCGCTGGATCTCCTGCCCGGTCTCGACGTTCTTCGCCTTCACGTACCAGAGATCGTGCATCACCCCACCTCGCTTCCCGGCTGGACCAGCCCCCGGAAACGCCGCCGGAACACCCACGCCCATCGCCGCTACGACTTCCGAGCGACCATCACCTTGCTTCTTCCGACAGCGCTCCCGGCCAGAAGCGGATTGTTGAAGGCCCGGGAACCGAGGCGTCCGACGTTGCGGCAGCCGGCTCAGGTTTCCCGTGTGAGGAAAGATATGCAAGGAGCGCACCAAGTTGAAAATGTTTGCAGTGGAAGCCAGGCCGGCCGAGAATCCGGAGGTTTTGGGAGGAATGCGCTCGTCAGCCAGGAGGGAACCCGGCGTCGAGGCTGAAAAATGTTGCCGAGCGCGACATCGCCACCTCCGAAAAATGAAGGGCTCCCTTCAAGATTCGATGATGGCGGACGGTTCTCTCCCCGCCGGGGCGGTCAGGGAGGAACCGTCTCCCAGGGTAGCGGCGTCACCTCACTTGAGCTTGTCCAGCTCGGCGAGGAGCTCGTCGTTGGGCACGAGGTCGCGCGCGTTGTCCAGGATCTTCTTGTACGTCACCGCTTCGCCGCCCGGGCGATGTCCGCGATCTTATCGGCGAAGTTCACCTGGCTGTCGTCCTCGGGGGCGTAGCCGAGCTTCTCGCGCGCGTTGGCGAGGCTCCAGAAGCGGTGGGTGTTGCCGCTGATGCCGTAGACGATCAGGAAGGGGACGCCGTGCTCGTCGGCGATGTTCTCGGTCTCGACCATCCGGATCGCCTGCTGCACCTGGTCACGCCGCGAGAGGTAGGCGCCGAGGGCGCGGTGCATCACCTTGATGTCGCCCGGCTTCACGTGGTCGATGTCGTCGTCGCGGGGGCCCCCGATGCGCCACTGCACCACCTCGAGCTTCCGCCCGTCGACCTGGCCGGTGGCGAACACGAAGCCCAGCAGCTCGTAGGCGGCCTTGGCCCAGCCATACCAGTTGTCCGAGCGGGGCGGCAGCTCGGGCGTCACCATGTCGAGCCTCCCCGCCCAGACGAGCCGCTCGTAGTAGTCGGCGGCGTGGTTGGAGCTGGCGACCACGACGCGCCGGACGCCTTCCTCGAGCGCGGTGCGGTAGACGTTGTAGGCGAGGGCCACGTTCTGGTGCTCGGCCCGGAACTTGGCGTCGCTGTTGTTCTGCCAGGTGGTGGCGTCGAGACCGGCCGCGCTCACGAACGCGCAGTGGATCACGGTGTCGGCGCCGCGGAAGTGAGCGCGGTACTCGTCGCGATTCGGCCGCGTGAGGTCGGCGATCACCATCCCGGGAATGCTCTTGCCACCCCGGGTGGTGGCCTGCACGTCGATCGGCACGAGATCCCACCGGCCGGCGAGTTCGCTGAACATCCGCTGAGCGACGTACCCGGCCGCCCCCGTGAGCACCACACGTCGCTTCGCCATAGATATTCTCCTAGAGCTGCACGGCCTTCATCTGCGGTTCGGGATAGCGGGAGCCGGCCGCCGCCCCGGGCGGCATGGCCTCGTCGATCCGTTCGCGATCGCTCGCGGTGAGCTGGATCCCGAGGGCGCCCAGGTTTTCCTCGAGGTAGGGCCGCCGCTTCGTGCCGGGGATGGGGATGATGTCGTCCCCCTGAGCCAGGAGCCAGGCGAGGACGAGCTGGCCGGGTTTGACGCCCTTCTCCTTGGCGATCTCCTCGATCCGGTGGATGAGCGCGAGGTTGTGCTCGAAGTTCCGGTCCTGGAAGCGCGGATGCTGACGGCGCCGATCATCCGCGGGGAGGTCGCCGAGGTCCTGGATCCGCCCCGTCAGGAAGCCGCGGCCGAGGGGCGAGTAGGCGACGAAGGAGATGGCGAGCTCCCGACAGGCGGGCAAGGTCTCCTCCGCCGGGTTCCGGTAGAGGAGCGAGTACTCGCTCTGCACCGCGCTCAGGCGGTGGACGGCATGGGCCCGCCGGATGGTGGCGGGCGCCGCCTCGGAGAGGCCGAGGTAGCGCGCCTTGCCTTGCTCGACGAGCCGGGACATGGCCCCCACCGTGTCCTCGATGGGGACCTCCGGGTCCACACGGTGCTGGTAGTAGAGGTCGATGACGTCGACGCCGAGCCGCTTGAGACTCGCGTCGCAGGCGCGGCGGATATACGCGGGAGTGCCGTCGACGAGGTTGCCCTTGCCATCCGCGCTCTGGACCTGGCCGAACTTCGTGGTGAGCACCACCTGGTCGCGCCGGCCCTTGAGCGCCCGGCCCAGCAGCTCCTCGTTGTGGCCCCAGCCGTACATGTCCGAGGAGTCCAGGAAGTTGACGCCCAGGTCCAGCGCGTGGTGGATGACGTCGATGGACTCGGCGTCATCGCTCTTGCCGTAGGTGCCCGACATGGACATGCACCCGAGTCCGATGGCCGAGACCTTCAGGTCGCTGTTGCCCAGCTCGCGATATTGCATGGCGGTCGAATCTCCCGTGTCGAGGGGTCGGAGTCGCTGTCCACATTGTACCCGTCTCGTGGTTCAGCGGTAGCGGGGGTGCCACTCACCGCCCGTCCAGGTCGTCCACCGGTTCGGTGTGAGGCGGACCAGCACGCGCGGCCGGGCAAGGGTCCGTTCCGCATACGCGGGTCCGCCGGCGCCCAGGTACCGTAGCGAGAGACGATGGGTCAGCTCCAGGAGTCGCGGGCTTGCGGCCGGGGCCACCGGGCCCTCGGTCAGCTCGGCGGTCGCCTGGACGAGCACGCGCGTGTGCTGGGAGTGGAGGTCGTCGGCCACGTGGAAGGCCACCCGCGGGTTGTCGCGGATATGGCCGACCCACCGGGCGCGCTCGCGGCCGACGACGAGGAAGCTCCGCGTCTCGCGCTCGAATTCGTACCACACCGGAGTCACGTAGGGCCAGCCGTCACGCGTCATGGTGGCGATACGCGCGTTCCACGGCTCGGCGAGGAATGCGGCGAGCTCGGGCTCCGTGAGGCCCCCGATCTTGTCGGTCGGCGAAAAGCTCATCGTCGCCTCGTCCCGGCCGCGGGGGGGGCCGAGCGCTCAGGGCGCCGTCGTCGGGCGCCTGATCAGCTCCCGGCGGCTGGCCGCCGTCTCCCAGATCCCCCACGCGAAGGCCGGCACCGTCTGCAGCAGGTGCTGGAAGCTGCGAGTGCTCATGAAGAGGACCTCGGCATCGGCCGAGACCACGGTGACGTCGGCCTCCCGGGCCCCGCCTTCGAGCAGACCCAGCTCGCCGAAGACGTCACCCTCGCTCACCTCGCCGACGAGGCGGCCCTCGATCCCGACCGTGAGATGGCCGGAGAGCAGGATGTAGAAGCCGTCGGCCTCGTCGCCCTGGACGACGATGTGCTGGCCGCGCTTGAACGTGTGGACCTTGCCGAAGATCGCGAAGCTGGAGAGCTGGCTCGAGGTCATGTGCTCGATGACACTGTGCGCGCCCGACTCGACCTCCGCCTTGAGCCACGCCCGCTCCTGCGCCAGCTGCAGCCGCGGCAGCAGGCTCCGGATCCGGCTGATCCGCTCCTGGATCACCGGGTGCTTGCCGACGAGCCAGTGGTACTGCTCCTCGCCGAACCGGATCGTCTGGCTGGGACGGTCGGCCACCACGTCGGCCGCGCGGAAGCCGCGCTGGTGGCTGATGCCCCACTCCCCGAACGTGTCGGCCTTCACGAGCGCGGCGATGAGGCGGCGGCCGTCCCGCACGCTCACCCGCCCATCGGTGATGATCTGGAAGTGCAGGGGCTCGTCTCGCCCGACCGGGCCCTTCGTGACGATGACCTCCTCCGTGCCGTACGCGACGATCTCGCCGGCGTGGAGCAGCGTCTCCAGCGTCTCGTCCGGCATGTCGTAGAGATAGGCCACGAGCCGCATGGTCTCCAGCAAGACGCGCTCCTGCGAGCGCGGCGTCGGCGGGAGGAGCGCCTGGGTCGCGAAGAGGCGCGGCTTGCCGGGCACGAAGCCCTCCGGCACGTCCTCGTCCGCGACGTGGACGAGGAACGTCCGGCGGGCGACCGCCTCGGGCAGGACGCGCAGCGTCTCCTTCGCGGTGTGGATGGGCCAGAGGCCGGCCTCGTGGTAGAGCAAGTCGACGGTGGGCTCGCCGTCCGGCGTCCAGAAGAAGTACATGAGGTCCGCGAAGTGCGGGCCCGGCAGCTTCCCGCCGTCGCGGAGCCGTTCCAGGAAGGCGGGATCGTACTGCGTGTCGCCCGAGTACCCGAAGGTGCGCCCCCCGACCGTGACCCTGAGGCCGTTGGTCGGGATCGGGTGCATGTTCCACCGCGTCTCGAGCTCCGCGAACTCGCCGGCGACCTCGATCCGCACCCGGCTGTCGGGGTTCGCCGAGACGTGCCTGACGAGGCCCTCGCGCTCGAAGTCGTGCCCGGTGACGAGCTGCGCCTTCTCGGCGAAGGCGCGGAAGACGGGGTCGGACGCGATGACGGTCGTCCGGCTGCCGCTGAGGAGCTTCTCGATGAGCCCGCCGTCGTGATCGGCGTGCACGTGCGTCAGGAACACGTAGGGCACGTCCAGCGGCGCGACGCCGATCTGCTCGAGGTAGGCGAGGGCCTCGGGGGACGGGTCGACGAGGATCCCCTTGCTGTTGATCCAGATGATGAAGCTGGTGAAGTCGCCGCCGGGATCGAAGCCGTGGCTGGTGCCGAGCGGCGTGACGCCGAAGCGCGGCCGCTCGCTCGCGAACTGGATCGGCTCGCGCAGGTCGCGCGGGATGGCGCGGACCAGGCGCGGCAGCCGGCCCACCTCGAGCAGCTTCTCGGCCTGCCCGCCGTCGGGCTGAACGAGGCGCACGTCGAACCCGCGCCCGCGGCGCGTCACCCGCACCTCCGCCGACGGCAGCGCGATGACCGTCTCGTCGGCGTCGAGCGTGATGAAGTCCACGTAGTCGTCGGTGCCGAGCGGGGGGCTGTCCGGGTCCGGTCCCCGCCGCGTGACGTAGGTCTCGTGCGCCGCGAGCAGGAAGTCGTAGGTGTCGCGCGACTCCACGCCGTACGCCTCCCGCAGCGTCTGGAACGACGGCTGTTCGGGCGCCGACGGGTCGAAGAGGCCGAACAGCGTCAGCGTCAGGAGGCGGTGAAGGATGTGCCGCTGCCGGGCGGTGCCGGCGATCCGCGTGCGCATCTGCTGCCGGAAGAAGAAATTCAGGTAGATGAGGAACTCGATGTCGCCGTAGTTGGTCTTGCCCTCGAAGAGGCTCGCGGGCAGGATGAACAGCAGGTCCCCCTGCGGCCCTTCGCGGAGAATGTCCTTCATCGTCTGCGACAGGCTGCCGAGCTGCACGCGTGTCGTCCCGTCGGGGCTCCACAGGACGGTGGGGTCGAGGAACTGCACGGCCCGCCGCGCCCGGTTCAGCGTCCCGACGAGGCCGTCGCGTCCGCCGGCGCCGCCGCCGAGGGCGGCCACGATCCGCTCGTGCGGCACGCCGCGGGCGGCGAGCGCCGCGTACCGGCGCACGAGGTCCTTCTCCTGCTCCCCGAGGCGGCCGAAGACCTCGTGGACGAGCACGAGGGGCCCGGCGTCCGCGGTGTTGATCAGGAGCCCGATCGGCCGGTCACCCCCGGGTACGACCAGCGCCTCCCACCACGGATCGCGTGGCGCCGTCGGCGTCACCACCCGGAGCGGGATCTCGCCGTGCGTGTCGACGGCGACCGTCCGGAGCCCGAGGTAGTCGAGCGCCACGCCGGCGAGCTTCGCCCCCCGCCCGAGCTCCTCGACCTCGGCCTCACGCAGGACCGGGCTCAGCAGGTTCGGCGCCACCATGTCGAGGAGCAGCGACTCGACCGGCGTCTGCACACCCTCCGCCGCCAGCCAGATCCCGGCCAGCGGCGGCCGCCCCTTCGAACCCGACCGCGTCATCTCTCCTCTCGACCCGTCATGCGTCCCGCGCGTCGCGGCGCCCCGCAGACCACGAGCCGGGCGGCGTGGCAGGCAAGCGGCCGGGAGGCGCGACCAGGGACGGGGCGCGGCTGACGGCGAGATCCATGGCCGCGCCTATCCTAGCCCGAAGACAGCGGGCCTGCCAACGAGTCATGCGCGGTGATCTCCGGTGGGAGGGCTCGAGGTCGGCCCACACCCCCTCCCGCGTCACATCGCGATGTCGGCCGACTGGATGCGTTTCACGCCGGCGCCGGTCATGTCCTGCCAGGCCTTGGCGAGCGAGCCCCCGGCGTTGATCCCGCGCGTGGCGTCCTCGATCACCACCGCCTCGAAGCCGGCGCGGCGCGCGTCGAGCGCCGACCAGGCGACGCAGAAGTCCGTGGCCAGGCCCACGAGGAAGACGCGGGTGACGCCGCGCTCCTTGAGATAGCCGGTGAGGCCGGTGTTGGTCCGCCGGTCCGCCTCGAGGAAGGCCGAGTAGGAGTCCACGTGCTGGCGATAGCCCTTGCGGATGATCAGCTCGGCGTGGGGGATCTTGAGGTCCTTGTGGATCTCGGCGTCAGGCGTGCCCTGGATGCAGTGATCCGGCCACAGCACCTGGGTGCCGTACGGCAGCTGGGTCGTGTCGAAGGGCTTCTTGCCCGAGTGCGTCGAGGCGAAGGAGATGTGGCCCGGGGTGTGCCAGTCCTGCGTCATGACCACGTGCGTGAAGGCGGGGGCGAGCCTGTTGATGAGCGGGATGATCTTGTCGCCCTCGGGGACCGGGAGCGTCCCGCCCGGGACAAAGCAATTCTGCACGTCGACGACGACGAGGACGTCGTCGTCCCCCGGCTTGATCTTGCCCTGCGCCAGCGCGGGAGCGCCGATGCCGGCCAGGGCGAGCGCGCCCGCGGTGGCCCTGAAGAACTGTCGGCGATCGCAAGTCGTCATGGGGCCCCTCCTTTCGACGGTTGACCGCTACCATAGCGCCGGCTCGAGGGCGGCGCAAGGGATGGGGTATCCTTGGTAAGAGGATCTCCCCCGCCGTCGGCGTCGCGATTGACAAGCGCTCGAGCAGGCGACACCATGTGGCCACCCCCACGCGCGTCGTGGATCCGAGCTTTCCCAGGAGCGCGGCATGAGTCGACATCTCCATCCGGTCTTGGTCCTGCTGCTCGCCCTGGTGGGCTGCTCCCTTCAGCCGGACGCTCACCAGCACGCGAGCCCGTCCGACCAGCCGATCCTCTTCGACAACCTCGGCAGCTATCACCAGACGATCACGACCTCCTCGCCGCAAGCCCAGGCCTACTTCGACCAGGGGCTGCGCCTGGTGTACGCGTTCAACCACCTCGAGGCCCAGCGCGCCTTCCGCGAGGCGGCGCGCCTCGATCCGGCGTGCGCCATGTGCTCCTGGGGGATCGCGTTCACCTACGGCTCGAACTACAACAGCCCGACCGACGCCGATCGCGAGCGGGGAGCCTACGAGGCGATCCAGCGGGCCCAGGCCCTGGCGAGCGGCGCCACCGAGCGCGAGCGCGCGACCATCGAGGCCCTGGCGCAGCGGCATGCCCCGCCGCCGGGGTCGGACCGGGCCGCCCTCGATCGCGCCTACGCCGATGCCATGCGCGAGGTGGCGCGCCGCTTTCCCGGCGATCTCGACGCCGGCACCCTCTTCGCCGACGCGCTCATGAACCTGCGTCCGTGGAACCTGTGGACGCCCGACGGCAAGCCTCAGCCCGGCACGGAGGAGATCCTCGAGACGCTCGAGCGGGTCCTGGCGGCGAAGCCCGACCATCCCGGCGCCAACCATCTCTACATCCACGCCGTGGAGGCGAGTCCGCGGCCCGATCGCGGACTCGCGGCCGCCGACCGGCTCGGCGCGCTGATGCCCGGAGCCGGGCACCTCGTTCACATGCCGTCGCACATCTACTTGCGGGTGGGGCGCTACGCCGACGCCGTGGCCGCGAACGTGAAGGCGGTGGCGGCGGACCGGGCCTACTTCGAGAAGCACCGGCCGAGCGACATCTACCGGATGCTCTACTACCCCCACAACCTCGACTTCATCTGGCTCGCGGCCAGCATGGAGGGGCGGAGCGCGGAGACCATCCGCGGCGCCCGGCAGCTGGCGGCCGAGGTGCCCGCCCAGATGGTGCTCCAGATGTCGGACATGGAGGTCGCGCCGGCCGCGCCGCTCTTCGCCCTCGCCCGCTTCGGACGGTGGGAGGAGCTACTCGCGGAGAAGGCCCCGCCGGCGGGCCTGCCGTACGTCACGGGCGTCTGGCGCTACACGCGTGGCCTCGCCTTCTCCGCCACGGGCCGACCGGCCGAGGCCGCCCGCGAGCTCGCCGACCTCGAGGCGACCAGGCAGGTCGTGGCTCCCGAGCGGAGCGTCGCGGGATTCTTCAAGACGGCCGAGATGCTGCGCCTCGCCGCGGAGGTGCTGGCCGCCGAGATCGCCGCGCGCGCCGGGGACACCGAGAGCGCGGTGCAGCACCTGTCGGAAGCCGTGAAGATCCAGGACGGCCACTGGTTCACCGAGCCCCCGCCGTGGTATTACCCGGTGCGCCAATCGCTGGGGGCGGTGCTCCTGCAGGGCCGCCGCCCGGCCGAGGCCGAGGCCGTGTACCGCGAGGATCTGCGGCGCAACCCCGAGAACGGCTGGGCCCTGTTCGGTCTCGCCCAGAGTCTGCGCGCGCAGGGCAAGACGAGCGACGCCGGAGCAGTGGAGGAGCGCTTCCGGAAGGCGTGGGCCCAGGCCGATGTCACGCTGACCTCGTCGCGCTTCTAGAATGCTGGTCGGCGCCTTCGCCTGCGCGCACACGCCCCAGCTCCTGATCCGGCCCCCCACCGAGGACCGCGACCTCGTCCTGCGCGTGCACGCCGCGTTCGGCCGGGTGAAGGAGCGGCTCGCCGCGCTCCGCCCCGACGTCATCGCGATCATCGCCGGGGATCACATCGAGGCCTTCTTCCTCGACGCCGTCCCGGCGCTCGCCGTGTACGTCGGGACGGAGTGCACGGGCACCTTCGGACCGTACCGCTACCGACTGCCCATCCACGAGCCCCTCGCGCGCGCGATCCTGGAGCAGGGCGTCGAGCGCGGCTTCGACCTCCTCTACACCCAGGCGGCCAGGCTCGACTACGCCTTCTACGTCCCGCTGCACTTCACGATGCCGGAGCCCGCGGTGCCGGTGGTTCCGCTGCACGTCAACGTGTATCTCCCGCCGCAGCCGACGCCGCGGCGCTGCCACGAGTGGGGCGCCGCGCTGGGAGAGATGCTGCGGGCCCGCCCCGAGCGCGTCGTGCTGATGGCGTCGGGCGGCATGTCCCACTTCCCGGGCACCGACCGCTACGCATCGCCCGACGTCGACTACGACCGGCAGCTGCTCGAGCGCCTGCAGGCGGGGCGCGGGCGCGAGCTGGCGGCCCTCACGGGCGAGGAGCTGGACAAGACCGGCAACGTGGAGCTGCGCACGTGGGTCACGCTCCTGGGGGCGGTGGGCGACGCGCGCGCCCAGGTCTACTGCTACGAGCCATCCTGGCACCACGGCAATGCGGTGGTGGAGTGGCCGCTATGAGCGGCGCGCCGCACTATCCCTTTCCCCCCGCCCGCGCCTACCGGCTCAACCGCTGCCTCTACGCCATCAAGTCCGACTCCGCCTTCTGCGCGCACTTTCTCGCCGATCCCCACGCCGCCGGCGCGGAGATGGATCTGTCGGAGGCCGAGCGCGCGGCGCTCTCCCCGCTCGACCGGGACGCCCTCGTGAGACTCGGCGGGCACCCCTATCTCGTCTTCATGGCCGACCTGCGCCTCCGGATGGCGCGCGATCCGGCGGCGCTCGAGTACTTCTGACCTCGGCCCGCGCATCGAGGCCGACGTCGTCGGTCCCGGCTTCACGCGGTTCCGCTACGGCACCATGCTCCAGGTCCCGAAGGGCGTGAACGCGCGGGCGGGACAGGTCCCCTTGCCGTGGACCTTGACGTTGGTGGAGCCGCTCGAGGTCCCCGGCTCGGTGCTCAGGGCGAAGCCGCCGCGGAGGAAGTAGTCGGCGCTGGTCCCGCCGATGGTCGCGCCGAAGCGGCTCCCGGCGGCCGGGGCGGCGCCGCCGTCGACCGGTTGGCCGTTGTACCAGAGCCCCACCGTGCCCCCGTTGTGTGTAGGGCCGCGGGAACACGTGCGGCGCGCGGAGAGGGTGATCTCGAGCGCCGCGCCGCCGGGGAAGTCCACCGGTCCCTCGGTGAGGGCGAGCGGGATCGAGTACAGGAGGGCGTGGTCGAAGCCGCGGCCGTCGAGGCTCACGTTGTCGAGCCGGCCCTCGCCGGCCTTGACGCTGTCGACGAAGACCTCGGCCAGCAGGTCGAGGCCGACGTTGTTGCCGTTGGCGAGACCGACCCACACCCCGGCGGGGCTCAGCGCCGTGAGGGCGGGGGCGGTCGGGAGGATGGAGCCGCCAGCCAGCCTGAAGACCACCCCGCCGAAGGCGGGGCCGCCGCGCTGGGTCGTGCCGTACACGTTGCCGTCGCTGGCCTGGATGAGACCGGCGTTGGGCTGGCAGCCGTCGGCGCTGCAGAGGAAGGAGTGAAGCGTGGTGAGGGCGCCGTCGCCGTCCATCTTGAAGACGGTGCCCTGGTTGGCTTCGCCGCCGGCCGTGGTCGCGCCGTAGAAGGTGCCGCCGCCGGCCCGGACGAGACCGTTGGGCTGGCAGCCCTCGGTGCTGCAGGCGAAGGAATGCAGCGGGATGACGGAGCCGGCGCTGTCCATCTTGAAGACGGTGCCCTGGTTGGCCTCGCCACCGAACGCGGTGGTGCCGTAGAAGGTGCCGGCGTCGGCCTCGGTGAGACCGCTGGGCTGACAGCTCGGGACGCCGCCGCTGCAGGCGAAGGCGTGCAGGGTCGTGAGGACGCCGGCGCTGTCGGCCTTGAAGACGGTGCCCTGGTTGGCCGCGCCGCCCAGCGCGGTCGTGCCGTAGAAGGAGCCGTCGCTCGCCTGGATGAGGCCGGGGCGGGGCTGGCAGCCCTCGGCGGTGCTGCACGCGAAGGTATGGAGCGTGACGAGGTTGCCGGCGCCATCCATCCTGAAGAAGGTGCTGCTGCCTGGCTCGACCCCACTGGTCGTCCCGTAGAAGTTGCCGTCGCTGCCCTGGATGAGGGCGTTCGGCGCATGCGCACCAGACCCGCCACCGAAGGCACGCAGGGTGGTGACGGTGCCGGCCGCGTCCATCTTGAAGGCGGTCCCGCCGCCGGCAGGGCCGAGGTCCGCAATCGTGCCGTAGAAGTTGCCGTC
>WNGA01009339.1_pt1 | contig 14861 bp, 13 predicted proteins | sample 5400061 | NCBI WGS metagenome assembly WNGA01 (sample SAMN13153366, study PRJNA577476) | soil metagenome | isolation source: 100 cm soil or saprolite under grassland replicate 2 | place: USA:California | collected 2016-06-15
CCTATAACTGACTTGAAAGAGTTGGCAGTAATTTAGGCTGTCAAAAAGCTCAAGCAGTACTTATAAAATATACCATTTACTATTATAATAGACTACTTAACCTTCAAGCACATATTTGAGAATGAGAAAATTTCTGATGAAAGAAGAGGATAATGGATGATTTATCTTTAACAATTCAACTATATTATCAAATACTGGACAAGCAAAAAGATGTCTCATATAAATTACCTTTTGAAAAATCCTATTAATAAAGTTGAGGAACTTAAAGAAGTAGCTTTTGTAAAGAATGTAGCCCATGAAGTCACAAAATTTAGTTTCGTATTTATTTACAATCATTATAAACCACTAATGTCTATAAGAACAGAAAATCACATGAAAGATTTTTACTAATCATCTTATAGAAAGTAGGAACTTAGTGACAAAACTGCCTTCAATCTAATACTAAAGAAATTTAAGAAAAAAACAGGTCTAATAATGATCATAGAAAAAGTTAAATAGATTAGAATTGATAAGTTTTATGATTGTATCATATATGTTATTAAACTTGAGAATGATGAAATATCCCAATAGATAAAAGTGAATAAAAATGATTTGTAAAAAATCATACCATAAAAATAATATGTTAACTATATAAGGATGGAACAAATAACCCCAGCTCATACTACTTATCTTAATTAACTTTTGAAAGTAATTAGAAGATAAGGGTATATTTAACTCTTAGTAACCTTTAAAGACATAATGAAAGGGATTTATTTTAACCTATTAGATATATCCTATGATATGTATGAAGAAAAGTATAAATGAAAAGTTCTAATCAAAAAGAAAATTAACCTATATATCAAACAAAAGAAGAAAAAATACCTATGTCTTAATATTGAAGAGAAAGTTTGGAATCTATGAGAAGGATCTTTAAAAAAATCTTTACCTTTACCCTTAAAGAATAAGAAATATCAGAAACAAGCCCTATAAAAAATCAGAATATGTATTTTATATGTAAAATATTGGTTTATTATAAATGTATATATGTAAAATATATGTAAAATATATATTTATATAAAATTAATAAAAAAATTCAAACTACATGTTTATATAATAAAATGTGTTATTTATCTGTTTATAATATTTTTTTTCAAAAAGCTTTAATAAAATATAAATATGTTAAATCTATGTATTTTTATAAAACATATAAAATACATGTATATAAAATATCTGTATAATAAATGTTATTTATATTTAAAATCTATTGATATATAAAATATTATTCAAATAAATATAAATCATACATAATATATCTTTTTAATTTTTTAGATTATTTTTTAATCAGTTTTTTTATTTATTTTTATAATCATTTTTTTTTTACGATCATTTTTTTTTTTTACGATCATTTTTTTTTACTAATAAAAAATTATTGGAATATTAGGATTTAAGCTGGTCCAAAGAACTCACAGCTTTAAATCAACCGGTCCAAAGAACTCACAGTTACGATCAAATATTCTGAATGCACACAGCAAGGACTGAACCCAGAAATGTAGATGTAATTTCTATACGTCTAATCCAATACCCTATTGTGACATTAATGTTAATAATAAAAATTTCGATTTAAAATTATATAGAAATAAATTTTTAAATTCTTGATTTTAATTGGTTGTTTTTTGATTTATTTTTACTATCGGGATCTAATTTTTTTAAACATTTGTAGCTTTCTTTTATTCTTGTAATTATTTAGCTATTAAAGATTGCTAAAATTGAACTTTTATTATATTGGATTTTTTATCGTAAGTATTATTTTTATTTTTTTTATGTTATTAATATTTTAAAATAATTATTATAAAATCTTAATTTTTATAATTTTAAATAATATTTAAGAATAAAAATGGGTCGTAAACATAAAAGCAATAGTTTGAAATATATTAAACAAGATAATGAAAAGTTGAAACAAGAAAATAAATATTTACAACAAATGTTAAATAATGGAACAGCTAGAAATATAGAAATGCAAAAAAAAATTGTAGAATTAGAAAATTATAATAATGGTTTAATAGAAATTTTAAATATTCAAAAGGAAGCAAACGATTTCCAGCAGCAAAAAATTGAAATTTTAGAGACCAATTTGTCTTTATTAAATGAGCAAAAGACTAACCTACAAAATTCAAAATCAAATTTTAGTAAAGAATTGGCATTAGCATGTTCAATTAAAATAAATAAAAATGAAAGTGAAAATGAAGATAATAATAAAATATATGAAATCGAATAGGTATGGAGTTTCTATTTGTTATTTTTACATTTATATTTTTTTTTATATATTTATTATATTTATAAATTTTATAAAGCAACCTTATTATGGATCCAAAGCTTTATGCAATACTATCGGGTTGATATGCTACAGAAAGTCCTTTTACATTTATAAATACTCCAAACGATGATGACGAAAATGACGGTAATTTATTTCTTTTATCATTATAATAGTATCTTTAATTTAAAGATTTCATAAATAATACTTTTTTTATAGAGTACTTTTATATCGACTTTTACTTATATTTTTTTTTAAAAAAATTGTTTTTTACTTTATAGGTTAAATCTTTATGAATTTTATCAATTTATTGTGAAATTTTTTTTCATAAATTTTTTTTGATTATTTTTCATATCTTCATAAATTTTTTTTTATGAATTTTTTTGTATTACAGTTAATATTGGGGGTTTTTTTTTTGATAAATTTTATGTTAAACATTTAATCATATAATATCTTTATTATTAAAATCAATATCTTTTTCTGTGATTTTATTAATAATATTTTTATTACTTATGTTTTTACTAATATTATATATTTGTAAAGATTATAAGTAATTGGTATAAATAAGTAGCTGGTGTAAATAAGGAGTTGGTGTAAATAAGTATTTGGTGTAAATAAGTAAAATAAGTAGTTGGTGTAAATAAATAGTTAATGTAAATAAATCGTTAATAAAACATTTTAAAAAATTTATTAAGATCAATATTGATATCAGATCTTTTTTTTAATAACAAAGTTTTAAAAACAATAAAACTATTGATATAAATAGTCAATTTTATATATTATTTTGATTAATTTTTATTCTATTAAAAAAATTTGTACCTATTTAATATTAATATTATGTAGTTTACAAAATAGCAATATTCAAATTTACACTTAGTTGATTTTTTATAATCTAATTTATTAAATCTTAAATTATATGAAACCGAAATAAAAATCCAAAAGTCAAAACATTTCAACTTGATATATATAGTCGAAATTCAAAATCAAAATTAATTATGATAGTCAAAATCAATTACAATAGTCGAAATTAATGATGATAGTCAAAATCAATTACAATAGTCGAAATTAATTATGATAGTCCAATAGTCGAAATCAATTATATCAATTTAAAAAGGTAGAAATATTAATATTAGTGATTATATTTAATTAAAAAAAATTCACTAACACCCTTTCCCTCTATAGAACTTACCTCCAAGCCGTGATTGAGGATTCAGTATCTACAAAAAGGTAAGAAATATTAATATCGGTGATTTATGTTTAATTTAAAAAAAAAACACTAACGCCCTCTTCCTTCCATAGAACTCACCTCCAAGCCTTGATTGAGGATTCAGTATCTACAAAAAGGTTAGAAATATTAATATCGGTGATTTATGTTTAATTTTTTTAAAAAAAAAACACTAACGCACTCTTCCTTCCATAGAACTCACCTCCAAGCCTTGATTGAGGATTCAGTATATACAAAAAGGTAAGAAATATTAATATCGGTGATTTATGTTTAATTTAAAAAAAAAACACTAACGCCCCCTTCCTTCCATAGAACTCACCTCCAAGCCTTGATTGAGGATTCAGTATCTACAAAAAGGTAAGAAATATTAATATTAGTAATTTACACTAATACCCTTCCCTTCCGTAAGACTCACCTCCGATCGATTCAAGCCTTGATGAAGAGTCCGATACCTACAAAGGTAAGAAGTAAATGTTAGTAATTATATTTAATTAAAAATACTAACACCATTTCCCTCCGTAGGACTTACCTCCAATCATTCCAAGTTTTCGGTATCTGCAAAAGGTAAGAAATTTTAGTGATTTTGTTTAAAAAAAAAAAAAACAATAATAATTACTAATCCTCATTACTTACCTTAGAAGGACTTCAATAGAGATGGCTTCAATGGGACCTTCGGCCTTCGACACAGAGGTAATTGTCCCAAAGAGAGATATGTACATGTGCTTTATATAAGTTTTTTTAACTATTTTTTTTTTTAAAAAAAAAAAGCAGCCATTTACCTTATAACGGGTCTTCGGTAGGACGGGTCTTCGGTAGGACGGGTCTTCGGTAGGACGGATCTTCAGGATCGGAGGTTGGAGGAGAGTCTACTGTATGAGCGGAAAAATATTAATTTAAATAAATATTATTTTAAAAAACACTTGGATCAAAGGAATCGGGGAATGCGGGATTTTTGATCGCAATATAACGGAATTGCAGATCAGATCCGTGTATGTAGATCGATTACATAATCGATCTTTAAATTTTTATTTTTTTGGAGGTAGGTTTCGGGGGCGGGTTTTTCTTTTAAGAAAGAACGTTACGTTCTTCTTTTCTTTCATTTGTAGGAATGACCATTGGGCTTCCCGGATCTCTTGGAACGGTTTTTTGGAGGTAGGTTTTGGGTGTGCGGGTTTTTCTTTTAAGAAAGAACGTTACTAACGTTCTTCTTTTCTTTCATTTGTAGGAATGACCATTGGACTTCCCGGATCTCTTGGAACGGTTTTTTGGAGGTAGGTTTTGGGTGTGCGGGTTTTTCTTTTAAGGAAGAACGTTACTAACGTTCTTCTTTTCTTTCATTTGTAGGAATGACCATTGGGCTTCCCGGATCTCTTGGAACGGTTTTTTGGAGGTAGGTTTCGGGTGTGGTGGGTGGGGCAAGTTTTTTTTTAAGAAAGAACGTCACTAACGTTGGAATGAACACTTAGATGTTACACATGATTGTTCATCAGATTTGGTACTAATTTTGCAGATAATCTGATGATCGTAAATTAATCAAGTTAAAAACCAGTTAGATAAATATTTATATTTAAATAATAAATAATTAGTTCACTGGCAGTGGAATTTTTTCTTTTGAACGAACCATTAAATATGGTAAGTATAGTACAGTAACTTTGCGCTAATTAATCAACTTTAAGTTACAACGATAAATTTCCTTTTAATTTGTAGATATAGATAAATATATGAGGCTGCTGCAAGAATAAATTTTCCTTTTTTTTTAAAATACAGTAAGTAAATTTAAAAGACAGTTACTGTAAATTTACTTTAAATCAAATATAAAGATTCTTTTTAATATTTTAGAAATATATATATTTAAAAAGGCTGCTGCTGTACGATAAGTCCATCTCACCTTTTTTTTTCTTTTTCTAAACACAGTAAGTAAACTTACTTCATATCTAATTTTTTAATATTTAGGTATATATTCAAAAAGGTTACTGCACGATAATCTTTTTCTCTTTCTCCCTTTTTCTAAAATACAGGAAGCAAATTTCAAAGAGTAATCGTCTCAAATTCACTTTACATCTAACATTAAAGAATTTTTTAATACTGAGAAACACACGCTAAAATAAGCTACTGCCGCTTCTTTACTGCAAGGTATCTAGGTATTTTTTTTTAAAAAAATAATCCTGGAAGTATATTACAGCTGTTATTATTTAGCGATCTTGTCTCATTTCACCGGTATTAAATATTCTTTTTACTTTCTACTTTAACCTTCTTTAAATTACAGATGGAGAGTGTCGTTAAAGAAAAATCTGGAAAAGAAAAATTTTCAAAAGAAAGAGGTACATTGGTTGTTTTTTATTTAAAGGACTTCTCGCTTTCTTATAAAACAGTGTATATAGGGAGGAGGTTGCTATTTTGTCGCAGAGTTAATGGGGTTGGACTAGCAGACTACTCTAGGGCATGGCTTCAGGCACCAAGACCAGAGATAGCATTCTGCTAGTTTTGGAACTGCCAAGCCGTTTTATTAATTTTACATATTCAGACATGTAAAAGCATTAATTAGTATTGCTGGTTCTTTAATTTTTTTTTATAGCTGCAGTTCCTTTCGGCTCTTTAGCTACATATATTTCGGGTATAAGCAAAACGGACCCTGCAAAATATAAGCAGTTTATAACTGCACCTTCAAAATATATTACTTCTCTGATTCAAGAATTCGATAATTCAGTAATTCAAATACAGTTACCTACACAGGTATATTTTTTTATGCAAATACTCGTTTGTACATATATTTGATACATTTTACTTATATATTCGATACATTTTATTTAAAAAGGAAACTTTATGGAAACGATTTGCCTTTTACTTAAACAGTCAAACGACGGATCAAGCTCACATTAAAATTTATGATGATATCCAAAAAACAAAAAATAAAAACAGATACCGTAAAAAAGATTTTGTAAATTCAATTCTGTAATATGTTAAAGTTTTTTTTTTAAAATAAATATAAAAAAAAATATTTACATTTTTAAATATTTTATATTATATATATTTAGGCAAGAAACAATTATTTAACAGTAGCACGTACATTAGATACCTCTACAGTTTCTACTCTATATATTTCACCTGTAAAAGAGTATGTTCAAGGTATTGAATCCTCAAACAGGACGTGGCTATATGAAGGAAACAGTCCTCCTTCTTTTCCTTCGATAAATATAAGAAAAGCAGCAGATTTTTTAAAAATTCGTATTACGAAAGACCAAGAAATTATAATAAGGGACAAGGAAACTGGAAAACTTTTGGTAGCAGTTTACAGAAATCGTGTTGGAAAAGACATTCAAGATTATATATATGAAACAGTATTAGAAACTTTTGAAATGCGTCGTAAAGTATTTCGAGATTATCAGTCATCAGAACTTCAACAAGGTAAACTAGTTGCAGCTGGTTACCTATGTACACGTCAATGTGGCATTTTTACCCATGTACGAAATATTAATCAAAAATTAAAAAATTCACCTGCACATATGAAAAATGAAGCAAAGATCGTAGCAAGTATTGCTTTTTTATACAATTATGCTATGAAATATTTTCCTGACGAATTAGTTAACGATATTAAAAATTTTCTTGAAACTTATGATCTTCCTCGATTAGATGGAAATATATACGGAAACAATGAAAAAAAAAATGGTTTTTATATAAATTATAAAAATACTTCAATTGAGTTACCATATCAATTAGGCTTATGTGAAGCCTATATAGCAATGAATTATACTAAGCATGTACATACAGACAAAAATTTTTTGAAATATGCTTGGGCTTTTGTATGTGCACGTGGATTACTTGCTAATAATAGTATTAGCAACAGCAGTAGCAGCAGCAGTAACAGCAGTAGCAACAGTAGTAACTTTACTTCTACCTCTTCTACCTCTTCTATCTCTTCTACCTCCTCTACTTCCTTATTTAACATACCTTCTAATTTTACTTTACCTACCCCTTCTTTTCCTTCTTATAAATCTGGTAATTTTGAAGGTGGTAATTTTTTTTTATTAAAATATGGAATTATTATCGAAATGACTGAGAATACTTTATTCTGTTTTCCTGAAAATGAAGAACATGGTACAACATTAATCCCTCCAGATGCTTTTCAATCAGGTATATCTCAAAATATTTCCAAAAAAACAGTTACTGCTGCTTTAAGATGGAAAGAAGGCAAAGAAATAAATTTTCATAGAAAATATCGTTTAAATCAACTTAAACAAGAACCTGCAGTTTTACATAATTTTCTTGCAGTAGATAGTACAATTAGTTATGCTAACAATGATAGTGGTAATAATAGTGATAATAGCAATAATAGCGATAGAAGTAATTGTAGTGATGATGATTTTAAGGCTGACGATAACGATAACATTGACGATAACATTGACGATAACATTGACGATAACATTGACGATAACATTGACGATAACATTGACAACAAAAGTATTAAATATTCAAAAAAAAATGTAGATAAATCTTTTAAAAATAATACTAAAAAGATGATTTTTGGTGAAATTGTTAATTTGCGATATGATAGATTTTATTTGAAATAAAAAAAATAAACATATATATTATAAGATCTTGTGTAACCTAATTGTTTATTTAATGTCGTCTATTGCTACCATCTAAATTTTTTTTAAACAAAATGGTATTCTGCAATTGTAATAATTGTAAAAAAAAAAGTGCTAGAACAGGAAAAGGAGAAGGATTAAATGTATCTTCTAGAACATTTCGACGACATAATGAATTAGAAAATCAAAATATAATTTTTGATAATACAGAAAGTTCAGATAATACAGAAAGTTCAGATAACACAGATAATTCAAAAAAAAATTTAGAAAAAATATCTTCTAATACAATGTAAGAAGTTTATATTTTAGTTTATATTTATAAAATTTTATTATTATATTAAATTTGTTTTTATTACAGTTCTTTTAGAAGTAATAGTTCTAAAAAAGCTAAAAAAAAAGAACCGTTTTTTAATGAAATGGATTATGAGTTTACCTTTGAACAAAATTTTAATTTTCAATTAAACAATGAAGAGCAGCAGCAGCAGCAGCAGCAACAACAACAGCAACAGCAACAGCAACAGCAACAGCAACAGCAACAGCAACAGCAACAACAGCAAAATGACGATAAAAGTGAATGTAGTTCACTTTTTGAAAACGAAAGTATTTTTTCAGAAGAAATAGAAAGTAATGAAGATACAGATTTTGATAATGATAGTGAGGAAGAAATAATTAATGGTAATATTAATAGTAATATTAAAAGTAAAATAATATTTTAAACTTAATAAATTTTAATAATATTTTTTATTTTTTTTTAGAAGATTTAATATCAATGTTAAACCTTTTTAATATTAAAGTAAAATATGGTTTAACTGATAATGCTTTTAACGATATACTACAATGTATTAAATCTCCATTAAGTCTTTATAAACTAAAACATAAACTTAAAAGTTTAGTAGGTATTGAACCTTTAACGATAGATACATGTGAAGATTCATGTATTGCTTTTACAGAAAAATATGCTACATTAATGCAATGCCCTATATGTAAAAAGAATCGTTATATTTCAAAAAAACCAGTAAATAGTACATATTTTTTTTCTATTAAAGAAAGACTTATTATTCAATATAAAGATGAAAAACGAGCAGAAGAATTACGTTATCGTCATTTTTTTTTACAACAAAAAAATTCAACAAAAGAAAGATCTGAAATAAAAGATATATATGATGGAAAGTAAGTTAAAATATAAATTTTATATTTTATTAAATATAATGAAATAATATTAAAATTAAAATTTTTAAATTAGGTTATATAAAGAATTAAGTGAACAAGGATATTTTAAAGATGAAAGAGATGTTGTATTAACAGGTTCTTGCGATAGTTATCAAATTTTCAAACAGAAAACTGACGATTGCTGGATTATTTTAATAATTAATAATAATTTAGATCCTAGTATTCGAGTTAAAAAACATAATTTATTATTATCAATGATTATTTCAGGACCTAAATCTCCTAAAGATTTTAATTCTTTTTTATATCCTTTAATTTTAGAACTTAAAGAATTAGAAGGTTAGTAATTTAATTCAAATTTTCTTTTATAAAAATATTTTTTTAAATTTTTCTTTAATTTAAATAGTAGGAGTTAAATGTTACGATGGATTAAAAAATGAGGAATTTTTATTAAAAGCACACTTACTTCTTTGGACTGGAGATATTCCAGCAATAAGTAAATCACTTAATCTTACAGGACATAATTCCTATAAAGGATGTCGTTTTTGTAATATAAAAGGAATTTGTCATATTCATAATAATCATATATATTATCCTTTAAATACTTCACAATCAAATCATTCTTATTTTTCTCCTTTGAGAAAACATGAAGAAACAATTGAAATAATGAAACAAATAGATTCTACCGAAAATAAACAAACAAAAGAACAATTAATCAAAAATTATGGTAAGAATGCATTTTTTTGTAAATTAGTATACTTATATAATATTTTATTAAAAAAAATCTAATAAAATTTATATATTAATTAGGAATAAAAGGTACAAGCAAACTTCTTGAAATAAAAACAATGAAGTTTCCTTGGTCTTTTCCTATTGATATAATGCATCTTTTTTTTGAGAATGTTGCTCCACTAATGTTTACTCATTGGTCACGAAAGTTTTTTAAAAATGATATAAATGGTTCAAATATTTATGAAATAAATAATAATATATGGGAAGAGATTGGAAATAAAATGAAAGCGATATCAAGAGATATGCCATTAGATATTGGTAGACCACCTCGAAATATTTATAAACATCATGCAGGTTTTAAAGCAGTTGAATGGCGTAATTGGATAACTCTTTTTTCTTTACCTTTATTAAATGGAAAATTGGATAAAAGGTAAAAACAAATAATTATAATTATTTATTTAAATTTATTTAACTAAACTTTATATTATAATTATTTTTAGATATTTGTTAGGATGGAGTAAATTTGTAAAAGCTGTAGAATTATGTTTGCAGTATGTTTATATCGATGATGATGTAAAAAAAATATCAGATTTATTAAAAGAGTTTTATTTTCATTATGAAAGGTAAATAAATTTTTAATACAATTATATATAATGTTAAATAAAAATAAAATATTAAATTTATTTTGATTTTTTATTTAGTTTATATTATAAATATAAACCAGAAAGACTTTCAGCTTGTCGACTTTCATTACATTATATATTACATGTTGCAGAATGTATTAAATATTGTGGACCTTGTTGGATATTTTGGCAATTTCCTATGGAACGATTGTGTGGAATGTTGCTTCCTCTTGTTAATTCTCGTCTTAATCCTTATATAAATCTATGTAATAATGTTACTCTTTTAGAAAGATTTAATCATCTTCATTTTATTCCTTTCTTTAACGACAAATTAAATAATCAACAAGTACAACATTGGAAAGAAAATATGGTATATAGTAATGAAGATTATGAAGAAGAATTTTATTGGCCTACACAAAAATATACTATAAGTCAAAATGAATTACAAAAATTAAAAATATATTTTAATAGTTTAAATTTAAATAATACAAATATTATGGTAAAATTTAATTTATTAAAAATATTAAAATATTATTTATTTTTATTTATTAATTTTATTTTAGTATTTTTAGATATCTAATATTGGAATCAAATATGGTCGTTTAAGAACTGCTGATGGACATATAATTAGTAGTGAATGGATACAAAGAAAAAATAAAAAATCACGTAATAATTATACTATAGCAGTAAGTATTTACAAAATTTTATTTTATTATAATTATTAATTATAAAATACTAATTGTTTATTTATAGATAAGAAGAACTATTGATCGTTTAGCTCATCGAAAAAATGCTACTCCAGAATTTTTATATATAAATATTTTTGGTGAAGTCAAGTATTTTTTATTATATAAATATGATTTACAAGAATTTCTATTAGCATATATACAAATAACTTCTCCTATTAAAACAGATGTTTTAGGTAATACTACATTTACAAGAATGAGTACTTATGAATTTATAGATGTTAGTACAATAGATAGATGTGTTGGATTTATTAAAATTAAAAATGTTTATTATGTAATAGATCCAATTTATAATAAACAAAATAATGATTAAAAACGAATAAAGAGTTTGATGTTGTTAAAAATTCTGTTTAACTTTAGATTGAATCAAATTGGATCAGATTGATCGTAAATTAAAATTATAGCTTAAACAATCAAGTGAACGATCAAGGTGAACAACAATTTTATTATTCATTTTGATTGATTTGTAAATTGATTTTAATAAATTGACATCATATTTATTATATTTATTACATATAATATTGATTCCGATTCAATCGATCAAAAATTTCAAAAATTTTAAAAATTGTATTTAATTAATGTAATATAGAAAAGGGAAGGTATATTTTTCCTTATCCATAATATTTTTGTCACGATGAATTTTTCTTTTTGAGAATAATCAGCTATTGTATTTTATGATTCATGATCAGTTAAATTCGGATTAGCTATTTTTTAGAATTAAATTAAATTAATTTTAGCCAATCAAAACCTTTATATTAACCAACCAATAAAAATACATTGAAATTATTTAAATAATTTTTTTTTTCATGACGCGACTTGTTTATTCTTTTAAAATGCAAAATTTTACATCTTCTGGATTTACATTAGATGATATAGTTCGTGTTGCGAATTTATTAAATAATAATAATGTTCAAACTGCTGTTTCTACTCAATCAGATGTATCTTTTTATAAATTGTCTTCGCAAGTATGTTTAATAAATTATAATTAATATAATAAGAAAAAATTTTTTAAAAATTTAAAAACTTTATTTTTTTATAAAGATTACTTCTTTACCAATACAAAAACCTCAAAATACCTATAATTTGCAAGAAGTATTAGGATTAAAAGAACAAAAACAAAGATGGAATGCATATCTTGTAAGTGATAAAATTTAAATAAGTTTAATTTATATATTAATTTCAATAATTTTAATTTTAATTTATTTTAATAGGCTTCTCTTCGTATAATTATTGAAGCTTATCCAAATTATGACTTTAAAAAAAGTTATAATAAACAAAAACATATTACGATGCCAATTATTAAAGCTGTATATAAAATTTTAATTTTTTTTTATAATAATAATAATTATTATTTATAATTATAATTTTTATATTTTTATAGTTTAAAAAGAACTGTAATGATTTTCCTCCAACAACTGGTGATTGGGCTATTAAACAAATGATTGTGAATTTTATTCAACGAAGTCGTAAGTTTAAATTTATTTATTAATTAATAAATTATAATATATTATTATTAATATTTATTATTAGGATCCAACGAATTAAGAGTAAAAAAACCTTCTAATATTAATCGAAAAAATAATAAAAATGGTTTTTATTTTATTAAAAGAAATATTTAAATATTTTTTTTTAATAAAAATAAGTATATCTAAAATAAAAAACCTTTTAATTAAAGATCTTCAACCTAATCGTGATGAAGATAACTCCCAACCTGATCATGATGAAGATAACTTCCAATCTGATCATGATGAAGATAACTCCCAACCTAATCGTGATAAAGATAACTCCCAACCTAATCGTGATGAAGATTCCCAACCTAATCATGATGAAGATAATTCCCAACCTGATCATGATGAAGATAATTCTCAACCTGATCGTGATGAAGATAATTCCCAACCTAATCGTAATGAAGATAATGTTCAACCTAATCGTAATAAAAATAATTCCCAACCTAATCGCAATAAAAGCAATTTCCAACTTAACCGTAAAGATAATTCCCAACTTAATCGCAATAAAGGTAATTTCAAACTTAATCGTAACAAAAATAACTTTCAACAGAATCATGATGACGATAACGAAAACGATAATGATAATGACGATGACGATGATGATAATGACAATAATAATGATAATAATGATGATAATCATGGTAATAATATAATTCAATTAAATTATAATAAAAAAATTAGTGAATGATTTATTATATTTCTTATTTAGTTTATATTATAAAATATCAATTTTATAATAAAATAAAAAATTATTTTATAATTATTTTTTTATTTTAATTTAGATAATAGAAGATTGAGAAAAAGAAATAATGTTAAAGGTATTTATTTTTTATTGAATATTTAAATTAATCTTTTATTAAATTATTTAAATTTATTTAATTAGCTATCCATCGTTTACCTTTAACTAGTAAGTAAAAAAATTTTTTTACTTTATTAATTTATAAAATATATATAATTCTTTTATTAATAGGTTTAAATCAAGATAATCAAAACGAAAATGAACCTGATTTTTTTGAAAGAAAATTACAAAGAAAATCATTGCAAAGAAAATCAGTTAAACCAAATTCTTTAAACCGAAATCGTAGATATAATGATTCTAATAATTCTGAACTTGTAACTCAAAATAAAAAAAAAAAATAATAATAAATAGTTCTAGTAATAGTAGATAACTGTTTTATAAATAAAATATAAATATTAATAAAAAATATATTAATATAAATAAATTTCAAATATAATGTTTAATTTAAATATATGTATAATATATGTATATATATATAATTAAGTTAAATTATATGTAAAATATTTGTTAATTTATGTAAAATAAATTTAAAGTATATGTAAAACATATGTAAAATATAATTGACTTATATTTCATTAATTTTTTAATTTATCTTATGACAAAATAACATATATATTACATATTATTTAAAGATAAAATCAATATAAAATAAGTATATTTATTTATATGTAAAATATATATTAAATATATGTATATCATATTATTATACAATGTATTTTGTCTTTAAAATATATGTATATTTACAAATAAAATACATATAATTTACATATAATTTACATATACATATTATTTATAGGGATTGATAATTGAATACTCGTTGCTTAGTACTTGATCCGCCTTCTGATGGGCTACTGTATTCTATTAATAATTGCTCTTCAAAGTCGTCTCCCGGTGGGGAATTTGCTTCTTCCTTATTTTTATCTTTTCGACTTCTAAGGTCCTACAGAATATGCTTAAAAGGGTTTGGAATATAAGAGCGACCTTTGTTCTGTGCTTCAGCGTATTCTTGTTCCCACTCAAAGATTTTTGCTTGATAAGTTGGCTCGTGCAATCGTCTAGGGTTAAATCCGATTGCTTCCGCTAACTTTGTTATATAAAATCCTAATTCAGCTGATCTAGTGCTTGGTCTACCAGTATACCTAAACGACTTTACTATGAATCGGGCCTGTTCTCCTAATGCTTTTA
>WNGA01010361.1_pt1 | contig 14861 bp, 15 predicted proteins | sample 5400061 | NCBI WGS metagenome assembly WNGA01 (sample SAMN13153366, study PRJNA577476) | soil metagenome | isolation source: 100 cm soil or saprolite under grassland replicate 2 | place: USA:California | collected 2016-06-15
GCCAGCGATTCCATGCTTCCATGATGCCCCGCGTGGGCGCCGGCCAGCGGCCAGCCGTCCCCGGCCGGGCGGTCCGGCACCGCTCTCGCTAGCCTGGCCGGACGCGGTGCGCTGATGGGGGCAGCCCCGCCGAGACAACGCAGGAGGTGAGCACGCGTCATGCCTGACGACACTTACGACCCATCCGGTCCTGAGGAAAACGAGCTCGAGGACGACGGCACGCTGGATGCGTCGGACACGCTCGAGGGTGACCCCGGCGATGACCCGCTGGACACGGGAATCGCGGCGCCGGACCGGTGGTCGGCCGGCGAGAGCTTCGGCACCACGCTGGCGGAGGAGCGGCAGGGCGAGTCGCTCGACCAGCTGCTCGCCGAGGAGGAGCCGGACGCGGACCCGTATGCCGAGGACGACCTGGCGAACTACGCGATACCCGACGACAACGAGCCGGATGCCCGGTCAGGGCGGCTGGTCGCGGAGGACGAGGGAGCGCACCCGGATGCCGAGCCCGACCTGGTCGCGCGCGATGTCGGAATCGACGGCGGCGCCGCCGGGGCGGAAGAGGCAGCCGTGCACATTCAGGACGAGCCCGGCGGCGCCACCGGCGGGTAGCACCCCGTCAGCAGCGGGCGGCCAACGCCCAGCATGCGGACCGATTGCGGTACCAGTCCGCGCCGGGCACTATGGCGGATCCCACGGTGCGGGAGTTCACCGACTCCGGCCAGCCGGTCAGGCTGCTGCTGCCTTCGATCCTGCACCACATCACCGATGACGAGGACCCGGCCGGCATCGCGGCGGCGCTGCGCGACGCGCTGCCGCCCGGCAGCTATCTCGCCATCTCCAGCTTCCGCATGCCGGGCCCTGATCACCCGGAAGACGCGGCGAAGGCCGCGGAGATGGAGAAGCTGTTCAACGAGCAGCTGGGCACCGGGCGATGGCGGGACCATGACGAGATCCTCGCCTGGTTCGGCGACTGGGAACTTGTCCAGCCGGGCCTGGTGCCCTTGCCGGAATGGCGTCCTGACGTGCGCGGGAATATCAAGCGGAACCTGACGTACGACGGCTTCGTCGGCGGCGTCGCGCGGACCGGTGACCGGTCGCCGGGATGCCTGGCCCTGGTCAGCCCGGAGTGTGCCAGCCGGGCCCTGATGTACTTCGCCGGCCTACTCCGGGCGGTCAGCGAAATGGTGATGGAGAGGGCGGGCTTCACTACGCTGTCCTGAGGCTTTTGTTCCTTGCGCTGCCCACTTAGCCCGGGAGGTCCGATGGCCGCACCAGCCGCGCCGAACGCGCGCGGCGGCTGGCCGCCAGGAATCAGGCCCGGGCCGGCCCGGTCTGGCCGCCAGGCTGAGCGGCAGCGCGCCCGGCGGGCTCGCCGAGGTGAGCGGCTGCGAGGCGCTTGGGAACGACCATGCGCCATGCGTCGGTGAGGAGCTCGCGCATCTCGGCCGGGCCGATCGCGGCCATCCGCGCATGCAGCCAGTGGAAGCGCTGGTCACTGAGCCGGGGCAGGGAGAACTTGGCCGGCTCGGCGGCGATCAGCGCGGCCCGCTCCTCCCGGGGGAATCCGACGCCCATGACCGTCTCGTCCGGGGAAACGGAGGCGTAAACGATCCGCCCGACCCGGAACTTGACATGGTCGTGAATCAGGTGCTCTTCGGTGCGCGGCAGAGACATCGCCCAGGCGCGCACATCGTGCACGGTCACCATCGCGGCAAGCGCCTCCTCCCGTCCTCGTCCATGCTGCCACCCGCTGCCCGGCCGTGGGCAGCGGGCCTTGCCCAGCTGGCCTCATCGCCGCCGGTCTGGCAGCCAGGCCAGCGGCCGGCCCTCGCCGTCCGCTATCCGGCCGGGCCGGCCCTCGCCGCCCGCTATCCGGCCGGGCCGGCCCTCGCCGTCCGCTATCCGGCCGGGCCGGCCCTCGCCGCCCGCTATCCGGCCGGGCCGCCCGCTATCCGGCCCGCTGCTCACACGGGCACGCGCTCGGCAACGGCCGACGGGGGTGCGCCAGCCGGGCCGGGCGGCAGCCTGCGGGTGAGCGCCGTCGCCGCGACGGCCATCGCCGCGGCGACGGCGAAGGCGACGGTGACGCCGGCGTACAGACTCCGGCCGGCGCCCGAACCCGCGGTGACGGCCGCGCCGCCCACGCCGATGCCCAGCGCCGTACCGAGCACGTCGGCCAGGTTCAACGATGCCGATGCCCAGCCTTCCCGGCCGGGCGGTGCCTCCCGCAGCATCAGCAGGGAGATCGGCGCGTAGGCGAGCCCCATGCCCAGGCCGGCCACGGTCCATGTGGCCAGGCCCGCCGCGACCGGCACGCCCGGCTGCAGCATCAGCACCATCCCGGCAATCCCGGCCAGGACGATCACCAGGCCAGCGCGTACCAGCCGGCGCCCCTCCCAGCTCTCGCTCAGCCGGGCCTGCACCCAGGCGCCAGCAGTCCAGGCAAGCGTGACACCGGTGACGGCGATGCCCGCCACCATCGGGCTGCGGTGCCGCACCACCGTTATCGACAGCGTCACGTAGGCGTCAGCGCCGAAGAACGCGAACGTCAGCAGACCGCGGGTCAAGATCGTCGTCGGCAGCCCGCGGCGCGCGACCAGCGTGCCGGCCGGGATTAGCCGGCGCAGCGCGGGCAGCCCGGCGACCGCGCCCGCGGCGACCAGCCCGGCGCCGGCCAGCACGGCGCCGGTGAGCACGGCGCGGGAGCCCGCCGCCAGCGTCAGGCCCGCCAGCACCAGCGCCGCTCCGGCCGCCGTCAGGATGCCGTCCGACAGCCGGTGCTCCACCGCCCGGCGGGCGCCGGGCGGACCGAGCCGGACCAGGGCCGGCACGGCGATCGACCCGGTAACCACGACGACCGGCAGCAGCCCGAGGAATACCCACCGCCACCCGAAGAGGTGCGCCACCTCGGCGCTCAGGGCCGGACCGGCCACGCCCGGCGCGACCCAGGCGGTGGAAAGCACCGCCATCATGCGGGCACGTTGCGGCCCGGCCAGGCTGCGGCCGATCGACACATAGGCGACCGCCGGCACCGCGCCGGCGCCCAGGCCCTGCAGGGCGCGCCCGGCGACCAGCACTCCCATCGACGGGGCGAGCCCGGCGACGATCAGCCCGGCAGCGAAGAGAACCAGCCCGGCCACGAACGGGATCGCGGGCCCGCGCCGGTCGGCCTCCCGGCCGGCCGCCACGATGCCGACGATGTTGCCCAGCATAAATGCGCTGAATACCCAGCCATACAGGCCGATCCCGCCGAGATCGCGTGCAGCCACCGGCATGACCGTCACGACCGCCAGCGCCTCCGACGCCACAAAGGTGATCGACAGGACGAGCCCGGCGGTCAGCGCCCTCGTCTCCGGCGCCCACACCCCCCGCACCTGGCTCACGCGCATCAGCCTGCCTCTCCGGTCCCGCTCAGCGACTCCCACGAGCGTACGAGCTCAAGCAGGCTATAAGTCCAGTCCGGACGCGGGCCGGCGCGGCCCGGCGAGCCAGCGGCGGATCTGGTTGCCGTGCTCGTCCAGCTCCGGCGGCGGCAGCCGGTAACGGGCGGGGGTGGCGGAGAGCCCGATCGGGTTGCGGATGCCGGGCATGGCCCTGGCTCCCTGCCCCGCCGTCACCACCGGGTCGAGGCCGAGCAGGCGCGCGAAACTGACCCCGCCGTCAACCGTGTTGATCGCCCCGCAGGCGACGCCGGCCGCGGTCAGGTCGCGGAACCACTGCATGGCCGTCCGCCGGGCCAGGCGCTCGATCAGCAGCGGCCGGAGCTGGTCCCGGTTGGCGGTGCGGTCCTTGTTGCGCACGAACCGGTCATCGCCGGCGAGTTCAGGTACGCCGAGTACGTCACACAGCGTGCGGAACTGCCCGTCGTTGCCCGCGATGATCTCGCCGTCCGCGGCGGGCAGCGGCTCGTACGGGAACAGGCTCGGATGCGCGTTGCCCATCCGGTAGGGCACCATTCCCCCGGCAACGACGCGCTTGCCTGGTTGACGAGCCCGGACAACGCCGCCGAGAGCAGATTGACCTCGAACGGCCGGATTGCGCCCGCTGACTGACTCGTAGTCCAGGCCGAAGCGGGCCAGCCCGCCCGGCTTGAAATTCTCCACCACTATGTCGGCACGGGCGGCCAGTTCCTGTGCGGCGGCACGCTCGCCGTGCTCGCGGAGGTCGAGGGCCATCGAGCGCTTGTTGCGGTTGACGGCCAGGTAATAGGTGGATACGCCGTCCCGGACCGGAGGCATCCAGGTCCGGGTGTCGTCGCCGCCCGGGCTCTCCACCTAGACGACGTCCGCGCCGAGGTCGGCGAGCAGCATTGTGCAGTAGGGCCCGGCGAGGATCCTGGAGAAGTCGGCGACCAGCAGCCCGGACAGCGGGCCGGACAGGGATCCGGGCAACGTGCCCGCCGCATCGGCCGTCCCGGCGGCGTCCCCGGCGGCAGGCGCACGGCTGGTCGAGATGGTCTCGCTCATCAGGGCACCCGCCGCGCGGGTACACGGTCTCCCGCGCCGACCTGGCCGCCTGCATGCTCACGCTGCTCGCCGACCCGGCGACCGTCGGCAAAGCATGTCTCCATCGCCAACTGACAGCGCGGCCAGGCATCCAGGCCGGTACCGTAACGGCCGTGCCCGACAATCTGGGCAAGATCAGCATGCCGCCGGCGGGCCTGGCGGTGGCCGGGCCGGTGGTCTCGCGGGTCGGCCTGGGCCTCGCCGCGCTCGGCCGCCCGGCCTACATCACCGGCCGCCGCGCCAGCGACCTGCCCGACCGCACCGTCGACGGCCTGCGAGCCCGCACCGCCGCGATGCTGGACGCCGCCTACCAGGCCGGGATCCGGTACTTCGACGCGGCCCGTTCCTACGGCCTGGCGGAGGAGTTCCTCGGCGGCTGGCTGGCCGCGCGCGGCCATGCCGACGCGGTCGCCGGATCCAAGTGGGGCTACCGCTACACCGGCGACTGGCGGCTGGATGCCGGCCAGCACGAGGTGAAGGAACACTCGCTGGCGATGTTCACCGCCCAGCTCGCTGAGACCAGGGCGCTGCTTGGCGGCTGGCTCGCGCTCTACCAGGTGCACTCGCTGACACCGGACTCCGGGCTGCTGGATGACCGGGCGCTGCTGGCCGCGCTCGCCAGGCTGCGCGCCGAGGGCGTGCTCATCGGGCTGACGACCAGCGGCCCGGCCCAGGCGGACACGCTGCGCCGCGCGCTGCAGGCGACCGCCGACGGCCAGCCGCTGTTCAGCGCCGCGCAGGTGACCTGGAATCTGCTCGAGCCTTCCGTCGCTCCGGCCGCGGCCGAGGCGAGCGCGGCCGGATGGACGATCCTGATCAAGGAGGCCGTCGCCAACGGCCGGCTCGCTCCCGGCGGTGACGCCGCCGGCCCGTCGGCCAGGCTGACCGCGCTGGCCGCCGCCCGCGGCGTCACCGCGGACGCGATCGCGCTAGCCGCCGCCCTGGCCAGGCCGTGGGCGAGCGTCGTGCTGTCCGGAGCCGTCACCCCGGGCCAGCTTCGGTCCAACCTGGCGGCGCTGGCCGTCAGCGATCTGCCGGACCTGGACCTCGCCGAGCGACCCGCCGCCTACTGGGCGACCCGGGCCGCCCGCCCCTGGCAGTGACGCCGTCCAGCGAAACGAACGTCGACACGCTAGGCCTCGCCGCGCTCGTGCAGCAACTCACGGAACTCGGTGACTGCCCCGTCCTGGTCAGGCCCCAGGTCCTCGGCGACGACCAGCTTGGTGCCGGCCCAGTAGGCGCCGGCGTACTCGCCGCCGTCGGCAGGCGGCACGAGCAGCGGATGATGCGCGATCTTGATATGGTCCTCCACCTCCGCCCAGGACACGCCCGCGGGCACCAGCCCGATCGATGGTGAGTCGCTGTCGTCGTATGTCAGGTTGTCGAGCACCAGGCTTCTCCCCGTGGTAGCGGCGTGCCGCCACGATAGGCCACCGCGGGACCGGGGTACACCGGCCATATGCCTTCATCCACGAGTTTCCGGACGGAACGGCCATGACGGCGGAGCAACCGGCAGCCGGCCCCGGAATTCCGCACTACCCGCTGGTCATCGACGGCCAGCGGACCGAGTCCAGGTCACGGCGGCGCTATCCGACCACCGACCCGTTCCTGCAGGCCGCCTGGGCCACCGCGGCAGACGGGGACGCCGATGACGCCGACCTTGCCGTCGCCGCGGCACGGCGGGCGCTGTCGGGACCATGGGGCAAGCTCACCGGATTCGGCCGCGCCCGGCTCATCCGGCGGCTCGGCGACATCGTCGCGCGCGATGCCGACGCGCTGGCCGAGATCGAGACGCGGGACACCGGCAAGCTGCTGCGCGAGATGCGGGGCCAGCTGGCCAGCATCCCGGCCTGGTTGCACTATTTCGCCGGGCTGGCCGACAAGCTCCAGGGATCCACGATCCCGGCGGACAGGCCGAACTTCCTCGTCTACACGCGGCACGAGCCAGCCGGCGTCGTTGCGGCGATCGTCCCGTGGAACTCACCGCTCCTGCTGCTGTGCTGGAAGCTCGCGCCCGCGCTGGCGGCGGGCTGCACGATGGTGGCCAAGCCGAGCGACTACTCGCCCGCGTCCGCCGTCGAGCTGGCCGCCCGGGTGGACGAGGCCGGCTTCCCGCCGGGCGTATTCAACGTCGTGACCGGATTCGGCCCGGCGGTGGGCAGCGCGCTGGCCGCTCACCCCGGCATCGACAAGATCGCCTTCACCGGGTCCACCCGCGTTGGCGCCGAGGTCGCGAAGGCCGCGGCCGGCAATGTCACCGGCGTCCTGCTCGAGCTCGGCGGCAAGTCCGCCCATCTCGTCTTCGCCGACGCTGACCTGGACGCCGCCTGCAACGGGGTCGTGGCCGGGGTGTTCGCTGCCACCGGGCAGACCTGCATGGCCGGGTCACGGCTGCTGGTGCATCGCAGCGTGCACGACGCCCTGGTGGCGAAGATCGTCAGCCGCGCCCGGGCCATCAAGATCGGCGACCCGCGCGCCGCCGATACCGAGATGGGCCCGCTGGCTACCGAGCCGCAGTACCGCAAGGTGCTGTCGTTCTTCGCGTCGGCCGCCGCCGAGGGCGCGACCGTCGCTACCGGCGGGCGGGCTGAGGAAAGCCTCGGCGGCTACTTCGTCCAGCCGACCGTGCTGACCAATGTCAAGCCGGCCATGACGGTGGCCTGCGAGGAGGTCTTCGGCCCGGTGCTGTCGGTGATCCCGTTCGACACCGAGGACGAGGCGGTCGGCCTCGCCAACGACAGCCGGTACGGCCTGGCCGGCGCGGTGTGGACCAAGGACATCCACCGCGGGCACCGGGTGGCGCACGCGCTGCGGGCCGGCACCATTTGGATCAACGCCTACCGGGTGGTCGGTCCTGACGTGCCCTTCGGCGGCATGGGCCTGTCCGGGATCGGCCGCGAGAACGGCATCGACGCCGTGCGTGAGTACACGCAGACCAAGGCGATCTGGGTCGAGCTCACCGGCGGCACCCGGGATCCCTTCACGCTGGGCTGAGCTCATCCTGGCCGCGATCCCCGCCGAGCAGGCCGCGGGCTCCCAGGTAGCCGGCCAGCATGGCGCTGGCCACCTGGCCGACCAGGTCGTCGTCCGGCAGGAAGCGGGGGTGGTGCAGGGTGACCGGGCTGCCCGCGCCGATGAACATCATGAGGGACGGCGCGGTGGCGCCGTAGAAGGCGAAGTCATCGGATCCGCAGGACCGGAATGAGGTGTCCACGGTGAAGCCGGCCTGGCGCAGCCAGGGCCAGCTCGCCGCGGCCAGCGACTCGTCGTTGACCAGCGCGGGCTCGCCCTCGTCGATCGTCACGGTGCCCTGGCAGCCGTGCGCCAGGCAGACGTGCTGCACGATCTCGCGCAACATCGTGCGCATGGCCGCCCGGTCGGCCTGGTCAAGCGCGCGGAGCGTGCCGCGCGCGACAGCGGCCGCCGGGATCACGTTCGGCGCTTGCCCGGCCTCGAGCGCCCCGACCGAGACCACGGCGCCGTGCGTGGGGTCGGTGCGCCTGCTGACGATCTGCTGCAGGGTGACAACGGCCTGGCAGAGCGCGAGCACCGGGTCGGCGGCCAGCTGCGGGTAGCCGGCATGCCCGGCGGCGCCCTGCACCGTGATCTCGAAATCATCGGCAGCGGCGTTCACGGTGCCGGCCGCGGCCGCGACCGTGCCTCGCGGCAGCTGGTGCTGAAGGTGCACCGCGATGACGGCGCGCGGCTGCTGCGCGGCGAAGGCGGCCGAGGCCACGATGTCCCGCGCCCCGGAAGGCTCGGCCTCCTCGCTGGGCTGCAGCACGGCCAGCAGCGCCGCCGGGAGCCCGGCAGGCGGCGCGGCGGAAGCCCTCGCGGGCAGCCCCGCCGAGGACGCGGCGGGCGGGCAGGCCTGGCGTGCCGCCCGGCCGAGCGCGGCCAGCGCGGCCATGTGCACATCATGGCCGCACGCGTGCATCGCGCCGTTGCGGGAGGCCCATGGCGCGCCGGTCTGCTCGGCGACCGGCAGGGCGTCCAGCTCGGCCCGGACCGCTATGCACGGGCCGTGGCTCGGGCCTATCCGCACCAGCCGCCCGGTGCCCGCCACGGGCGGCGCGTCGGCGGCGTCAAGCGCTGCCGCCATCCTGGCCGCCGTGCGGTGCTCCGACCCGGACAGCTCCGGGTCCGCATGCAGCTCGTGGCGGAGCCGGACGGCCTCGCCGAGCTCGCCGGCCAGCGCGGCGCTGAGCACCGCAGCGGTGCCCGCCGCAGCGCCCTGGCCCGCGCCGCTCATGCCCGGGCCAGCTGGTACACGCGGACGGCATTGGCCGAGCCGACAAGGTGCGCCACCCGGTCCGCGTCGGCCGCTGCCCATGCACCGTCGGCCACGAATTGCGCGGTGACGCGGGCGAGATCACGGCGGAAGCCGATGGCGCCCAGGTAGTGCAGCTCCGGCAGGCCGAAGGCGTCGGAGGAGTACAGCATCTTGGTGAACGGCGTCAGCTCCAGTGCCTCGGCGAGCACGGCGGCGGAACGCGCCCCGACGTGGTTGAGTATCGCCCCCAGGTCCATGTAGACGTGCGGGAAGACGTTGGCGAGGTAAGCCGCCTGCCGGTGGTGCGGGTAGCAGTGCAGCAGCATGACCGGGGTGCCGATGTCCTGGGTGGCGAGCAGGAAGTCGTGCAGCAGCGACGGGTCGGCCCGGTGCAGCCGCACGTCGGGATCACCGAATCCGACGTGGAACTGCAGCGGCAGCCCGGTGTCCACCCCGGTCCAGATCAGGTGCCGGAGCAGGACCTCGTCATCCAGCCTGGCGGCCGGGTCATGGTCGAGCGCGCGCAGCAGCCGGCCAGCCGCCGCCACGACGTCAGCGGCGCTCGGGCGGGCGGCCGCGAAGTCCAGGCCGCGGCGGTAGGCGACAATCGACTTGAGCCCGACGGCGCCGCGGGTCGCGGCGGTCAGCGCCGCCGAGAACGATGCGGCGAAACCGGCGGCGCTCGTTCCGTCCCTGGCGACCCGCTCGGCGACCGCTTCGAGCCTGACGATCTCGCGCGCGGGCGTGCCGCTCGCCGCCGCGAGCTGCTCCGGGGTGGCCACTTGGCCCTCCTGGTAGCCGGTGTCCACGAGCCACTCCTGCACCTGCGCGGCGCGCAGCAGCCGGCGGTTCACCTCGGCATCGCCAAGCTCGATCCGGCGCTCGAGGTAGCTCTCGGCGGGCACGGACGCCGCCAGGCCGAGGACCGGGGCGCACCAGCGGCGCACCGCGAAGCCGAGCTGGCTATCGAACACGGACGTGCCCGGCGGAGGCGGCCCGGTCCCCTCGCTGAGCAGCGACTCGATGCCGGAGCGGTCCAGGGCGCCGGTGACGAAGCCATGGACGTGGTGATCGATCAGCGCCAGCGGCTCGGTAGCCGTCATGTCCCCTCCATCGTGCTTACTGTCGGCGGCTCGCCGGATGTCCCGGCGAGCCGGGCTGCCGTGCCCGGCCGGACGCGCTGCCGTTACCAGCGCCAGCGGGTGCGCGCCACAATCTCGTCCGCGCTGAGGTCGGCGAACAGCTCGGATTCGCCCCGCCGCACGGCCAGGAACGCCTCGAAGAGCGGGTCGCCCATGGCCTCGCGGAGCACGGCAGCGCGCTCCAGGTGCCCGGTCGCCTCGCCGAGCGACCGCGGCAGCCTGCGGGCGCCGGGGTCGGCCAGGTCCCCGGCCGGCCCGCCGACCGGGTCGCCCGAGGTTTCCGGCGGCAGCGTTCCGCCTGAGCGGAGCCCGGCAAGTCCCGCGGCAAGCAGCGAGCCAACCACCAGGTAGGGGTTGGCGGCCAGGTCAAAGCACTTGATCTCAAGGTTGGCGCGGATGTCCTGCTCGCCGGACGAGCCGGTCACCAAGCGGAGCGCCGCCTCCCTGTTCTCCCGTCCCCAGCACTGGTAGGCGCCGGCCCAGTGGGATGGCACCAGCCGCAGGTAGCTGGCGACGCTGGGCGCGCCGACCGCCGTCAGCTCCGGCAGGGCGGCCAGGATTCCGCTGGCGAACGCCTCGCCGTCGCTGGTGAGGCCGTGCCGGCCAGGACCGCCCGCCAGCAGGCTCCGCCCGTCCCTGCGGATGCTGAGGTGAACGTGCCCGCCGTTGCCCACCGAGCCAGGGACGACCGAAGGGGCGAACGAGGCCTGGAAGCCGAAGCGCGCCGACACCGCGCGGATGGTCTGGCGGACGAGCACGCTGTCATCGGCAGCGCCGACCGGGTCGTTGGGAGCGACGGAGACCTCCAGCTGGCCCGCCGCGTACTCGGGGTGAAACTGCTCAACGACGATTCCCTGCCGCTCCAGCGCTTCCACCACGTCGCGACCGTAGTCGGAAAGCTCGATCGCCCGGGCCATGCCGTAGGCCGGGCCCGTGCAGGCAGGCACGAACCGCCCGGCATCCTCGGTGCCGAGCGCCCACTCCAGCTCGAAGCTGACCCGGGCCGTCAGGCCGCGGGCGAGCGCCTCGTCAGCCATCCGGCGGGCGAACGAGCGCTGGCACCCGGCGTACGTGCGCCCTTCCTGGGTGTAGCGGTCGACCGGCGCCCACGCCCAGCCCGGCTGCCCGGCGAGTGCCGTGATCCGGTCCAGCTCGGGAACCAGGCGGAGGTCTCCGTCCGGGCCGCCGATGTGCTTGCTCGTGGCAATGTCGTCGTTGATCAGGAATACCTCGAACACCGGCGACATGCCGATTCCCCAGCCCGCTGCCCGCTCCAGCCGGGCGAGCGGAATCGCCTTGACGCGCGCGATGCCGGTGTTGTCGACAAAGCACAGGGCCACCAGCCTGACGCCCTGGGCGCCGAGCCGCCCGGCCACCGCACCCGCCCGGCTGACCAGCTCGGCCCGCCGCTCGGCGGTCAGCGCCACCGGGCCGATCGCGGCTTCGCTGCCGCCCCCGGCCGCGCCGCCGGGCCCGCTGATGCCACCAGCTGAAGTAGTCACCGGCACCTCATCGCTGTTTCGCCACGCTTGGGCGCGGGGGTGCCGCACATGTTACCGGCCGGGTTTTCTCGCGTGATCAGCAGCGGATCCGGCCGCGCCGGGGCGCTGCCAGGGACCGGACGGCAGCGCCGAGTAGGTAGTTTGGCAGGCATGAGCCCTCCTGATGCTGACCGGCAGCCCGCCGCCCCGTACGCGACCGCGGCCGGGCTGGTCGAGCGCTCGGCCGCCGCCTACGCGTCCGGCGTGCCGGAGGCACCTGCCGACGACGGCTTCTTCGGGCCAGCCAGCGTTACCTGGCGGATCAGCGCGGACCTGGCCGGGCCGGTCGGCGGCCTGCGGGCCCTGCTGATGCAGGCGCTGCACCCGCTGGCGATGGCCGGCGTGGACCAGCACAGCGACTGGCGCCAGGATCCGGTCGGCAGGCTCGCCGCGACGTCGGCGTACGTCACCACGATCAGCTTCGGCGAGCGGGCGGCAGCCGAGCGGGCCGCGGCCCGGGTGCGCCGGATCCACGATCATGTCGCCGGCACCGACCCGGTGACCGGGCGCCGGTACGCGGCGAGCGATCCCGCGCTGCTGCTCTGGGTGCACGCGGCGCTCGTCGAGTCCGCCATCGCCGCCCGGCAGGAGCTCGGGACCCCGCTATCTCCCGGCGACGCCGACCGCTACGTCGCCGAGATGGCGGTCGCCGCCGAACTCGTCGGCGTGCCGACGGCCCTGATCCCGGCCAGCGTCGCCGGGCTCAGCCGCTACATTGACTCGGTCCGGCCCGAGCTGCGCTGCACCCCGGCCGCCAGCGAGTCGATGGCCTACCTGCTGGATCCGCCCGGCCTGGATGACGATATCGCCGAGATCTGGCAGGACGTCAGGGACGCCGCGATCGTGACACTGCCGGACTGGGCCAGGGAAATGTACGGCTACCCGGCGCCGCCCGCGCTGACTACCTCAGCGAGCCGGGCGTGCTCGAGGCCCGGCAGCGGATCGCATTGCGGGCGCGCGCGGCCCGGCCCGGGTGAGGCGGGTACTCGCCGGGGCGGCGATCGGCGGCGCGGCCGCGGCCCTGGCCATGGCCTTGCTGCGGACGCGCCACGGGCGGCTGCGGTCGCGCCACGGGCGGCTGCGGTCGCGCCGTGGGCGGCTGCGGGTGCGCCGCGGGCTGGCGGCGCTCGGGCTTGCCGCGCGCGGCGGTGCGCGCTACGCGGCCAGCGCGCCGCGGCTGTTCGCGGCGGCCGACCAGAGCAGGCAGGCGCTGCGTCATGACCTGGCCCTGCAGACCGCGGAGGACGTCGCCACCACCCTGGGGGCGATGAAGGGCGTGCTGATGAAGATCGGCCAGATGGCCAGCTACGTCGACGACGGCCTGGCGCCCGCCGTCCGCCGCACCCTGAGCCGGCTGCAGGACAGCGTCCCCCCGATGAGCCCGGAGCTCGCCGCGGGCGTCGTCGAGGAAGAGCTCGGCATGCCGCCGGAGCGCGCGTTCGCAAGCTGGGACCCCCGGCCCATCGCGGCCGCGTCGATCGGGCAGGTGCACCGAGCGATCACCCGCGACGGCCGCGCGGTCGCGGTGAAGGTGCAGTACCCGGGCATCGCCGAGACCATCGCCGCTGACCTGGGCAACGTCGCCCTGCTGCGCCGGATGCTGCGGATCACGGCGCCCGCCCAGGACGTCGACGCGCTGCTGGCCGAGCTGCGCGAGCGGGTGATCGAGGAGCTTGACTACCGGCGTGAGGCGGACAACCAGCGGCTGTTCGCCGCCTACTACGACGGCCACCCGACGATCGGCATCCCGGCGGTCATCGGCGAGCTGTCCACCCGGCGGCTGATCACGAGCGAGCTGTCCGGCGGCGCCAGGTTCGCCGAGCTGGCCAGCTGGTCGCAAGCCGAGCGCGACCTGGCCGCCGAGACGATCTACCGGTTCGTCTTCCGCAGCCTGTACGAAGTCCATGCGTTCAACGGCGACCCGCACCCGGGCAATTACCTGTTCCACGGCGCCGGCAAGGTCACGTTTCTCGACTTCGGCCTGGTCAAGCACTTCACTCCGGCGGAGCTGCGGCCGCTGATGATGATGGCGCGCAACCTGTGCGTCGACCGGGATCCCGAGGCGTTCCGGCACAGCCTGGAGGACGCCGGCTTCCTGCGCCCCGGCGCGCCACTGAGCACCGAGACGATCGTCGAGCACCTGGCCGTCTTCTACCAGACCATCCGCGAGCCGGGACGGCTGACCGTCACCGGCGACTACGCCTCGGCGGTCGTCCGCCGGTTCTTCGACGTGCGCAGCCCGGTGGCCGAGTACGTGAGCATCCCGCGGTCGTACGTGATCTTGCAGCGCATCAACCTGGGCCTGTTCGCGGTGCTCGGCGAGCTGACCGCGACCGCGAACTGGCGGGCCATCGCCGAGGAGATCTGGCCTTTCGTGCAGGCCCCGCCGTCCACCCCGATGGGGGAATCCGAGACCGCGTGGCGGGCAGGCAGGCCCGCCACCGCGTCGAGCCTGGCCTGAGCCACGGGCGGCCGCGGCCGGGCGGGTGCCGGCCGGCCGCCGGAGGATCCGTTCAAAATCAGGCTTGGCCAGGCTCCGTGGCGGCGTTGCGCTCAGGCCATCTCAGCCGTCCGGGCGAACGCGCAGCCGCAGGCGCGCCCGGCGGCCGCTCGCTACGATAACGTCACGCCGAGCGATCGTTCTCCGCTTCGGGAGGTTCCGTGAATCCGCGCCCGCCGCTCCCGCCGTTCACCGAGGAGACCGCGCGCCAGAAGGTCCAGGCGGCCGAGGACGCGTGGAACACCCGCGACCCGGAGCGCGTCGCGCTCGCCTACACGGAGGACTCGGTATGGCGCAACCGGAACGAGTTCGTCTCGGGGCGCGCCGAGATCGTCGAATTCCTGCGCCGCAAGTGGGCCCGCGAACTCGACTACGCGCTCCGCAAGGACCTGTGGAGCTTCCACGGCAACCGGATCGCGGTGCGCTTCCAGTACGAGTGCCACGACGACACCGGCCGGTGGTGGCGCAGCTACGGCAACGAGTTGTGGGAGTTCACCGACGAGGGCCTGATGCGGCGTCGCGAGGCCAGCATCAACGACCTGGCCATCGATCCGGCGGACCGGCGCATCCACGGCCCGCGGCCGGAGGCTGAGCGCGGGCTGTCCTTTCCGCTGCGCTGAGCCGGGCTCAGGCCGGGATCACGATCGTCGTCAGGACCAGCCCGCCGGCCGCCAGCCAGCGACCGTGCAGCCGGGTGAGCTGGCGGCCGCCCGGCGGCCCCGGCACCATCAACCGCGCGATCAGCCTGCCATCCGCCGGATCGGCGACGATGACCGCGTCCTCGAACCGCAGCCGCCGGCCGGTGAGCGAGAACCATGCCTTGTACACGGACTCCTTCGCGCTGAACACCAGCCTGTCCCAGCACACCCACGGAGCCGCCGTCATGCGGTCGGCCAGCCA
>WNGA01011628.1_pt1 | contig 14861 bp, 16 predicted proteins | sample 5400061 | NCBI WGS metagenome assembly WNGA01 (sample SAMN13153366, study PRJNA577476) | soil metagenome | isolation source: 100 cm soil or saprolite under grassland replicate 2 | place: USA:California | collected 2016-06-15
AAGGCTCGAGCTGCACGATATGCGGCGAAGAGCTCGGCATGAGCATCCAATCACAGTTGCCGATCTGCCCACCCGAAACGATCGAATGGGACGTTAACACCGGTCGGTTTGGTCCCGAGGTCGGTTGGTGCTCCACGCCAAATTCGCCTTGTATGCTCGCGCTCGCCGGCCAGATCCAATTCGTCGCTTATGACGAGACCAGGCGAGTCGCCGGATCGTATTGGTTCGACTTCGGGGGGGGTCACACGCTGTCCGGCACGTTGGACGCGATTCGTTGCGAGGTCCCGGGCGGAGTTACAACCTGTACGGCGCCGTAGTGAGGGCAAGGCAGCGCAAGGGGTGGGAACGAGCGGGAAGGCGAGGCGAGGGCCCGTGGAAGAGGTCAGCCGAGGAGTGAAGGGAGGAAGGAGGGAAGTGGAGCGCGAGACGTGGGCGCCTCGTTTTCCATGACGTTGAAAAATTGTATTCATAGTGAGAGACCACAATCGAGGTATCCCTCGAGCTCCTTCTTCGCGTGTTTCAGCGGTAAGACGTGCGCCTGCCGGCACGGATACGTCGTCGCGACGGCGCCGCGCGTCAGGACATCGGCGCTGAGCAGCGCCTCAGCAAACCTCGTCACCACCAACTCGCGGAACTGCCGCGCCGGCAGCTTCGGCGTCCGCGCCTCTTGGTACCATTCGAGGAACCGGTGCACAGGACCACCCTTGTTGGGCCAAACAGCTTATACGGACCGCCGCCACACTGAGCTCTGTGCGCCTTTCATAGGGTACGCGCTCGCGCACAAACGGCCCGGCGCGCTCGCGATCGCGTGGAACGTCTTCGGCTTTGTCGATCTGATCGTCGCGCCGACGGCCGCGCTCCTGTCGCATGCGAACGTCTTCTGGATCTACCCGCTTTCGCTGGTGCCGCTGTTCCTCGGGCCGCCGCTCGGCATCCTCATCTACGTGTACTCGCTCCGCAACCTCATGGCGACGAGGCACGCCAACGTGGCCACGTTCGGAGCTCTTGCGCCAAGGTGAAAGGCTGGATCAAAAAGATCGGCTGACTCAGCCCGGCCCTTGTTCGAACAACTGTTGGCGAATCTGCTGTTGAACGTCCCACAGCTCGCCGAGCGGGATCGCACGTCGGTCCCGCTCGGCAATCGGCGGCCCCTCGGCCCAGAGAAATGGCAAGATCGAGTAGCCCCGGCCACCGTCAAGACGGGAAACCTCGTCCTGCCATCCGGGCCAACGCCGGTCCTCGTAGAACTCGTCGAGATCTGCCAGCATCAACAGATTGAGGAACTCGGTGTAGCCGCGGCCGAGGTCCTCCCATTCGAGCGTGTCGGGAGCGAAGTAGTGCACGTTCTCGACGGGTCCCGGGAAAGCGTTGCCGTTGATGGCGAAGAAGCCACCGAGCACGTCATCCCCGATGAGGAATGCCCCCGGTACGCGGTGGTTCGGGGCTTCGCGCGGGCCGAGGTTCCAGGTGGCGAGATCGCGTGGAAGGCGAGCGTGCCCGCCTCCTAGAACGCGGACCCACCCGTGGTCGACGAGAAGGCCGCCGCACTCGTACGCGATGGCCCCAAGCGGGGCTCGCGTCGTCACCTGGATGCGCAGCAGGGTCTCTTCGCATCGAGCCCGATCAGGAGGCAGCACTTCGACCGTGTTCGTTGCCGTTTCGATCATATCGAGGACAACCGACCAACCCGGGTCGCCGGTGTTGACGAGGTCACTGAGGGGGCGCTCGGTCATCGGCTCGTCTCGCCAGAAAGCCCTGCGCCACCCGCGAGTGGTGCAAGTGCACCTCCGTGCAGCATGCGAGGCAAAGTAGGAGCTTGTGCTGCGATTGACAGCTAGAAATGTATGGATGCTGCATCGAGACAACCTTCAGCTGGTTCGCGTTCACCATCGTCCTGTTCGCCAACCTTTCCTTCTCCACGAGACGTACAGGCAATTACGGAGCTCAGGTCGCCCAGCACCGAGTGATTCGTCTGTTGCGTTTGCGAGCTTACGAGAATCGGCAACTTCGCGGATGAGCGCCTCCTCGATCGCGCAGACCTCGTCGATGTCGTCCGACCAGTGCAGCACCGTGAGGTTTCCTCGACCTGCGTCCTCGAAGTGCTCCTCACGCCGGGCGTCGGGGTCGCACGTGCGCCCGATGTAGATTTCTTCAGCGCCGATTGCGATGCGGTCGACCTTGTCGCAAAGCCGTTCCATCAAGTCGGCCCAGCAATCGTAGCAGTAGAAATGATTCCGGCGAATCCAGCTCCTACATCCCTTGCCCTTGCATAGTGACATTCAGCGAGTCTCCGAACGCGGCGTCCGTCGCATGAGCCGGCGGCCAGGATCCGGGATAGACGAAGCGAGTGCCCCCATTGTTCGTTTGGTGGACCTGAATGTCCATAAGGGCTCTGTGGGGAGCGGATCCTGGTGCGGCGCTCTCATCGCGAGCTGGCCTTCCGCAGACCGGTGCGCTTCATCAGTCGCCAAAGATGCTTCCGATCCATGCCGGCCATCCTTGCTGCCTGAGAAACATTGCCACTTGCGGCACGCAGCAAGTCCGATACGTATTCGGTTTCGAAGCGCAGCAAGAAGTCTCTTCTCAGGTTGCTGTAGCGCCCTATTCGGCCCGAAGCGGTCCGCTCACCCCCATGATCGCGGCGCCGGGGCAATCCCTCGGAAGCGTCGAAGCTGCTTATGAGGTCGCCAAGCGGCCGCATCGAGAGCGTGACTGCAGCTCGCGAAATACCCTCGCGTCTGGCAATCTGCGCCCTGGAGCCGATTTCCCCGGTCTCGAGCTGGAGCTGCCAATCGATGGCTCGGCGCAGCGTCCTGAGGCGGCGAAGCCGGTGCCCGTTGGTGGGCATCGCGCGTGAAACCTGCGAATGCGCGTCCTCGGACGGCTGCGTTTCTTGAGAGGGTTCTTGTGTCGTGATTGACGATCGATTGGGGCCGGCTGCCTCCGCCAGCTCGCCCAGCGGTGCTGCGCGTGCGGCAGCAACGACTGCCGAGATCAGTTCCAGGACGTGCCGTTCGACCTTCGCGCGCAATTCAGTCATGTACCCGGCCCAAGCGTAGCTCATTCGATTCGCTCATCCAGCCTCGACATTCATGCGTAAGGTGCTCGTGCTCCATTCGCGTCTCAGTGTGTAGGACCCTTCGGAGCGTTCGAGCCAACGAGTGTGTGCTGGTCGAATGCTTCGACGTGCCCCTCCTTCGCGCATCGGTTCGCGTTCGGCCGCATCCAGAAGTCGCGACACCAAGCGGCGAGGTAACACTTCACACATGCGAGATGGCGAAACCGTGCGCCGGGAACTCTTCGAAGCCGGGTTGATACAGCATCTACACCGTGGGCACCATCCTGGCGTTGCTTCGGGCAGTGCATCGCGGATCTTCCGGCACCGAGGGCAGTCGGCCATAACCCGACTGATCTTGCCTGAACGGGTGCGCAGGCAGGCAAGCAGGTAAGCGAAAGCGAACGAATCCCGCGGCTTGCCTGGGCTATCACATGGCAGAGGAGCTCAGCTTTGGCGAGCTTGCGGCGCTGGTGCGCCAGACGTGGTGGGAGTTTTCGCGGGAGGCGCTTGAAGGAATGTGGCGGGGTACACACCGGGTATCACCCAAAGAGCAGTGATCCTCCAGCTAGCCTGGCGGATTTCATCGGCGATATCGATCGTTTTCGGAGGCCGAACTCAGTCTGCTCCCCAGCGCACCCCGCAGTTGCTCCGGGGTGAGGCACAACGTGGCGGCGCGAAAGTCGCTGCTCCGCGGTGGTTGACCAATGTCCAACCTTGGCCGCCGGAGGCTCCGAGCCAACGGCGATTTTCTGATGCGCGTTTCCCGTATACTCGGTGCCGTTGACCTCTCGTGCGAGCCACTCAAGATAGGATGACGTCGCCCTGTAAGCCATGCGAGATAGGATCGATCGACGGGAACGCAGAAAGATCATCGGCGAGTACGTTCGCGAGCGACTTGTCGTCGAAGTTGGGCAGAGTCGAGGGAACGCGCTCAAAATCGCCAAGCATACGGGCTTCTCGGCCGCCCACGTCTCGAACATCAAAGATGGCCACCGCAACGTGGGCGATACGTTTGCGATGACCATGGCGGATTATTGGGGGATGACCTACTCGCAGCTAGAGCGATTGGCGCTCGAACGCCTCGCAGTTGCCTATCGACGCCGCGACATGCCTGCACCATTTGCAGCGCCGGCGTCCCAAGTGGAAGAGCCGGCGGATCGGTTGCCGCAGCTCGCGGCCGTCTTGGGTGGGTGCGATGAACAGTTCTACCCGAAAAGCTTTCTCCAAGAATACGAGCGTGTTGCACGAAAAGCTACGCGGGATCGTCCCAAGGCCGTTTGGCTCGCCGACCTCGAAGTGAAGTATTGGGATTGGCGGCAACGACGAATCCACGCGAAAACGGCGGCGAGCCTTGTAGATTCGGAGAGCCATCTGTCGCGGGAGCTAGCACCCGCTGCCGCCGATCCACGTGAGCGGGATGTCGAACCGTCGACGCAGGTGCCGCACTCCGATACGACATCACGATCGCAAAATGTCCAGGCCCGCACCCGTGCGCGAGCTAAACCGAGTGGCCATGAGGGCCGGCTCCCGCGGCGGCGTCGAGGTTGAGATGAGAAGGACCGCGAACGCTTCCGTTCAGCGTGGTCGCCCACCCACGTAGGCAAGCAGGTCGGCGCAAATCGAACGAATTCAGAGGGCCTAGCGGCTGACGCGAATTCGCCGAGCGCCCTTCCGAATTCGGAAGTTTGCTGCGCGCTACTGCTCGTCGCTCCACGCGCTCAGCACGTCGAGCACTGGTTCGGTGGGCTCGAGCCCGCAGACTCGTCGCGACCTTTCGGTCCGGCTGGCACGTAGCCGGCGAGCTGTTGAGTCCGCCGGGCCACCCGGTCTGCGTCGAACCCGAATTGCAGCAGAAAGCCGCGGAGCGGCGATGCGCCAAGATTTCTATGCCTTTCTGTCTTCGCTCGGACTTACTTCGTCACGGCAATCGATCGCCCCGCTCGGCCATCGCTCGTCTTGCTGCGGATCTCGGTCGACGTTACGGCAGGCGGGCTGCTCGCGTTGTAAGCGACCCAAGATCCGTTGCCGTTCTTGTACTCAGTAGCGAGGCCGGGAAGCGCCACGTTGGCCTGTAGCAAACCGCCGGAGTCGATCGTGGCACCGGGGACGTCGATGCGGTAGTGCACACCGAGCTTGTCGAGCTTGGGCAGCTCCTTGTGCCCGAGCACGTTGGCGAACCGCTCCCAGTCCGCGGCGAGTGCGGCGGTGTCAATCGGAATCGTTTTACCCCAGTCGGTGCCGGACACGTCCGCCGGTTCCCAACCGGCGCGGTGCCAGGCACGTTCGGCCATCGCCAGCATGCGGGGGAACACCATGTACTCGAGCTGGTCGTCGGTGCGCATCGTCTCGCTCCATTGCGCTCCTTCCATGCCGATGATGTTGGCGACTGCGCCCGTGTCGAGATTCACGGGCGGTGTCGGATCGGCGGCCGTAGGATCGAAAACGGCCCGGTAGTCGGCGCCAATGCGGTCCTTGGTCAGTTTGGAATTGGCGGGGAGGTTACCCGGAATGAACGAGAACAGCTTGCGCACACTGGTGAACCGCGTCGCCCAATAGTAGCCGCGCTCTTTCGGATCTGCTTCGTACGGGTGATCGAAGTACAGAAAATCAGGGGGCGTGAGGATGACCTTGTAGCCCTTGTTGGCAAACGTGTAGGCCGAGTTGTGGTAGTCCCACCAAAAGAGCGTGCTCCACCAGTTGATGCTGACTGGATTGTTGTCGAGATCAGTGGCCGGGTCCATCAACTGCTTTTCGGTCATGGCGCCGGCGGCGGTGACCGTCTTTCGCAGGCCGTCCGACCAGCCGCGGATGCCCAATCCCCGCGCCTTGGCGAGCGCGTTCACCTTGCGGATGAAGTATGCATGCACATCGTTCGCGCTCTTGACACGCGCGTCGGTGACGAAGAGCGTCTTGCAGGCGAGCGAGTCCTGCCATGCGCCGGCCGCGACCTCGTCGGCGCCGACATCCCACGTGCTGAGCGTCGCGCCCGCCGCAACGTACATGGCCTTGATCTCGTCCATCACCTTGGCGATGAACGTGTACGACGAATCGCGGCAGGCGTTGATCGCGCCGTCGTTGTAGTTCTGGACCGATTCGTATTTCGAGGTGTCCGTCGGGTCGCTCAAGAGGTACGCCGGGTCACCCTTGATCTGCATGGACTTGATGGCGGCACGGGCGTGGCCAGGCATGTCGAATTCCGGGATGACCTCGATGTATCGAGCGGTGGCGGCCTTCAGGATTTGAACGAAGTCGTCGCGGGTCAGATAGCCCGAGGCGGACGTGGTCGTGTCGGGCCCCGAGCCAAGCTGTGGCAGGAGGCATGTCTTTTCCGTCAGGTCGTGGCATCGCTTGGCGCCGACGGTAGTCAGCTCGGAAAGACCGGGGATTTCGACGCGCCACGCTTCGTCATCGCTCAAGTGCAGATGGAGCGCATTCAGCTTGTAGGCGGCCATCTGATCGATGACCTTGAGCACCTCGGCGACGCCGTGAAAGTTGCGGGCGAGATCGAACTGCGCTCCGCGGTAGCTGTAGCGGGGCGCGTCGTAGTCGACCTTGAGCTGGGGAACGGTCTTGTTGCTTGAGAAATCGGCGGGAATAAGACCGGTCAGCGTCATCAGTCCATAGAACGCCCCGGGAGCGTCGCGCCCGACGATCGTGACGCCCTCGCCGTAGACAACCATGCCGTACGCTTCGGCCGTCGGCTTGCTGACGAACGTCGAGTCGTTGGGATTGACCGAAACTCTGACCTCCACACCGCCGGTGGCTTTGATGTCGACGCCGAGCGCGGTGAGCCGCGCCTTCACGAACGCGAGCGCCTCGGGCGTGATGTCTGTCACCGCGAACGTGATTCCGCTCGAGAGGCTGAGAGATCCGCCTCCTGGCGTCACGTGTTGGGGCGTAGGTACCACCTCGGCTGCTACGGCAGCGCCGCCGCGATCGGCAACGCCGGCATTGGCTGCATAGCGCGTCGCCGCCGTCTCGATCACGCTCTGGTCGGATGGGAAGCGCTGCGTCTGCTTCCGAGTCGTGAACGGGGCGACGAACGTGGAGAGCTCCTCGGTGTCGGTGTTGGTGATGACGCGGGGCATGAGGCCGGGCGCTGCCGCGTAGAAGCGGGGCATCAAGTCCGTTTCGGCCATCATCCAGAACTGCGCTTTGAACCCGATCTCCTTCGTTTGACCCGCCGCGAAACCCGTGAAGCTCGCGGTCGGCTCGATCTTGTGCAGGTCACCGTTGATGTGGGTGATCGTAAACTCGGGGTTCGAGACGGAGACCACCTTGCGGATGCCGCTGTAATAAATGGCCCAGCCGGTCGCGTTCCACGCTGCGCCGGTGTTCTTCAGAGTAATCTTCGCGTCGAGACAGAAGCCTCCCGTGCTCTGCGGGCAGTCGGCGACGACGGCGCCATCGGTGGTGGTGACGACCGGACCGTTCTCGATGACGGTGAAAGCGACCTGCGTGGAAGAACCGATCGCATCGAGAATGGCTTGTGTGACTGGATCCGCTCCTAGAACGCTGCCGTCGGTGCCTCCACCCCCATCCCGGAACGAATCGGTTCCGCCGCTACCGCCGACCCCACAAGAGATCTTCGAAGCGACGCACACGTCGGTTTCGTCGACTCCGCAACCCAGCCCACCCAAAAGACATGCCAACAGGAACGTGCCGCACCGCACCAGGCCCCGGTGCCCGATTCCAAATCGAAGCAAATTCATGAAAGCGGCCTCCAAGGGGCTGGTCGGACGTCGCTGCACCGAGTCGTACGCAACTTCAATCCTCGATCAAATTTCCTCAAGCCCGTCGAACTCCCCTGGAGTTATAGCTCGCAACAGATCGGTCGCGGGCCTTGAACCGCTCTACCGGACGTCTCCAGGTGAATCATACATCGTGCAACCTCGCGAGGTACCTCGCAAAAAGCTGGAAGCTTGGTGTCGAGGTCCGCTTCTCGCTAAAGCTTGTATCGCGTCGCGCCCACTTGCATCGCCGAGACGCCAGGTACGTTGAAATGAGTGAGGTTACCGGCGAGGGCACCCCAGAGCTCTATCTCGTCGTCGGCACCCCGCACGATCCAGCCTTGGCCCACACGCTGCGCAAACCGCAGGAGGGATACGACGAGCTCAGTCCAAGACTCTTCGTCATGGACAACGCGAAAAGAGACCACATGACCTCCTTTCGGAGTGGGTGCGGCTCTTTCCGGGTCACGCGGCGCGAGCCGCTTTCGATCGCTCGTTCTCTTTGCGCAGGTGGAAACGCCAATATGCGTCCCAGTCTCCGTTGGTCGCGAGGGCGCGCAAACGGAGCACGGATTCTGCTGACTTGAGGCCCCATCTTGCGCCGGTGACACCCAACCGGTCTTGCACAAGATGTCGGCACGCGCCTTCGATTACGCCGGTCGCAATCGGCAACCCGGCCGCCAGGAATTGCGGATAGCGGATATATGAGACGTTGGATCGCAGGTAGCCGATGCACTTCTCGACGGGCGCGCGCTCCTCGTCCGTCAATCTGGCGAGGGTGGCCGCCTGGTGGATACCGGCGATGACGTCCAGCGGTTGAGCCGCCGTCAACAGCTTGTACAAATACCGCCGCACCCAGGCTTCGGTCTGCTTCGCGTCAGTTCGACGGATCGCCATGCCGGCCAGCCACACGTAGTGCAGCACGTGCAAGAGATCGAGAACGATGGTGACCGCTCGTCCGCGACGGGCAGCCTGAGCCTCGATCTGGTCGACTTGGTCCTCGTCGCCGTCGACGAGTGCCACGCATGGTCGCTCGCGTTCCGGATCGCGCCGGTCGGCTTCGTCGAACATCTCGGCAATGCCGGCGGCCAGGTTCTTTTCGATGCTGGCCGCGACGCGCTTGCGTTCCGGGCGAGGAAGAGCGCGCGCGGCACGCTCGCCGTCGCGGCGCAACTTTCGCACGATGTCGTCGGCTGTTCGCTCGCACGGCGCCTGATCCCAGACCGCCGTGACCGTCGCCATTCGCTTGCAAAACCGCCTCTCGGCGCGCACTTCCGTGGGGTCGCCGCGAACCTCGTCACGTTCCGCTTCTTCTGCCTGTTTGCGCGTCGCATCCCGTAGGGCCTCAGCTCGCATCGCCACGCCCTTGCCGTCGCAGGAAAGCACCAGGAGCGTCTCGCTGTCGACCGTGTCGTTGGCCGGCTCGCTTTGCCGTCGCTCGGCGTAGAACGTCTCGAAGTCCTGCGCCGCACGTTCGACCAGTTGCTCGGCCTGCCGCTTGGGCACGTGGCCGCCCGTCGTCGTATCCACGCGCGTCACCGCTTGGTCCCACGACTGCGACCGCGCCTCTTCGGCCACACGCCGGCGCAAACCCATCGAATACATCTCTCGCGGAAGGCGCAATCGCCGGTCCAACCTGAATCGCGACGACCGCTGCCCCGCACGCCGAACCCCGTAGCGGCGGACCTTCACCCGCCCGAAGATCGTCTCCAGCCATCGCTCCCGAACCCGCAGACGCCCCGGCGTAGGACGCCGCCGCATCTGTTCTGCTTCCTCTGCGAACATTCGGTCGAGCCTCCCCTGAAGCACCAATCGCTGGAATTCTCGCCCACGCACCTCGATCTGTCGCTCCACTTCGGCGTGGTCGTCGGGACAGCCGTCGCTCGAGGCCCACGCGATCATTTGCTCGCACGCCGCTCTCGCGCGGGCGAACGGATCGACATCCAATAAGTTCTGTGCTTTGTTCTCCATTGCCGGGACTCCTGTCGGTTTGTTGTGTCGCAACTTCCGACCTACAGGAGCCCGGCGATTTGCACAAACCTACAATTCCCTACGTCGCCCGGATGGAGCCGCACCCTTTCGGAGTTGGTTCAACCTGCAGCGAAGGCATCGGAAACCCGACCTGCTGGACTACCAGACCGGCAACCCGTTGGGTTTTCGAAGCGTTCGTCGCAGTCGTCCAAATTTTCCAGCTGGACTCCATACGTAGGTCTCAAACCGGATGGTTGGTGCGTTTGATCAAGGTTCCACTCTTTCCATTCATTCAGCATGGCTGGGAACTATGGCTCGCCGGTCTTCTTCGGCCCTCGCTTGTGGTTGCTCACCGATCTGACTTTGGGGGCGCCTCTAGATCGGGCACTAATGTCAATGCCGATTGAAGGATGCCAACCATCTGCTGCTCGTTGTTGAGGAACGGTCCGCCTTCCGGGCGATAAGACGCCAGAGCAACTACGGTGTCCGCGAGCTCATAGAAACCAACAAGCCGATTCATCAGCAGCTCAATTTCGTTGGCGCGTTCGATTGATCGATCGGGCCCTCGCACGAAGGCGGAAATCAGAACGCGAAGCCGGCGGATGTCGTCATCCAAGAGTCTCGTCGACTTGACTCTCTCACGAAGCCAAGCCTTCGCGGTCCCGGCAGCGATCAAATAGTGATGATCGTTATAGCAAAGCAGGTAAGTAATGCTCGGATCACATATGTAGAATTCCATCCATGGCGCCTCTGCCAGAGCGCGAACCAAGTCCACGGCGGTTTCGAAGCGTACCGCCTGCCTTTCATCTTGCTTGTTGAACACAAGCAAGACCGAATCCCGCGTGAAGTCGGCGATCCAACGCCATGCTTCGTCATCTTGCACCCCGACGGCGCCCATGCTCTCCCAAATCGGCCACTCGTCCTTCCCGTTCGAGAATCGCGCAACAATCTTCAGTCGCAATTGATCCGTTTCCGCCCTATCGAGTTCTTGAAAAGAGACGCCCGCGGCAGCCGCCGCCTCTCGGAGATTAGTCAAGTCATAGCTCATCGTTTCATCTGCTCCGATTTGCGGGCACCTCGTCTGCCGATGGTAAGGCGATTGCTGTTGCGGCAGCATTCAACGGAATGCCTTTGGAATATGGGCCAGCTGCAGTTCCAAGGACCATCCGGCGGGCATTGTTGAAGGTTCATCCCAGACCCCGCCCGGGGCGAGCCAGTTGGCTCGAAACCGTCGTGCCCCCTCGAGCGTCGCATCTTGATGGCCGAATTCCACGCCGCAGCACGGGCAGTGTTCAAAGAGCGGGGTGCGGTCGTCATCGCCCCAAGGCTTCGACTCCAATTGTAACCCACAGATTCGACATCGATATTGGTCGTCATTGGGCATGAAAGTAGTTCATGTTGGCAGCGTGTCCGTGGGCACTTCCTGGCGGGCTGGGGACGAAGGCCCCTTTACTTTGCGACTACTCGAAACTCGGATCGAGTGCCGTCGATGGTCTCTGCGGTCGCCCGCCTTATTGCTCAGCAATTCCTTCGACAATGTCAGCCGCGACATCGCTCCAAGTTCCCCACAAATCGAGTTCGAATGCGAACTTTCCCTTGGTTGGGGCCCACGCATCGTAGGCCGTCGGCTCGTACCGATCCAAACCGATGCCTTTAGCCTCCTTTTCTACCGCCGCATAAACCGTGTCCCCGTCGAACTCAACGAGTTCAACGCATTTCCTAATGAATAAGCTAAGTGGCATCTCCATCGTACCGTAGTCGTGGTGGTAGTAGAAAACACGGACGGTTTCGTCCGGGATGCGCAGGGCCAGTCGCTGCAGCACCTGCCGCATTTGTTCGCCCGTGAGGCCCTCGTTGCGCCGAGCCGTGCCCGTTGGATTCAGGCGCTGCCGGTGCTGATACGCGTCTTCCACTTCCACCATCTGGATATCGGAGCGAGAAATGCCGGAAGCGCGCTGGAGTTCCGTGAGGAACGAGTCTAATTTCCGGCTTCTGTCGTTTCGAATGCGAGCCATTTGAAACTTCGCGTGACGTTCTGTGTCACTCATCGATCTTCACCTTTGCATTTGTCAGCTTCGGGCGGCCAACGCTGTCGGTTCTGATCCTCCCATTGTCGAGCTTCACGTCTCCGGCTTCCCAGTGAGGCGCATGCTAGCGAGCAGTGCTTTCCGTACAGATCGACGAGGAACGAGCGATCATTCACGGCCCCCGCCGGCAGTCCAGCGATGCGCTCGAGCAGACCGTCCAATTGACCTCGAGCCACTTCGAAGCGGAGTCGCCGGCCCTCGGCGCCTTGGAGCCCGTCGCATTCATCGGTCGACAAACCCCTGTGCTGCCGGTAGGCGGCATGCGCGATGGCTCCCCCCACGACACCCATCATGACGAACGTGGACAACGGCATCCCGTTCTCACTTTCTCACGAACGACTGCGGTTGGTCGTACCCGCACGAGGTGCATTCGCTTGGCGTTCATCGTTCGTACGCGTTAGTTCTTAGTCGCTCGACTCGCGCGAATTCGCGCGAGCCAGTCCATTGCACCACCGGCAGCGATTACGACGTCGTGGTGATTGACGATGACAAGAAAGCTGGCTTGCCAATCGGTCACGTAGAATTCAAGCCGCGGACACTCCTCGAGCACGTGAACCAACTCGGATCCGTTCTGGAATTCGAAACCCTCTCGCTCGGGAGGGTTGAACAGAAGGACGCAGTGGCGATCCTGCACGTAGTCTCGTAACAACCGAAGGCTCTCCCCCTCCGGTGCGTGTACACTGACGTCCTCCTTCAAATCCTCCCAAATTGGCCATCCCGTTCGGCCCTGCTTGACGTATTTCTTGTGCACCGCTTCCCTGAGTGCTTTGCATTCGTCCGCGCCAAGCTCGTTCACCTTGGCGTCCAGGCTGCGAATGACCTCACGGACTTCTGAAGCTGTTCTTCCCATGGTCACTCCTTGATTTTCGTTCGATTTGCAGGAACATCGTCCAACAGAATGTGGCCGCTGGGCGCGCCCTTGCCGCTGCCCTGGTAACCAATGTGAGGAGTAGTTGGTCCCTTCCCCGGAGCGTGACCGATGTCAACGCTCACCTCCGCATGCTTTGGACCCGTCCATTCAACCGGGACCGACTTCCCGTATTTGTTTTTCGCCCACTGGGATATCTCAAACTTGTCGCGCGGTACACCGGTGAGGTCAAAGCCCTTGTCCAGCGCCTCTTTAAAGGAGATATTTTTCCCCCGGAAGTCCGCATCGCCTGCTCCGGGTACCCAGCAAGCGTTGTGCACCCATTCGCCACCCTCCCCGACGAAATACGAGTGCATGCCCTCGACCTCGAAGTTGTAGACGGCCGGCTCGCTTCGCCCTCCGGCCCGAGAGCGCACCTCGGCGAGCGCATCGCTCGCGGTCTCGAGATGGTCGCCGGGCACCAGCTCAAGCGCCGCACTCCAGCCGCGGCCGTCGACCGCAGAATGGATGATCGGGCGTGACGTGCAGGACATCGGGTGCCCCGTCGGCGACCCCGAGCTCGAGATCGAATGTCTGCTTGCCCGGGGTTCACCACGGCCGTAACACAGCGTGAACCTGCCATCCGTGGAAGGCACTACCATGTTCCGTTTTGCGAGAAGCCAGGACTATACGGCGAGCACCACGGCGCCCGTGAACACTCCGGTGTTGACGTGGTCCATCCAGGTCCTCCTTTCCTTCCCAAGCGACGACGTCACGTTCCCTTTTGGGCAGCGCGATCGATCCTCGACTGGAGCCAAGGCTTCGCACGACCGGCGGCGACCAGATAGCGATGATCATTGAAGCAAAAGAGGTAGGTCACAGCGGGATCGCATATGTAGAACTCGAATCGTGCGCTCTCGTCGAGAGCGCGAATCAGGTCGGCCGAATTATCGAAGCGCACTGCGTGCCTCTCACGGTGCTTGTTGAACACCAGGAAGACCGGCCCCTCGTCGAATTCCGCAATCCAGCGCCATGCATCGTCGTCCTGGATGGCGGTCGCATCCATGTCCTCCCAGATGGGCCACTCGTCCTTGCCATCTGCGAACTGATCAACGATTCGCTGCCGCAACTGATCTGTCTCGGCACGGCCGATCTGCTGAAAGGCAACGCTCGCCAGCTTGGCGCCATTTTCTAACTCTTCCAAAAGAAAACCCATGGTCACTTGCTCCGATTTGCAGGAACGTCATCGACGAAGATGTGTCCGGAAGGCGCGCGCTTGCCAGGCCCCTGCGAACCGACGTGAGGCACGTCGGGACCAACCGTTGTGTGCCCGAGGTCCATGTTCACCTCCGCACCATGCTTCGCCTCCCATTCAACAGGCATCGATTTGCCGTACTTGTTCCTCGCCCATTTCGTGATCCTGAAGTCGTCCTTAGGAACCCCTGTTCGCCTAAATGCTTCATCAAGAGCATCCTTCGCCGTCTTTCCCGTTTCCCGTAGATCGAGGTCCCTCGCGGTGACTACGTATGCTGTCTTGAGGCCGACCTGGCACGCATTATGTACCAACTCGGCGCCCTGGCCGACGAAGTACGAGTGCATCCCCTCGACTTCGAAGTTGTAGACGGCTGGCTCGGTTCGCCCACCCGACCGGGAACGCACCTTGGCGACCGCGCCGGCAGCAGTTTCGAGTCGGTCACCCATGACGAGCTCCAGCGCCGCAGTCCAGCCGCGACCATCAACCCAAAACGGATGATCAGGCGTGACGTGCAGGATTTCGCTTTTCCCCTCGGCCAGCTGGAGCTCGAGATCGAATGTCTGTTTGCCCGGGTTTACGACGGTGTGGACGACGGGCTTCCAGGCCGTTTCACCGGTGACATCGTCTCGAGCTAGCACGATGTCTCCGACCGCGATCTGCTCGATCGCTTTCAGTCCTTCGATTGTGAGCACTGGGGTTCCAGCGGCGAAGCAAGAGTTGCACGGTAGTGGCGCCTTCTTGAGCACGCCGGCAGCACGCTTGAAGGCACCGCCTGCTTTCTTCGCGGCGGCCCCGATCAACTTGCCCGCGCCGTGCGCGACGCCCGCGGTGGCCCCGCCAATCGCCGCATCGAAGACTGCATCTTTGATGGTTCCGGCGCTCTTGCCGCCGCTGTCGATGAGCCGCTCGGCAA
>WNGA01030539.1_pt1 | contig 14859 bp, 17 predicted proteins | sample 5400061 | NCBI WGS metagenome assembly WNGA01 (sample SAMN13153366, study PRJNA577476) | soil metagenome | isolation source: 100 cm soil or saprolite under grassland replicate 2 | place: USA:California | collected 2016-06-15
TGGAACATGCGGGTCACGCTGAGTCTGCGCCACAACTACTCGCGGGTCGAGAGCGGTCGCGCCATCCCGGTCCCCTTCGCCGACGAGCCCAGCACCGACGACATCCTCGACAACTTCTCTGTCATCGGCACGCCGGATACCTGCGTCGGTCAGATTCGGCGCCTCGAGGAGGCGATGGGCATCGACCACTTCAACTGTAGCTTCTGGTTCGGCGACCTGACGCAGAGCCAGGTCTTGCGCTCGATGCGCCTGTTCGCAGAGGAGGTGATGCCAGCCTTTCGTTAGGGATGGACCCGGCGGCACCGCGACGGCGACCAACGTAGGAGAAGCCGCCCAGGTCGCCGCAATGGTGGCAAAAGCGAAATTCGCCGAACCCAGGGCGGGGGCTCCGGCGCCTAGCCCTCCATATCGCAGACGCCAAGTACGAGCCGCTCGGCGAGGCGCTCGCCCGCCTGCTCGCCGACGCCTGACGCCAGCGTGTCGGAATAATCGCCCCCGAGCCCGCCACCGCCCTGCCGCAGGCCGTCTGACCCGCGCCCGACCCGCCCCCGGGCCCCTCCTGCTGCGCCGCTGCGGGCATCAACCCGGCGTCGGGGCCTATGACGGAGCGTCGACACGCGCGGAAAGCGCGTGAAGGGCCTGTCCGGGCGGACCGGCACCACGGGCCTACTCTCCCATGGGACGAGAGGGATGCCAGTTTTCCGCTAACGCGCGTCCTCGTTTTTGTCTACACGCTCCGCAGCCGGCCGCCGGGTACCAGCGTGTGGCCGGTCACGTAGGAAGCGGCGCTGGCGGAAGGCGGCGAACCGCTCGGGGTCGACCACGCCAGCCGAGAACTGGGTACGGTCGTGGTCAACGGACCGCGGGATCACTGAACCCGGTGCTTCCCGTGAACCTGCTCCCGAGCAAGCGTTAGGAGGAGGCGCAGGGCGTTGTTGACCGCTGCAGAGCCCTTGAAGACCGCGGCGATGTCGGGATCGAGAAACACTACATTCGTACCCTTCGCGTAGGCTGCGAAGTGCTTCCCGCGAACCCCCCCGGCGAAGTCGTACTCGGGCTCGAGATCGTCCTCGTCCTTAGCCCTCAGATCCTGACTCATAGTCTCGTCGCTCCCTTGGAGTCGCAGCTCTCGCGCTGATGATTCGAATCCGATCCTCTCGCTCAGCATAGGCGACGACCAGAAGCCGTCCTGCTTCGGATCTTCCGACGCTTAGGAAACGAGACTCGGCTTCTGAACGCATCGAGTCGGCTATCGTAAGCTCGAGCGGATCTCCGAAAACCGTCATCGCCTCGGCGAACGTGACGCCGTGCCGCCTGAGGTTCCGCTCCGCCTTCTCGGGATCCCACTCGAACTCCACTCATCGAGTCTACCTTGCGCGTCGCGTATCGCGCCGCCTTCGCCTGCGAGGGGGCCGGGTTCGGCTGCCGCGGGCGCCGCCCGTGATGATACCGACCTTGTCCGCCAGCCTCATCGATCCCTCCTCAGCCCGCAAGCCTACCAGCCGGCCCGCGTGGCCGCCAGGTAGCCCCGAACGAGCGTCGAGAAGGCGCGAAGCGGGAGGAAGGCTGTGGCCGCTGTAGAGACGGTAGTTGGGAGCGGCAAGTACAGCTACGAAGTCCGCGAAGACTGGGCGCGTCTTCCCGAAGGCTGGGACATGCCAGCCGCGGCGGGGACGGTGGACTCGCGGGATCGCGTGTATTGCTTCAACCGCTCCAAGGAGCATCCCGTCGTCGTCTTCGATCGCCAGGGGAACTATCTCTTCGCCTGGGGCGCCGGTGTGTTTGCGTTTCCGCACGCCGTTCGGGCGGACGAAAACGACAACCTCTGGACCGTGGACCGGGAGCACGGGCCGATCATGCTGTTCAGCTCCACAGGGGAGCTGCTCCGCACGATCGGCACGAGGGGTTATCGCTCGGACACCGGGGTTCCGCCGCATGAGACTGGCTCGGCAGCCTGGCGGAAGGTAACGCACGGCGGCGGCCCCTTCAACCTGCCGACCGACATCGCGCTGACGCCATCTGGCGAGATGTTCGTCGCCGACGGTTACGGGAATGCCCGGGTGCACAAGTTCGCTGCCGACGGCGCGTACCTGTTTTCCTGGGGCGAGCCGGGCACCGGGCCGGGCCAGTTCAACCTGCCCCACGGGATCTGGATCGACAAGCATGGCCGAGTGCTGGTCGCCGACCGCGAGAACGATCGCGTCCAGATCTTCGACCAGGACGGCGGGCTCTTAGAGATCTGGCCGACGCAATTGATCGGCCCGGCCTTCTTCTATGTGGATGCCGACGACATCGTCTACATCCCCGAGCACAACGGCGGTCTGGTTAGCGTGCTGACGCTGCAAGGCGAGCGCCTGGCGCGGTGGGGTGATCCCACCTTTCGCTCGTGCCACGGCATCGGGGGCGATTCGCGCGGCGACCTCTACGTCGTGCGGCCTGGAGCCTGGGGACGCACCCGTCGCGTCGTCAAGTACGTCCGCCTGGCAGGCTCCTAGAGACTGTCTAAGGAAGGCCTGGTCCCGCTTGTGCGGCGGGTCCGAACATGTCCCGAGCGCGAGCTCGGCTGGAACAAACTGGACAAGCGCTGGCCTGAACTATTGACCAGGCCGGTTGAGTTTCTTGTAGGGCAGGGGCTTGTCCCCGCGAGGCGAACTTGTCCCTGCCGTTCCGCCCGGCCGCAGGGGGTGCGAAGCCCAGCCCCTGGCCTACTGCTCAGCCAGTGAAACCGCCACCGCCAGGCACGGCTCGTTGCCCAACACGCGCGTAGTGTGGCCCTTGCCGGTCGTGTCCTCGACCAGGCGAGCGTCGCCGGGGCCGAAGACGTGCTTGGAGCCGTCGTCCAGCCCGATCTCGAGCTGGCCGGACAGGAGGATGACGAACTGGCGGCGGGGAGCCGGATGCCAGTCGAGAAACTCTCCGACCGGCCACTCGCGGAACGCGATCTGAGTGGCGGCCAGTCCCTTGAGCCAGTCCGGCGTGTTTCCCAAGGCTGCCTCCCATACCGTCGTCACTCCCAGCAGGCGCGCAAGCCGCAGATGGTGCAGAGCAATTCGTTGTCCCTCACCTCGTTCGAGGGCGTGATCCGATCCCCGGTTGGCGTCGGCGAGGCCGGGACTTCGCCATCGTCTGGCCGCCCGCTCGGATCGTGATCGCTCGAGCGCCGAGCAGGTTGTGTGCTGGGAGCTCTCTTCTTCATGCCCGTCACCTTACCCGGCACCCACAGGCGTGTGCGCCTTCAAGAAGCGACGCATCTGCTGGGTGACTTCGGGAACGACGTCGGGGTCTCGCCAGCACTCGATTACCTCGACGTTCGGCAGCAGCGAGGCCACTTCGACCGAGACGCCGCGCGGGTGCGCGCGGTCATTCCCATAGAGGAGGAGCATCGGCGTCTTGACGGTCCGCAGGAAGTCGCGCGAGACGGAGAAGACGAACCCGGAGTTGAACAGGGCGTGGCCGAAGGCGCCGACCGTCTCCATGCTGAAATCGGCGCCCTTGTTGATCAGGTTCTCCCCCCACGGGTTCCAGGTGTCCGGACCAAAGGCGCCCTGATTGGTCTCGTCGTGGCCGATCGGCTGCATCAGCACACCCGCGACGACGCGCTCCGGTTGGCGCTCGACGAGCTTGAAGATGAACGAACAGCCGATGCAGCAGCCGACCACGAACGCCTTCTCGACGCCCAGGTGGTCGAGGAGTCCGAGCTGATCGTCGGCGTAGGTTCCCCACGGATCGCGGGTGTCGAGCTGACCGCTCGACCGGTCGGCGTTCCGCTGGTCCATCGCGATGATTCGGAATTCGTCCGCGAAGGCCTCGAGCGGCCTGAGCGGCATTCGGCTCCAGAAGGCGATCGAAGAGTTCAGTCCGCCCGGGGCCAGCAGCAAGAGCGGGAACCCGCTGCCGTGTTCCTCGTAATAGATCGACGCTCCATCGCGCTCAAAAACCGGCATCGCTCACTCCCTTTCCGTGCGAATTCTGCACCCTGCGCCGGCGACCAGGCGGTCGAGGAGTATCGACCCGCCCGACCGTTGGCGCTAGTCGGCCACGCCGCTCAGCTCTGCGGCCGCGATCGCCGCCTGGAGCTGCGCGACGAGCGCCCTGCCCGACGCGAGGTCCAGCTCCACGGCTACTCGCGCGCTGGCGCCGAGCTCCGGGTTGACGAAGTCCAGCAGCAGCGCGTGCTCGACCCGCGCGTGCGTGGCGTGGTCGAAGCCCACATTCGCCTGACTCAGGGGGAACCAGCCCGCCCCACCCTTGGCGCTCCCAGTGACCGGGGTCTTCATGCAGATCATCGTGCACATGACGCCGTCCTCCTCGACGCGCCCCCCTACTGCTGCAGGTGCTTCTGGAAGAAGGCGAAGACCTTGCTCCACCCGTCCATCGCCTGCTCCTGCCGGTAGGCCGGGCGATCGTAGTAGAAGAAACCATGCCCCGCCCCGTCATAGCGGTGGAACTCGTGGGTCTTGCCGTGCTGCTTCAACGCTTCTTCGTGCTGGTTCACCGCTTCAGGGGGAGGGGGCGGGTTCTGGTCCTCATTGCCGAACAGACCCAGCAGCGGCGCGTTCAAGTCCTTGGTGTAGTCGATCGGCGCAACCGGCCGCTGAGCTGTCAGCTGCTCTTTGGACGCCACGACTCCGCCGCCCCAGAGGTCCGCGACCGCGTCGAAGCCCGGCACGCGCGAGGCGACCAGCACCGAGTGCCGTCCACCGGAGCACGTGCCGATGATCCCGACCTTGCCGTTGCTGGTTGGCAGAGACTTGAGCCAACGCAGCGCGGCCCCGCCATCCCCGACCACACTCTCATCCGCGACACCGCCCTCGGCGCGTACCTTGGCGGCGATGTCGTCCGGCGTGCCATGCCCGTAGCGGCAGTAGAGGTCGGGGCAGATCACGGTGTACCCGTGGTTGGCGAAGCGGCGGGCAAACTCCTGGTAGATCTCGTCCCAGCCGGGCATGTGGTGGATCAGCACAATGCCCGGGAGCGGGCCGTTGCCCTCGGGCCGGGCGATGTACGCATGGATCAGGTCGCCACGACCGGCCGTGTAGGTCGTGATCTCGGCGACGACGCCCTGGTGCGCGTCCGTGTTGAACGAGTTCCACATGGCTGACTCCTTCCGTCATACGAGCGTTCCTCGCCCGGGCGGAACCTGTGCCGGGCGATCACGCATTTGTAGGAACGGCGAGGGCAGCATGTCAACTGCCCCACCATGTAACATGCTCGGCACCCAGGGTACGCTGCAGAGTAGCCCCGGCACCATCTTCACGCCCAACGGTTGACGACAAAGGGCTGTCCAAGCATGGGAGCTCTCGCCGACGCGGCAGGGAAAGATACTGTGGATCCCGGCAGCTCTCCGGCGAGCGCGGTGGCGGGAGCCGGCTCGGGCGTCGTGCTCGCGGCGCGCGGCCTCTCGAAGCTGTACGGGGTGTTCCGTGCCGTCTGGTCCGTCGACCTCGATATCCACGAGAACGACATCCATGTGTTCATCGGTCCCAACGGCGCGGGGAAGTCCACCGTCCTCAACCTGTTGGGCGGGCAGATCCTGCCGACTTCGGGCGAGGTCTACTTCGACGGGCGGTCGCTCGGTCGGACCACGCCGAGTTGGCGCGCGCGGGCGGGGATCGGCCGCTCGTTCCAGCTGACCAGCATCGTGCCTGGATTTACGTGCCTGGAGAACGTGCTGCTGGCCGTCCAGGCCAGGCGCGGTCTGTTCGGGCTGCTCCGGCTGCACAGCCGGGACGAAGATGTGGCCATGGCCGAGGTACTGCTGGACCTGGTGGGCCTGCGCGGCGTCGCGAGCGTCCCTGCCGATCTGCTGGCGCACGGCCAACAGCGGCAGCTCGAGATAGCCGCGGCGCTTGCCGGGCGGCCGCGGGTGCTGTTGCTCGACGAGCCGTCGTCCGGCATGAGTGCGCACGAGCGAGCGGGCCTGGGCGGCCTCCTCCGAAAGATCGTCAAGTCGGCAACGATCGTCATGGCCGAACACGACGTTCACCTGGTCCGCACCGTGGCCACGCGCGTGACCGCTTTCTCAGAAGGAAGAAAGGTGGCCGAGGGGACTTCGGACGAGGTGTTCGACTCGGCCGAGGTCAAGCGGGTCTTTTTGCGGGGCCGGCGGGATGCTTGAGATCCAGGACCTGCACGCGTACTATGGGGCCAGCCACATCGTCCAGGGCATCAGCCTGTCGGTTGGTCAGGGCGAAGCCGTCGGGCTGATGGGCCGCAACGGCGTCGGTAAGACGACCACGCTGAAGTCCGTTATGGGGCTCGAAGCCCGAACGCAGGGCAAGATCCTGTTCGACGGCTCGGAGCTATCGGGTTTGGCCTCACATGTCCGGGCTGGACGCGGTCTGGGATACGTGCCCGAGGAGCGCGCTGTCTTTCCGCAGATGACCGTCGAGGAGAACATCCGCATCGGCGCCATGACCCATCGCGCCCAGGATCAACGAAGCTGCCTCGAGGCCGCGTACGAGCTGTTCCCCATTCTGGCAGAGCGCCGACTACAGCTGGCGGGCACCCTCAGCGGCGGCCAGCAGAAGATGCTCGCGCTGGCTCGGGGGTTGGCGCTCCGCCCCAAGCTCCTCCTGGTCGACGAGCCCACCGAGGGATTGATGCCGGTCAACGCGGAGCTGATTACCGCCGCCCTCGTCAAGGCCACCCAGAGCGGCGTCGCAGTCCTGCTGGTCGACGCCTCGTTCGACCTGGTCATGGAGACCTGCAGTCGGCTGTACGCGATGGACCGCGGCGTGCTCACCGGTGTGTTCCGGCCCGGCGAGTTCTCGGGTCCGGACGAGCTCGCGGCGAGATACCTCGGATCTGTGAACGCATGATCGAGAACCAGATCATCTTGCAGCTCCTCAACGGGCTCGTGGTGGGCTCTTCGCTTGCCCTGGTCGCCTCCGGCCTGGCGCTGCTCTTCGGCGTCCTGCACATCATCAACTTCACCCAGGGTGACCTGTTCATGCTTGGCGCGTACGCCGTCTGGTTCCTGCTCAGGATCACCAACAACTACTTCCTCAGCGTGGTCGCGGGCACGCTGCTGGTAGGTGTGGTGGGCGGGCTGGTGCTGTCGCTGGTCGTCTGGCCACTGCTCCAGCGGTCGCAGGTGCTGACCCTGCTCGCCACGCTGGGATTGAGCTTGATCATTCAGCAAGTGGCGACCAACGTGCTCGGCAGCGACGCGAAGCTCGTGCCGCCACCCCTGGCGGTGGCGGTGAGTCTTGGACCGGTCAACTACCCCCTCTACTTCCTGGTGGTGGTCGTCGTCGGGATGGGCGTGCTGCTCGCCGGGTCCGTCGCGCTAAAGTACGCCAAGTACGGCATCTGGCTGCGGGCAGTCGCGCAGAACCGCCCGATGGCGGCGGCCCTCGGCGTGCCGGTTCCGCGCGTCTTCGTCCTGGCGTTCATCGTGTGCGCCGGGCTGGCGGCCCTGGCCGGCGGCCTGCTCGTGCCGCTTACCGCGGTCTATCCAACCATTGGCGCCGACGTCATCCTGTACGCGTTCATCGTGGTCGTCGCCGGGGGGATGGGTAACTTTCGAGGGGCCGCCATCGTGTCGATCCTGGTTGGCGAGGTGCAGTCGCTGGGGTCTCTGGTTGCGAAGCCTTCCGTGATGACAGTCGGGCTGTTCGCGCTGGTGATCGTGTTACTGATGGTCCGCTCGCGGCGCCAGAACGTCCTGGTGCGGCTGTGACCATGGCGGGCCGGCCCGGGCGGACGCGGTTTCCCCCGACCGTGATCTTCGTCGCGGTCCTGGTTGTTGTCCTGGCGGGTGTGCCGCCTGTGATCGGCGGGTACGTCGTGCGAGCCCTCACCAGCTACCTGATCTTCGGGCTCCTGGCGCTGTCCGTGGGGCTGATCAGCGGCTACGGACGCCTGTTCAACCTCGGTGTGGGAGCCAATTTTGGCGTCAGCGCCTACGCCGTCGCGGTCCTCAGCCAGTTTGGCCTCACGAACCCAATCCTGCTCCTCCTCTGCGCGCTCGGGGCCGGTCTTCTGACGGCGCTGCTCTTTGCCTTCTATGCTCTGGTCGCCTCGGGCGTGGAGTACCTGATGCTGACGTTCCTCACCACGCTGGCGTTCGCCGTCCTGCCACTAGCCATCCCCGACCTGCTGGGGGGCGACAACGGGCTCACGGTGAAGGGCGGCCTTGGCGTCTCGTTCGGCCTGGACCCGCTTCGGGGCAATGAGTTCTACTGGTTCGTGCTGGCGCCCGTCGTTGCCTGCGGCCTGGTGTCGTGGTTCGTGGTGAGCTCGCAGGCCGGCAAGGCGGTGCAGGCGATCGGCCGCAATCCCATCCGCGCCGCGGCCATGGGGTACAACGTGAGCGGCTACCGCGTGGCGCTGACGCTGTACTCGGGCTTGATCGCCTCACTTGGCGGCTGGCTGTACGTGCTCCAGAATTCCTTCGTGCACCAGGACCTGTTGGGCCTGGCAAATTCGACCAACGGGCTGGTCTATGCGCTGGTCGGCGGTGTGAACACCATCCTGGGCCCGCTGGTGGGGGCAGTTGTCCTGCGCTATCTCAACGATCTGTTTAGTCGCGGCAGCACGCAGTCGCCGCTCTACATCGGCATCGTCTTGATGCTGGTGGTGTACTTCGTCCCCGACGGCTTGCTGGGGCTGTGGCGCCGCTTCGGCTTCCGCCGGCGGTCCGTGCTCCCGGAGCCAACCCTCGAGTTGGCAGAGGCAAGCCCGGCGGGAACTCCCGCCGAAGGCCTGGAAGCCGTGTGATGGCGTCCGCATCAGGGCCGCGGCCGATGAGAAGTAGACTTTCGAGGACCAGGGCATGGTGCAGCAGCGTTCGCGTTCCGCTTGAGCCACCGCAAGGGGAGATGGGGAGGAGAACCATGAGCCCGGCAGCATCGTCGTTTCTGAGCCCGCGTCGGCAGACCGTACCGCGGTTGGCGGCCATGGTGGCGCTGCTGGTTGCCGCCTGCGCTCCGCCTGCTCCGCCGAGCGGCGGGCCGGCCCCGGCACCAAGCGGGCCTCAGCCACCCGCGGCGACCTCGGCCCCGGCGGCGCCAGCCGCGCCACCGGCCGCGACGTCAGCGGCACCGGCGACCTCGGCGGCAGCCCTGACCGGCAGCCCGATCAAGGTCGGGGTGCTCGACGACATCACGGGTGTGGGCGCGATCGAAGGGGCGCTGATGCGGATCTCCACCGACCTGGCTGTGGACCAGATCAACTCGACGGGTGGGATCAACGGCCGCCCCCTCCAGGTCATCTACGTCGATCCAATATCTGCCGCTCAACGGCTGCGCCAACGAGCAGTTCACGGCACAGTCATGCAACCGATTCTCGTTCCGCGTCTTTCCGGTCGGACGGCAGCTCGACGATCCCCTGGTCACCTACGAGGTGAAGAACTTCGGGAAGAACTGGGCCATCATCTACCCCGATTACGTCCTTGGCCAGTCTGCCCTGGCCTCGGCGTCGGCCGCGCTCCAACACAACGGCACCGATTTCTCGATCAAGATCGCCGTGCCGCTCGGCGAGGCCAACGTGACCCCATACGTTTCGAAGATCCCGACCGACGGGTCGATCGACGTGCTGCAGGTCAGCTCGGTAGGCAGCGACCTGGCACGGGTGATGAGCGTCATCCAGCAGTTTGGGATCAACAAGAAGGTCAAGATCGTGGCGATACTTGGCAAGGAATCGTTTGCCGGCGTCTATCCGGACGCGATGGATGGCGCCATAATCAGGGGTGCCCGACCGTCTGACGGGCTGCCCGGCAGCCAGGACGACGCGAACTTCCTCGCGGCGTGGAAGGCGATGGCCCAGAAGGACGCCGACATCGCGGGACCGCTCGGCGGGGCCGACAAGGCTACACCCGGCAACAACAACGGCTACAACGCGTACGTATCGATGACGGCTTTGAAGCTGGCCATGCGAGCGGCGAACTTCACCGGTCGGGCCGACACGGACAAGTTGATCGCTGCGTTCGAGAACCTCAATGTCCCGCAGGGGCCGGATTTTCCGGCCGGACCGATGATCATGAACAAGTCAGACCATCAGGGCCGATTCACGGAGCATTTGATGCAGATCAACGGCCAGAAGGAGGACATTCTGGCCGTCTTCCCCGCCGACCAGCTGCCTCTGTTTGGCGAGTGCAACGTCGCAAGCTCGTAGGCGCTGCTGGCGACCGAGTAGCGAGCCATGAACCTGTAATATGTAACGGTGGGGCGCAACGGTTGCGCCCCGCCAGCAGCGCCGGCCGTCGGCAGAAGGAGCTGGGAGGGACATCGATGGTGTTCAAGATCCAGCCGCACAACCGGCTTCAGGAGTGGGTAGCCGAGGCGAAGGGCTACTTCGAGGACGAGGGCCTGGAGTACGTTTTCCACACCGGCGATAACGTCACCCGGCACTACCCCTACCAGGGGGCGGCCGACGTGCCTGCCCTGAGCGCAGTCGAAGGGAACGGGGGCAGCATCCAATCGACCGAAGAGGCGCCCGCCGAGGTCAAGCAGGGCGCGTTCGAGGCGATGGAGGCGGGCCGGGCCTGTGACATCAGCTCCGCGTGCCACTGGGTGGTGAACATGGCCGCCTCGGGCCGCCACGGCAAGATGTGGGGGCACGCCTACTCCGTCGCCCCCTCCGGCATCTACGTCGCCCCCGAGTCGAAGATCCGCAAGGCTGAGGACCTGGCGCGGAGTGAGGTCGGCGTGGGGTACCACTCCGGCAGCCACTTCTCGGCACTCCAGGCGCTGGAGGCATTCCTCGAGCCGGAGCAGATCAAGCTGAAGTTCATCGGTCGCCCGAACGACCGCGTGGCGCAGCTCCTCGACCGCAAGGTGGACGCGGCCAACGTGTTTGGCCTGCAGACGTACATCGTGGAGCAGCAGGGCTTTCATAAGGTGGTGGACACCGCGTTCATGATCGGCTTCCTGATCAGCGGCCGGGACGTGGATATGGCGGACGTGGAGAAGTACTTCCGGGCGCTGCAGCGGGCGCAGCGGGACATCGATGTCGAGCACCAGCAGTACACGCACTACTACCTGCACGAGATAGCCGACGAGTTCAAAAGCATCGTGGACGTTCGGGCGTTCGGCCCGGGCGAGCGGATCGTCTTCGAGCCGTACACGCGGGAGACCTACGAGAAGAGCCACCGCTGGATGCAGAAGCTCCGGATCTTCCCCGAAGAGCAGTTCGCCGAGGCCAACTACGAGGCCGCGGTCGTCGCATAGCAAGCCTGAACAACGAGGAGGAGGCCGCGAGCCATGGCAAAGTCGTACCGGGCGGACCAGGTTGGCAGCCTGTTGCGCCCACCAGAGGTCCTCGAGGCGCATGCCGCTCACGCGGAGCAGCGGATCTCAGAGGAACAGCTTCGCGAGGTCGAAGACCGGGCCATCCTCATGGTCCTGGATGTCCAGCGACAGGTTGGGGTGGACGTGTTCACCGATGGCGAATATCGGCGCCCCAGCTGGGCGGCCGACTTCCCTGACGCGGTGGATGGCTACGTCTCGGGCGAGCCGCCGATCGATTTCCAATGGCGAATTTCCGAAGGCGCCCAGCGGGAAGCCCCCGCCTCGGGCTCGGTCCTCGACGCGATCCGGCGCGTGCCGCAGCAGGCGGGCCGAATCATCGGCGAGCGCCTGCGCCAGAAGCGACGCCTGACCGCCCACGAGTCGGGGTTTTTGAAGCAGCACGCGCCAGGGCCCTACAAGGTCACGGTGCCGGCCGCCTCCTATTCGGTAGCCCGCGGGTTCAAGCCGGGCGTCACGACGAAGGTCTATCCGACGCGGGCGGACCTGATGCGGGACGTGGTCAAGATCATGCAGGCCGAGGTCCAGGCACTCGCGGCCGCGGGGACGCCCTATCTCCAGATCGACAATCCACACTATCCGGACTACATCGAAGAGGGCCGTCGTCAGCAGTGGCGTGCCATCGGCATCGATCCGGACGCGGCCTTGCGCGAGGACATCGAGGGCGACAACGCGTGTATCGAGGGGATCGACCACCAGAAAGTCACGCTCGCCACGCACATCTGTCGGGGGAACGCTCGCAGTGCCTGGCACACGCAGGGCGGGTACGAGCCGATCGCCGAGCAGGTCTTCGGAGGCCTCCAGGTCGACCGGTTCCTGCTCGAGTACGACACCGACCGGGCCGGAGGGTTTGAGCCGCTGCGCTTCATCCCGAAGGGAAAGATGGTCGTCCTGGGCCTGATCACCACCAAGCAGGGCCAGCTCGAATCCCAGGACGTGCTCTTGCGGCGGATCGAGGAGGCGTCCAAGTACGTGCCCGTGGAAAACCTAGCGCTCAGTCCCCAGTGTGGCTTCGCCTCGGCCGAGCAAGGCAACCTGTTGTCCTGGGACGATCAGCGCCGCAAGCTCGAGCTCGTGGTCGCCACCGCCCGCAAGGTGTGGGGGTGAAGTCCGTGCCGGGCCGGGGCTCGGGGGAGTTGGTCGCGAGCGGCACGCTCAAGCCGACCAGACCTGCCCGGGCCCATCCAGTGTGAGCAAAAGCGAGTTCAGGATATTCCGGCCCAACACCCCATTCTCCGCGTCGCCGACGACAAAGATCCCCCGGAAGCGATACCGAAGGAACTCTACGCTCAACTCGGCAAGATCGCACAGGGCCTCGCTGCCGTCGTAGGACCGGATGGCGATGCCCGAAGGCTGAATCGCGGCGGCTACATCTTCGGCTACCCTGCGCGGGACGACGCTGACGTCGGCGCCTGTATCTACCAACAGCGGTACGCCCGACCGTGTCTGGCCCGCCGGCCCGCGTACGACGGCACGCGCGACCGGCGCTGGTGGCACGAATTCCTCCGTCTCATAGGCTGGCATCGGTCTGGTCCCCCACCGATTCCGCCGATTCAACGACCGACATTGCCATCCTGAGTCGCTCGGCATCCTCTGGATGAACCAGCCGTGGACTCACGAGTCGGTGGCTCCACCGGCTCTCCAGCTTGCGGTACAACTCGACGGGGACGAGCACCGCCGCGTCCCGCCCCCGCTGGGTAATGACGATCGGCTCCTGCCGCTGTCGCGCACGTTCGACGAGCCCGCGCGCATCGCGCGCCAAATCGGTGATCGGACGGATCTCGGGAATTCTCATGGCGACAGCCTCCCAGCCGCGGCCTATGACATGTTTACAAACGACTTTAGAATTGTATCAGAAGGCGCAACCAGGTTGTGTTACGATCCCATCCGATGATGAGCGGCGCAGTGCTGCCCACCACGATGGTCGGCTCGTACCCGAGGCCGGTCTGGTTCACGCACCAACTGGCTGGCCGCGACATCTGGGACGCATTCAAGCAGCGCCCGCACCAGGAGGCGTTCGAGGATGCCGTGCGGACGGTCCTCAAGGACCAGGAGCTGGCCGGGCTCGACCTGCTGGCCGATGGCCAGATGTGGTTCGACGACTACGTCGGCGGCATCGGCTCCTTCGTCTGGTACTGGTTCGAGCGCATTCCCGGCTTCGAGCCGTTCAAGCGTCCCCACCCGCAGCTCCTCACCAGCCGGGCGCCAGACTACGAGACCGACCGCTGGCTCGAATGGGGCGCCTCGACCGTGGTCGGCGAGATCAGGCGTGGGCCGCTGCACCTGGCTGACCTGTGGAAAATCGCTCAGCGCAACACCGACCGCCCGGTCAAGATGTGCGTGGGCGCCGGACCGATCAATCTCGGCTTCCACGTTCACTACGAGTACTACAAGGACCAGCGCGAGCTGGCGTACGCCCTGGCGCCCGTCTTCAACGCCGAGCTGCGCGAGCTCGCGGAGGCCGGCTGCCGGCACATCCAGCTCGACGACCTGGGCGCCTGGCTGCCGGTCTTGACCGGCGACCTGGCGGATGCGCGGTGGGTGGTCGACGTGATCAACCGGACTGTCGAAGGGGTCGAGGCTGAGCTGAGCTGGCACTTCTGCTACGGCAACTCGTGGGGCAATCCGACCCCGAACGTCGTTTTCGGCCGCGGCGACTATCGTGCCCTCATGGCGGAGCTGTACGCCGCAAACGTCCGGGAGTTCGCCCTCGACTGCGCGATTCGCGACATGCGTGACGTCGAGAGCCTGGTGGATCTGCCGCCTGAGAAGCGAGTGGCCCTGGGGGTCATCGACGTCCGAGCAACGTGGGTCGAGACGCCCGGCATGGTGGCGGACCGGATCCGCCGTGCGCTCGACGTCGTCCCACCGGAGCAGCTCAGCCTGACCACCGATTGCGGGATGAAGCATCTGCCGCGATTCAACGCGCTCAGCAAGCTGAAAGCGCTGACCGTGGGCGCGGCCAGGGTGCGGGTCGAGCTGCAGTAGCCGACTTGCAGCATGACCTGTCCCTCCTGCGCTGCCGAGAACCCCACGTCGGCCAGGTTCTGCAACAGCTGCGGCGCGCCGCTGGCGGCCGCCTGCGCCGGGTGCGGCCAACTCAACCCGCCGGGCAGTCGGTTCTGCAACGAGTGCGGCGGGATCCTGACGGGCGCGGCGGAGCGGGGTGCGGCCGCGCCGGAGGCCCCCGTCCCGCCGCCGCAGAGCTTCATCCCGAAGCACCTGGCCGACAAGATCCTCACCTCGCGCCGCACGCTCGAGGGGGAGCGCAAGCAGGTCACCGTCCTGTTCGCCGACCTGGTCGGCTCGACCGAGCTGATCCGCGACCGCGATCCGGAAGAGGCCCAGGCGCTGCTCGACGGCGCGCTGCGGGTCATGATGGACGCGGTCCACCGGTACGAGGGCACCGTCAGCCGGCTCACGGGTGACGGATTGATGGCGCTGTTTGGGGCGCCCATCGCCCACGAGGACCACGCGGTGCGGGCCTGCTACGCCGCCCTGTCCCTGCAGGACGGGATGCGTCGGCACGCCGAGCAGAGCCTGCGCCAGCATGGGGTCGAGATCCAGGCGCGGGTGGGTCTGAACAGCGGCGAGGTCGTGGTGCGGA
>WNGA01007747.1_pt1 | contig 14858 bp, 18 predicted proteins | sample 5400061 | NCBI WGS metagenome assembly WNGA01 (sample SAMN13153366, study PRJNA577476) | soil metagenome | isolation source: 100 cm soil or saprolite under grassland replicate 2 | place: USA:California | collected 2016-06-15
ACTCGCAGGCATTGCCGTTCGGCTGGTGGACGAGCGCGGCACCTCCTCCACCTGCCCCGCCTGCCGCCAGCGCGCCTCCAAGCCCACGGGCCGCCGGTTCCAGTGCCGCCACTGTGGACTGGCGGGGCACCGAGATCTGGTCGGTGCCCGCAACATCGCCGCCAAGGCTGGCGGCGGACCCACAAGCGTTGGGTTGCCGACGCTTGTCGAGCACCGTCGGGCCGGCATCGTGCCGGCACGGCGTGACCGACGCCGCCACCTCCACGATACCCAGCGGCGGCGGCGGTCCTGCCTGGCCTCGGGCCACCCACCCGACGATCCTGCGTCCGGTGGGTGTCGCTCGCCACGCGTCCCCGACCTGACGCATGGCGAGGATCACGCAACGTCGCTCAGCAGGGCAAACGTTGCCTGAAGGGGCACTAGCAGCGGGCCTGGCACGGCGGGTCCTCGCGGCCGGCCGCCGCCCGGGCCGCCCGCACCGCCCGGACGGGCGACAGGTTGCCGCCGGCCCGCCAGGAGTCCAGGTACCTCCAGGGGTAGACGACCCCCCGCCGGACCCACCACACCCCCGGCCGGGTGGGCCAGGAGATGCCGAAGTGCAGGTGGACGGCGGTGGCGCTGGCCGAGCCGGAGTTCCCGACCCGGCCGAGCAGCCGCCCGGCCCGCACCCGGGCCCCGTGGGCGATGCCGGCCGCCACGGCCTCCAGGTGGGAGCCGTAGTAGCGGACCCCGTCCACGCCGACCATCGACACCGAGCGGCCGCCCCGGTCGGCGCCCCGGTCGCTCGCCGTGCTCCAGCGGTCGGAGGTGGATACCTCGTCGACCCGCCCGTCGACCGGCGCGACGAAGGCGCAGCCGCGGGCCGCGAAGATGTCGGTCGCCGGGTAGTCGTGGTGGGAGCGCCCATAGTCGACGCGGCAGCCGGCCACCGGGAAGCGGTAGCGGACCGGGGCCGCGGTCGCGGCCGGCCGGGTCGTCGTGGGACCCACGGCGGCGGTCGTGGTGGCTGCGGTCGTGACCGTGGCGGGGGAGCCGGCCGCCGGCGGGGCGGCGTCCCGCGAGCAGCTCCCAAGGGCCAGGGCGGCCGCCAGGGCGAGGCCAAGCGGGCATGTGGCGGTGCGGCGGCGCAGACGGACCTCCTTGGTGGTGCGCCGATCCTACCGGCGGTGTCGTGTCAGCGGCGGGCGCGGGAGCGCCTGGGGACCAGTGCGGCGCCGCTCAGGCCGGCGTCGGCGAGCAGCGCGCGCAGGCGGTCGAGCTCCCAGGCGGCGAGCCGGTAGGTGACCCTCGGCAGGTCGTCGAGCGCCTCGGCCGTCTCCACCACCGGGTCCGGGTGGTCGTCGTTCCACACCCTGGTGTCGGTCGAGAACGGCCCGAAGCGCCGCAGCAGGTCGAGCTGGCCCTGCTCGCGCAGGTCGAGGCGGACGCTGCCGGCCGCCAGCGCCCGCCGGTACCAGGACCCGCCGCTCCGCCTGGTGGCGGCCAGCCGCTGCAGCTCGACCGCTGCCCGGCGGGCGTCGTCCGGCAGCGCCTCCCTGCCCAGCCAGTCGCCGGTGTCCAGCGCGACGGTGGCATGCGACAGCCGCGGGCCGTGCAGCGCCAGGACGCGGTCGAACAGCGCCAGGGCCGCTTCCTGGGGGAGGCCCCCGGCCGGCGCGAAGGCCGCCCGCCCGCCCGGCTCTTCGCGCGCGGCCGCCGCGGGCCCCGGCTCGAAGACGGCGGCGTCCGCGAGACGCCCGGCGGCGTCGGTCGCGGGACCCTCCGGGGGGGCCAGCGCGGCGGCGAGGACGGTGGTCAGGGGAACGGCCGCGATCAGGCCGACCGAGCCGCAGAGGGTGCGCACGACCTCCACCGCCACCGCCTCGGCGGTGGCCACCGTGCCGAAGGCGTCGCCGCTGGTCACGAACAGCACCAGCAGCGGCAGCGACGCGCCCACATAGGCCAGGAACAGGGTGTTCACGGTGGCCGCGACGTGGTCGCGGCCGACCGAGAGCGCGCCCCGGACCAGCTCGCCGAACCCGGCGGCGGGGTCGGCGCGGCGCAGCTCGAACACCAGCGAGGCCTGCGACACGGTGACGTCGTCGAGCACACCGAGACCGCCCAGGATGATTCCCGCCAGCAGCAGGCCGCGGAGCGACAGGCCGCCGACCGCGAAGCTCGCGTTGAGCGCGTCCTCGCTGGCGAGGCCCGTGAGCGCGGCGACCCCGACGAAGGCGGCGGCCAGCGCCGCCGTCAGGCCGAGGGCCAGCGCGGTGCCGACGACGGCCGCGGTGGTCTTGCGGCCGGGACCGTGCGCCAGGTACAGCGAGACGAGCATGATCGCCATGGCGCCGACCAGGGCGACCGGCACCGGGCTCCGGCCGCGCAGGATGGCCGGGACCACGAAGCCGACGATCACCAGAAACGACAGCCCAAGCCCCAGCAGCGACCGGACCCCCTGCCAGCGGCCGAACGCCACCACCGCCAGCACGAACAACGCCACCAGGAGCAGCATCGGCCGGGTCCGCTCGAGGTCGCGGATGTTGTAGTAGGGCGGCTGGCCGGGCTGCTCGAGCACCGCGAGCTGGACGCGCTGACCGGCCCGGAAGGTGCCGCCGGTCGGGTCGGTGGTCTCGAAGTCGACCTGCCGGCCGTCGGCGAGCCGCGCCGCGACCTTGATGCAGGTCGACCCGGGCGCTCCCGGCTCGGCCTGCTCGCACGGCGTGGCCTGGACGCGGGTCAGGGTGGCGCTCAGCAGCCGGGTCGGGTCTGCCTGGTCGTTCCCCGCCCGGGCAAGCCGGCCGTGGGGCCAGAGCGCCACCCCGCCGACGACCACCGCCAGCACCAGCATCCCGACCACCGCGAGCATCGCCCGGTGGCGGCCAACCGTTACGTCCACGCGCCGACGCTATGCCGGAAGGTCCCCGCGACGCCAGCCGCCGGGCCGGTTCCCGTTGCGGATCTCCTGCGCTGGCCGTACAGTTGCAAGCTGTACATAGGTGCAACGGGGTCGCAACTGAGCCGGTCAAGGAGGGCCACGTGCACATTCCGGACGGCTTCATCAACGCCTCCACCTCGCTGGGAGCGGGTGCGGTGGCCGCAGGCGGCCTCGGGGTGAGCCTGCGCCGCACGGCCCAGACGCTCCAGGAGAAGCAGGCGCCGCTCGCCGGGCTGGTGGCCGCCTACATCTTCGCGGTGCAGATGCTCAACTTCCCCGTGGCCGCCGGCACCAGCGGGCACCTGCTCGGCGGGGTCCTCGCCGCCGTGCTGGTCGGCCCCTGGGCCGGCGCCATCTGCGTGGCGGTGGTCCTGCTCGTCCAGGGCCTGCTGTTCGCCGACGGCGGCCTGACCGCGCTCGGCCTCAACATCACCAACATGGCGCTGGTCGCGGGCGTCGGCGGCTACGCCGTGTTCCTGCTGCTGCGCCGGGTGCTGCCGGCCACCAAGGCCGCCGTGGCCGGCTCGGCCGGGGTGGCGGCCGGGATCTCGGTGGTCCTGGCGTCGATCGCGTTCGTGGTCGAGTACGCCATCGGCGGCAACGGCGGCGCCTCGGTCGGCACCGTGGTCGCCGCCATGGTCGGCGTCCACACCCTGATCGGCATCGGCGAGGGGGTCATCACCGCCATGACCGTCGGGGTGGTGCTCGGTGTCCGGCCCGACCTGGTCCACGGCGCGTCCGACCTGCAGGCGCCGCTGGTGCTCGAGGCCAGGGAGGTGGCCTAGCCGTGCGCTCCTCCAACCTCCGCCTGTTCCTGCTCGGCGGGCTGCTGGTGGCCGTCGGCCTCGGCCTGTTCGTCAGCGGCTTCGCGTCGGGCGCGCCGGACGGCCTGAACAAGGTGGCCGACGACATGGGCTTCGCCGCCGAGGCCAGGCAGCACCTCTTCGAGAACGGGCCGCTGGCCGGCTACGCGATCAAGGGCGTGGACAACGAACGGCTCAGCACGGGCCTCTCCGGCCTGATCGGCGTGCTGGTCACCTTCGGCGTGGGCCTCGCGCTGTTCGCGCTGGTCCGGGCGCTGCGCGCCGGCCGTGACCGCTCGGAGCCGACCCGGGCGCCCTGACCGTGGGGACCGAGCCGACCCGGGCGCCCTGACCGTGGGAACCGGGCACGCCCACCCGCTCTACCTCCCCGGGGCGAGCCCGCTGCACCGCGCCCGGCCGCAGTGCAAGATCGCCGCCAGCCTGCTGTTCGTGCTCGCGGTGGTGGCCACCCCGCGGGAGGCGCTGTGGGCCTACGGGCTGTACGCGCTGCTGCTGGTGGGGCTCGCCAGGGTCGGGCGGGTGCCGCTGGCGTTCCTGGCGAGGAGGCTGGTCGTCGAGGTCCCCTTCCTGCTGTTCGCGGTCCTGCTCCCGGTCGTCGGGCAGGGGGAGCGGGTCGAGGTCCTGGGGCTGCCGCTGGCCAGGGAGGGGCTGTGGGCGGCCTGGAACATCGTGGTCAAGGGAACGCTCGGCGTCGCCGCGTCGGTGATCGTCGCCGCCACCACCCCGGTACCGGAGCTGCTCCGCGGGCTGGAGCGGCTGCGGCTGCCGCGCGCGTTCACCACCGTCGCCGGGTTCATGGTCCGCTACGCCGACGTCATCGCCGACGAGCTGCGGCGCATGCGCGTCGCCAGGCTCTCCCGCGGCTACGACCCCCGCTGGATCTGGCAGGCGAGGGCGGTCGCGGCGACCGCCGGGGCGCTGTTCATCCGCTCCTACGAACGGGGCGAGCGGGTCTACCTGGCGATGGTGTCGCGGGGCTACACCGGTTCGATGCCGGTGCTGGAGGACCTGGCCGCCAGCCGGCGCCAGTGGCTGGCGGCCCTGGCCGCGCCCGCGGCCGCCGCCCTGGTGGCCGCCACCGCCTGGGGGCTCCGGTGACGGCGGCGGGGTCGGCCCGCGGAGCCCCAACCCCGGCCCTGGAGGTCGAGGGCGTCGCCTTCGCCTACCCGGACGGCCACCAGGCGCTGTTCGGGGTGAGCTTCACCGTCGCCAGGGGCGAGCGGGTCGCCCTGCTCGGCCCCAACGGCGCCGGCAAGACCACCCTGGTGCTCCAGCTCAACGGCGTGCTGCTGCCCGGCGCCGGCCAGGTCACGGTGGCCGGCCTGCCGGTGGCGACCCGGCACCTCCGGGAGATCAGGCGGCGGGTCGGGATCGTCTTCCAGGATCCCGACGACCAGCTCTTCATGCCGACGGTGGCCGAGGACGTCGCCTTCGGCCCCGCCAACCTGGGCCTGCGCGGGACCGAGCTGGCGACCAGCGTCAAGGCGGCCCTGAGCGCGGTCGGCATGGAGGGCTACGCCGACCGGCCGCCCCACCACCTGTCGTTCGGGCAGCGGCGGCGGGTCGCGGTCGCCACCGTGCTCGCCATGGAACCGGAGATCCTGGTGCTCGACGAGCCCTCGTCCAACCTCGACCCGGCGAGCCGCCGGGAGCTGGCCGACATCCTCACCGGGCTCGACATCACCATGCTGATGGTCACCCACGACCTGCCGTACGCGCTGGAGCTGTGCCCCAGGGCCCTGGTCATGAACGGCGGGACCATCGCCGCCGACGGGCCGACCGGCGAGCTGCTGGCCGACGCCGAGCTGCTGGCCGCCAGCCGCCTGGAGCTCCCCTACGGCTTCGACCCCTCGTACCTGCGCCGCCGCTGACGAGGCCGGGTATGCTGCGCCCATGGACGGGCGTGGGATGGTCCGCCGGCTCCCACTCGCCGGCGCCGCGGTCGCCCCTTGACGGCGCCGGCGACCCTCGCGCCGCGCCGGCAGGTGGCCCTGGCGGACGTCGCCGTGGCCGCGGGGCTGGCGTTCCTGGTCGCGCGGCCGGCGCTCGGCGCCGTGGCGGCCGCCGTCCCGCTGCTCGCGGCCGGCTACCTGGCGATGGCCGCCACCGCCCTCGCCGCCCCCGTCGGCACGGCCGGCGCCATGCCGGGGATGGCCCGCGCTCCGCGAGGCGTGGAGCCATGGCGGAGCACGCGGCCGCCGCTCGGCTGGGCGGCGCCGCTGGGGATCGGGCTGGCGGCGGTGGCCGCGGCCGGGGTGGTGGCCGGGCCGGCGCCGGACCCTCGGGTCGGCGCCGCCGCGGCCGGCCTGAGCCTGCTCGCCGCCGTCGCCGAAGAGGCCCTGTTCCGCCGGCTCCTGTACGCGCGCCTTGCCCGGTACGGCGCCGTGGTCGCCGTGCTGGGCAGCGCCACCCTGTTCGCCCTCGTCCACCTGCCCGCGTACGGCACGGCCGCCCTCCCGGTCGACCTCGGCGCCGGCCTGCTGCTGTCCTGGCAGCGGTTCGCGTCCGGCCGCTGGACCGTCCCGGCCGTCACCCACGCCGTGGCCAACCTCCTGGCGGTGACCTAGATGCGTCGCTTCCGTCCGCTTGCCTGCCTCGTCGTCCTGCTGCTGGCCGCCGGCGGCTGCGCCGGTGCCGACGACCCCCCAAGCCGGTGCGTGTCGGCGCCGTCTACCCTCTGAGCGGCTCCCAGGGCATGGGCGGGGTCGACGAGTACCGGGGGGTCGTGGTCGCCGCCGAGCTCGTCAACCACGACGGCGGGGTCGCTGGCCGCAAGGTTGCGGTCGAGCGGGTCGACGTGCCGGAGGCCGACGCCGCCCCGGGGGCCGTCCAGGCCCTGGCCGGGCGCGGCATCGACCTGGTGCTCGGCAGCTACGGCAGCACGATCTCCAGCCCCGCCGCCGCGGCGGCGGCCGGGCGCGGCTCGCTGTTCTGGGAGACGGGCGCGGTCGGCAAGCTCGCCGGGCCGGGCGAAGGCGACCTGGTGTTCCGGGTCGCGCCGACCGGTGGGCTGCTCGGCCGCAACGCGATCGCGTTCGTCGCCGACCAGCTCGCCTCCAGGCTCGACCGGGAGGCCGCGTCGCTGCGGTTCGCGGTCGCCGCCGTGGACGACGTCTACGGCCGGGCGGTGGCCGACGGGGCCAGGGCCGAGCTCCGCGACCGGGGCCTGCGGCTGACCGCCGACGTGGCCTACGACCCGCGCCGCTACGACCCGGCCCGGGTGGTCCGGCAGGTCGCGGCCGGCCGCCCCGACGTCCTGTTCGTGGTCGCCTACCTGGAGGACGGGGTGGCGCTCCGGCGCGAGCAGGTGCGCCAGCACCTGCCGCTGCTGGCCAGCATCGGCACCTCCTCCAGCTACTGCATGCCGGAGTTCGGCGCCCGCCTCGGCCGCGACGCCCTCGGGCTGTTCGCCTCCGACAAGCCCGACACCCACGGGATCAACCCCCACGGGCTCACCCGTGAAGGGCGTGCCCTGCTGGAACGCGCCGACGGCGCCTACCAGGCGGCCTACGGCGAGTCGATGAGCGCGGCCGCCCTCGCCGGGTTCTCCGGGGCGTGGGCGCTGTTCCGCCACGTGCTGCCGGCGGCCCGTTCGCTCGCCCCGGCCGACGTGGCCGCGGCGGCGAGGGCGGCCAGGGTGCCGCGGGGCGGCCTGCCCAACGGCAGCGGCCTGGCGTTCGGCGCGCCCGGCGGGCCCGACGCCGGCGCCAACCTCCGGGCGGCCAGCGTCATCTGGGAGTGGACGGAGCTGAACCGGCGCGAGGTGACCTGGCCGCCGCAGTTCGCGACCGCCCCGATCGCGGCCATCCGCCCGACCCGATGACGCGTTCGCGGGTCGCCCTGCTGGCCGGCGTCGGCATCGCCGTGCTGTACCTGGCCGGGGCGGCGCTGAGCGGGCGGGCGAGCCTGCTGGCCCGACGACCGCTGCTCGACGGCCTGGCCCCACCCGTTCCCTATCGCTGGGTCAAGCCGCCGCCGGACCTGGCGGCGAGCAACAAGGCACCGGCCTCGCTGCGCTTCTCGGTGAAGCTGGCGGCCACGGGCTCGCAGCTCGGCGCCTTCTCCACCAGCGACGGGCAGCTCAACCTGGTGCTCAGCGAGGGCGCCGTGCCCGCCAGCCAGGGCCAGACCTCGGTGGCGGTGTCGATCGACCCGGTCGACCCCGCCACCCTCGGGCCGGCCCCGCCCGGGCTGGTCCTGGCCGGCAACGCCTACCGCATCCAGGCGAGCTACCGGCCGTCGGGCGGCAAGGTCGACGCCCTCGGGGGCCGGTCCAGCGTCGGCCTGGTCTACCCGCTGCTCGCCACCGCGGTGGCGGACCCCTCCGGCCATCTCGTCCTGGCCTCGGCCGACGGCCGGAGCTGGCAGCGCCTGCGGAGCACCGACACCCCCGGCACCCACCAGGTGAGCGCCGAGCTGGACACCACCGGCTACGTGGTGGTGGCGGTCCCGCCCGCCGGCGCCGGAGGCGGGTCCGGGGGGAGCGGCCGCGGCCGCGTCCTGCTGCTCGCCACCGCCGTGGCGGCGCTGCTGGTGCTGGCCGCCCTGCTGGTGCGCCGCCGGCTCGCGACCGCTGGCCGCGCCGGCAGCCGCGGTCACCGCCCCACGCAGGCCCCGAGGCCGCGGCCTGGCGGGGCCACCCGGCCCGGTCCCGCCCGCAAGCCGCCGGCCCGCAACCCGGCCAAACGGCGGCGCCGCCGGTGAGGCCCGGACGGGCGTTGCGGGTGGCGGTCGCCGCCGCCGTTCTGGTGGGCGCGACGGCCGGCCCGGCGGCCGCGCACGCGATCGGGGCGGGGGCGCAGCCCAGCAACTACCGCACCGGCGTGCGTGGCGTCGAGCCGGCCGTCCCCGGCCTGGAGGCACGGACCGTGGCGGCGGGGGACCGGCTGGAGCTGGTCAACGGGACCGGCCAGGAGGTCCTGGTCCTCGGCTACCGCCTGGAGCCCTACCTGCGGGTCGGGCCCGACGGGGCGTTCGAGAACCGGCGCTCGCCGAGCGCCTACGCCAACCGGTTCGCCACCGCGCCGGCGAGCGTCCCCGCCGAGTTCGACCCGGCGGCGGCGCCGGAGTGGCGGCGGATCGGCGACCAGCCGAGGGTGGCGTGGCACGACCACCGCGCCCACTGGACCGGTCCGGACCCCCAGGCGGTCACCGCCGCCCGCGGCCGGCGCCACGTGGTCGTGCCGAACTGGCAGATCCCGCTGCGGCTGGGCGAGCGCACGCTGCTGCTGGAGGGCGACGTCACCTGGGTGCCAGGCCCGTCGCCGTGGCCGTGGGCGCTGGCCGCGGTGGCCGTGTTCGCCGCCGTCCTGGCCGCCGGCCGGGGCCCCTGGCGTCCCCACGTCCTCGCCCTGGTGGCGCTCCTGGCGGTCGCGGCCGACGTCGTCCATACGGTGGGGGCGCTGCTGGCCTCCGCCGCGCCGCTCTCGGCCGAGCTGAACGGGACGGTCACCACCGTGGCGGGCTGGGTGGTGGCCGGGCTGGCCGCCTACCGGCTGCTCCGCGGGCGCGCCGAGAGCGCCGCGGTCTTCCTGCTCCTCGGCGGCGTCCTGCTGACCCTGGCCGGCGCCCTGCCGGACCTGCCTGCGCTGGGTCGCTCCCAGTTCCCCACGGCCGTCGGCCCGACGGTGACCCGGGCCGCGATCGCCGTCACCCTCGGCCTCGGGGCCGCCATGGTGGTCGCGGGCCTCATCGGGTTCCGTTCCGAGGGCAGCCGGAGGGATCGGGTCCCCACGACCTGATACGCCAGGACGCCGGGTAAGCTGACCGGGTGGGAAGGACGGCATGGTCCGGGCGCCGGGCGCCGATCGCCGGCGTCCTGGCGCTGGCCTGGACGGCGCTCGGGGCCGGCGCGGCGTGGGCCGGTCCGGCGCCCGGCGCCGAGGTGCCGGCGCCGACCCTCGGGCGGGCGCTCCTCGGCTGGTCGCTCGACCCGCTGGTGTCGGTCCTGCTGGTCGCCACGGGCGTGCTCTACCTGCTGGCGCGGCGGCGGCTGGTCGCCGGCGGGGTGGCCTGGCCGGCGCAGCGCAGCGGCTGCTTCATCGGCGGCCTCGGCGCGCTCGCCCTGGCGCTGCTGTCACCGATCGAGGCCTACGACACGGTGCTGTTCTCGGTCCACGTGACCCAGCACATGCTGCTGACCATGGTGGCCGCGCCCCTGCTCGCCCTCGGCGCGCCGATCACCCTGGCGCTCCGGGCGACCAGGGGCCAGGCCCGCCGGCGCATGGTCAGGGTGCTGCACAGCCCACCCGTGCGGGTGCTCGGCCACCCGCTGGTCGCGTGGGTGCTGTTCACCGTCTCGCTGTACGGGCTGTACTTCTCGCCGCTGTTCGACCTGAGCCTGCGCAACCGCTTCGTCCACGACCTCGTGCACCTGCACTTTCTCGGCGCCGGCCTGCTGTTCTGGTGGCCGGTGGTCGGGATCGACCCGACCCGCTGGCGCCTGCCCCACGTCGCCCGGCTGCTGTTCGTGTTCCTGATGGTCCCGTTCCACGCCTTCCTCGGGGTGGCGATCATGAACAGCGGGCGGTTGCTCGCCCCGAGCCTGGCGACCTTCCAGCGCTCCTGGGGGCCGACTCCGCTGGCCGACCAGCAGGCCGGCGGCGCCATCCTCTGGGGGGCCGGCGACCTGGTCGCGCTCGCCGCCGTGCTCGGCATCCTGGTCGCGTGGGCGAGCTACGACCAGAACGTGGTCGCCGTCCGCGAGGACCGGCGACTGGCGCGCGAGCGTGCGGCCCGGCAGGCAACCCGCTCCGACCTCGGACAGGAGGAACCGTCATGACCACCGACCTGATCTGCCCCAAGTGCCAGGGCGGGATGCGCAGCTACGAGCGAAGCGGCATCACCGTCGACCAGTGCGCCGACTGCCGCGGCATCTTCCTGGACCGCGGCGAGCTCGAGCACCTGGTCGACGCCGAGCAGAGCTGGCAGCGGCGCGAGCCATCCCAGCGCGAGCGGCAGCGTGACCGCGAGATCCCGTTCCCGAAGACCTTCGGCGATGGCGACGACGACGATGACGACCGCTACCGCGGCGAGGGCGACCGCAAGCGCCGCAAGCGGAGCTTCTTCGACGACCTGTTCGATTGATCAGCCGGCCAGCTCCTCGGCGGCGGTGTCGTCCTCGACCGCGCGCGCGGCATCCAGCGCGTCGCGGACCGCCCGGCCGTAGATCGTGGCCAGGAACGCGTAGCCGGCGCTGGACGGGTGGAACAGGTCGGAGCTGAACATCTCCTTCTTGCCCCGGAACGCCTTCCGGGTCAGGCGGGCGATGTCGAACACGGAGATGCCGAAGCGGGCCAGCTCGGCCTGGTAGATGCGGGTGAACGCGTACGCCCGCAGCCCGAGCAGGTCGCGCAGCGGCCGCCGGAAGGCGAGGGCGGTCTCGGCCGGCGGCAGGCCCGAGACGACCACGACCGCCCCGGGGGCGACCGTGGCCAGACCGTCGGCCATCAGCCGGAGCTGGCGGCGCGCCTCGCGGAAGGTGGTGCCGTGGGTGACGTCGTTGGTGCCGACGCAGACCAGCACGACGTCGGGGTCCAGGCCCGCCACCTGCGGCAACTGCTCACCGACGACGTTGCAGAGCTTGGACCCGGAGACGCCGAGGGCATGGAGCACGACCCGGTACCGGTCGGTCAGCGCCTTGGCGACCCCGTAGGTGAGGGTGTCCTGGACCGAGTCGGCACCGACCCCGGCGACCGAGCTGTCGCCGAGCACCACCAGCACGAGGGGCTCGCCGTCCTCCGGACCGACCACGCCGCCGATCTCCAGCTCCGGGTCAGACGGCAGGAAACGGCGACGTTTGGCCGCCACCACCTCAGCGGCCAACGTGGTCGCCAGGGCGCCCGCACCGAGCAGGGTCGCCCGGCCTACGTGCCGGACAGCGATGCCCACCAGCCCCTCCCGGGCCCCTCCTCCTCGCCTCTAGCGTACGGTCCGCTGCTTGCTTTGGGAAGGCTGCAATCACCGTAGGCGGCGCTGTGCGCGCGATCGCGCACGGCACCAGCGGGGGCTGGTCGCGGTCAGCGGGGGACGATCTCGGCGAGCTGGGCCGGGTCGCGCTGGTAGTGGCCGACGAGCTGCGCGGTGCAGTCGTCGATCCGCTCGTGCAGGGCACGACGGTAGGCGGACAGCTTGACCTCGGCCTCGATCAGGCCGCGCTCGAGCCGGTGGAGGGCGGTCGGGTCGTCCCAGGCGATCGGGGCGGCCCACAGGGCCTCCAGGCCCGCCAGCGGGCTGACGAGGCCCTCGAGGGCGAGGTGGGTGGCGGCCGGCGAGCGCCGCCGCGCGCCCGTCCGGGCACGGGCGGCGGCCAGGCCGGCCAGGTCGTCGACGCTCGGATGGCCGCCGTCGAGGGCGGTGCGGACCAGGTCGAGCCGCCCCTGGACGAGCTGCCGCCAGTAGCTGACCCGCTGCTCCTCTTCCCTCAGCGACTCGCGCAGCGCGCGCAGGTCGGCGAGCGGCTCCCGCCGCTCCAGATGGACAGCGTCGTCCTCGGTCACAGCATCCTCCCCGTGCGCCCGGTTCGATAGATACTCGGCATCCGGGCGCCCGGACTTCAGTGGCCGATCGCCGCCGGGACGCTTACCATCCGCCCATGCCAGCCTCCCCCGACCAACCGGGGCACCCCCCTGGGGTTCCCCGGACCCCTCCGGCCGATCCACCGGGGCACCCCCTTGGGGTTCCCCGGACCCCTCCGGCCGACCAACCGGGGCACCCCCTTGGGGTTCCCCGGACCCCTCCGGCCGATCCACCGGGGCACCCCCTTGGGGTTCCCCGGACCCCTCCGGCCGACCCACCGGGGCACCCCCCTGGGGTTCCCCGGACCCCTCCGGCCCCTGGGGTTCCCCGGACCCCTCCGGGCCGCCGCGAGTCGAAGGCCGCCAGGACCGCCCGCGCCGCCGAGCTGCGCCAACGCCTCGCCACCCGCTACCCGGACGTGACCACCGCCCTCACCCACCGCTCCGCGTGGGAGCTGCTGGTGGCGACCATCCTGTCGGCCCAGTCGACCGACGTGGTGGTCAACAAGGTGACCGTCGAGCTGTTCCGCCGCTACCCGACGGCCGCCGACCTGGCCGGCGCCGACCGCGAGGAACTGGAGCAGCTCCTCCGCCAGACCGGCTTCTTCCGCAACAAGGCCAAGTCGGTCCAGGGCGCCGCCCGGTACCTGCTCGAGCACCACCACGGCGAGGTGCCCGGGACCATGGACGAGCTGGTCGAGCTGCCAGGGGTCGGCCGCAAGACCGCCAACGTGGTGCTCGGCTCCTTCTTCGCCCGCAACGAGGGCGTGGTGGTCGACACCCACGTCGGGCGGCTCTCCCGCCGGCTGGGGCTGACCAGGAACAACGACCCCGTCAAAGTCGAGCAGGACCTGATGCGGCTGGTCCCCGTCGACGAGTGGACGATCTTCTCGCACCGGCTGATCTGGTTCGGGCGCGAGGTGTGCACCGCCAAGGACCCCCGCTGCGACCGTTGCGAGCTGGCCGACCTGTGCCCGTCGGCGTTCAAGGTCGGGCGCTGGGTCAAGGCGGCGAAGGCCGCCAAGGCGGCGCGCCGGCCCAGCCCCCCGGCCGCACGGGCAGCGGGCCGTGCTCGTCCGTGACGCGATGACCCCGCGGCCGGTCACGGTCGCGCCGGACGCCAACGTGCGCGCCGCCCTCTCGGCCCTGCGACGTGGGCGCTTCCGGCACCTGCCGGTGGTCGCCGGCGAGGAGCTGGTCGGGGTGGTCACGGCCGCCGACCTGGAGCCGGCGAACCTGTTCACGGCCCGGGTCGGGGACCGCGTCCCGCCCGAGCGGCGGGCCGCCTTCAGCGGGCGGCTCGAGCGCGCCGCTTCGAGTAGCTCATCCGAGTAACGCCCTTTCGGGAAATTGGCCGTTACTTGAGTGGAACTGTCCGGAACCTGTTTGATCTCCGTTCTGTGGGTAGGAGTTGGAGACATGGCTTCGGACGATCCCGACGAGGCCCCCAAGCGACTTTCCTCCGACGAATCCCTCTGGGGGAACCAGGAGAAGCGCAAGCGCGGGGGGCCTGCCTTTGGCGTGCGAGTGGACGAAGTCTCGGAGGAGGAGCCCGGCGGCACCCTCTCCCGGCCCTCGATGGCGCTCAAGCCCTCCGCCGTCCCTGCGACGGTCCCCGACGACCCCCCGGTGCCGGTCCCCGCGGAGCGACCCGACCCCGACCCCGCCGAGCCTCGGCCGCGGCGGGGGTTGCTGCGTGTGGACCTGCTCATCGCGGTCGCCGCGGTCGTGCTGCTGCTGGTCGGCTTCCTGCTCGGCGTGGCCGTGACCCGCGCCGGGACGGAGGAGCCGCGGCCGGTGGCCCAGACCGCCGCTCCGGCACCGAGCACCAGCATCCCGGTACGGCCAGGGCCACCGCCACGGGAATGCCTGATCGCGATGGAGCGGGCCGACGCCGCCATCACCTATCTGGTCGGCAACATCCGTGACCAGCGACTGTCCGACACCATCCAGGAGTTCGTCGAGAGCAGGCGCGCCTGCCAAGCAGCAGTGAGGTGAACATGCGTCGAACCATCCTCGTCGCCCCGGTCCTGACCCTCGCACTGGTCGCCTGCCTCGCCGGCCCCGCGGCCGCCGTGCCCAAGGACCTCCGCGTGAACAGCGCCACCTGCTCGGGCGTGCGCGTCACCGGGGAGGGGCTGCCCGCCAGCGAGCAGCTCTTCCTGCTGGTCCGCAACCTCGCCAACGGTGCCGTGGTCGGTGGCCAGCCCACGCCGGTCATGACCACCGCCGCGGGCACCATCAGCGTCCACCTGGCCAAGAACCTGAAGGGCGTCGCCACGGTCGACGTGAGCATCTGGACCAAGAAGGGCGAGACGCTCACCATGGCCGCCCGCGACACCGCCTCGACCGGCTGCGCCGCCGCGGCGTCCAAGGGGTCCCTGGCCGTCACCGGCCCCGCCTCCGGCAACCTGGAGCTGAGCCTCGGCCTGCTGCTGCTGGTCGCCGGCGCCGCCGTGGTCTGGTGGAGCCGCTACCGGCCGCGGCACGCAAGGACCTGACAGGGCCACCGTCCAACCACCCGCGCAACGGCCCGACCAGGCCGACCGCGCGCCAGGGGCGCCGATGCGAAGGAACCCGTCAACCCGGCCGAAGCGCGCC
>WNGA01007748.1_pt1 | contig 14857 bp, 13 predicted proteins | sample 5400061 | NCBI WGS metagenome assembly WNGA01 (sample SAMN13153366, study PRJNA577476) | soil metagenome | isolation source: 100 cm soil or saprolite under grassland replicate 2 | place: USA:California | collected 2016-06-15
CCCCCCAAAACAGTTTTGTTGGTCCTATGACCATTCAGGAATCCCATTCGTTCGGGGCAGGGCTTCGCGCCGCTCGCGAGACCGCAGGCATCTCGCTACGCCAGATTGCGGATGCAACCAAGCTGTCGACCCGTTCACTCGAAGCGCTTGAAGCGGATCGCATAACCCAACTGCCCGGCGGTCTGTATCGCCGCGCCATCGTACGGGCGTACGCGCGTGAGATTGGGCTCAATCCGGAGGTTGTGCTGCGAGCGTTTCTGGCGCGGTACCCTGACGATCTGCCGCCGCTCGCGCCGCTGCCGAGTCGAAAGCCGACAAGTTACGATCTTCCGCCGGAGCCGCCTCCAGTGAGCAAGGGTCCGCGCCGGCTTCGTGCGGCCTTGAGCCTGTTCGGCGCGCTGGTGCCAATTGCGGCGGGCGTCTTCTACTTCTCGGTCGCGGTGCGCGGTGCCGACCGCTCGCGCGTCGATCGCAATTCATCGCCGGTGCGGACCGAGCCCGACGCGCGACCCGCAGGAAGTTTCGACGAATCGGCGAAGACAACGGAAGAAGAGGTCCCCGTCCTGTTGACCGTGTCCTCACGCTGCGCGCTGCAAGTTACGGTCGATGGACGCCAGGTGATCGCGCGAATACTCGATGCGGGCGAGCATCTGCAGCTCGATTTCGGTCGTGAGCTGGTCCTCGAGGGCACCGATGCGGGAGCAGTTCATCTCAGCATCAATGGTCGCGCTGCGCGATCGCTCGGCAGAGCAGGAACGCCGCTGTCGGTCGACATCAGCCGCGACGACTACGACGACTGGGTCGATCGGTCCGAGTAGTGCAGCCATCCAACCCACTGCTCGACTCATTTCGCCGCAAAGAAGTTGCTCGCGATGTGCGGCTGTTGGTTGCTCAGGGTGGCGTCACGCCGCGTCCGCTGGAGCAGCTTGGCATCCTTGCCCTGCTGAGCGAAGACGAGGACCCTGAGATTCGAACAACGGCGGAAGCCACGTTGCAGCGCATCCCGGTCGATGTCGTGTCGGGTTATGTCGCGAGAAGCGATATGCCCAGCGAACTGAAGGCCTTCTTTGTGAGCAGGGGAATCACCCCGGCCGCGTCGCCGCGACCCGACAGCGACGCGGGACTGTTCGAGGCCGAAGGCACGGATACTGAAGCCTGGCTATCAGCTGCCGGAGATCAGTTGTCGCTCGTTCAACAGCTTGCGACGTTGAACGTTCCGCAAAAAATCAAGGCTGCGATGAAGGGCAACCGGGAAGTGCGCGCGGTTCTCGCCCGTGATCCGAACAAAATCGTGTCGCTGGCGGTGCTCAGCAGCCCGAAGCTCTCCGAGAGCGAGGTCGAAAGCATCGCCCGGATGGGAAATGTCAGCGAAGACGTGCTTCGCACCGTTGCCCAGTCGCGCGCGTGGACCAAGAACTACAACATCGTTGTCGCACTCGTGCGGAATGCGAAGACGCCTCTCGCGCTGACGCTGACGCTCCTCAATCGGCTCAACGAGAAGGATCTCAAGACGGTGTCGGTCGATCACAACGTGCCAGAGCCGCTCCGGGCCGCGGCCAAGAAGAAGGTTGCGCTCGGAGAGAGGTAGCATGTGCGCGGAGAATTTTCAGTTGCCAGTTCCCAGTTGTCAGTTCAAAGTCCACGGACGTTCAGAAATGCTCAGCGAACTTGGCAACTTCACTAACTGATATCTGAACTTTGAACTGGAAACTTGGAACTGGAAACTGATATTCACAGCCTCTAAAGCCCCGCCACTACGTAGTGGCGGCCCTTCAGGGCCGCCCGGCACTCGATCGCTTGGTCGGTTTGATCCGGCCCCACTCCGCCTTCATCTCCGCCAATCCGTGCATGTACGCGGTGGCGCGCTCGCGCTCTTCTTCCGTAGACATGGACTTCAGCAAATCGATGGCGCGATCGAAATCGCGTTGGATTGTTGCGCGATTCGCCGAGAAGTACAACTTCCGAATCTCCGCGAGCTTATCCATGCGCGCGCGTTCGATGCCGCCTGAGCGACTGCCGGAACGCGTCGAACGGCAACGTATTCAGCACATCGTCTCGCGTGAGCCAGGCGCGCCGCGCCACCAGAATTCCCCACTGCTTGGCGGCGAGCGCCGCGGTCGAGTGGGCATCGCTCGAGATGACCAGCTTGACGCCGCGGTCGCGTGCAAGCCGCGCGTTGACGTCTGAGAGATCCAATCGATCGAGATGGCAGTTGATTTCGAGCGCGACGCCGTTGCGTGCAGCTGCTTCCAGAACGCGATCCATATTGAGCCGCGCGGCTTCACGACGGAGGAGAATCCGATTCGTGGGATGCGCCACGATATCGACCCAGGGATGCTCGATTGCACGAACGAGTCGGGCCGTGATCTCCGCTTCCTCTTGCCTGATGGCCGAGTGCACCGACGCGATGACGATGTCGAGCTGCTGGAGGCACTCGTCGGCAAGGTCGAGCGTGCCGTCCGGCAGGATGTCGCACTCGATTCCAGCGAGCACGGTCATTCCTTCCGTCCGGCGATCGATGTCGCGAATACGCGCCGCATGCTCCAGAGCGCGGCGCTCGTCGAGTCCGTTCGCCATCGCGAGCGCTTTGCTGTGGTCGGTGATTGCGATATACACGAGCCCTGCCTCACGTGCGGCGGACACCATTGCCTCGAGATCGTCTTTGCCGTCCGACGCGGTCGTGTGCATGTGCAGATCGCCGCGCACATCGCTCGGCGCGATGAGCGCCGGAAGACGGCGTTCAGCGGCGGCTTCGATTTCGCCTCGATGCTCGCGCAGCTCGGGTGGAACCCAAGCGAGGCCCAACGCTTCGTAAATGCCTTCTTCCGTGTCGCCCGCAAGACGCGCATTGTCCGCAACGTTGAAGAGACCGTATTCGTTCAGCCGGAGGCCGCGATCGATGGCTCTGTCGCGCAGTACGATGTTGTGCGGCTTCGACCCCGTGAAGTACTGCATCGCGGCACCGCGGCTCTCGCGCGGGACGAGGCGGAGATCTGCCTGATAGCCGCCGCGGATGAGGATGCTCGCCTTGGTATCGCCTCTGCCCATGACTCGGTCGACGAGAGGATAGGAGCTGAACGTGTCCATCACCTCAGGCCCAGCGCCGACCGCGAGCACGTCGATGTCGCCGCAGGTCTCTGTCGCGCGGCGCAAGCTCCCGACAGCAATGAATTCAACCTCCGCCACACGCCCCTGCAAGTACTCGATCAGCTGATTCGCGACAGCGGCCGTGTCCGCGAGCAGGTGCCGCCCCGAGTGCTGGCGCTGCTGTTCGAGCGCCTGAATCAGCAGCTGTTCCTTTCTGGGTCCCATGCCTTTCAGCTCGCGCAGCCGTCCGGAACGCGCCGCTTGTTCGAGCTGATCGATCGATGCGATACCGAGCGTGGAGTAGAGCAGTGCGACGGTTTTAGGACCGACACCTTGCAGGCGCAAAAGCTCCAGGAGCGTCGAGGGAAACTGCGCCGCCAGATCGATGTGGATCTGACAGGTGCCGGTTTCACAGATTTCGCGGATACGGGCGGAAAGGTCTTTGCCGATGCCCGGCCACTCACGCAGTTGCGCGTCGCTCAACGCCGCCACCTGCTCGGGACTGTTCGCGACGATGTCTGCGGCGCTGCGGTACGCGCGAATTTTGAAGAGGTTCTCTCCCTTCAGTTCGAGCATGTCGGCGATCTCGCTCAGGACGCGTGCAACCGCGACGTTGTCGAGGGCCATAGCCGTCAGTCGTAGGGGAGAGGCATTGCCCTACCCGTCCACGATCACGTTCAGCCCGTCGGTTTCGATGCGGAACGGGAGTACTTGCGCGCGGCCCGCCGTGAGGGCTTCTTTGACATCCATCACGCGCTCCGGCGGCGCAAGACAGAAGAGACATCCGCCGCCGCCGGCGCCGCAAACCTTTCCAGCCTGAGCACCAGCCGCACGCGCACGATCGATCAGATCGTCTATCTGCGGCGTCGTCACCCCGGGCGCCAGGCGTTTCCGGTTGTCCCATTCCTCCGCGAGGCAGCGTGCCGTGCCATCCCAATCGCCGCGGGCGAGCGCGTGTCGCATCGCATCGGCGGTGTCGCGAATCCGCTCGAAGCAATCAAAGACGTAGCGATCGCCGTCGATGTGACGTTTCATGATCTCCCAATTGTTCGTGCCCGAATTCCGCGGCGCGCCTGTGTAGCAAAGGACGATGCGCCGCTCGAGCTCCCGCGGATCGAGATCCAGTGGGATGCGCCGAAGACCGTGAGCGCCGAGCTCGAGCGCGGCGACGCCGCCATACATGGCAGGCCGGTAATCCTGGAGTCCTGTTGGAACGCCAATCGTCTGCGCTTCGACGTTCATGGCGATCGCGAGCAGTTGCTCGCGATCGGCGGTGCAGCCCTTCCACCGGGCGAGCGCGCCGCACACCGCCACATTCATCGCCGACGAGCCGGCGATGCCGGCGCCGGCCGGCGATTCGCCGCGGGTCCGCATGATGAGCCCCGCGACGGCGAACGCGTGGGCCAATCTCCCGAGCAACGGCAACGTCTCGTCATCGCGCAGCTCGGCTGCCGATTTCGCTGTCACGTGTTGTCGCGTATCGTCGGAGATGATCTCGATGCCGCCATCGTCGCTCGAAGTGAGCTCGACGTGTGCGCGCAGGCTGATCGCGGCGTTCAGCGTCTGCGCCCCATGATGGAAGAGATAGAGCGGCCAGATGTCGATTGTGCCGCCGGCCAGATCGATGCGAGTGGGTGCAGACGCGGTAATTCGCACGCCGCCATTATAATTTTGGCCAGCATGGCGCTCGCGACACGGCGCGACATCGGGCAGTTTCTCATTGGCAGCTTCAACGGCACGTCCATTCCGGTGGAGTGGCGATCGCTTGCGCGAGAGTTCGATCTTGGCGGAGCCATCCTGTTTGTCAGGAATATCGAAGCGCCCGAGCAGGTCGTCGAGCTTTCCGTCGACGTGGAGCAGTCAGGGCGTGCCATGCCGGCCTGGGTCAGCATCGATCAGGAAGGCGGTCGCGTGGCGCGGCTCAGAGAGCCGTTTACGCGATGGCCGCCGATGGCCACGCTGGGCCGCGCTGGATCGGAGGCGCTCGCCGAACGGTTTGCACGAGCTCTTGCGCGCGAGCTCCTTGCCGTGGGAATCACGCTCGATTACGCGCCTGTGCTCGACATTCACTCGAATCCCAAAAATGCCGTCATTGGAGATCGCGCGCTCGCCGAACGCGCAGACGAGGTGGCCAAGCTCGGACGTGTAATCGTTCGAACGCTGCAGTCAGAGGGGCTGGCCGCGTGCGGAAAGCATTTTCCGGGTCACGGAGATACGAGCGAGGATTCACATTTCGAGCTCCCACTGGTCGAGCATCCTCCGGATCGCTTGCGCGCGGTCGAATTCGAGCCCTTTCGCGCGGCGATCCGGGAAGACGTTGCGTTCATCATGACGGCGCACGTCCATGTGCCGGCGCTTGACAGCGAGCGGATTGCGACGGTCTCGCCGCTCATTGTGCGCATGCTGCGTGACGAGCTCGGGTTCGGCGGCGTGATCTTGAGCGACGATCTCGAAATGAAGGCCGTCAGCGCGCGTTTCGAAGTTCCCACGGCTGCAGTTCAGGCCATCAACGCCGGCTGCGATGCTGTTCTCATTTGCAGTGGGAACGTCGATACCCAGGCAGCGGCGCTCGAGGCGCTCGTCAAAGCTGTCGAAACGGGCGAGATCAGCGTGACCCGTTTCGACGATGCGTTCAGGAGATTGAGGGCGGCAAAGGAACGGTTTCTCGCCAGAGAGCAGCCGCCAACCTCCACGCGTCTGCGCCAGCTGCGGACGCTCATCGGCCGCGCGGAACATCAGGCGATCGCTGCGGAAATGGCGTCGTTTCTGTGACGGTCCGCCGGTCGCTCCTGTGATCAAACCGCTGCGTCTCCGGGTGGGCGATCGGGTCGCGCTCGTCGCGCCCGCGAGTCCATTCGACGCCGAAGATCTCAGCGAAGGCGTCAAAGAGCTTGCGCAGCTCGGTTTCGAGGCCGTGTACGACGAGCGTGTCCGGGAGCGAATGCCGTTTGTCGCGGGCAGTGCTCAGACGCGAGCGGCGATCATCGAGCAGGCATGGCGCGATCCCTCAATCCGCGCGGTGATTGCCATTCGCGGCGGGTATGGCAGCGCTCATCTGCTGCCGCTGCTCGACACGACATTGTTACGCGAAGCGCGGAAAATCTTCGTCGGTTACAGCGATATCACGGCGCTTCTATGTCTGCACCTCCAACACCACGTGGTCTGCTTCCATGGTGCGATGATCGAAAGAAGACTCGCGCGTGGCGCGGAAGGGTACGATCGTCATTCGTTTCTCGCGGCGCTCACACGCGATGCCCCAGTCGGCGAGCTCACGCCCCCCGGTATTGACGTGATCAAACCAGGCGAGGCGCGCGGACCTCTCGTCGGAGGAACACTCACGCAGCTCGCCTCGCTGCTCGGCACACCCTGGGCGTACATGCCTCCAGACAACTGCATCCTCTTCATCGAAGACATCGCAGAACGGCCATACCGGCTCGACCGGATGTTGACGCAGTTGTCACAGGCGGGTGTTCTCGACAAAGCCGCGGCGCTCGTATTTGGCGAGTTCCCCGGTTGTGCCGAACCCGATGCCGAGATCACCGCGAAGACCGTCATCGAAAGCGTCGCTCACGCCTTCCGAGGCCCTGTCTTGTTCGGGTTTCCGTCGGGCCACACAAGGGGGGCCACGTGGACATTGCCGTTTGGCGTTGACGCGCGCGTCATCACGAGTCCGACGCCGGCGCTGGTCATCGAAGAGGCGGCCGTCGAGTGATCAATGGCGCGCCGACGAAGGCGGCCCTGAGGGGCCGCCACCACGTACCAGCGCGCGCAGGTAGTGGCGGGGCTTTAGCCCGCCTTTCACCGCGGCCGGCCGTGTGACGCCGAGGGTCTCCCGTGAATCTGTGTAATCTGTGAAGCCTGTGGTGGTTCATCTCATTGGAATCTGTGGAACGGCCATGGCCACGCTTGCCGCGCTTCTGAAGCATCGCGGATTCAGCGTGCGCGGATCCGATCAGCACGTGTACCCGCCGATGAGCGACTTCCTTCAAGCCGAAGGAATTCCCACGTTCGAGGGATACAGCGCCGGCTACATTACGAGCGACATCGATTTCGTTGTCGTCGGAAACGCGATTTCGCGCGGTAATGTGGAGCTCGAGGAGGTCCTCGACCGGAAGGTCCGCCACCTGTCGCTGCCGGAAACGTTGCGCGAGTACTTTCTCTGGTCGGCGCGTTCGATCGTCGTTGCGGGCACACACGGCAAGACCACCACGACATCCCTCGCCGGCTGGCTGCTGACGCACGGCGGGGCCGACCCCACCGTGTTCGTCGGCGGCATCGCGCGCAATCTCGGCGAGAGCGGATCCAGCTATCGAATCGGCGCGGCCCGAGCGCCGTTTGTCATCGAGGGCGACGAGTACGACAGCGCGTTTTTCGACAAGACGGCAAAGTTTCTGAAGTACCTGCCGGACGTTGCCGTCATCAACAACATTGAATTCGATCACGCGGACATCTACGCAAATCTCGACGAGGTGCGACTCGCGTTTCGACGCCTCGTGAATCTCGTGCCGCAACGGGGGCTGACGCTGATTGGCGTGGACAGTCCGGATGCCGCCGCGCTGCAAAAGCACGCTCGAAGCCGCGTCGAAACCTTCGGCACCTCCGAAGGAGCGCACTGGCGGGCGACGGACATCGTCACGGAAGCGGGCCGCTCTTCGTTTCGCGTGTGGCAGCAGAACACAGATCGCGGCAATTTCACCGTCCCGCTCGTCGGCGTCCACAACGTGAGAAACGCGTTGGCGGCGATTGCCATTGGCGCCGAGTCCGGCATCGCGCTCGATGTGCTTCGCGAGGGACTCGCGAAATTTCTCGGCGTCAAGCGACGGCTGGAGCTTGTTGGCGTGAAACGCAATGTCGCCGTTTATGACGACTTCGCGCATCATCCAACGGCGGTTGCCGAAACGTTGGCGGCCGTCCGGGCCGCGGAACCCGCGCGCCGCATTTGGGCGATCTTCGAGCCACGCTCCGCGTCGTCTTGTCGCCGGGTGTTTCAAGAGGATTTTGCACGTGCGTTCGGCGGCGCCGACCAGGTGGTGATTGCCTCTGTTTATCGATCGACGCTCGCCGACTCCGAGCGGCTGTCTGAGGCGCAGCTCGTGGCGGACCTGCAGGCGGCAGGTGTTGCAGCGCGGCATCTCCCCGATGTCGAGGCGATTGTGCGCGACGTCAGTCGGGAAGCGGAAGAAGGCGATCTAATCGTGATCATGTCCAACGGCGGTTTCGGCGGAATCCACGGCAAGCTTCTCGAGGCGCTGTGATTCGCATCCGCGCATCCAGTGACACGATGCTGCTCGTCGAGTTCGAGCAGCGTATCGATCCGATCATCAACGATCGCGCTATCCAGCTCGCGGCGAGACTCGAGGCGCGTCTCCGCAACGTTGTCCGCGACGTTGTGCCGGCGTATTGTTCGGTCGGCATTCATTTCGATCCGCTGCTCACCGACTTTGCGGCATTGACGCGCGTGATCGAAGAGGAAGCTCATCGCGTTGAACACGCGGAGCCGCGCGATCAGCAGGATGTGATCGAGATTCCGGTCCGGTATGGCGGCGAGTTCGGGCCGGATCTGGAAACGGTCGCCACATGGGCCGGCTGCAGCCCCGAGGATGTCATCACTCGACATACCGCGCGGACGTACCGCGTGTACATGCTGGGGTTCGTACCCGGCCACACGTATATGGGTCGGGTCGACAAGTCCATCGCGGCGCCGCGACGCCGAGTGCCGCGCGAGCGTGTGCCCGCCGGGTCGGTGGGCATTGCCGGCGAACAAACAGGCATCTATCCGATTGCGACGCCAGGCGGATGGCAGATCATCGGCCGAACCGATCTCGTCCTGTTCGATGCGAGCCGAACGCCGCCGACGCTTTTGAGTCCCGGAGACCTCGTGCGCTTCAAAGAGGTCGAGCAGACAGCATGACATCCGGCGGCAACGCAATTCATGTGCTCCGTCCGGGCCTCTTGACCACAGTTCAGGATCTCGGTCGATGGGGCTATCAGGGAAGGGGCGTGCCGGTCGCAGGCCCCATGGACACGTTCTCGCATCGATTGGCAAACCTCCTCGTCGGTAATCCTGCCTCCGCGGCGACGCTCGAGATCACATTGATCGGACCTGAGCTGGAGTTCGAGCGTCCATGCATCATCGCGATTGCCGGCGCTGATTTCGAAATTACCTGCGACGGGCGACCCGTCATCACCGGCGCGTCTATGTGGCTGCCCACGGGTGCACGCCTGCAATTCGGGCGCAGGCGTCTGGGTGCGCGCGCGTACCTCGCCGTACGCGGCGGCGTGCAAACGCCGCTGCTGCTCGGAAGTCGAGCGACGCACCTGGTCAGCCACATGGGCGGAGTCGAGGGGCGTTCGCTCGTCGCAAAGGACATCCTTCCGATCGACACCACTGATGCGCCTGTTGCCGCACGGCGGGCGCCCGGCTTGACGTTGCCGGAAGGCGGCCGTGCACGGCTCCGCGTGCTCCCGGGTCCACAAGCGGAGTGGTTCAGCGCTGAAGCGCACCGTGTGTTCAGCGGCACGAGCTTTCGCATCTCCCCGCGATCCAATCGAATGGGGTATCGACTCGAAGGCCCCGAGCTGCCGCGCGAGCGGCACGGCGAGCCAATCTCTGAGCCGACACCGTTTGGCGCGATTCAGGTCCCTGTGGCGGGCGAGCCGATCCTGTTGATGGCCGATCGGCAGACCTCCGGCGGCTACGCGAAGATCGCGTCCGTTATTGCCGCCGATCTTCCGCTCGCGGGCCAGCTCGCACCGGGCGACTTCATCGAATTCGATGTCTGTCCGCGGCAGCAGGCGGCCGCGGCGCTCATCGCGCGCGAACGTCCGTTGCTGCGGCTCGCGGACGTGGGGATCAGGTGACGCGCGTCGAGGAAAACGTTCCGCTTGCCGAGTGGTGCACGCTCGGGGTCGGCGGTCCGGCGAGATGGTTCGTGGAAGCACGTTCGGAGAGCGATGTGATCGACGCTCTTTCATGGGCCCGCTCGCGACACACGGATCTTTTCGTTCTCGGTGGCGGCAGCAACATCGTCATTTCCGACGCGGGTCTGCACGCGCTCGTCGTCCGGATCGCACTCGAAGGCGTCGAGCAGCGCATTGAGGGCCGCTCCGTAATCTGGCGTGTGGGCGCGGGTGAACCGTGGGATGCGTTCGTCCGGTCCACCGTCCGCGCACAGTGCGCGGGCCTCGAGTGTCTGTCGGGCATCCCGGGGTTGGTCGGAGGAACACCGATCCAGAACGTCGGCGCCTATGGCCAGGATGTGTCAGGCACGATTCAGACGGTCCGCGCGATCGATCGCCAATCACTCGAGATGCTGAACCTCACGGCAGCGGAATGCGGATTTGCGTATCGAACCAGCCGATTCAAGCATCGCGACGCGAACCGCTTCGTCGTGACGGGTGTGGCGTTTGCGCTCACGCCCGGCGGCGCGCCGACACTCGCGTACGCCGATGTCGTGAAGTACTTCCACGATCGAAGCGGAACGCCGTCACTCGACGAAGTGCGCTGCGCGATCCTCGACATCCGGGCGCGCAAGGGAATGGTCATCCAGGCAGGGAACCCGGCGAATCAAAGCGTTGGGTCGTTCTTCGTGAATCCGATCGTTACCCGTCAGCAGTTCGACCGGGTCCGCGATGCCATTGGTGCGACGGACGAGCAGGACGTGCCGCACTATCCCACCGACGACGACCGGGTCAAGATTCCGGCAGCATGGCTGATCGAACAGGCAGGCTATTCGAAAGGCCATACTGTCGGAAACGTGGGCATTTCTCCATTTCAGGCACAGGGACTGATCAATCGTGGCGGAGCATCTTCCGCGGAAGTGATTGCGCTCGCCGCAGCAGTGAAGCGTGCGGTGTGGTCCGCCTTCGAAGTGATGCTCGTGCCTGAGCCGGTTTTCGTCGGATTCGGCGATGATCCAAACGTGCGCTGGCTCCTCGAAGGCAGCCCAACTCGACACTGATCGATATGTCAACTCTCGTGATCGAAGGCGGTCATCGCCTCTACGGCAGGCTCGACATCGAAGGCAACAAGAACGCGGCGCTTCCGCTGATTGCGGCGTGCCTGCTCACCGAAGAGCCTTGCGTATTGCACAACGTGCCGCGCATCGCCGATGTGGAGGTGATGTGCCGGCTGCTGCTGGATGTCGGCGCAGAGGTGGACGGCATCGGCACCACGACGCTGCACATCTGTTGCCGCAACATCACGAAACACGAGCCCGATCGTGCGCTGGTTGGCCGGCTGCGAGGATCCGTGCTGCTCATGGGCCCGCTGCTTGCGCGCTGCGGCAAAGCGATCATTGCGCCGCCCGGCGGCGATTTCCCCGCCCGCCGCACAATCAAGACGCATCTCGAAGCGCTGCATCACATGGGGGCACGCACGCTCGACGGCCCGGGCCATCACCTCGACGCACCCGAGGGGCTGAAGGCTGCTTCCTTCTATCTCGACGAAGCATCCGTGACCGGTACTGAGACGGCGCTACTCGCCGCGGCCGCTTCACCTGGTCGAACCGAGATTCGTCACGCCGCGTGCGAGCCGCACGTCGTCGAGCTCTGCGAGTTCATTCGAGCGATGGGCGCACACGTGGAAGGAGACGGCGGCCACACGCTGCGAGTGGAGGCGCCTGACACGCTTCGCGGGGCGACGAAGACACTGCAGGGCGACTACATCGAGGCAGGAAGCTGGGCGGTCGTTGCGGCGATCACGGCCGGCGGGATGGAGATCAGCGGCACGCGATGGGAGGACATGGAAGTCGTCTCCTCGGTGTTGAAGAAGATGAATGTGTTCTGCGAGCACGATGGATCGATGTTTCGGGTCGAGCCGCGCACGCTCATCGGCGCCGGCCGGATCACGACGGGTCTCTGGCCTGGATTTCCAAGTGATCTCGTGAGCCTCGTGACCGCGCTCGCGACGCAGGCGGCGGGGGCGACGCTCGTTCACGACTGGCTGTACGAGCTGCGGCTGTTTGCCCTCGAACAAATGAGCGGGATGGGGGCGGACCTGTTTCTGTGCGATCCGCACCGCATCATCGTGACCGGGCCACGGCTGCTGCGCGGCAAACATCTCGACAGCCGCGATATTCGATCCGGCATGGCGCTCATTGCGGCGGCGCTTGCGGCACACGGTCAGAGCCGGGTCGAGCCGCTCGAAACCGTCGAGCGCGGCTACAGTCGCTTGGTCGAGCGTTTACAGGGTCTCGGCGGACAGGTCGCGCGCGTCGAGTAAAAGTGAGGACGCTGCCTCCGCGCAGGTTCCTTCACGCGGTTTCCTCACGGACGTTCCTTACGGCGTTCACATAGGTTCCCTCACGTCGTTCGTTCACGTGGGAACGCACCTCCGTGAACTCTCGTGTACGAACGTACGCAAAGGAACCCGTGTAAAGGAACGTCCGTGTCGGACTTCAGCGAGGCCCCGGCGGCGATTGATTCCCCGGCTTGACCGGTGTCGGCGGCTTCAGCGGTTGCGCGGGAGCGGGTGTTTGTGGCACCGGCAGCAGCGGCGAGCGCGGGGGCTGCTGGACGGGAGGGAAAATCCCTTCGGGAATCTCCCCGGGCGGCTTGACCGGCTGCGGCAGCGGCGCAGGAAGCGGCACGTCGATGAGCGGCAGGCTGGAGTCGCGACCCACGCGGAACGGCTGCAGATCCTCCGCGCGCAAATCGAGAATCCTCACGATGCGCGGAGTGAGCGTCATGATGATGTCGGTCTCCTGCGTTTGTTTGTGATTGTGCGCAAACAGTCGGCCGACCACTGGGATATCGCTCAATCCTGGAATGCCTGACAACGAGTCGCGCTCCTCGTCGCGGATCAAGCCGGCGAGCATGTTCGTCTCGCCGTCTTTGAGACGTATCACGGTGTTGATGGTGCGGTTGCCGAACGTGGGCAGCCCGCCAAACCCGGTGCCCGAAATGCTGCTCACCTCAACACGCACCGCAAGCGACACGTCATCGTCGTGGTGCGTACGTGGTGTGATGTCGATGTTGACCCCGATGTTTTCGTAATTGAACGACGTGATTGGTTGTGTCTGCACCCCACCGGCCGCGATTGGAGAAAACGTCGTGACTGGCACCGGCACGCGCTCTCCCCAACGCGCCTGCGCTGCGACGCCTTCTGATGTGCGCAGCTGCGGATTGGCGAGGACACGCGTTGCGCTATCGGTCTTGAGTAACCGGTAATAGAGGCCTGGAAGGTTGGTGAGAAACATGCCGGCCTGCGTGAGGTTTCGTACGTCGCGCAGCGTCAAACCGGTTCTGTTGACGTCAGCCGCGCCGTCGATACCCGGCGAGTTTGGCGATGCGACCTGCAGTCCATACTCCTTCAGCGTGGTGCGATCGACCTCGAGCAGCTCGACGTCAATGACCACCTCGGGACGCGCTTTGTCGATGGCGCTGATGATCTTGCCCGCCGCGGAAATTCGCTCCGGCGTGTCTTTCACGACGATCGCGTTCGTCGCGGTCACCGACGAGATGCGCCGCGCGTCGACGACAATGCGCAGAATGTCGACCGTTTCTTTGACGTCGGCATTGCTCAAGTAGAACGTGCGAACCACTTCTTCTTCGTACTCCCGGCGCTTGGCCGGCGTGTCGGGGACGACGGTGAGCGTCTGCGGCCCGGTGACGCGCCAGAAGGTCCGCGTGGAGAGGGCAACGGCATTCAACGCGTCTTCGAGCGTGACGTTTCGCAGATCCACCGTGATGGGCTGCTCGCGGAACGTCGGGTCGAACGCAATACTCAGGTTGGCGAACTGCGCGATTGCGGCGTAGACGGCGCGGCTGCCGGCCTCGCGAAAGATCAGCGAATCGGGCATCTTGATGTCGCGCGGGAGCTCCGTGCCCGGGAGCGGCGCGTTCATGCTGTTCTCGATGATCGTCTCGAGCTGGGTTTTGCCTTCTTCGGTGACAGGAATTTTCGCGCGCAGCTGCGATCGCGCGCGCGTCAGCTCTTCCTGCGTGTCAGCGTTGGTCGGATTCAGCTCGCTCGCGATCTGGTACTCGACGACCGCCTCTTCGAGCTTGCCGATCGACGCCAACCGGCGGGCACGTGTGGAGTGGTCCTGGGCCGCACGCAGCTTGGCTTGCTCCAGCGAGGCGCGCGCGCTGCGATTGGTCGGGTGATCGCGAACGACTTTGGTGTATTCAACGACCGCGCGGTCGAAGTCCTGCTGACTCTCCGCGAGCCGGGCCGCGCGCATGGCTGCGCCGGTCGCGCAACCGGAAAGGACAATGATGCCGGCGAGTGCGGCGAGGAGAGAGTATTTCATTTCGAGGGCACGCCGCTTGTGACGACATCGACGCCACGCGGAATGCGGAACTCGAAAATCTTATCGGATAACCCTCGGTTTTCCTTCAGATTCGTAAAAGTGAAGCTCGATCGACCGCCCTGGCGGTCGGCGGCCACCAGTTGCCGGATCTGAAGGCTTGTCGAATCAACCCCCAGAATGAGCCACTCCACGTCGGGATCGGCATGCCGCGGCACGAGTTTCAGCAGAGTGGTGTCCGGCAAGGCGCCCGGCAACTGGGCGAAGCTCGCCGTGAAATCGCGGACCAGATGACCCTTGCCGGTGAGAAACAGCGCGGGTGTCGAGCTGCCTTCAGGTACGGGACTCACGATGACCTGTTTATCGGCGGGAACGTACGAATACAGGCGGCGCCCGTCGGAGACGAACTCCTTTTTCTCCGGTTTTTCATACACCCAGCGCATGCGTCCGGGCCGCTTGACGGCCACCGTGCCGCGCTCGGTGGTCTTCGTGCGGAGCACGCCGCCTTCGTAACTCTG
>WNGA01008020.1_pt1 | contig 14857 bp, 9 predicted proteins | sample 5400061 | NCBI WGS metagenome assembly WNGA01 (sample SAMN13153366, study PRJNA577476) | soil metagenome | isolation source: 100 cm soil or saprolite under grassland replicate 2 | place: USA:California | collected 2016-06-15
GATCCTGAGGACGTCCACCGGAAGATCACGGAGTCGGCTGAGCGAGGAAAAGCCGGTCGCGAAGTCGTCGATGGCGAAACGAAGCCCGCTGGCCTTCAGGCTGGTGAGGATCTGGAGGGTCCGGTCGGGGTCGGTCATCGCGGCGACAGGTTGAAACTGATCCCGACCTCGACCCCTCGGCAGCGCCACTCCGCCGCCTGACGGAAGATCTCCGTGTAGAGCCACTCGCCGATAGCCTCGATCAGGCCCATCTCCTCGGCCAGGGCGATGAATTCCCCCGGCGGGACCAGGCCTCGGGTCGGATCCTTCCACCTGAGGAGCGCCTCCACCGCCGCAACGTTGCCGTCAATCAGGTCGACCACCGACTGATAGTGCAGGACCCACTGCCCGTCCTCCACGGCCTTGCGCAGCCGCGTCACCAGGGCGAGCTTGGTCTCCCCTCCCGACGGCCCGATCCGAACAACACGTACCCGGAGGGTCCCGCTTTCTTGCTCTGGTACATGGCCGCGTCGGCGTTCTTGAGCAACGTCCGTGAGTCCTCGGCGTCGAGCGGAAAGATGCTGATCCCGATGCTGGTCGAGACGTAGAGTTCCGCGGCCGGATACGACGAATGGCCTTTCGAGCGCTTCGTGGATGCGCGAGGCCACCGTCTTTCGTGGATGCGCGAGGCCACCGTCTCCGCCGCCATCTGGGCGTTCTCTGCGCCCTCCGAGTTCTTGTTGGCCAGTGGAGGAAGATCGGCCAGGAGAACCAGGAACTCGTCTCCTCCCAGTCGAGCCACCAGGTCGGTCTCCCGCGAAGCTTCCATGAGGCGGGCGGCCACCTGCCGCAGGAGGTCGTCGCCGGCGGCGTGGCCCAAACTGTCGTTCACCATCTTGAAGTTGTCCAGATCGAGGTACAGGACGGCGATGGCGAGGTCATGGCGTCGGGCCCGGGCCAGCCCCATCTCGGCGACCTCCTCGAACATGGACCGGTTGGGCAGACCGGTGAGCCTGTCGTGGTACGCGAGGAAGGCGATCTGCTCCTCGATGCGCTTGCGTTCGCTGATGTCCCTGCCGATCGCCGAGCACGCGACCACCGAGCCGGACGGATCGAGGATCGGTGAGATGGTCAACGAGACGTGGACCAGGCTGCCGTCCTTGCGCGACCGAACGGTCTCGAAGTGCTCGATGCGCTCACCGCGGGCCAGCCGGCGCAAGATTTCGGGAAGCTCGTCGGGCCGGTCGGGCGGCATCAGGAGCGAGGCGTTTCGCCCGACGATCTCCTCGGCCCTGAACCCATACAGGCGCGCGGCCCCCGGATTCCATGAGAGGATCGTTCCGTCCAGGGACGTGCTGATGATCGAGTCGTCCGACGACTCCACGATGTCGCCCAGCCGCCGGCTCGCCTCCTCGGCCCGCTTCCGGTCGGTGATATCTCGGACGAATCCCGTGAACATGGCTTGGCGGCCTGGAAGCTCGACTCCGGTGACGGTGAGCTCGACGGGGAACTGGGTTCCGTCGGCGCGCATGCCGGTGAGCTCCAAGCGCTTGCCGAGGATCTCGCTCGAGCCGCCCTCCGCCAGGCGCCTCAGCCCTTCTCGGTGCCGCTGTCGCAGCGCGGGCGGGATGATCAGCTCGGCGAGCTCCTTCCCGACCGCGTCGCTTCGCTCATAGCCGAAGGTCCGCTCGGCCGCCATGCTCAGGAACTCGATGACCCCGGCCACCGCCTCCGCCCTGCAGGATGGGGAAGGCCACCGTGGCGCTAAACCCTGCCTCCGAGGCCAATTGCGCTCGCCGGACCGCCGTGGGGCTAGATGCGATCTAGGTAGGAGCCGATGCCCCCCCGCCTGTAGGCAGTTCGGGCCAGGCGGGGGTCCACCGATCGGGGGAGGATCGAGAGGAGTTGGTCTGTCAGTTGCCCGCGCTGCTTACTGGCTCCTGCGTCTCTGCCGGGCGTTCTTGAGATTCCCCCAGGCCTGCTTTGCCTTGCCCCTTGACCTGCTGGGCCTCGCCGGTGATCTCCCGGTTGGGGTTCTCCGAGGCTCGACCGACCTTCTTGTTGAACTTGCCCTTCAGCTGATCCAACTTGCCCTTGGCCTGTCTCCCGTCCCTGATGGCATACCCGCCTCCTTCCTCGTCGGCTTTCTCATACGGTTCCCAATGACTATGGTTGAGAACCGGCCTGCGTGGGTGACGATTCGATACACTCGGCCGCGGAGAGGTCGCCTAGTTCGGTCTATGGCGCCGGTTTGCTAAACCGGTTGGGGTGGATAGCCCCTCGGGGGTTCGAATCCCCCCCTCTCCGCAAAGCCACTCAACAGGTCAAGCGGGAACAGCGAACAACGAGCTCCTCGACGAATCGCGCCGTCCCCACAGGTTCAGCGTGGCAACCCGGAGGTCGCCGGGGGCACACCGGCCGGCGGATGAGCTGGGGTCAAACACGGGGCATCCTGCCCGTCGGCATCGAGCTCCAAGCAGCGGAGCTGGGCGCCGAGCGCGGACCTCTCGACGGTAGAAAGCCACTGGTATCCTGACCACCAGGCGCCAGTAGCTCAATCTGGATAGAGCGTCAGACTACGGATCTGAAGGTTGGGGGTTCGAGTCCCTCCTGGCGCACAGACCGAGTCGCGACCTTGTGCGCTTCCTGTTGATACGCTTGCGGAAGGGCTCCAGTGCCGCGCCTGTAGCTCAATGGATAGAGCTTCTGACTTCGGATCAGAAGGTTGGGGGTTCGAGTCCCTCCAGGCGCACGAATTCGTTAGCACTCGAACCCCTCCGTCAGAAGGCGGGGGCGACCCTGAGGGCCGCCCCCGCCTCGACGGTGACGTCGTAGGTTATCCCTCGCCTATCTCGACGTTCGTCTCGATGTTGGTGTTGCCGATGCCCGTCTCGAAGAACTTGGTGTCCCGCCCGTCCGGCCACACGGGATAGACCACGTGGTTGGCTGCGGCAAGGCCCGAGTAGTCACCGATGAATGCGCCGCTGGTGAAGAATCCCCAGTCCGGGTTCCAGCTCTCCGTGCTGATCCGGAAGGTCTTCCACGTGGCGCCGTCGTTCTTGGAAGTCGCCTGCCACGTGTCGATCCACCTGTTCTCCGGATCGAGCCGGGTGTCCAGCCAGATGACGTGGAACGTTCCGTTCGGGGCAGCCGCGACCCACGCGAAGAACTGGTCGTTCGGGGCCGGCTGGCCTGAGTTGTCCACTGAGAGCGTCTTCGCATCCGACCACGTGAGGCCACCGTCCTGGGACAGCCAGTACGAGATGTTCGTGCCCGACTGGGCCAGGTCGATGGAGTTCTGCTCCACGTAGATTAGGGTGCCGGTCTTCCGGCTGTAGGCCAGGGACTCCGTCTCGGGGGTCCGGAACTTCTTGGGCGGCAGCTGATCGCCAGGGTTCGGGTTGTCCGCCCACTCGCCCGGGTGATCGACCGCGACCGGCTGAGGCAAGAAGCTGACTCCGCCGTCGGTCGACTTCTGGAACCGCAGCCCAAAGTCCCGCGTGCTGTTGCAGTCCTCCAGGACGTAGGAGATGTCCAGGTCCCCGTTCTTCTCGACCACCGGGACCGAGAACTGGTCGGCTGACTCACCCAGGCCGTCCCCGCCCGGGTTGTCCGGGACCACCGCCGTGTGCTGGAACACGGTGTCCCGCGGATTGGTAGTGGGCACGTCGTCCGTGTACGCGAGCTGGATGGGGCAGTAGTCGCTGAAGCCCGAGTCGAGGATGTGGAATTTGGTCCAGGTGATGTAGATGCGGCCGTAGTGCGGACTGGCCGGGTAGTTATCGACCGTCAGGTATTCCTTGTCGTGGAAGATCGAGGGGTCAACCTCGCGGCTGTTGTAGTCGAAGTTCGTCGCCACGAGGCCGGCCTGGCGCCCGGGAGTCCACGTCTTCCCCTTGTTGACGCTCTTGTAGAGATGGACCTCGGAGTACGCCTGGCTCCGGAAGAAGCACAGCTGCGTCATGTAGAAGGCGTGATCACGGGAGCTGTACGCGACGGCCGGGTCGCCCCCGGTGCAGAAATCGGCCGTTCCCCGGAACTGTGGATTGACCCGCGTAGTCGCCCAGTGGCGCCCCCCATCACGCGTTCGCATCACGACGTTCCCGCCGCTCACGTAGTCGTTCGCCGCGGCCACGGCGACCCTCGGATTGTCCGTGCTGTAAGCGACCGCGGTCTCGTTCTGCGGCATGGGCGGATAGGAGTTGTCGTTCATCTGCACGTTGTGAAGCGCAGCATTCTGGCTGTGTGTCTGGGCGATGGCCGCCGGAGCCCTGCTCGGATTTCCGACGCCCTGCGTCTCCACGCTGACCCTCTGGCGAACCCCGTTCGAGATTCCGCCCGAATACTTCTGTATGTGCTTGATCCACAACGGCGTCGTCTCGGTCGCGATCGAGCCGCGGGGTACTGCCAGCGCGACGGTCGCTCCTAATACGGCGACCACAACCAACAATCGTGAAGCCCGTCTCATACTGGCTCCTTTCTTCCAAGGGACGCCGGAGCGAATCGCTCCAAGGCTAGAGAACGCGGAACCGTGCGGACGATTCGTCCGGGCGTCACTGAATCGGCGCGATACGCGGGGAAGAAGAGATTCTCCGTCTCCGAGGCTATCCCCCAACTGGTCCGTGGCATCCACACGGTTTGTGGGTCCACGAAACTACGCAGGCCCAGCCGAGAACATCATCCTTTGACCGTAGCTCCGCCCCTACGTGGAACGTAGAACCTGACCGAATAGCAGGGATACGAGCGGGAACGTGGCCGGAGGTTTCGGGGTCTAATCGGTTCAGATGGCTCGCCCAGTGGAAACGTTCGTGTCCTGGCAGCGCTTGATCCCGTCCCTCGGATTGATCGGACTGCTCATTACCGCCTGCGCCCAGGGGGTTGGTACTTCGCCTGGAGGCACCCCGAGCGAGCTCGGCCCCGGACGCCGCTACGGTGGCACGGTCACCGTGCGGCCCCAAGACGCCGGGAGAACAACAACCCTTGCAGTCGGTGACACCTTGGTCTTCTCGGTGTCGAACGGCCAAACTTCGGCACGATCGAGGGCCTGGCATCTCCTCAGCTATCCAAGGAATGTGATTCGTTTGATCTCGCGGTCGCCAGCGCCGCCGTTTCGTTTTCGAGCCATCAGTGCGGGGAATGGAGAGCTCCGACTGACCTTGGGTTCTGCATGCGGCAGTCCCGGGCCCATGACAGGCACTCACCTGATCTGCCCTGTCGGGGAGTCGTCTTCAGAGGCAGGGCCGCCCGGTGTGGCCATCCAGTTGGTCACCTTTCCGCTGAAGGTGCTTCCCCGCAGCCAGTGATCAACCAGTCTCAGGCGAGCCTACGACGAAAGTCCGGGTCAAGGGACCGAGGACCATGCCCGAATCAAGGTAGGACCGGAACCTCCAATTACCCCACTCGTGAGGACGATGCTGGACCTCAAGTCGTTGCTACAGGCTGTTGCCGATCAGGGAGCTTCGGACCTGCATCTGATCGTTGGTGCCCCTCCCATGATGCGGATCGATGGGCAACTGATCCGCATTGATGCCCCGCCCCTCAAGGCCACTGACACAGCGGCGGCCGCGATGGCGATCAGGCCGCCCGACCGCCAACATCTCTTGGAAAGCCAGAAGGAGGTGGACTTCGCCCACTCGATACCGGGCGGCGGTCGATTCCGTGTGAACGTGTTCCGCCGACGGGGCTCAATCAGCGTGGTCATGCGGCGCGTTCGGCTGGGAGGCGCTTCATTCAAGGAGCTGGGCCTTCCACAGGTGGTTCGTCAGTTGGCGGAGGCCCCCCGTGGCCTGGTCCTGGTGACCGGGCCGACCGGAGCCGGCAAGACCACCACGTTGGCTGCCATGATCGAGCACATCAACAAGACCAAAGCCGTCCACATCCTGACGATCGAGGATCCGATCGAAGTCCTGCATCCACACCGCAAGGCCAGCGTCAACCAGAGAGAGCTCGGGGTGGACGTGGACAGCTACGTGGACGCCATGCGGGCGGCCATGCGGCAGGACCCGGATGTCATCTTGATCGGTGAGATGCGGGACACCGACACGGTCGCTGCTGCTCTCGGTGCCGCAGAGACTGGGCATTTGGTCCTTTCGACCCTGCATACCATCGACGCGGTGGAGACGGTGAACCGCATCGTGGACTTCTTCCCGCCGTTCCAGCAGCATCAGGTCAGGGTCACGCTGGCCAGCATATTGCGAGGGGTGATGTGCCAACGCCTGGTCGCCCGGGTCGGGGGTGGCCGCGTCCCCGTGCTGGAGGTACTGGTGAACAACGGGCGCGTGGCCGACCGGATCGTCGACTCGAACACCACCGCAGAGATCCGCGAGATCATCGCGGAGAGCAGCTACTACGGCATGCAGACATTCGATGCGTCGCTCATCTCGCTTGTTCGACAGGGGCTGGTATCGCGCGATGACGCGATGGAGGCAGCATCCAGCCCACACGACATGACGCTCGCCATGGAGCAAGCGGGCTTGCGAGCCAGCGCCTAGCGCGATCCTCTTTTCTCGTCGGCCCAGTGGCGAGGGGCCGGGGCGCTCACGCGCTCAGCGGAAGATCCTCGTCGTTGGACGGCACCGGAACAGGCTTTGGGGCGCGAGCCGCCTTGGGAGTCGGGAGGGTCCGACCAACCGGTCTGTTCAACTGCCGCCTCTCCGGCAGGGTCAGCCCGAAGAGCACGAGAACTTACGCGATCTGGAGCCCAAGGAAGATCGTTTGTGGATGCGGCGCTTGCCCCGCCGCATGAACTTGAAGTGCTTGACCACGTTCGTCACGTAGACCTTGCGGCGGTCGATCCCAGCTTCTTCGAGCGCCCGATCGAGGAGCCTTCCTGCGGCCCCACGAACGGATTGCCTTCGATGTCCTCTCTGTCGCCGGCTGTTCTCCCACCAACATGATCTCGGCGCCGGCGGATCCCTCTCCGAAGACGGTTTGCGTTGCGTCTTTCCACAGCGGACAGGCCTGGCCTCCCTGGGCTGCTTCGGTCACAGATCGAAGGCTGGGCCTGTCGGGGATCAGTTCCCAAGCGGCGCTGTCCTCAGCTCGCCTCACCATCGAAGTGTCTCCGCTGCCGCTCTCATCGAGTATGAGCTTCCCCTGGGGCTGAGGCGATGAACCTCCGTTCACGAAACCGCAGAGGGAGCCTTTGGCCTTAAGTCGAAATCGAGACTATCGCCTGGATATCCGACCCTTCCCCGCGAGATGGGGTGCGTGGTACCTTCACGTTTGTCCCGGTCCGCTCGAGGGCATAAGGCTCGTGCTGGCCGGAAGAGGCGGGATGCACTCGCAACGGTGACGCCCTTCGCCGGACGAGAAGGGGAGGTCGTTGGCGATGAGAAGGTTTGGGTCCCTCCGAGGCAAGCTGGCGGCGAAGGGCATGATGCGCGATGCAGCCTGACTACGCCGGACCCGACACTCCGCCCGACCGCGTTCCCGAAGAGCTGCTCGCACGCTACGGGCGCGAGGCCCGCAAGATGGTGCGGCAGAACTTGTCCCACAGGCACCGGGTCGCTCGCCGGCTTCGGGGTGCCGTCGGCTCGACCGATTCCGAGCTCTGGGAGACCACGGCCGTCGTGTTCTTCTTCGGCATCATCGCCCTGTGCGGCCTGGGTGGCCTGGCCTACGCGGTGTACCTGTGGCCGAAGATCGGCGTGACGCTTCTGGGGAGCCTGGTAGGGCTGTTCGGGATGTCCTTCCTCATCGCCCGGAGGATCACCCAGCGGCGTCAGGTGCCGGGGGAGCCCTTCGAGCAATAGGAGGCCGGAGGGCCGCGAGGCAAAAGGCATCGCGGCGGAGCGTTTGCTCCTGTTCGGTTCTGGATCGCTTAGGGTCGTGCCCGACATGTCTGCCCTTCACGACAGCGTGGACGACCGGATGATGGATCTGGCGCTGGCCGAAGCCAGACGCTGTCTGGAATCGGGTGAAGTGCCCGTGGGTGCCGTAGTTGCCAGGGGTGAGGAGACGCTCGCCGCTGCGGGGAACCAGCGCGAGAGGCTGGCCGATCCGACCGCGCACGCGGAGATCTTGGCGCTCCGCGAGGCCTCGAAGCTCCTGGGAAGATGGCGCCTGGAGGGCTGCACGCTCTACGTCACGCTCGAGCCGTGTGCGATGTGCGCGGGTGCGTTGGTGTTGGCCCGAGTGGCTCGATTGGTGTTCGGAGCGCCGGATCCGAAAGCGGGCTTCGCGGGTTCGCTGGGGGACTTGGTCCGCGACCCCAGGTTGAATCACCGCGTCGAGGTGCAAAGCGGAGTCCGGGCCGAGGAAGCCGGCGCGCTGCTCAGAGAGTTCTTCGGCAGCCGCCGGGAGTCGGGGAGTAGGGCCGAGTGACGGTGTGACGGCGGCAGTCCGCTGTGCCTTTGTAGAATCGTCGGGGGTAGGGTCGCCTAGTCTGGCCTAGGGCGGCGGTCTCGAAAACCGCTAGGGGTGCAAGCCCCTCGTGGGTTCAAATCCCACCCCTACCGCGGTCGATGCTGGCGACAATCGATTTCGTCTGCCACTACCTCCGCGTGGCGGAGTTCGGGCCCGTCGAGATCCGTGTTGAGTCCCTCAGACGGACGAAGCGAGCCGAGTCGCTGAGAGTGACGGTGGTGCAGAAAGACATGCCCGTGCTCGAGGGGCTCGTTTGGACGGTCGCCGAGCTTGCCGGCATCGACCACGATGCGGCCCCGATGCCGGAGGTCCCTCCAGCGGAAGACGTCGAAACCATGGGATGCGTACTGGCCGGGCGGCGAGCCACCGTTCCAGTTCTGGCGCAACTTCGATGTCCGGCCGGCTACCCCCCACCCCTCGGAGTGGGCACGAGCCACAGCCCCAAGGTTGTTGGGATGGGGACGGCTGAGCGTATGCCCTCCTCTGGAGGATCCATTCGTGGACGCGGCGCGGATGCTGGTGGCTGCCCGATGCGACCATGTATCCGGCCGCGACGTTGGCCCACGAGGGCGTCTTTCCTTACATCGCCCCCACCATGGACCTTGCGATGTCATTCCATGGGCAGAATGGCGATTCCGATTGGCTCTTGATCGACGCTCGTTCTCCCCTGTCGGGCCACGCACTCGTTGCCGGCAAGGCGTCGATCTGGTCGGTGGACGGGCGGTTGCTCGGGTCCCCGATGCAGCAGATGCTGCAGCGAACGTAGACCGGATCCAGGACTGCTTCGTCGGGCCTACGGGCTATCGCTCCCACCAGTGTGGTTCGTCAGGCCGAGGATCTCCCAGGCCTCCACGGGACGGGCCGCCCCCTTCACAGTGAGTGGCTCCCGATGCTCGGCCCGGACGCGGTCCCGGACCAACGCGTAGGCTCGATACCCAGCCAGGATCGTGCCGGGCGCCGCTTCGGCCTGCAGGCGGGCGCCGATGTTCACGGCGAACCCGACGATCTTGTAGGCACGCAGCACGTCGCTTCCGAAAACACCGACCATGCAGTGCCCCGAGTTGATCCCGACCCGGATCTGGAGGTCGGCCGGGATGCCTCGGCTTCGGATCCGCGCCGCCAGCTGCCGCGAGCGATCCTGCATGGCTAGTGCTGCCTGTACCGCGGCCCAGGCCTGCTCCTCCTCATCCATCCGATTCGGGGCGCCGAACACGGCCATGATCCCGTCGCCGATGTAGTTGTCGAGCGTCCCGCCGTAGGAGATCAGGACTGCGGTCATCTCACGCAGGTACTCGTCGAGCACCTCGGCGAGCTCCTCGGGATCGAGGCTGTCCGAGAGGTCGGTGAATCCCACCATGTCCGAGAACAGGATGGTGACCTTGCGGCGCTCCAGCCCATCGGACCCGAGGTGGCCTGCGAGCAGCCCTTCCGCCACCTGTGGGGGGAGGAAGCGCCGGAGTTCGCCGGTGCGGACCAGCTCGGCCATCTGCTCTTCGATCCGAGCCTCGAGCCGGCCGTTCAGCCCGGTGACTTCCTCCAGATGGCTCTTTGCCAGATCGTGGAGCCGTTTCTTGGTGAGCCCGGCATTCAGGCGGGCGCGGAGGAGGACGAGGTCGAAGGGCTTGGTCAGGTAGTCGTCGGCCCCCATCTCGATGCACCGGACCGCGCTGGCCACGTCGTCGATGGAGGTGATGACGATCACCGGGAGATGGAGGAGCAGCGGGTCGGCCTTCATCTGGGCGAGGACCCCGAAGCCGTCCACTTCCGGCATGAGGATGTCCAAGAGGACGGCGTCGAACGCATCGGTCCGAAGCAGTTCGAGGGCTTGCCGGCCATCCATCGCGGTGGTCACCCGGTGGCCCTCCTGCTCGAGGCCTTTCGCCAGGGTGGCCCGGGCCACCGCGTCGTCCTCGGCCACGAGGATCGAGGCCCGTTCGGTCATGAGCTGGTCCCCGGCCGAAGCGCTGTGCGGACCCGGGCGAACTCCGCCGCGATGTCCTCGATCAGCTCCCGCGCCCCTTCGAGGCGCCCGGCCTGGCCGAGCTCCTCCAACGCTCGGCACAGGTCCGATAGAGCCGAGGCCCCGAAGCTGGCTGCGGTCGACTTCAGGGAATGAGCGCGGCGGCGAACCTCGGCCGCCCGGCCGGCTGTGGCGTCGCTCTTGAGCTCGGCCAGGATGCGTTCGGTGTCCTCGAGGAACGTCGTCAAGACCTCCTCGAGCGCCTCCTGTCCACCCACTGTCCTCCGGAGCTGGTCGAGTTCCTCAGGGTCGATCAACGCCCCCTCCGCATCTCTGAGCGTCCGGCCGCCATCCACGGGGGTCGAGCGGGCCAACGCCGCGGCCAGCTCCTCCTGCCGGATCGGTTTGCTCACGTGATCGTTCATCCCCGCGGCGAGGCAGGCTTCCCGGTCGGCCGCGGTGGCTCCTGCGGTCATCGCGACGATCCGCGGTCGGTCCGGTCCCGGCCACCGCTCCACGATCTTCCTCGTGGCCTCCAACCCGTCCATCTCCGGCATCTGGACGTCCATCAGGACGACGTCGTATCGCTGACGCTCCAACGCCTGGAGCGCCTCCCGGCCGTCGGCCGCGACGTCCGCGCGGTAGCCGAGCTTCTCGAGCAGGAGGAGTGCCACGCGCTGGTTCACGGCATTGTCCTCGGCCAGGAGGATCCGAAGCGGGGGCCGCTCCTCCACCGGCGTGGCCGCACGAGGCGATGGCGGCGGGACCTTCTGAGGGACCGTCTGGGGAGCGAAGAGCCCGATCAGGACGTCGTAGAGCTGGGAGGGCCTGATCGGCTTCGTCATGTACGCGGCGAACTGCCCGCCGGCCGGCGATGGCTCCCGGTACCCCAGAGAGGTCAGCATCACGAGGGGCAGGGCCTCGGGATCACGATGGCGACGGATCTCTTCCGCCAATGCCAGGCCGTCCATCTCGGGCATCTGCATATCGAGGATTGCGACGTCGAACGGGTCGCCCCGTCGGACATACTCGAGGGCATCGTTGGGCGTTGCCGCTTCTTTCGGCACCATTCCCCACGACTCGGACTGCCGCCGGAGGATCTCGCGGTTGGTCGCGTTGTCGTCCACGATCAACATCCTCTTCCCCGCGATCTCCGGGATGGCCTCGAGCTCTTCGGCCGCCAACGGCCCCGTCGCGGTCTCGGCTCCGATCGTGACGTGGAACGTGGACCCCTGCCGGACCCGGCTCTCGACCCACATCCGCCCGCCCATCTCCTCCGCCAGGCGCTTGCTGATCGCCAGACCCAGGCCCGTGCCGCCGTACCGGCGGGTGGTCGAGGCGTCGCCCTGCGTGAAGGCCTTGAACAGCCTGTCTATCCGGTCCTCGGCTATCCCGATCCCGGTATCCCGGACCGAGAAGTGGATCTCATACGGCCGGGGGCCGCCGTCGGGGGAGGGCTTGACGGGCGTGGCATCCACCCTCAGGACGACCTCTCCCTGATCGGTGAACTTCACCGCGTTGTTCAACAGGTTCAGCAGGATCTGCCGCAGCCGGGTGAAGTCACCGACGATCGCTGGCGGTGTACGCGGATCGATCAGGTAGGCGAGGTCCAGTGACTTGTCCGCCGCGAGTGTGGCTACGAGCTCCAGAGCCGACTCCACGCACTGGCGGAGCCGGAAGGGTTGACGCTCCAGGTCCAGGCGTCCGGCCTCGATCTTCGAGAAGTCGAGGATCTCATTGATCACCGTCAGCAGCGCGTCCCCGCTCGTCCGGATGACCTCTCCGTAGCTCCGCTGCTCGGGGGCAAGATCGGTGTCGAGCAGAAGGCCCGTCATGCCGATCACCGCGTTCAGAGGTGTGCGGATCTCGTGGCTCATCGTGGCCAGGAAGGCGCTCTTTGCGTGGGTGGCCGCCTCAGCTTCTCTGCGGGCCTTCTGAAGCTCGCCGATGTCGTGATAGAGGACGTAGTCGCCGACGCGCTCGCCACCCAGCACGACCGATACCCCAAGCAGCTCGACGTCGACCAGCGACCCGTCTTTTCGGCTCCGGCGAGTCACCGCGTGGATCGGTTCGGTCCGTCGGAGCTTGTTCCCATACGCAGTGGCTTCCGCTCGCATGTCTTCGTCGGCCACCACAAGGTCTTTGATGTTTCGGCCGATGGCCTCGTCTGCGGTGTATCCGAACAGCCGCTCGGCCGCGGGGTTCCACGAGCTGATGGTTTCCCCATCCACGTCAACGAGCACCACGGCCACCGGGCTAGCCTCCACCAGCGCTTCGTAGTAGCGCTTCTGCCGCTGGATCTCGCTGATGTCGTGATAGATCACGCTGTGGCCGACACGCTCGTCGCCGACGAAGACCGGGCCGGCCACGATCTCCACGTCGACGAGAGACCCGTCCTTCCGCGTCCTCCGGCTGATGAGCCTGGCCCGCTCGCCCTGGCTGCCGGTCTCGTTCATCGACGCCGCCTCTTCCCGGAGCTCGGGGGAGTTGGCCACCAGGTCGTCGATGAATCTGCCCATCGCCTCCTCAGCGGTGTAGCCGAAGAGTTCCTGTGCGGCCGGGTTCCATGACGTGACGAGGAACTGCTCGTCCACGGTGACGATGGCCGTAGGGCTCAATTGCAGGACGGCTTCGAAATAGCGTTTCTGGTGCTGGAGCTCGGTGACGTCGTGGTAGATGGCGAGGAACCCGAGTGGTTCCTCGCCGACGACGATCGGTTCCGAGATGATCTCCACGTCCACAAGCGACCCGTCCTTCCGGGTTCGCTTTGCGAAGGCATGGACGCGCTCTCCCATGATCGCCGCCTGGGTGTACCGGACCCCCTCGGCATGGAGGTCCTCCCGGGTCGCAACCAGATCGTCGAGGTTCCGGCCGATGGCCTCCTCGGGCATGTACCCGAAGAGCTGCTCGGCGGCGGGGTTCCATGACGACACGTTCCCTTGGAGGTCGGTCACGACGATCGCCGTGGGGCTGAGTTCGACGAGTGCTTGGAAGTACCGCCTTTGCTCCTGGACCTCGCTGATATCGTGAAAGAGCCCGTAGCTCCCGACCAGCTCGCCCCCCACGAAGATGGGGGCTCCTTTCACTTCGACGTCCACAAGCGACCCGTCCTTGCGGGTCCGGCGGGTGATGAGCCGGACTTCCTCATGCGTGATCCGCTGGCTGATCTCCAGGGCTTGGTCGCGAAGGTCATCTCGGTTCGCCACCAGGTCGTCGACGTTCCGACCGATGGCCTCCTCGGCGGTGTAGCCGAACAAGCGCTCGGCCGCCGGGTTCCAGGAAGTCACCCGAGACTCCGGGTCGATGGCGATGATCGCGGTCGGGCTGACCTCCAGGAGGGCCTCGTAGTACTGCTTGCGGCTCTGTAGCTCGGAGATGTCGAGGTAGATGGCGTACCTCCCCACCAGCTCGTCGCCGACGAGGACGGGTGCCCCTAACACCTCGACGTCAACCAGTGACCCGTCCTTCCGCGTCCTCCGGGTGACCATCCGGACCTGGCCGCCTTCGGCTGTGCGGTTGAGGTCTTCGGCTTCGCCGCGGATCTGCTCGTGGCGGGCGACCAGGTCGTCGACGTCTCGGCCGATGGCTTCCTCCGCCGTGAACCCGAAGAGGCGCTCAGCGGCTGGGTTCCAGAGCGTGATGTGGTCCTGCGGATCGATCGCCACGATCGCTGCGGGGCTCACGTCCACGAGCGCCTCGTAGAACCGCCTCTGCCGGTGAAGCTCGGTGACGTCGTGGTAGATCCCGAACGTCCCGACGATCTCGCCATTCGCCAGCAAGGGCGCGGCGCGGACCTCGACGTCCACCAGCGTGCCATCCTTCCGGGTCCGCCGGGTGACCGTCCGGATGCGATCCTGTCCGAGCGTCCGTTCGCTGTACGCGACAGCGGCCTGGTGGAGCTCCTCGGTCTTCGCCACCAGGTCGTCGAGGTTTCGCCCGAGGGCCTCTTCGGCGCCGTACCCGAACAGCTCTTCCGCGGCGGGGTTCCAGGCCACGACGTTCGAGTCACGGTCGGTGATGACGATGGCTGATGGGCTGATGTCGAGGAGCGGGTCGAGCTGCTGCTTCTGCTTCAGCAGCTCCCCGACGGCGCGGTCCGAGGACGCCACCTCACCCACGGCAGACCCCAAAAGCCGGATGAACTCGGATGCGCATGGGACGCCCCCCTCCGCAGATTCGCTCGCGAGGAATTCTTGCCGCCTTCTCGCGGGCTGTCGACCCCAGCATCGAGGCTCGGCCGCGACTGCTGCCGATTCACGCGGGCAATGCAGTTCCCGACACCGAGCCCGAACCTCCGCCGTTCCTCTTGACGCTTACGGGATGGTGACCTTCGCCGTATAGAGGTCGAGCTGGTGCAGCATGCCGTCCGGATTGTCTCCAGTGCTGTTCGAGTTGTCCGACCACGCCGGGTAGAAACGGTTCGATTGGAATGCAGCGTGGGTGTAGTCGCCGAAGTTGAACCCGCTCCCGGTGATCCCCACACTGGAATTCGACGTCCCCTCGCTCACCCGGAAGTTCGAAACGAAGGTCGCTCCGCCATCCGTCGAGTAG
>WNGA01007751.1_pt1 | contig 14853 bp, 18 predicted proteins | sample 5400061 | NCBI WGS metagenome assembly WNGA01 (sample SAMN13153366, study PRJNA577476) | soil metagenome | isolation source: 100 cm soil or saprolite under grassland replicate 2 | place: USA:California | collected 2016-06-15
GCCGATGAAGATCGTCCCGGTGCCGCGGACGATGATCGTCTCGTCCGACATCGCCGGCACGTAGGCGCCGCCCGCGGTGCACGAGCCCATCACGACGGCGATCTGTGGGATCCCCTTGGCGGACATCTGAGCCTGGTTGAAAAAGATCCGGCCGAAGTGGTTGCGGTCCGGGAAGACCTCGTCCTGGAGCGGGAGGAAGGCGCCGCCGGAGTCGACCAGGTAGAGGCAGGGGAGGCGGTTCTGCTCGGCGACCTCCTGCGCGCGCAGGTGCTTCTTCACGGTCAGCGGGAAATAGGAGCCGCCCTTCACGGTCGCGTCGTTGGCGACGACCACGCACTGCTGCCCCTCGACGACGCCGATCCCGGTGACGATCCCGGCCGCGGGTGCCTGGCCCTCGTACAGGTCCCACGCCGCGAGTGCGTTCAGCTCGAGGAAGGCGGCGCCGGGGTCGACGAGCCGGTCGATCCGCTCCCGCGCAGTCAGCTTGCCACGCGAGCGGTGGCGCTCCGTCGCCTTGTCGCCGCCGCCTCGCGCGACCTGCGCAGTGCGTTCGCGCAGCTCGGCCAAGAGACCCTCAATTCGCTCGCGACGGTGCTCGAACGCCTCGTCCTTCTGGACCGTCGTCTCGAGGAGCGCCATGGCGCGAGCCTACCTCGCCCGACTCCCTCATTAGGCTCAGTGGGATGATCGTCGCGCACCTCGACCTCGACGCCTTCTTCGCCGCGGTCGAGGAGCTCGAGAATCCGGAGCTGAGGACGAAACCCCTCGTGGTCGGCGGGGATCCCCGCGGGCGCGGTGTCGTCGCGACGGCGAACTACGAGGCGCGGAGGTTCGGGATCCACTCGGCGATGAGCTGCGCCGAGGCGCTGCGCCGCTGCCCGCACGCAGTCTTCCTCCGCCCGCGGCACTCGGTCTATCGCGAGTACTCCCAGTCCGTGTGGTCGACCGTGCGCGGCGTCGTGCCGACCGTCGAGCGCACGGGGATCGACGAGGGCTATCTCGCCGTCGACGAGGTGGCGGCCGATTTCCTGCAGGGACGCAAGGTCGCCGAGGCGGTGCAGACGGCCGTGCGCGCGGCGACGAGCCTCACCTGCTCACTCGGCGTCTCGACCTCGAAGGTGGTGGCCAAGGTCGCCTCCGACTGTCGCAAGCCGGCCGGCCTCACAGTCGTCCCTGCCGGCGGCGAGGCGGACTTCCTGGCGCCGTTCGCCGTCCGCCGCCTGCCCGGGGTCGGGCCGAAGGCCGAGGAGCGCCTCGCGGCCGTCGGCGTCGAGACGATCGGCGGCCTTGCCGCGCTCCCTGATGCGGAGCTCGATCGTTTGCTCCCCGGAAGCGTGGGCCGCGTCCTCCGCGACCGGGCCCGCGGAATCGACCCCCGGGAACTCGAGCTGTCGAGCGAGCGGATCTCGATCAGCGTCGAGAACACCTTCGAGCGGGACCTCACCGACAGGGCGCAGCTCCACGCCGAGCTGCTGTGGATGGCGGAGCGCGTGGCCGAAATGTTGACTCGCGACGGCCAGACCGCACGCACGGTGACCACGAAGCTCCGCTACACCGACTTCTCGATCCGGAGCCGGTCGACGTCGCTGCGGGTCGGGATCGACGACGCCGGCCGGATCGGTGAGCTCGCGTGCGGCCTGCTCGACCGCGCTCTCACCGCCCGGCCGGGCGCCCTCCGTCTCGTCGGTGTCGGCGTCTCCGGTCTGGCGAGCCACCGCCAGCTCGCGCTCGTTTAGAGCTTCGCGCTCTTTGCGGCCGAAGCGAACGGCGATCCCCCATTCGGGTGACGACCTGTGGAGCCGAGGGTCTAGACTCGCGCACCAGGCACCACAGGGTCGCGCGGTCCCTGCCCCGACGTGCGCGGGTGTCAGTGCTGGTACAAGCTGCGACTGCGGAGGATCAAGACGTGTCGCACCGGAAGGAAGTCTCCCCAGAGCCCGAGCGCCGACCGGAGGAACTGCCGCCGGGCCAATTCGTCTCGGCTGAGCTCCAGTCCGACTGCTCCCGCTTCCTCGAGGAGATCAAGGAAGTCGTTCGACGCCGGATCGAAGCCGGGTTGGGCCGTGAGCACTAGCTTGCCGCCCGAGCCCACGCCTAACCTTCGGGCGTGCGCTTCGAGGTGCAGATCGAGATCGACCGTCCGCCCGAGGACGTCTTCGCGGCGTTGACGAACATTGACCGCCTCCCGGAGTGGCAGGCGAGCGCGGTGAGCGCCGCGGCGGAGGGCCCGCTCGGCGAGAGAACGCGAATCCGCGAGACGCGCCGCCTCATGGGCCGCGAGTTCCACGTCGTGCACGAGGTGACGGCCTACGACCCGCCGCATCGCTTCGACATCCAGTCGGTCGAGGGTCCGCTGCCGCTCAGCGTCAGCCATCTCCTCGAACCGTCCGGCGGCGGCACGAACCTGGAGGTCGTCGGCGAAGCCAAGCCTCGCGGGATGCTGCGCTTCGCGGCCGCCGGTGTCGCCAAAACCGTTGAAGCCGAGTTCCGCCGCGACTTCGAGAAGCTGAAGGAACTGCTCGAGGCCGGCTAGCCGGGTCCGCCTATTCGTCCCCGTTACACCGCAGAAGGCACCGCGGCCGCGCCGGGCTTTGCCCGGTGCGGCCATTACGGCTGCGGATCGAAACAGGAAACCCTGTGAAGTCGTCATGGCGGCCGCGAAGCGGGCGCCGGACTTCACAGGGTGACAGGGGCGACAGGATTCGAACCTGCGACCTACGGTTTTGGAGACCGCCGCTCTACCAACTGAGCTACGCCCCTGGGTTGTGCAGGATTGTAGCCGCCGTCTTTCTGGAATCCTCCCGCCCATGAGCGAACAAGAGCAAGAGAATCTCGAGCCGCAGGAGCAGGGGCACGACCAGGACGCCCTCGACGAGCAAGAGGGCAAGCGGTACAGCGAGGACGAGGGCGAGCCCGACGAGCCGGACGAGACAGACGAGACCATCGAGAACGAGCAGTAATCGGCGCGCTCTCGGCGCGTTGTTCACGTTGCTCGCGCTCGCGCTCGCGGGCGTTGCGTTCGAGGCCGCGCGCGGAGCGGGCGGAGCCGCCGGGCGCTGGATCGTGGCCTTCGCAGCGGCTGCGCTCGCCTTCTGGCTCGCGACGATGGCGGTACGCGCGCTGAGGTAGGCCGAAGCAAGGCATATCCTCTACGCCGTGGCCGAGGTCGAGGACACCCAAAGCCTCTGGCGGCAGTACAAGGCGAAGCCCGGGGAAAAGGCCCTCCGCGACCGGCTGATCCTCACGTACGCACCGCTGGTGAAGTACGTCGCCGGGCGGCTCGGCTCCGGCCTGCCGGCGCACGTCGACGACGACGACCTGATCTCGTACGGCCTGCTCGGCCTGATCGGCGCGATCGAGCGCTACGACCCGGACCGCGACGTCAAGTTCGAGACTTACGCGATCGCGCGGATCAAAGGCTCGATCATCGACGAGCTCCGGGCGATGGACTGGGTGCCTCGCTCCGTTCGCGCCCGCGCCCGCGACATCGAGCGGGCCATCGCCGAGCTCGAGCGCAAGCTCCACCGTGCACCCACCGATGAGGAGATCGCCGCCAAGGTCGGGATCACCACCGAGGAGCTCGAGGACAGCCTGACGGACATCTCCCGCTCCTCGATCGGCGCCCTCGACGAGCTCTGGACGGTCAACACCGGGGGCGGCGGCGACCAGATCGCCCTGATCGACACGATCGAGGACACCGAGGCTCCCGATCCGCAGGGCTCCCTGTCCGAGACCGAGATGAAGGAGGCGATCGGCGAGGCGATCGCCCGGCTGCCCGAACGCGAGAAGCTCGTCGTCACCCTCTACTACTACGAGGAGCTGACCCTGCGCGAGATCGGCGAGGTCCTGGGCGTCACCGAGTCGCGCGTCTCCCAGCTGCACACGAAGGCCGTCCTCCGCCTCAAGGCACGTCTTTCCGGGTCGACGACCCGCGCCTCGCTCGAGAGCTAGAGCTACTCCACGCGGAGAGGCCCGCGTGCGACCGCGGGTCGCATCGCCTTACGATCCGCGGGCTCGACCCACTCGACCCACCAATCGGCTCCCGCTTCGGCGACCTCGCGCCGGTGCTCGAGCTCTTCGTCGAGGTCGTCACGCCTCGGCCAGCCCCCGACGGCCTGCGTCCACTTGCGGTCGCCGGCGCGGCGCCGAAGGTCGCGCACGTCCTCGCCGCGAAGCGGCCCGCCCTCCCGGCGGTACATGCACGAGCCATCCCACCGCAGCGCGCGCTCGATCGCCCGCGGATTCGGGTAGCCGCCGCCGATCCAGATCGGAATTCGCGGCACCTGAACCGGCCGCGGCAGGAACGTGACCTCGTCGAAGCGGAAGTGCTTCCCCTGGAACGAGAACGGGTCGCCGCGCCAGAGGCCGTCGAGAATGGCAAGGCCCTCATCGAGCAGCTCGGCCCGAACGTGCGCGTCGAGCTCCTCGCCGAAGTGCGTATAGCCGGGATCGCCCTGGTCGCCGATCCCGACCCCGACGATGAAGCGACCTGCCGAGAGCCGGTCGATAGTCGCCGTCTCGCGCGCGACCTTCCACGGCCGGCGCCGCGTCAGTGCGACCACCTCGATTCCGAGCATGACGCGCTTCGTGCGCACAGCGATCGCGGCGAGCGCGGTCCACGTGTCGCACGTGGGATTCGCGGGGTCGCCCTGGTAGCAGATGTAGTCCTCGAGAAAGACGCCGTCCCAGCCTGCGTTCTCCGCCAGCTCGGCCAGCTCGAGCAGGAACGCCGGATCGCCGCACTCGCCGCCGGTCGGGAGGGCGACCGCGTACTCCACCGGGATACTCTACGCGCCGCAGAAACCAACGCAGGGAAGGAGTGGCATGGCAGTCGAGCCGGGGAAGATCCGCAACGTCGCCGTCGTCGGGCACCGCGGAACGGGGAAGACGTCCCTCGTCGAAGCGATGCTCTTCCAGGCGGGCGCGACGAACCGGCTCGGCACCGTCGAGTCCGGCTCCACCGTCAGCGACTGGGACGAGGACGAGCAGAAGCGGCAGATGTCGCTCGCCGCGTCACTCTGCACGCTCGACTGGCAGGAGCGGAAGATCAACCTGATCGACACGCCCGGCGACGCCGGCTTCCAGGGCGACGCGATCGCGGCGCTCCGCGTCGTCGAGGGGGCGCTCTTCGCCGTCAGCGCGGTGATGGGCGTCGAGGTGCAGACGACCCGGCTCTGGAAACGCGCCGACGATCTCGGCCTCTCACGCGTGATCGCCCTGAACATGCTCGACCGCGAGCGCGCCGACTTCTTCCGGGTGCTCGAGGCGCTGCGCGCGCAGCTCTCGGACCGGTGTGTCGCCGTCCATCTGCCGATCGGCGCCGAGCACGAGCTGACGGGGATCGTCGACCTCCTGCACATGTGCGCCTACAAGGATCCCGGCGGCCAGCGGGAGAGCGGGCCCACCGAGATTCCGGCGGAGATGGATGCGCAGGTCCAGGAGTACCGCGAAAAGCTCCTCGACTCGGTCGTCGAGACAGACGAGGGTCTGATGGAGCGCTACCTCGACGGCCAGGAGCTCTCGACCGAGGAGGTCGCGCACGCGCTCAAGGACGCGGTCACGCGCGGCGAGGTCTTCCCGGTCGCGTGTGGTGTCGCCACCAAGAACCTCGGCACGACGGCGTTGCTCGACCTGCTCGTCGAGGGCGTGCCCTCACCGGCCAAGAAGGGCGAGCCGATCGAGATTCCGAACACGACCACCGCCGCCTTCGTCTTCAAAACGGTGGCCGACCCCTTCGCCGGCCGGATCAACGTCTTCCGCGTCCTGCACGGGACGATCTCGTCCGACACGAACCTCGTCAATCCCCGCACGCACGGCAAGGAGCGGATCGGCGCGGTGCTCACGCTCCAGGGCAAGGAGCACACGCAGACGCCGGACCTGTCCACGGGCGACATCGGCGCGGTCGCGAAGCTGAAGGACGTCGCCACCGGCGACCTCCTCCTCGACCACGAAGAGCCGGTCGAGCTGCCAGAGATCGGCTTCCCGGAGCCCGTGATGAGCTTCGCCGTCACGCCGAAGGCGAAGGGCGACGAGGAAAAGATGGCGACAGGACTCCGGCGGCTCGCCGAGGAGGATCCGACGATCCAGCTCCGCCGCGACCCGCAGACCGGCGAGCAGCTGCTCTCGGGGCTCTCGCAGATGCACGTCGAGGTGGCGGTCTCTCGCCTGAAGAGCCGCTTCAACGTCGAGGTCGACCTCCAGCAGCCGCGGGTTCCCTACCTCGAGACGATCCGCCGCGAGGCGCGCGCCCAGGGCCGTTACAAGAAGCAGACCGGCGGCCGCGGGCAGTTCGGGGACTGCCAGATCGTGCTCGAGCCGCTGGAGGGACACCAGGGCTACGAGTTCGTCGACAAGATCGTCGGCGGCGTGATCCCGCAGAGCTTCCGTCCGGCGGTCGACAAGGGGATCCAGGAAGCGATGCAGCACGGCGAGCTCGCGGGCGCGCCGGTGCAGGGAGTGCGGGTGCAACTCGTCGACGGGTCGTACCACTCGGTCGACTCGTCGGAGATGGCGTTCAAGATCGCCGGCTCGATGGCGTTCAAGCAGGCCTACGAGAACGCGGATCCCGTCCTGCTCGAGCCGATCATGGAGGTCGAGGTGACGACTCCGGACGAGGCGGTGGGTGCGGTGAACGGCGACCTCAACTCGCGTCGCGGCCGGCTGCAGGGGATGGAGCCGCAGGGCGGGATGACCACGATCAAGGCCGAGGTGCCGATGGCCGAGATCCTCACGTACTCGCAGGCGCTGACCTCGATGACCGGCGGCCGGGGCGACTACCACATGAGCTTCCTCCGCTACGAGGAAGTCCCGGCGCACATCGCGCAGAAGATCATCGAGGAGACCAAGAAGGAGCGCGAAGAGGCCAAGGTCTAGGCGCGCCGGTTCGCATCAGATCCGAACGGCTCCGAACGACCTGTGCCAACTCTGTAACAAAGGACCCACAAGGGGACAGTCCCTAGCCGTGGCCGTGGGGGACGCGTCCCAGCCGTGCCTAGAGTGCAACACTTTCTCCACAAGCGACACGCCGGCGCGGCCGCTCCGGCGCGCCGGCGAGGCTTGTGTTGAGCTAGACGCTCTGGGGCTGGGTCTCCGGAGCCGGCTGTTCGCCGGCCTTGATCCGCTGGATCAGGTCCGAGACGTCCGCGAGCTCCTGCTCGAGGTCGCGCTGGTAGTTCTCCAGCCGCTCGAGGACGTTCTCGCGCTCGTACCAGCGTCGGCCGAGGCCCCGGTGATGTCGTCTACGTCCGTGGTGCATGGTCACCTCCCTTCGCGATATCGGTCGAGAAAGAGTTCGATCCGCTCACGCGAACGCGTCAGCGCGTTCGCCCACTCGTCGAGGAGGCGGCGCCCGGTGTCGGTGAGCTCGTAGGTGCGCTTCGCGGGGCCGGGGGCGTCCGCCTGCCACTCCGAGGCGACGAGGCCGTCCTCCTCGAGCGCGCGTAGGATCCGGTAGAGGTTGCCCATGTCGACGCGCGCCTCGCCCGTCAGGGAGGGCAGCGCTTCGAGCAGCTCGTAACCGTGCGCCGGGCGCTCGCGCAGCAGGAGGAGAACCGCCGGCTCGCTGAACCGCTCGACGCGCGCGCGGACACCCCAGTGACCCGGGCCGACCATCCGCCGGCAGCGTGCGCCGCGGCCGCCGCGCGGCCTCATCCGACACCTACATGTAAAACACACATGCAAAAGACCGTAGCATCCGGCTGCCTGTCTGCGTGGGCTACAGTCGGACCCGTGGCGCAGCTGGTCAGACACACCGAGAAGCGCACGTGCGCGATCTGCGAGCGGTCACTCCTCCTCGGCGAGCGGGCTGTCCGTTTTGCGCCGAACGGCGAGGACTTCGTCGACGTTTGCCCCCTCTGCCAGGAAACCGCGATCGAGCATGGCTGGCTGAAGGAGGGAAGTCCGACCTCCCCCACGGTGCCGACGCAGGCGCGCCGGCGCCGGCGTGGAATCGTCGCGTCGCTCTTCGACACGGGCCGGTCTGCGGCGGCGGAGCCGGTCGTCGCGGAGCCGATCCTCCGCCGCCTGTCCCGGCCGGAGCTCCAGATGGTCGAGGCCGCCGACATCTTCAACTCGAGCGACTACCGGCGAACGGTCGGCGGGATTGCAAAGAGCCTGGGCGAGCCGCGCGCCAGCATCGTCCCCCTGTCCGGCGTGAGCGGCGAGCTCGTCGTCACCGTCGCGTGGGACATCTCCTGGTACCAGTACCGCGTCAGCCCGGAGTCGGCCCAGCAGGTGCGGCTGGCGGAGCGGGGGCACGAGCTGTCCGAGCTCGAGCCGGCCTACCAGCGCTGGAACGCGCACATCGAGGACGACGGAAGATTGGTTCCCGCGATCGCGCGCGTGTGACCCCACAGATCTAGCGCGATCCCGCATCCCGCCTAGACTGAGATGGCAATGATCTACTGCGTGATCCCGCCGGAGCTGGAAGACGAGCTCTACGACAAGATGGTCGAGTACTACAAGGACAACCCGAACGTGACCGTGATCGTGGACCGGCGCCAGGGGAACGACCGGCGCCGGGGGAGGCCCGCCGGCGAGTTCGAGAACCAGCGGCAGATCCGCGACCGCCGGCGCCAGCGCATCCCGGGCACGTTTCCGGAGACCCCGTCTGAATAGACTCCCGGCGTGGCCCTGACGGGGACGAAGACCTTCCAGAACTACATCGGCGGCGAATGGGTCGAAGCCGCCAGCGGCGAGACGTTCGAGACGATCAGCCCCGCGACCGGCGAGACGCTCGGCGTCTTCCCACGCTCGAGCGCCGAGGACGTCGACCATGCAGTCGCCGCGGCGAAGGCCGCCTGGGACGAGTGGCGCCTCGTCCCTGCGCCCGAGCGGGGCCAGGTGCTCTACCGCTTCGCGAACCTCCTGACCGACCAGAAGGACGACCTCACCGACCTGATGACGCGGGAGATGGGCAAGGTCAAGGCCGAGGCCGGCGGGGACGTGCAGGAGGCGATCGACATGAGCCTCTACATGGCCGGCGAGGGCCGCCGGCTGTTCGGGCAGACGACGCCGTCCGAGCTGCGGGACAAGTTCAACATGAGCGTGCGCGCCCCGATCGGCGTCGTCGGCGTGATCACGCCCTGGAACTTCCCGATCGCGATTCCCTCGTGGAAGATCGCGCCCGCGCTCGTCTGCGGGAACACGATCGTGTTCAAGCCGGCGACGGACACGCCGCTGCTCGGCGAGCGCTTCGTCGAGCTGCTGGTCGAGGCGGGCCTGCCGGACGGCGCGATCAACATCGTCCACGGCGGCGGCGGCGCGGTCGGCGACCGGCTCGTCCGCCACCCCGACGTGCGCGTGATCACGCTGACCGGCTCGCGCGAGACCGGGGTGGAGGTGATGCGCAACGCCGCCGAAGGGCTGAAGCACATCCATCTCGAGCTGGGCGGCAAGAACGCGATCATCGTCCTCGACGACGCGGATCTCGATCTCGCGGTCGAAGGGATCGTCTGGTCGGCGTTCGGCACGTCAGGGCAGCGCTGCACGGCGGCGTCGCGGGTGATCGTCCAGGAGGGTGTCTACGAGGAGGTGCAGTCGCGGCTCGTCGGGGCGGCCGAGCGGTTGCGGCTCGGGGTGGGCTGGGACGACGACACCGACGTCGGCCCGGTGATCAACAAGCTCTCGCTCGAGAAGATCCACTCGTACACGGAGATCGGGAAGGGCGAGGGTGCGAAGCTCCTCACCGGCGGCGAGGTGGCGACGGGCAACGGGCTCGACAAGGGCTTCTACTACACGCCGACGATCTTCGGCGATGTCGATCCGCAGATGCGGATCGCGCAGGAGGAGATCTTCGGGCCGACCACCGCGCTGATCCGCGTCAAGGACTTCGACGAGGCGATCCGCGTCTCGAACGGGATCAGGTTCGGCCTCTCGTCCTCGATCTTCACGCGCGATGTGAACAAGGCCTTCCGCGCGATGCGCGACCTCCAGGCGGGGATCACGTACATCAACGCGGGCACGATCGGCGCCGAGGTGCACCTGCCGTTCGGCGGGACGAAGGACACGGGCAACGGCCACCGCGAGGCCGGCCAGGCGGCGCTCGACGTCTTCACGGAGTGGAAGTCGATCTACGTCGACTACAGCGGCAGGCTGCAGAAGGCGCAGATCGACAACGTCAAGCCCGGCGCGTAGCCCGGGAGCTTTGAAGGCGAGACTCTCGACCGACGGCGGCGCGCGCGGCAACCCGGGCCCGGCCGCATTCGGCTACGTCCTGGAGACCGAGGACGGGCACGTCCTGGCGGCTCACGGCGAGGCGATCGGTCGCGCGACGAACAATGTCGCCGAGTACCGAGGCTTGGTCGCCGGGATGGAGAAGGCAGCCGAGCTCGGCGTCGACGAGCTGGAGGTCGTGTCCGACTCGGAGCTCCTCGTCAAGCAGATGGACGGCGAGTACCGGGTCAAGAACGAGGCGCTCCGAGTGCTCTGGGAAGAGGCATCGGACCTGGAGCGCCGGTTCCGCCGCGTGCGCTACACAGCCGTCCGCCGCGCCCACAACGAGCTGGCCGACCGCCTGGTCAACGAGGCGTTAGACGCCGAAAACTGAGGCTATACTGGCCGCGCGCGGATGTAGCTCAGTTGGCTAGAGCGTCTGCTTGCCATGCAGAAGGTCGTGGGTTCGAGTCCCATCATCCGCTTCAACAAAGCCCCGCTAAGCGGGGTTTTTTGTTGCCTCCGCTGTAGCAGGCACACGCTCCAACACCTCGTTTGTGCCCATTTGTGCCCATTCGAGCGCCCGGTCATAGGCTTTCAGGTGCGGCCCTGAAAGGCGCTCACGCCGCCGGGTCGCCATCGTGTACGCCTTAAGGGTGAACCGTGCGTCGGTGTGGCCGATCTGCCGCGACGTGTAGGCGACGTCGTCGCCGCACGCACAGCGGAGGCTTGCATAGGTCCTTCGCAGCCCGTGGAAGCCGAGCTTGCCGATCTGGGCGATGCCGTCCTTGGCGAGCTTGACGTTCGCCGCTGTGACGGCCTTCGACAGAACATCTCGGCGGAGGTTCGATGAACTCTGTTTCCGACCTTTCCCCGTCGGAATGACGTAGTCGTCAGAGCTGGCAAAGTCCGTTTCAGCCTTCCAGAGGGCGAGCTCCTCGCGGAGCGCGTGCGTCAGGTCAACCGACCGGACGCCCGCTTCTGTCTTGCTGTCGATCACGTGCAGCGTCCCGGTCGGAAGATCGACGTTCCGCCAACGCAGCGCCAGCGCCTCACCGATCCGCAACCCGGCGCCCGCTAGCACCCCAAGCAGGATGCGTCCAACTGCCCCCTTTGCCTTGGCGGCGCCGAGCAGGGCTGGCAGTTGCTCGGGCTCGACCCATGGCCGGTTCGGCCGTGTCGACTTCAACCGCCGCCGCTTGCCGCTCGCAGGGTTTGAGGGGATCAGCCCGTACTCCACGGCGGTCTCGAGCACCTGCGACAGGTCCGACAGCGTGTGGTTGATGGAGTTGTTCGACAGGCCGCGTTCGCGGGTCTTCTGGCCACGCGCCCGGGCCTGCTCGAGCTCCTGCCGCTCACGCGCCTTCCCGGTCTTGTACCTGTCGACCTCCTGCGGCGTGATCTCCGACAGACGATGGCTGGCGAAGAACGGGAGCAGGTGGTTCGACAGCGACCAGCGCAGATCGGTGATCGTCTTGTCGGCGAGCCCCTCGAGCTCCCGCGCGGCGATCCATTCCGACGCGAACTCGTGGAACGTCGGCTCAGGCGGCGGTTCGACATGCTCGGGTTCGCGTGTCGGCGCCTGCCAGATGCCGCGTCGGACGTCTGCGAGGACGTTTGCGAGTTCTTCTTCCGCGCGCCGTCGGGTCCAACCGTTGTCGCTCGCGCCGAGGGTGAGGTACTGGCGCTTGCCATGTGCCCGGAACCTCAGGGCGTAGGTGCGGCCGCAGCTCGTCGTTCGTACGAGCACTTGGCCGGTCGGTGGTCGTGCCACTGCAGTCCTCCCTTCTTTCGAGGCAGCCTGTAGGCTGATACTACCCAACCTGTAGATAGCATCTACCGGCTCCCGTAGTAGGCTCGATAGCCGTGGCTCAAGGCTCCGATCTTGTTGGACTCGGCGACATCGCCGAGATGTACGGCGTTCGCAAGAACAGCGCTTGGCGCTGGTCGCGCCGTGACGAGTTCCCGGCGCCTGTCGGGCGGATCTCGGGTCGGATTCCGTTCTGGCGGCGCAGGGATGTGGAGCGCTGGGCGGCGAAGAATCTGCCGCTCCCGGAGGGACGCCGTCGTGTGCGGTGACGTGGCCTACACGCCGCTGCGAGTCTGGCGAACGGGCAGCAGTGGGACGTGACCGCGCGAATGGGTCGCCTGCCCACCCCGGCGTGGCTCTGCTGTGTTGGACTTCGTATTGACCGGTGCGCCGGCCTTCGGGTGGAGAGCCTCGTCGACGAGGTCGAGCCGGAATCGCAGTCGCGCCTTCGGACCGGTGCCGAGGCGGCGGGCGCCGAGCTCGGCCGCGTGCTCGTAGACGTACGAGACCTCGACGCCGAGGTGGTCGGCGACGATGTCGGCGGCGATCCAGCGTGACCGCTCGCGTGAGCGTGCGTCGAGCCGCTCCGCGATCAGGTCGGCGAGGTGGGGAAGGTCGGCTTCGAATTCGGCGCCTTGGCGGCGCAGGGGATCGGGGCGGGTCACGTGCCTCCTTTCAGGAGCGCTCGCTGGTGCGCCGAGTGATGGGCATGCTCGGCGCCACTGCGGAGAGCCGGCTGTCACGAGCGAAGCGAGGGAAGCCGCCCTGGGGCCGGCTTGACAGCCGGTGCGCGGGGCACAGGCTCGGAGTGCAGCACCGGGCGAAGCGGACTGCGTGAGATCAGGTCGGGGTTAGGCGCCCGTCCGAACGGCGAGACGTAGCGGGCGCGTTCATATGGTTCGCGGTGGCCGAGGGCATGCGGTCTCCTTTTAGGCGGCCGCACGAGGCGGGGGTTGAGGGGCGCGTCGAGTTCGCGGCAGGTGTGGCAGCGGAGCGAGCCGAGCCGCGCAAGCGGTGGGGCGAGTTCGCCGCCGCAGCTGAGGCAGATGAGGGGCCGGGGGTTGAGCGCGGCGGTTTGCGCCCAGGTGGGCGTGGTCGCGGTTTGGCCTGCCATATGGGTCTCCTTGGTCGCGGAGAGTGGTGGTGGTCAGCGGCGGCGCGGCGGACGGGTGTTGGTGCAGCCGGCAAGGATCTCGGTGAGGGCGCCGGCGAAGGTCGGCCTGCTGCCGCGGGGCCGCCGCTGGGGCAGCTGGGCGAGGTTTTCGGGGTTGTGCGAGTAGCGGTCGTCGTAGGTCTCGATCCCGTCCGGGCGCGTGTGTAGCTGCCCGTGCAGGGAGCTGCCGTACGGGGGAGAGGTGACGATCAGCGATACGCGGCCGCGGAGCTCGTCGAGGAGGCCGGCGCCGAGGCGGCGCGCGTCGCCACGGATGACCAGGCCGCGGCCGGTGGCACCTTGTCGGCGCGCGTGCTCAAGGTTGGCGGCAGCGAGCGCGGCCCAGCGCGGCTCGAGTTCGACGCCGACCGCGCGGCGGCCGAGGTGGGCGGCCTCCACAGGGGTGATGCCGATTCCGCACATCGGGTCGAGCACGAGTTCAGTGGGTGCGCTGAATGCTTCGATCGCGTGGCGGGCGAGCGCGGGCAGCATCTTGCCGGGGTGGGCGGCCGACTCGGGCAGGTAGCGGCCGCGCCGCTGCTCGCGCGCAGGCTGCTGCGCCACCGGCCAGACCGACGCGAGCCAGTGTTCGTTCATGCCGCCCTCGCTTGGATCGTCTCGGCCTCGGCAGCAGCGACGACTGCTGCCACCCGCGCCGGCTCCGGCCGGCGGAAGACGAGCACGTCGAGGTGGCGGGACTGCACGGCTAGCTTGCCTGCCTCGTCGGCCGCGGCCAGGTGCGCTTGCCGTGGGGGCACGAGCGTGCCGGTGGTGACGGCGGCGGTGAGCGCGATCACGTGCTGCCAGTAGCGCAGGCCTGCCTGTTTGAGCACGCGCACGGTCTCGCCGAGCAGATCGCCGCGGCGACTGGTTCGCCGTGGCAGGAGGAGGACGAAGAAGCCGCACCGCTTCAGCGGCGGCGTGCAGACCGACGCTGTCGCCTCGAGTGATGCGGTCGGCCGCGCCGCGCCGGCAGCGCCCGCGTGCGCAACGGCTGCTAGTGCGAGGACGAGGTCGACGAGCTCGTAAGGGAGACGCGCGAGCGCACGGTCGGGCCCGGACGCGGCGGCCTCGCCGACCAGACGGAGCTCGCTTGTGGCGAGCAGACGCGGTAGTTCTGCGAGTCGGCCCTCGAGCACGGCGGCTTGTGTGTTTGCTTCGGCGAGCCGTGCGCGAGCGAGGCGGGCGAGCCGCCGCTCGGGCTCAAGCCCGACTGCGCGGCGGCGGAGCAGCACAGCCTGCTCGAGCGCTATTCCGGTCCGGCAGCGCGGGTCGAGCACGAGGTCGCCTGGGTCGCTGTAGTGCGCGATCGCCCGGCGGGTCAGTTCGCGGAGGGTCACGCTCGTGCCGGCGCCGTCGCCGTGCTGTGCGCAGGTCCAGACGGCGAGCTGCGGCTGTGCCAGCTTGCGCTCCCGCGCGGTCGAGTGCGTGTCGGCGTCCGCCGACGCTTGATGAGGGGTCGGATCGCTTCTTGTCGGTGCCGGTGCGTTCACAGGCGCCCGTCTCGCCAGTCGCGGATGAGCTCGGCGATCGCGCCCAGGCAGAGCGCGACGACCGTGAACGCGGCGAGCAGGACGCTGATCAGGACGGTCAGCCAGGCGCCCTCCAGGGCCAGATCACCGAGCCTGGGCCTCGGGATGGCAGTGATCAGGTACGCCATCAGCGCGACCCGCAGCAGCCGCGCGACCCTGCGGGCCGCGTCTCGCGTATCTGAATGTTCCATCGTCACTCCTTTCTG
>WNGA01024068.1_pt1 | contig 14853 bp, 9 predicted proteins | sample 5400061 | NCBI WGS metagenome assembly WNGA01 (sample SAMN13153366, study PRJNA577476) | soil metagenome | isolation source: 100 cm soil or saprolite under grassland replicate 2 | place: USA:California | collected 2016-06-15
GCGAGCCGGCCCGGGCTGCTCAGGGATAGGAGCCCGGAGGCGATCGCCTGGGCGCTTTTAATCGGCAGCGTCGTCGTGGAGCGGGCAACCTCCGCCTAGGTCGGTGCACTCCTCCCCACCCTGTGGGGAGGTCGGCTAATTTACCTCCCCGCCATGCGGGGAGGTCGGCTCGCAGCGCCGGGTGGGGACCCCTCCCCGCCATGCGGGGAGGTCGGCTCGCTCGCGAAGCGAGCCAGCCGGGTGGGGCCTCCTCCCCACCCTGTGGGGAGGTCGGCGCGGAGCGCCGGGTGGGGAGCCCGCAACCTAGTAATAATGTGAAAGCAGACCGATGGCCAAATCCCTGCGCAACTCCAAAGTCGCGCTCGACGCAGAGACCGTCATCGCCGACTACCGCCTGGCCTACAGCAGCCGCCGCGCCAGCATCATCGGGCGCGCCGAGGTGCTGCGGGGCAACGCCACCTTCGGGATCTTCGGCGACGGCAAAGAGATTCCCCAGCTCGCGATGGCGAAGGCATTTCGCCCGGGCGACTGGCGTGCGGGCTACTACCGAGACCAGACCTTCATGTGGGCGACCGGGATGTCCAACATGCGAGAGTTCTTCGCCCAGCTCTATGGCGTCGCAAGCCTCGATGCTGATCCGGCCTCGGGCGGACGCCAGATGGGAAACCACTTCGCAACGCGGTTCTTGAACCAGTCAGGCGAGTTCACTCGTTCGGTGGACACGCCCAACTCGAGCGCTGACGTTTCCAACGTCGCCGGCTGGATGCCCAGGCTGCTCGGCCTTGCGTATGCCTCAAAGCTGTATCGAAACAACCCGCAGCTAAAGAAGGCTCAGGACGGGTTCTCCCTCAACGGCAACGAGGTCGCCTTTGGGACCATCGGTGACGCGGCGACGAGCGAGGGCCACTTCTGGGAGACGGTGAACGCCGCCGGCGTCCTTCAGGTGCCCATGGCGCTGTCGGTCTGGGATGACGGCTACGGCATCTCGGTCCCGATCACGGCGGAGACGACCAAGGCTTCGATCTCCGACGTGCTCCGCGGATTCATCCCGGACGACCGCCCAGGGATCGACATCCATGTGCTTCCAGGCTGGGATTACCCGGCCCTGGTCGAGGCCTACATGACGGGCATCCAGCGGGTACGCAGCGAGCACAAGCCGGCGATCTTCCACATTCGGGAGCTCACCCAACCGCAAGGTCACTCCACGAGCGGCAGCCATGAGCGCTACAAGTCAAAGGAGCGGCTGCGCTTCGAGGTCGAGTTCGACTGCATCAAGAGGATGCGCGACTGGATCATCGAATCCGGGATCGCCAGTGAGTCGCAGCTCGAGGGTTGGGAGACCGCCGACAAGGAGGGCGTCGAAGCTGCGCGCGATCTTGCTTGGGAGGCCTTCCAGGAGCCGATCCGCGAGGAGCGAGACCGGCTGGTTGCCATCCTCGCTCGCATCGATGCGCCGAAGGTCTCAGAGGTTCGAGAGAACCTGACGGAAGCTTCCAAAGTCACTCGATCGGCGATCATGTCCAGCGCCTCGATCGCACTGCGGAGCTTGCGCGGTTCAGACTCCCCAGCCCGCTCTGAGCTGGTGAAGTTCGTCGAGGAATATCAGCTGGAGAACAGCGAGCGGTACAACTCGCACGCGTACAGCCGCTCGCAGGAATCCCCGCTCCATGTGCCCGTGGTGCCCGCGGTCTACTCCCACCAATCGCCCACGGTCGATGGACGCCAGGTGCTCCTGCGCAACTTCGACGCCAACTTCGCCCGGGACCCGCGGATTTTCGTGATCGGCGAAGACGTCGGCAGGCTCGGTGACGTGAACCTGGTCTTCGAAGGCCTGCAGGCGAAGTACGGCGACCTGAGACTTACCGACACGGGGATACGCGAAGCGACCATCCTCGGCCAGTCGATCGGCGCTGCGATGCGGGGGCTGCGACCGATCTGCGACATCCAGTATCTCGACTACTTCTTCTATGCGCTGCAGACCGCAGCCGATGATCTTGCCTGCCTGCACTGGCGCACGGTCGGAGGCCAGAAGGCGCCGGTGGTCGTGCGCACCAAGGGTCATCGGCTGGTCGGCATCTGGCACTCGGGCTCACCGATGGCCGTGGTACTCAATGCGCTCCAAGGCGTGTATGTGGCGGTGCCCAGGAACATGACCCAGGCTGCTGGTTTCTACAACACGCTGTTCCGCGGGGACAACCCGGGCGTGGTGATCGAGGTCCTCAACGGCTACCGGCTCAAGGAGCGAGTGCCCGACAACATCGGCGTGTTCACCGTGCCTCTCGGCGTGCCCGAAGTGCTGCGATGGGGCTCGGATGTCACGATCGTGACCTACGGAGCATGCTGCGCGATCGCGCTGGCTGCGGCGCTCGCGTTGGAGGAGCTCGGCGTCTCGTGCGAGGTGATCGACGTGCAAACGCTGCAGCCGTTCGACATCGACAAGACGATCGTTCGCTCGCTGGAGAAGACTCATGCGGTCGTCTTCCTTGACGAGGACATGCCTGGCGGCGCGTCGGCGCTGATGATGCAGCAGGTGCTCGAGGCCCAGGACGGCTGGTGGCAGCTCGACGCTGCTCCCCGCACCCTGACCGCCTCGCCGAACCGCCCTGCCTACGGACCCGACGGCGACTACTTCACCAAGCCGAACCGGGAGAGCATCATCGCGTCTGCTTACGGGCTGATGCGGGAACGACACCCCGCCCGCTACCCGGCGCTGGACTCCTGAGCGGTGCTGATCAGGAGGCGCGGGCCGTCCGGTAGACGCCCATCGCGTAACCACTCCAGGCCCTGTCATTCCGGACGCGTCTCGGGCTGAGAGCGTCCATGACCTTGGCCGCCGCCCAAATTGGAGCGTTGATCATCAGGCTCGGCGCGCCCTTGCGCCTGCTGGCGTAGATCCGGGGCTCCCAACCACCGACGTAGCCGCGAAAGACGACCTCCAATCCCATCTCCTGCTCGAACGCACCCCAGGTTGTCAAATCCATGGTGCGCAGGTTGTGCGCGTGGAACAGCTCGGGCCTGGTGAGCCTCAGGATCGGTGCGCTGACGCCGAGGAAGTTGGGTAGGCCCAGCACGACGATGCCGCCGGGCTTGGCGAGCTCAACATGCTTGCGGATCATCGGCACGGGATCGCTGAAATGTTCGACGAGCCCCAGCGAGTAGACAAGGTCGAAGCGCGGCAGGTCGGACAGGTCATCGCTCAGGGCGTCACGACAGTAGACGTGGAGAGGGATGTGCAGGAGGCGAAAGTTCTCCTCCAGCTGGCGACAGCCGACAGGCGAGCTGTCGATCGCATGCGCTTCATAGCCGAATGTGCGGACGACATACGCCAGGTACCCACCCGGAGCGCCACCAAGCTCGATTGCTCGCCCACCACGATCGGGAGGGACGAACTCCTTGAATACGCGAAGTATCGCTTTCAGATAGGGACTCGCACGGGCTTCGTCGACTGCAATCGGCAGGCGAAGCCCCTGCCAATGGGCGTCCCAGTAGGACTCGTCGGTGAGGGGGCGAACGTCCCCGGGCGGGCTCGACATCAGTTACGGGTGGCTCGGCTGCGGGGCCATGCCACGCCTCACGGCCTCGGCCGCCAGCTCTGAGCGGGAGTCGATGCCTAGCTTGGCGAAGATGTGGACCAGATGCGTCTTCACTGTGGCCCGTGAAACGAACAGCCGGGCCGCGATCTCGGGGTTGGTCAGGTGCTCGCCGACCAGTCGCACCACCTCCAGCTCGCTCGGGGTCAGGCTCGCCCAGCCGGTCGCCGGCCGCTTGCGCTCACCGCGGCCGCGGGCGGCGTAGGCGATCGCTTCGTCGACGGAGAGTTTGGCGCCCTCGGCCAACGCCGTTGCAAACTCATCCGGACCGAGGCGCTCTTTTGTCGTGTGGAGCGCAGATTCCTGCGCTTCGCCGTCGATCCCAAAGCGATAGCCCATCTCGCTTCTCAAGCTGCCGGCCGCCGCCCAGAGCCGGACCGCCTCCTTATAACTGTCTTGCTCCGCAGCCAGCCGGCCCAGCAGCTCGAGGGCATCGACCAACCCCATCCGGTCGCCGGCCTCGCGTCCAAGACTCAGGGCCTCATGAATCTGTGACTCCGCTCCCTGCAAGTCCCCGTGGCGGGCGCGCAGCTTGCCCCGCACCAGGCTGGCCCGGCCCTGGAACCAGATCAGCTTTCGCGATTCCGCGATGGAAATCGCTTCCTCGAGTGCGGCGGCCGCTTCGCCCAGCGCGCCAAGAGCAAGCTGGGCCTCGGCCAGGAGCACCAGTGGCATTGGAACAATGGGCCGGGCGATCGACATGCGTATACCCTCGACAACCGCTGCCATCGAGTCCCTGGCTTGAATCGCATCGCCGCCGGCCAGCTGCATCCAGCCGAGCACAAATCGAGAATGAGGGCCGACCCCGAACGCCGCCCTCCCCTCGGCCTCTGACTTCTCCGCGGCCGCCATGCCCTCATCCACGAGGCGGCGCGCGGTGGCAAGGTCGCCCCTCAACATCTCCACGAGACCGACGTCGATGAGGCTGTGCAGGTAATTGAAGTCGGCCATCTCGCGGCCCTCGACCACGACCGCCGCCATGATCTGGTGCGCCTCAGCCAGCCGTCCCTGGGTGAGAGCGACGTATCCACTGAAAGACCTCACCGTGAGCTGGGTGTGCCTTTGCACACCAGCCCTTGCGACGGCGATGGCCTCCTGAATCAACCGCCAGGTCTCCTCAGGTCGCGACTGGAACAAGCGCGCAAGCACGAAACCCTCGAGCGCCATGACCTCGCCATATGCAAAGCCGGCCGAACGGGCCACAGGTAACGCTTCCTCAACGTAGGGGCGCATCGCCTCGGCGCCGCCGATCACGCCCGCAACGAAAGCGAGGATCCCCAACGCCATCGCCTCATCGCGTTTGCTGCCGGCGGCGCGGGCCAGGGCCAGCGTCTCATTGGCCAGCGCCGGCACTTCCCCCAAGCGACCTGTGAAAGTGGCGGTAACGCATTCGTAATAACGCAACCTGGCACGCAGGCGCGGAGAGACTTCCTCAGCTCGGGCCAAAGCGGGTTCCAACCATCTCAGCAGCTCGACGGCCCGATTGGTCAGCGTCCAGAGCATGCCCAGTGGCGCCACCAGGCGCGCCAGCGCTTCGGCCTCGCCCCGGTCGCGACTCCAGGCCATCGCGGCGCGCAGGTTCTCCTGTTCGGTGAGCAAAAGAGCCTGCCAGCGAGCATCGTCAGGACTGGTGAGCCCCGGCTCGGCCTCCTCCGCCATCTCGGTGTAGTAGTCGCGATGGCGGTTTCGCATCAGCTCGACCTCTTCTGCCTCATCTAGATGCTCGGCGGCGAACTGGCGGACGGTCTCCAGCATCCTGAATCGCGGCGCCGCGTGGCGACCGCGACCCTCGACGATGATCAGGGAACGGTCGGCCAGGGCCGCGAGCAGCTCAAGGGTGGCGGCCGGGCACACGGCGAGGGCCGCCTTGGCGTCGAAGCCGCCGGCGAACACGGAGAGCTGCTGCAGCAGCGCGCGCTCGGGCTCGGAGAGCAGGTCGTAGCTCCAGTCGAAAGAAGCCGCGAGCGTGGCCTGCCGCCGCGGCGCTGTGCGCGGCCCCTTCGACAGCAGCGTCAGGCGATCCTTCAGGCCGGCGGCGATCTGGTTCGGGTCGAGCGCGCGCGTGCGGGCCGCCGCCAGCTCGATTGCCAGCGGGAGGCCATCCAGGCGCCGGCAGATTTCGAGCACCGCGTTCCCGTCCCGGTCGTGAAGCCTGAACCGAGGCCAGGCCTGCCGGGCACGGTCGGTGAAAAGCTCGACGGCGTCGGCCTCATTCAATGATGGAATTGCCCAGGTCACCTCGCCCCCGACACCCAGCGGTTCCCTGCTCGTTGCGACGACCTTCACATTGGGGGCCGACGCCAGCAGGGTGGCCGCCACATTCGCCGCCGACTCGACGACGTGCTCGCAGTTGTCGAGGACAAGCAGGACCTGGCGTTGAGCGAGCCGGCTGGCCACCGCATCGGCCTGGGTTCGACCTCGTCCAGGGTCCATGATCCCGAGGGCGGTGGCCACCTGGTCCCAAACGAACTCCGCATCCGACAGCGGCGAGAAGTCGACGAACCACACCCCGTCCGCGAAGTGCTCGAGGAACGTCGAAGCCAATTGAATCGCCAACCGAGTCTTGCCGGCGCCTCCGGGCCCGGTCAGAGTGAGCAGACGATTTTCGATGAGCAGCGTGGCTGCCTCGGCAAGCTCGGCCTCGCGCCCGACAAAGCGCGTGGGCGGAACCGGCAGAGCCATCAGGCGCGGCCGCTGGGCTGGGGCTGGATCCCGCGTCTCGCAGCCTCGGCCGCCAGCGCCGACCGGGAGTCGATGCCCAGCTTGCTGAAGATGTGGACCAGGTGTGTTTTGACGGTTGCGCGAGACACGAAGAGCCGCGCCGCGATCTCGGGGTTGCTGAGGTGCTCGCCGACCAGGCGCACCACCTCCAGCTCGCTCGGGGTCAGGCTCGCCCACCCGGTCGCCGGCCGCTTTCGCTCGCCGCGTCCGCGTGCCGCGTAAGCGATTGCGTCATGGGCTGTCAGTTTCGCCCCCTCGTCCCAGGCGGCCGCGAACTCGTCGAGGCCGAGAGCGTCCTTGGCATGGGCAACCGCTGCGTCGTAGGGGCCTTGCTCGACTGGAAAGCGGACGTAACCGAGGCGAGACCGCAATGAATCCGCCGCCGCCCATAGCCGAGCCGCTTCTTTATTACTGTCTTGCTCGGCCGCCAGTCTGCCCGCCAGCTCGATCGCGTCTACCAGGCCCAGCTGGTCGCCGGCCTCGCGCGCCAGGCTGATCGCTTCGTGGGCCAGCGACTCGGCCTCCGCGACGTCGCCTTCGCCGTCACGCAGCTCGGCCCGGACTCGGGCGACGCGGCCCAGGACCCAGGTCATCGCGCCCGCGCTGGCGAGCGAGCTGGCCTCGTCGAGGAAGGCCGCAGCTTCGTCACGCTCGCCCAACTCAAGCTGCGCCTGGGCCAGACCTCGCCAGCGGGTCGATCGACGTGATCGAGACCGAATCTGTACCCGCCTTCTGAGCAGCATCCAGGGCCTCGGCCAGGAGCTCCCGGCCGGCTTGAAAGTTGCCTCGAAACAGCGCTACCCAGGCGAGTCCGACGAGGCTGTGGATGTAATTGCTGTCGTTGGTCTCGCGGCCCGCGGCCACGACTCTTTCGAAGATCTGTGCCGCATCGGCGAGGCGTCCCTCGACCAGCGCGTTGATGCCGGCGAACTGACTCGCAAACAGGCGATTGTGGCGATCGGCGCCTGCCTCCGCCACGGCGACCGCCTCCTCCGCCAGCCGCCGTCCCTCTTCGGGATTGGATTGAAACAGTCTCAATCCCATGAAGGCCACAAGCGCCAGGACCAGGCCCATGGCGTTCCCCGCCGAGCGAGCCAGCGGTAAGGCCTGCATCATGTAAGGGCGCATCGCATCCGCGCCCCCCGTCATACCCGCGATCAGGCCCAACATCGACAGCGCAAGAGCCTCTTCGCCCTTGTCGCCGCCGGCCCGAGCCAGAGTGAGCGCCTCGCCGGCCAGTGCGGGCACCTTTTCGAGGGCTCGTCTCGAGACGAGGGCAAGGACGCACTCGAGGTTGAGGATCCGCGCCGCCGAGCGTGGCGATAGGTCTCGGGCTCGATCGTAAGCGGCGTCCACCCACATCCCGAACTCGGTGATACGCCCTGGCGCCGCCCAGAACAGGATCAGGGCCGACACCATTCTGGCCAGCGCTTCAGGGTCGCCCTGGTCTCGGCTCCAGGCCATCGACGCCCGCAGATTGTCCTGCTCCGTGCGCAGCCGAGCCCGCCAGCGGTCCTCATCGGGGCCCCGCAGCAGCGGGGCGGCGGTCTCCGCGAGCCGGAGGTAGTGGTCACAGTGCCGGGTCCCGATCGTCTCGACCTCTCCAGCCTCCGCCAGACGCTTGGCTGCAAACTGTCGAATCGGCTCCAGCATCCGATAGCGTGGCCCGCCCTGGCCGTGGTCGTCCTGGACGAGAAGGAGTGACCGATCGACCAGGGCGGCGAGCACATCGAGGCCCGCCGCCGGACACACGGCGATCGCGGCTTCCAGATCGAATCCGCCGGCGAACACCGAACACTGACGCAACAGCGCGCGTTCGCCATCGGACAGCAGCGCGTAGCTCCAGTCGAAGGAGGCCTGGAGAGTCGCCTGGCGGGCGGGCGCCGTGCGCGGACCAGAAGGCAGCAGCTCGAGGCGATCCCGGAGACCGGCAGCGATGTCGGCCGGGGCGAACGCGCGTGTCCGGGCGGCGGCGAGCTCGATGGCCAGCGGCAGACCGTCCAGGCGTCGGCAGATCGTGCGCACTGCCTTGGCGTCCTCGTCGCCCAGGCTGAAGTTGGGCCGCGCATGGCGGGCGCGGTCGCTGAAGAGCTCCAATCCGTCTCCGTCGCTCAGCGGCGGCACGGCCCAGGTCACCTCACCGCCCACGCCCAGTGGTTCACGGCTGGTGGCGACCAACCTCAGCTTCGGGGCTGCAGCCAGTAGCTCGGCCGCAACTTCCGCCGCCGACTCCACGAGGTGCTCGCAATTGTCGAGCAGAACGAGCGCCCGGCGCGGGGCAAGGTAGCGGCCGACCGCCTCTGTCAAGGGCCCGCCTGATCCCGACTCGGTGACGCCAAGTGTGGTCGCGACCTGGTCCCAGACGAATTGGCCGGCCGACAGGGAGGAGAGGTCGACGAACCAGACCCCGTCCAGGAAATCATCGGCGACCGTAGAGGCCAACCGGAGGGCTAGCCGGGTCTTGCCGGCGCCCCCCGGCCCGGTCAAGGTCAGCAGCCGGGCCTCGGCCAGTAGAGTGACGGCTTGGGCCAGCTCGGTCTCGCGGCCCACGAAACGGGTCAGCGGCGCCGGCAGCTTGGCGGATCCGGAGGCCATTGGGTGCGCTGAGTCTCCTCCGTTCGAGGTGGCCGTGAGCGGAGAAATCAACCTGGCATCCACCCAGAGATCAACCAGGTGGTGGATGTTGGCGGTCTCAGCACACCCGATGCTCCAGCTATGCGCAGAGCAATGCTCACAACGATCGGTATCCCCCTCTCCATGGCGACTTCGGCCGACGCGATCCGCTGTGACCTGCTGCGGCGATGGCGAGGGCAGGGCGAGCGCGGCCAGATCCTGCGCTTCGTGCAGCCATCCCTCATCGGCCTCATCGACGGCACCATCTCCACGCTGGCGCCGATTTTCGCCGCCGCCTTCCTCGTTGGGTCACACGGAGCGTTGATGGTCGGCCTTGCGGCGTCGCTCGGGGCCGCGATCAGCATGGGCCTCTCGGAGGCGCTCTCCGACGACGGTGAGCTGAGCGGGCGAGGGAACTCCATGGTCCGCGGCGCGCTGACCGGGATCGCGACCTTCGTCGGAGGGACTTTCCACGCTCTTCCATTCCTCATCAGTGACACCCAGACCGCGCTGAAGCTCGCTTATGTCGTGGTTGCGTTTGAGCTGATCACCATCGCCTGGGTGCGCAGGCGCTTCCTGCAGGTCCCACTGCACCGCTCGCTGATCCAGGTCACGATGGGCGGCTTCGTCGTCGCCGGCCTCGGCGCTCTGCTTGGCCACGCCTAGCCCGTGGCTGCGAGGCTAGACGTGATCACGTATAGGGGCAGATGGCTGGCTCTCGGCGCGATCGTGCTGAGCGCGCTGGTGCAGGGACTGGACACGACGATCCTGGTGACCGCCCTACCGACCCTGTCGGCCAAGCTGGGCGCCACCACCGACCAGCTGCAGTGGATATCCGCCGCCTTCACGCTCGCCCTGGCCGGCTTCATGATTCCCGCCGGCGTGCTGGCCGATCGCCTCGGCCGCCGGCGAATGCTCCTGGCCGCGCTCGTGGTCTTCGGCGCGTCCTCGCTCGTGGCCAGCCAGATGACGACGGCCAACGGGCTGATCTTGATGCGGGCGGTGATGGGCATCGCCGGAGCGTTCATCATGCCGATTTCGCTGGCCGTCCTGCCGACGATCTTCTCGGAGCGGGAGCGCCCACGGGCCATCGCCATTGGCGGCGCCGGTATGTTTCTCGGGCTTCCGCTGGGGCCGCTGGTCGCGGGCTGGCTGCTGACCCACTATGACTGGGGCTCGATCTTCCTTATCAACGGCCCGATCGTGATGCTTTCACTCATCGGGGTCTGGCTCTTCATTCCCGAGAGCCGGGACTCCAACGCTCCCCGCCTCGACATCGTCGGAGCCGCTCTGGCGGTAGGCGGCGTCACGAGTGTGGTCTACGGAATCATCGAGCAGCCGGCCCTGGGTTGGACCGACTCGACCGTACTCGCCAGCCTCCTGACCGGCGGCATCCTCGTCGGGGGCTTCTGCCTCTGGGAGGTGCGCGTGCGATCGCCGCTTGTCGACCTCCGGCTCTTCTTGAACCCCCGCTTCAGCTGGGCGGTCGTGGCCGGCATGGTCATGGGCTTCGCCTTGCTGGGGGTGCTGTTCGTCTTCACGCCCTTCGTGCAGATCGTGCAGGGCAACGACGCCCAGGCCACAGGCTTCCGGTTGCTGCCTCTGATCGGCGGCATCGTGGTTGGAGCCCTGGGTAGCGATCGGCTGATGGCCCAGCTTGGTGTTCGGGTCATGCTCGCGCTGGGCCTTCTCATTTCCGCTGCCGGCCTGGCGCTGCTCTCGATGCTCGAGCCCGACAGCGGATTCGGCCTGATGGCGGCCGCTCTGCCCGTGATCGGAATCGGCAATGCCTTCACGATGTTCACGTCCCTCAACATCATCCTCGGCATCCTGCCGGAGTCGCAGACCGGGGCCGGAACCGCCTTGACCAGGACCCTCCAGCAGCTCGCAGCCTCGCTCGGCGTCGCGATATTGGGCAGCATTCTCAACAACGGCTACCGAGCTGAGCTGGCGGATCAGCTGACAGCGCTGCCCGCCCGGCTGAAGGATGTCGCGGAAGGCAGCGTCGCCGGGGCCACCTTGATCGCAGGCGGCCTTCCCGCTCCGTTCGGCGCGGCGCTTCTTCACGCGGCTCAAGACGCTTACACGATTGGGATGGACGATGTGCTGCGGGTCAGCGCCTGGGTCATGCTCGCCGGGGCGGTCCTGATCGGAACCTTCATGCCCGCCGGCACGAAGGCGGCTGCTCGACCGACCACTGCGCTTGGCACCCCCGCATCCGAGCCGGCATCAATTTAGGTCCCGGTGCCCTAGGCGTGGCATACGATGCCGGGATGCGGCCCCACAGTCTGCTCACCGCTCTCGGTCTCGTGCTTGTGTGTTTGCTTTCATTTACGACGCCTGCTGCTGCGCGCTCGGATCTCGCGGTCGCCGAGCTGCCTTCGCTGTTTGTACGCGTGACCGACGCCGCGACCGATCTCCCGGTGGGGGACGCAGATGTGCTCGTCAGCTTTGTGGGCGGCGACATCAACCACCCCATCATCACCGGCAAGCTCTACGACGGAGTCGCGAACGGCGGCGGTCACGCGCTCTTCAAGGGCCTGCAGCCTGGTGGCTACGTCATCTCCGTCAGCGCCGGTGGCTACGTGTCTTTCGGCGACGGCGCTCACGGCGACCGGCCACCGACCGGCATCGGTGTCATGTTCGGCGGCTACCGTCAGGGCAGCGGCGCTGCCGGCAATGTAGGAGTCCACATCCTGGTGCGGCTGGTGCCACTCACACCGTGCCGGACCTGTCCCTAGCGCGGCAACCCACACCGGCGGATCAGTAGGGAAGCTCCATCAACGCCAACGCCGGCGCCCGGCTGAGGATCTCAACTCCCTCGACCAGATACCCGACATATCCCGCGGGACTGGAGAGAGCTGGGGGAGCGATCTGCTTGCGGGGCGGGCGAACCTCTCGGACAGGCGCGCGATCGCTCAAGCCCGCGAGGCTGCGCGCCTTGGTCACCGCCGCCTCCACGCCACCCAGTTCATCGACGAGCTTGCGCTCCAATGCCTGGCGGCCGGTCCACACCCGACCGCCCGCGATCGGCTGCAGCTCGTCGCGCGCCATCTGCCGAGCCTTCCCCACGATGTCCAGGAAGCGCTCATAAATCCACTCCACCTCGTGCTGGACGATCTGACGCTCCTCTCTGGTGTAGGGCCTCTCGTCCGCGCCAAGCGTGGCGTGCTTCCCAAAAGCGATAGTTTCGCGATTGAAATGGAGCTTCGAAAACAGCCCAGAGGTCACGATCTTGCCCGAGATGACCCCGATCGACCCGGTGAGAGTCCCTGGCCTCGCCACGATCCAGCGTCCAGGGGTCGCCACCCAGTAGCCGCCCGAGCCTGCGATCGGGCCCATCGCCACCACCAGCGGCTTGCGCGCGGCGACCTCTTCGAGGGCATGGCGCATCGCCTCTGACGCGGTCGACGAGCCGCCCCGGGAGTTCACGTACAGCACCACAGCCGCGGCGCGCCTGTCAGCCGCCACCTGGCGCACCGTCTGGACAACGGTGAGGTCGCCGGCCCGGTCGTCGCCGAAAAGCGGCACCTCCACAGGTGGTCGGAATGGCAGCCGCTCCGAGCGCCCGTCGACAATGGTCCCGTCAATCCGGAGGATGGCCACGTACCGGCCGCGCCCCAGGGTCGGACGGGGTTGCCGGAGCCTGCGCTGCATCTGCTCCCACGTCCCGACCCTGGCCTGGGTGCGGACTCCGCCCAGGTGATCGGGCAACTGTTCTTCCGAGATCAGCCCGTCGACGACATGACGGTCCGCCGCGGCGCTGTCCTGGAAAGGTGAGCTGTCCACGAGCTCGCGTGCCCCTTTCTCGTCGAGGCTGCGGCTCTCGCCGATTGCGTGCACCTCGTGCAGCTCGGGTGACATCCTCGACTTGGTGAGCATGTCCCCGGCCGATTTGTAGGGTGAGACCTGGATGAAGTCGGCCTCGATCCCAAACCTGGCAAGGCCATCGGCCAGAAACATGCCAGTTGTCGCGAAACCCAACGGCTGCACCATCCCGCCCGGCATCATCAGGATCTCGTCGCACGCGCACGCCAGGTAGTAGGTGCCGGTCGTGTAGAAAGGCGCCCACGCCACCACTCGCTTGTTCGCAGCGCGCAGCCTCTCGACCAGCTCGCGTAGATCCTGCAGTGTGGCCATCGGCATCGGCACGGGCCGCAGGTGCAGCACCACTCCCTTGGTCCTTGGCTCACGCGCCAACGCGGCGAACTGTTCGCCGAGCTCTTTGAGGCTGAGACGCGGCCTCGATACGAACCGCTGCCAGAACGGTCCGGGCAGGTCTGGCAGAGCTGGCAGGGGGCTGTCGACTATGAGGACCGCGTACTCGGGAGGCTTTCCGAGGGATCGTCGAATGCTGGAGAACAGCCACCAGAGGTACCGGAACGGATACAGGATCACGATCCCGACTATTGTGCTTTGGAAGGCTGTGGCCGAGTGATCGCACCCCTCACCCCGCCGCTGCGCGGCGGGGAGCTCCCCACAGGGTGGGGAGCGTTCGCCACCTAGACTACTTTCGACACCTCTAGGTGCTCGTCGAGCTCTTCGCTTAGGCGAGCCGCGCCGTACTCGTGGCCGACATGCTGGTGATAAGGGACCCCGGTGAAGAGGTGATGGCTCCTGGTCGGGATGTCCGCGTCTTTCGCCCACTCGTTGCGCTGGAGCGCCATATAGCCCTCTTCCTTCTGCTCCTTCAGGCCACGTAGCAGGACGGACATTCCGTGACCCGCCGCGTGCTGCATGGCGAGCGTGATGAATATGAACCCGACCCCCAGCTCGCCGAGCTCGTCCCAGGTGATGGGATCTTTCTCGTTGAACCATTTGAACGATGACGAATAGTTGAACGCGAAGCGCGCGTTCGGAAAGCGCTTGCGGATCTCGCCACAGAACTGCTCTGTCGGCCCGCGCTCCGCAGTGGGAAACTCGCACCACAGCAGGTCCGGCGCTCCGCTGTCCATGTAACGGAGCCCGCGTTCGATCGCCAGCGGGATGCCGCGCTTTGACTCCGGCGCATCCGTCGCCGAAATGCCATCGGTGCGCGCAATGATCACGAAGTCCTTGTGGCCGAGGTCGTCGGCCGCGCTGCGCATCATCTTGAGCTTGCCGACGAACTCGCTCGCCGAGATCAGGGCCTTGCCCGCGATGTGGCCGCACCGTTTCGGCATCACCTGGTCCTCGAGATGGGCGGCGGCCACGCCGGCCCTCACGTAGAGGTCGACCGTCCGCTGGACGTTGAAGAGGTTCCCGTAGCCGGCGTCCATGTCGACGACCACAGGCGGGATCTCGAGATGGATCGGTGCCACGCCCTTCTCGGGATCACCGATCGCCATCGTGAGCTGGAACTTGCGCAGCGCGCTCACCGTTCGGCGCGCGCCGTCGGCGATCTCCACCGACGAGTAAAGGTCCATGTCGGTCGTGCCCAGGTGCCCGATCGCGAACGAGTACCCGCTGAAATAGACGGCATCGAACCCGTGGTACATGACAAGCTCGGCGCCGAGCGGGTCGTACACCCCTGGCCCGAAGACGTAGGGCTTGGAGGCGAGCAGACGCCGCAGGCGCCGGCTGGGATCCTCGTTGCGCGAGGCCGGCACCTTATAGCCCTCGGGCAGGAGGGGCGTGGAGACAAGTTCCATCAGTGAGTTACTCGTTCTCGTGGTCGCAGTTGCATGGCTCCGGGCACTCGCACTCGTGCAGGGAGGGCTCGCCCGTCGGCTCGAGGTCCTTCGATTGATCGTGTCTATCCATGGCGACGACGCTATCAACCGAGTCGATATAAGTCAAATTGATTGATTTGATCGTCATGATCAAGAAAACCGATAGCTGGCCAGGAGTACCCGGACTCCTTAATCGCTCGTGCCGAGCAACTGCAGGAATGCCGCCACGATGCCTTCGGGCTTGCCGGCGTCTCGGCGGCGGTAGGCGACGATCGTGT
>WNGA01020478.1_pt1 | contig 14852 bp, 10 predicted proteins | sample 5400061 | NCBI WGS metagenome assembly WNGA01 (sample SAMN13153366, study PRJNA577476) | soil metagenome | isolation source: 100 cm soil or saprolite under grassland replicate 2 | place: USA:California | collected 2016-06-15
CTCGCCGAGTGGGTGGCCCAAGAGCGTTGTCGGGTGGTCAGCGTGCTGGGCCAGGGTGGCATTGGCAAGTCGGCACTGGCGACCAGGGTGATGCATCGGGTGGCCGAGCGCTTCGAGGTCGTGATCTGGCGCTCGCTGCGCGATGTCCCAAGTTGCGAAGCGCTGCTCGATAGCTGCCTCCAGGTCCTTGCTCCCGAGAAGCTGCACGATAGCTCTGCCAGCCTCGAAAGACGCCAGGACCTGCTGGTGGAATGCTTGCGCACCAGACGTGTCCTGCTGGTCTATGACAACCTGGAGTCGTTCCTGGAGGAAGGGGAGGACAGCGGTCGCATACGCGCCGGCTATGAGGGATTCTCACAGGTGCTGCGCCGGGTAGCGGAAACCGAGCACCAGAGCTGCTGGCTGCTGACCAGCCGCGAGAAACCAAGCGACCTTGTCCCGCTGGAAGGTAGCCATGCTCCCGTGCGCGCCTTGCGCCTGGCCCAGCTGGATGCCGAGGCGTGCCAGCAGTTGCTGGCCGAACAGGGGGTCGCAGGCAGCACATCTGAGCAACTCCGGCTGGTCGAAGCCTACGCAGGCAATCCGCTGGCGCTCAAAATCGTGGCGCGAACCATCGTGGAACTCTTCGATGGCCAGATCACTCTGTTCCTTGAGCAAGGTGAGGTGGTCTTTGGCGGCGTACGCGCGCTGCTCGATCAGCAGTACGCCCGCCTCTCTGCGCTGGAACAGAGCGTGCTGCTGTGGTTGGCGATCCTGCGCGAAGGGGTGAACCTGCAGGAGTTGCTGGCGGTGCTGGCAACGCCCCTGTCACCTGCCACGGTGCTGGAGGCGGTGGAAGCGCTAGACCGCCGCTCGCTGATCGAGCGAGGCCAGCGACAGGGGAGCTTCACGCTGCACTCGGTGGTGCTGGAGTATGCGACCGCGCAGCTGATCGCCGAAACGAGCCGCGAGATCCAGCACAGCCAGCTCTCCCGCCTGATCGAGCATGGGTTGACCCTGGCCACATCCCGAGAATACGTACGGCAGACCCAGGTGCGCCTGATTGTGGCGCCACTGCTGCGCAGGCTGCGCAGCGCCTACCCGGAGGGTACTGATCTCGAGGACCATCTGCTCGCGCTGCTGAAACGGCTACGCGCACGAGCTGACTACGCGCAGGGCTATGGATCGACCAATGTGCTGGCGCTGTTACTGGAGCAGCGCGGGCATCTGCGTGGTCTCGACCTATCGCATCTTTTGCTGCGTGGTGCGTATTTGCAAGCTGTCGAGATGCAGGATACAACCCTGTCCGAGGCGATTGTGCAGGATGGCATCTGGATGTCGACCTTCGGCGCCATTTGGTCTGTGGCGATCAGTCACGATGGCACGCACTGGGCAGCCGGCAGCCGGCGAGGAGAAATCTGGGTGTGGATTGAGCAGAGGCTGCATCTGACCTGGCAAGCCCACGCAGACGTCGTCCGAGCCTTGAGCTTCAGTCCAGATGGACGACAGCTGGTCAGCGGGAGTTATGATGGCTTGGTCAACGTGTGGGATGTGGAGCGCGGCGCGTTGCTCTGGACGGGCTCGCATACCACCTATATCTCTGGTCTGGCCTATTCCCCTGATGGCGCCGTGCTGGCCAGTGCCGCAACCGATGCGACGGTCCAGCTGCGGGATGCAAAGACCGGCGCACTGCTTGAGACGCTCCCGCATCCGCAGGCGGTGTTTACCATCACCTGGAGTCCCGATGGGCAGTTGCTGGCAAGTCTCGGCTTCGATGGGCAGATCAGGCTCTGGAAGAGAGAGCAGGGCGGGCCAGCAACCTGTGTCGCGCTCTTGGCGGGGCACACGAACTGGGGCATGGGTCTGGCCTTTTCACCCGACGGCAGTCTGCTTGCCAGCGCAAGCTGGGACCAGACGATCAAGCTCTGGGAGATCGCCAGTGGAGCCGTCCTCCAGACGCTGGAGGGACATACCGATCGCGTACAAACGGTGGCGTGGAGCCCGGACGGAGTGTGGAACACGGAAACCGGACAGTGTGAGCAGATTCTGCAGGGCTACGCCGACTCGCTCTATGACATCGCCTGGAGTCCCACTGGCGCCCAGCTCGCCAGTGGTAGCTCGAATGGCCTGGTGACGATCTGGGATGTGGAGCACCTGACACCACCCAGACTGCTCCAGGGTCATCGCCACCTCGTGTTTGGGGTGGAGTGGAGTCCCGATGGGCGGTGGCTGGCGAGCAGTGGATGGGACAATGCCATCCAGATCTGGGATGCGACCACAGGAACCAGCGTTCAGGTGATGAGCGACCCCGACGACCGCTACACCTCCTTCTATGGCCTCGCGTGGAGTCCGGATGGCCAGCGGCTGGCGTGTGGAAACTATCGGCACGAGGTCCAGGTATGGGAGGTGGCGAGCGGCAGGTGTCAATGGATTGCCCGTGGACAGCCGGCCTCGGTCCGCCGGGTGGCCTGGAGTCCAGACGGTACGCTGCTGGCCAGCGCTGGTGATGATGGCATCGTGTGTGTGTGGAACGCCTCGGACGGGAGATTACACAGGCAACTCCCAGGACATCACGGCAAAGTGAACGATGTAGCCTGGAGCCGTGATGGGAAGTGGCTCGCCTCGGGCGCAGGGAGTAGAGACGGTGGGGAGGTGTTCGTGTGGGATATGCACAGCGGGGAGCATGTGCGGATCCTGCCGCAGCATCCCGGGATCGTGTATGCAGTGGCCTGGGGTCCGACCGGCACGATGCTGATCAGTGGTGGCAGTGATGGCATGCTCCGCTGGTGGGATGTCGAGCGCAAAAAGTGCGTTCAGATGCGCGAGGCGCACCAAGGGACAGTCCAATCGCTCAAGGTGAGTCCCGATGGCCACGCGCTCACCAGTTGCGGGGACGATGGCACTATCAACGTTTGGGTGTTAGGCAGCGGCGAGCATCTGCACATACTGCGGCGAGACCGGCCGTACGAGCGACTCAATATCACAGGGATCCGTGGCGTGAGCCAAGTGCAGAAGGAATCGCTGCGAGCGTTAGGAGCAATTGAAGATACTGCCACATGGTTCTAGCGACCTGACAATAGAATCTTTGGATGCGCATGGCCTCACGAATAATGTAACCAGCGTGTAAAACGTTTTCGAGGGTGTAAAATCTATTTTACACCCTCCACGAACGATGTGTGCTGCGATTCATTGACTGGCCGATCGCGTTGGTGGAGGAGCTCGTCCGGCGTGGCTATCGGGTGATCAACTTTGACAATCGCGATGTCGGTGGCTCAACCAAGCTGCGCGCCGCTGGTTTGCCCGATTCTGCGGCGATCACCACGGCGTTGGAACAAGGCAACGTGGCACCGCTCCCCTACACGCACAGCGATATGGCCAACGATGCCGTCGGTCTGCTCGACGCGCGCGGCATTCCACAGGCGCACATTGTCGGCATCTCGATGGGCGGCGCGATCGGGCAACTCGTCGCGATCGACCATCCACAACATACGCATTCACTCACCTCACGCATGGCCGACTCCGGCAACCCTCCCATGCAGGCCGACCGCCTGCGGCGCACGAGATCCGATACGATGTCGAATCCGCGCCGCCGGTCAATATCCGACGGCAGCCCCATCGGTGCGCCCGTCGCTCCCGGCCACATACGCGCCCGATGGCAGACGCCAGATAATCTGGCCGCGCCCGAACACGCCGCGCTCCTGCACGATCGTGACCTCGTGGCCGCGCTCGTGCAGCGCCTGCGCCAGCGCCGGCGACGTTGCTGGTTCGAGCAACACCGTCCGCCCGCGCTCCCAGTACCAGCGCGGCGCATCCAGGCTCGCCTGCGGGTTGAGCCCGTAGTCGATGGTGTTGACCACCATCTGCACGTGCCCCTGCGGCTGCATGTGCCCGCCCATCACGCCGAAAGGGCCAATCGCTGCGCCATCGCGCGTCAGGAAGCCGGGGATAATCGTATGAAACGGCCGCTTGCCCGGCGCGAGCACGTTGGGGTGTGCTGGCTCCAAGTGGAAGCCCGCCCCGCGATTCTGAAGCGCGATGCCGGTCTCAGGAACGACGATCCCTGATCCAAAACCCATATAGTTCGACTGGATCAGGCTGACCATCATGCCGTCGCCGTCGGCCGCACACAGGTAGACCGTGCCGCCGATCAGCGGGTCGCCCGCGCACGGCTCAAGTGCATGCGCGCCGATCAGCGACCGGCGCGCAGCAGCATAGGTTTTCGAGAGTAGCGCCTCGGTCGGCACCGGCGCGTGCGCGGGATCCGCGACGTAGCGCTGCGCGTCGGCGAAGGCCAGCTTGATCGCCTCAAGTTGCAGATGGTAGCTCTGCGCCGAGTCGCGTGGAAACTCGTCGAGCGCGAAGCCTTCGAGGATATTCAGCGCGATCAGGGCGGCGATGCCCTGTCCGTTCGGTGGGATCTCCCACACATCGTAGCCGCGGTAGCGCGCGCTGATCGGCGCAACCCACGTGCTGGTATGGCCCGCGAGATCTGCGGCGCCGAGCAGCCCGCCGGTTTCGGACGCGAAGCGCACGATCGCCTCGGCGATCACGCCGTGGTAGAAGTCCTCCGCTTTCGACTCGGCGATCTGCCTGAGCGTCGCGGCGTGGCCTGGGCTGCGCCAGATATCGCCGATGGCCGGTGCCTTCCCATCAGGCGCGAACGTTTTGGCCCAGCCTTGAAACTCAGAGTCGGTGCGCGCGCGGGCCGCCTCCGCCGCGCGGCCCCAGCCGTAGCCCAATATCGGCGAGATCGGGTAGCCCTGCTCGGCGTAGCCAATCGCCGGCTCGAACAATGTCGCGAAGGGCAGCTTCCCGAAGCGCTTGTGGAGATCACGCCACGCCGCCGGTGTGCCCGGCACAGTGACTGCAAGCCATCCGTAGGTCGGTATGGTGGTGTGCCCGCGCTGTTGCACGGCTTCTGTGGTCAGCGCCGACGGCGCGCGCCCAGAGCCATTCAGCCCATGCAGCTGCACGCCATCCCATACGAGCGCGAACATATCGCTGCCAATGCCATTGGCGGTTGGCTCCACGACCGTGAGCGCGGCTGCGGTCGCGATCGCGGCGTCGACCGCGTTGCCGCCCAGGCACAGCATCGCCAGGCCCGCCTGCGCCGCCAGCGGCTGGCTCGTCGCGACGCCGCCGCGCGTCGCAAAGAGCGGCTGGCGCGTGCTGGCATATGGCAGCGCCGAAAGATCGATTCGCATGCTGTTCCTTTCCAGGTCGAGACCAAAGACCAAAGACTAAAGAACCGAGAACCAAGAACTAAGAACCGAGAACCAGTTGTCGCAAATCGGTTCTCGGTTCTCGGTTCGCCCAGAGGGCACCCGGTTCTTGAGAAGGCTACAACAAACGCGGGTCAAGCGCCTCGCGGACGCCATCGCCGATCAGATTGAAGCCCATGACCGCCAGGAAGATCGCCAGGCCAGGCCAGTAGGCCAGCCAGGGCGCCAGCGAGATATACCCCTGCGCGACGCTCAGCATCTGCCCCCACGATGGCGTCGGCGGCTGCGCGCCCAGGCCCAGGAACGACAGCCCGGCCTCAGCCAGCACGCCCGCCGCCATGGACAGCGTAGTCTGCACCAGCAGCGGCGCCATCGAGTTCGGCAGCACATGGCGCAGCAGGATGCGCGAGTCGCGCGCCCCGATCGCGCCCGCCGCCAGGATGTAATCCAGGCTCGCCACGCTCATCACCTGCGCGCGCACGATCCGCACGAACGCGGGAGTGAATCCAAGGCCGATCGCGATCATGGCGTTGCCAAAGCCGGCCCCCAGCGTCGCCGCGAGCGCGAGCGCCAGGATGAGGAATGGGAACGCCTGCACCGCGTCGACGATCCGCATGACCACCAACTCATCCCACGCACCGCGATAGTAGCCCGAGAGCAAGCCCACCGGCACGCCGATCACAAACGCGATCCCGACGGCGTAGATCGCGGCCAGCAGTGACAGGCGCGCGCCGTAAATGATGCGCGAGAGCATGTCGCGCCCGAGATCGTCGGTGCCCATCAGGTGCTGCGCGCTCTCCGGTTCGAGCACATGATCGAGATCCTGGTTGAGTGGGTCGTAGGGCGCAATCAGCGGCGCGAATACCGCGAAGATAATCATCACACCAATGATCAGCGCGCCGATCATCGCCAGCTTGTTGCGCACGAAGCGCCGCAGGAACGCCGCCACGAGCGAGGTAGAGCGGGTCGCCTGCTCGGGCAGGATGCTGATCTGTGCGGGCTGCGTCACCTGTGTGCTCATGCGCTGCCTCCCTGCTTGATGCGCGGGTCGATCAGCACGAGCAGGAGATCGACGACGAGGTTCACCAGCACAACCAGCACGGCCGAGACCAAGATCGCGCCCTGAACCGTGATGAAATCGCGCTGGAAGATCGCGTCGACGATCAGTCGGCCGAAGCCAGGGATCGAGAAGATCGACTCGGTGATCACCAGCCCACCTAGCAGGCCAGCAATGACCAGGCCCGAGGATGTCACCACCGGCACAAGCCCGTTCCGCAGCGCATGCCGCAGCACGACCGCACGCTCACGCAGCCCTTTCGCGCGCGCTGTGCGCACATAGTCGGCGTGCAGCACTTCCAGCATACTTGATCGCAGCATCCGCATCAGAAATGCCGACTCGCGGATGCCGGTTGCGAACATCGGCAGTATCATCGCCGTCAGATTTGCGCGCGGGTTCTCGAAGAATGGAACGTAGCCCGATGCGGGGAGCCACTGCAATTTGACCGCGAACACGATGATCAGCAGCATTGCCAGCCAGAACGAAGGCAGGCTCAGTCCGCCCAGCGCCAAAACAGTACTTGCATGGTCGACCGCGCTGCCCCGCCGTGTTGCCGAGAGCACGCCCGCCGGAATGGCGATCAGCAGCGCGATCAGGAACGCGCCGATCGCCAGCTCGATTGTCGCCGGCAGCCGCAGCCGGATCTGATCGAGCACGGAGGTTCGATCGACCAGCGAGCGCCCCAGATCGCCGCGCACGACGCGCCCGAGCCAGACGAAGTACTGGATCACCAGCGGCCGGTCTAGCCCCAGCTCGTGCCGGAGCGCCTGTTTGACCTCCGGCGTGGCCTCCTGCCCCAGCATCACCGTCACCGGGTCGCCCGGAATGAGATGGATCAGCGAGAAGACCATGATCGATACGAGCAGGAGGATGGGGATACTGAGCGCTAAGCGGCGAAGCACAACCTGCATCGTCGTCGCTCCTTTCCGGCATAGAGCTATGATACTTTACTTCTTTTGTAGGTTCTTTTTTCGCCCCGCGGGGCGAAAAAAGAACCTACAAAAAGTTGCCCCATGGCCCTATTTCTTGCTCATATTGGCCGCCCGAATGATGCCGTCGGCCACATATGTGTACCCCGTGATCTGGGCGCTCATCGCGAAGACGTTGTTCTGGTGGTAGAGATAGACGTAGGGCACCTCATCGTTCAAAACCTGCATGACCTGGTCGTAGGCCGCCTTGCGCTTGGCCTCATCGCTCTCAGCGCGCGCCACCTTCAGCTGCGCATCGACGGTGGGGTTCGAGAATTGCGAGGAGTTGTTTGCGCCGCCGGTGACCATGAAATCGTAGATGTTCAGATCGGGATCGGGGCGGCCCGACCAGCCGAGCGCGCTGGCCTGAAAGTCGCCCTTATCGGTCTGATCGAGCTGCGTCCCGAACTCGAGCTTCTCGATCTGCATGTCAATGCCGGCAGGCTTCAGGAAATTCTGGATGAGCTGCGCGACCTGCACATTCACGGGCGCAGTGCCGGTTTTGAGCGTAAACGAGACATTCGAGATACCTGCATCGGCGAGCAGCTTCTTGGCCTGGTCGAGGTTCGGCTTATCGTACTTGTCGCTGTCGCCGAAGGCAAATTGCGATGGCGCGAAGGGCGAGTGGCCGGCCGTCGCCGTTCCGCTGAACACGACTTTGACCAGCGCGTCGCGATCGATCAGCAGGTCGATCGCCTTGCGCACAGCCTTGTTGTCGAGCGGCGACTTGGTGGTATTCAGGTAGATGCCCTGAAACCCGAACCCGGCCTGGTTCACGACCGCGAACTTGCTATCCTGCTGGACACTCGGCACCTCTTTGGCGGGCACGCTGTCGATGAAATCGACCTGGCCCGAGCGCAGATTCACCAGCTCGACATTCGGGTCGGTGAAGATCTTGTAGGTCAGCTTCGCAGCCTTGGGCAGCCCAGGCTGCCAGTAGTTTGGGTTGCGCACGAGCGTGATATGGTCGCCTTTGACGCGATCCTGAAACATGAATGGACCGCTGCAGACCGGCTTGGACAGGAAGTCGTCGCCCATTTCCTGCGCCGCCTTGGGCGAGACGATCATGCCAGAGCGATCGGTCAGCACCGAGAGGAACGGCGCGAAGGGCTGCTTGAGGGTGATCTTGACTGTCTTGGGATCGATCACATCGACCGACTGAACCGAGGACAGCTCAGTTCGACGCGGCGACTTTTCAGTCATCCCACGCGCGAGATTGATCTTGACGGCGTCAGCATTGAAATCGGTACCATCGTGGAATTTAACACCCTCGCGCAGCGTGAAGGTATAGGTCAGCTTATCGTCGGAGATCTTCCATTCGGTCGCGAGCATCGGTATAATTTTGCCCTGAGCATCGATATCGGCGAGCTTATCGCAGATATTGTTGAGCACCTGGCGATCGACGAATGCGCTCGACTGCGCGGGATCGAGCTTAGGTGGGTCGGCGTTGAGGCTGATCACAATTTCGGAATTACCGGCCGCGCCGCTGGTGTCGCCGGCCGCAGGGGCAGCGGTGGGCTGTTCGGCACCGGCCGCAGGGGCAGCGGTGGCAGCAGTGCTTCCGGTGCCGCTGGCCGCTGGGGCGGCAGTGGGCGGGGCAGCACCACTACTTGCCGCACCGCCACCACACGCGCTCAATCCGAGCGCCGCGATGATCAGCAGCACGGCCCCAATCCAAGGCAGCCGGTTCGTAGTTCTCATCCTGAGCTCCTTTCTGAAAGAGATCTTGCGAGACATTCCGATGAACGACAACTTGGTCTTTTGCACGAGAGGCTACAGGGCAGCGCATAAAGATGTTGTGAGTGGAGTGAAGGAAGGAGATTGATGTGCTGCGGATACCCAATATCCTTTGGGTGCAGCCGCCACGTTGCCGTGAGAAGACGATCTTCTTATTTGAGAGTACGAGCGAAGCCGGCAGTATGCATGTACAGCGATCAGGTGCGGGTAGATTTACACATTATCCGACTGAGCCAGCTGGCACGCTACTGCCACGGTTGGAGCGAAAGATCCGGGCGTCAATCAATCGATTCAATCGGGTAATCGAGCCTGAGAATGCAGACACCCAAAGCTGCTGGATGGGACGAGTGCGCGATTATTATACCAGCTTTGTGTTATGCTTAGGGTTTAGCTGCTCTTTGTGCTCCAGCAGGCTCCGGGCGCTCTTTGATTGTTATACGATCAAATCACGCGCTGTGATGCCCAGATCGCAGCCTACCTCATCGTTCCTCTAAAGACCACATGGCTGCATCAGTACCAGACGCCGTCGCGCTTGGCAGTGTTCACCGTCGAAGACGGGAGCGCAACGGCCGCGCGCCGAGCGATGATCGGCGCACCCAGGGCTGCTATGCAGGCGTTTCTGCACGACCCGCAGCGCCCCACTGTCGCGCCGCGAACCCCTCACCTCATGACGCACAAAAGTGAAGAGCTCGTTTGGCTCGCGATCGATAATGTGGTTCACCCTCACTCGGCCTGTCTCGCACTATGGAGTACGACTTGCTTGTTCAACCGCGCTCAATGGCCGGCTCGATCGCGTGAGCGGCGTCCGCGACCGGTCGCGGCAACGGGTGTGAAAGCGCCCGGTGCAGCTTGATCGGCCCACGCCAGCGAGCCCAGACCAGGATGAGCACGCTACCGAGCAGAAAGGCCAGCGTGCCCAGCAGCCCGCCTTCTGGCCCATAGGCGCCGCCCGTCCACAGCTCGGAACCCCGCTGCGCCGTGACAAGCAGCGGTGGTGCCCGGATGCCGCTGACGAGCAGGCCGAGCACACTGCCCAGCAAGAAGTTCCAGGCAATATGCAGCCCGATCGGCAGCGCCAACTCGCCGGTCAGCACATAGCCCAGCGCAAACATCCCGCCGCCCAACACCGTGTTCAGCGTACTGATGGTGGTGGCGTGTGGATTATTCGCGTGGCGTGCGGCAAACACCAGTGTGGGCAGCAGCACCGCCAGCGCCAGGCCCCACGATGCGCTGATAGTATGGGGTGACGACATTTTTTCCGGGGAAAACCACGTTAAGACCAAATCTGTGATTTAGCTCATCTCGAAGCGGAATAACTGACTTTTCTCCGAAGTTTTCCGGGCACTGAATCGGTGGCTGCGGCAATCTCGTCCGAGAATCCCCTGAACGGAATCTTCAGCAGCCGGGGCGGCGAACGCCGCATCAAAGAAGGCGATCACCTTGGCCTCGTACTCGGCCGGGCGGGCGGCCAGGCCGCCGGTGTGCCCAGCTTCGGGGATCTGCCAGCGCTGTTTGGGTTCGCCAGCGGCGGCATAGAACACATCGCTCAGCTCGACCTCGCCGCCGATACCGTGCCCTGCCGAGATGATCAGCAGCGGGCGCGGGGCGATGCGCGGGATCAGCTCTGTGAGCGGCGGCGGCGGCCTCAGGCCGGTGAACAGCGCCAGCGCATAGGTCGACGTCCACATGGCCGGTACAGCCAGCGGATTAACCGGCCCGGACAGCGAATCGCCCAGCGAGCGCGCGCCGGCGCCATCGGACACGACCGCTTTGAGCCGCTCGGTGTGCGCGGCGGCCTGCATGGCCACTTCGCCGCCCATCGAGAGACCCAGCGCTCCGATGCGATCCGGATCAACATCCGGGCGCGCGCGCAGGTAGGCAAGCGCGGCGTCGATGTCCAGGTTGGCATCCCACCCCAGCGTGAACTGCCCGCCGCTGTTGCCATGGCCGCGCACATCCAGCAGGAGCACGCCATAGCCGTGGCGGGCCAGCAGGGCGGCGTGGTCGAGTACGGCCGTCCGGTTGCCACCCGAGCCGTGGAGAGCGATAATCGCCGCACCATTGCGGGAAGGCACGTACCAGCCGGATAGTCTCATGCCGTCGGCGGTGGTGATTGTGACATTCTCGTAGGTCGCCATTCCCCGATCGGCAGGGGTGACGCAGCAGACGGGCTGGCGGTAGTGGACCAGCGTGAATGAGATAATCGCGGGCACGACCAGCTCGTAGGCCAATACGAGACCGGTGATAATGGTCAGGGCCAGTTTGAGCAGGCGGCGCCTGGGGCGTGGCTTTGATGCGGTTTGCATAGAATTTCCTTTGTTGAGAGTGGGTGTTCGCGGCGGGCGTAGCCCGCCGCGAACACCCGTCCACTAGAATTCCTCTCGCCCGAAGCGCCACAGCGCCACGGCGACGAACGCCACCGTCCAGAGCGCGGTCGCGACGATTGGCAGCGGCCAGATCGCCGGCATCGCACTCCCCATGGTCAACCCCACCGCGATCCGTGAGAGCTTCCACGGCAGCAGCATCGTCACGATCTCGGGGAGAAAATTCGGCAGCAGCAACCCGCTCAACAGCATTCCCATAGCGATCCCGGTCACCGGGCCGCGCGTATCGAACAGCGTGCCGAGCAGCAGTGTCAGCGCCAGGTAGAACAGCACATGCACCGCCGCCACCCCCACGGCTGGCAGGAAGGCCAATAGATCGGGCGCCTGGCCCCACAGCAGCAGACTCTGCCCATAGAACACCACGCTCGGCAGCACGACGGCCAGGCCCAGGAACGAGAGCGCGTTGGCGACCAGCTTCGAGAGCACAAAGGCGCTCCGCGACGCTGGCTTGGACATGATCCACGCTGCGGTCCCGAGCTGCTTCTCGGCCACAATCGCGCCCTGCGCCGCCGTCACAATGCCCATGCCAGCGGCGAACGCGCCGACCATAAAGAAGACCTGGATCGCCTCCTGCTCGATCTTCACGGTGGTCTCCGTGTCGGTGAGCGCGACGACGAGGACGAAGCCATTCAGGAACACGAGCCAGATCAGCAGGTGAACCAGCCACTTGCGCGTGCGCCACCATAGGCCGAACTCCTTGCGCAGCAGATTGGCGAAGCCGTTGCCCCAGCCGCGCGCGGCGGTCAGTTCCGGCGCCTGGGGCGCGGCGATTGGTATGCTATGCGTTGCCATTGGTGTTGCCTCCTTCGATCAGAGTCACAAAGATGTCTTCCAGGCTGTGCTGTGTACGCCCGAACGCGGTAACGGTTGCGGTCGTGTCCGCGAGCGCCAGGCGCAGCAGCTGCGCTTCGGCGGCCTGTACGTCGCGCACGTTGACGTGCAAGGTGGTCGTGCCATTGCTCCGCAGGGTGGCCACCGACGCGACCCACGGTTGGGCGGCCAGCCGCGCCTGAGCGGCCTGCGCGTCGCCGCGCAGCGTGAGGGTATACGTGTCGCCACTGGATCCGGCCAGGAGCTCGCCGATCGGCGCCTGGGCGACCAGCCGGCCGTGGTTCATGATCACCACCGTGTCGCTGACCCGCTGCACGTCGTCGAGCAGGTGGGTCGAATAGAAGATCGTCGTGTGCTTGCGCAGCCGCTCCATCACGGTCAGCACATCGCGCCGGCCCATCGGGTCGAGCGCGGCGGCCGGCTCGTCCAAAATCAGCAGTTCGGGATAGTTAATCTGCGCCTGCGCGATGCCGAGGCGCTGGCGCTCGCCGCCCGAGAAGCCCTTGATTGGCCGGTCGGCCTTGTCGGTAAGGCCAACCAGGTCGAGCGTCTCGGCGATGCGGTCCTCGATCGCCGCCTTCGGCCCGCTGTAAAAGAAGCGCGCGGTGAAGCGCAGCGTCTCGCGGGCAGTCATGTGGGCGTAGAAGCGCGGGTCCTGGGCTAGGTAGCCGACCTTCTCGCGGATGGCGACGCTGTCGCGCACGCTGTGGAGCCCGAAAATCGCGGCGCTGCCGTTGGTCGGGCGGGTCAGGCCGAGCAGCAGCTTGATCGTGGTGCTCTTGCCGGCGCCGTTAGGCCCCAGGAAGCCGCAGATCGAACCGCGCGGCACCCGGAGGGTCAGATCCTGCAAGGCATTGACGCCCTTGTAGGTCTTGGTCAAACCCTGCGTGCTGATGACGAAGCTATCTGGATCCATTGAATTGTGTCCTTTCAGAATAGGTTCATGCGAACGATCAGATATGCTGCGCTGCGGGCGTTTGCGCGGCGCGTGTGCGTAGCGACTGGAACGCCAGCACCGTACGAATAATCCCCCAGCCGAGCGCGACCAGGCCGCTTACCAGCAGGGTGTAGCCGAAGTCAGGCACGAAGAGCAAGATAGCCGATAGGGAGCTATGGAAGAGCACTTGCGGCAGGCCAAACAGGAAGAGCAATCCCAGGGCAAGGTGCAGCATGAGCGGCAGGACGACATGCCAGACTATGCCCCGGCGGTTACGGGGACGACGTCCCGGCTGCGTGCGCCAACGTCGCAGGACGACGATTGACCGAATCATCCCGATCGCCACCAGAGCAGTTACCCCTACAAGCACCAGCAAGATCAGCTGGAGAAAATGATCCGATTCGACGGCTGGCGGCTGACGCCCCATGAGCAGGCTGATCACGCCAAACGCAGTTTGGTGCATGCGATACCCACCGTCCATGTTGTTTTGGGCGTTTTCCAGAAGTACGACGCCCCACTGGCCATCGGGCGCCAGCATCATGTTCGAGTGAAAGTTCGTTCCGTCGCCGCCATGCCAGATCACCGGCGCGCCGTTGACCGGAACGACAAACCAGCCCATCCCGTAAAACGTCTCGCCGCCGTGCATTTCCGCTATTCCTTCCGGTGAGAGGATGGCCGCTTCGCCATACTGTCCCTGATTGAGCTGGGCGATCAGATAATGGGCCATATCCTCAGCGCTGGAGATCAGGCCGCCAGCGGGCAGGATGCTCCGGTTGTAGGGCAAGTCGGCGGGGAAGGGCCGGCCGAACCAGTAACGGTAGCCCATCGCTAGACCGTGCGGTTGGGCCGCTGCTTTGGCAGTGAAGGACTGGCGCATGTCCAGCGGGGCAAAGACATGGTCCTGGATATAGGTTTCGTACGTTTGCCCGGAGACGGCTTGTACAATCAACCCTAATGTCACGTAATTGGCGTTCACGTACGCAAACGTTGCGCCGACTGGTCGGTCGAGGCTGACCGCGGTTAAGGCGCGCACCGGTTGCTCCAAAGCGCTCGCACTTGTGTCGGTACTGGTCAGTAGCCCCACATCGACATCGGCGGTTTCCGGCAGCCCGCTGGTGTGGTTCAACAGATGGCGCACAGTAATGTGGGCGGAGGCGTCTTCGTTGGCCACGCGGAACCAGGGGAGATAGCGCTGCACCGGCGTGTCCAACTCGATCTTTCCTGCTTCGACAAGTTGCATAATCGCCAGAGCGGTAAAGGACTTGCTTGACGAGAAGATCATGAATGGCGTCTGTGTCGTGACTGGTCGTCCAGTCTCGTCAGCCACGCCAAAGCCCTTCAGATGCACGATCTGATCGCCCTGCACGATGCCGAGCGCCAGGCCGGGGATGCGCTGCTCGTGCATTTGTGCCTCGATGTACGTGTCGATCGCGGCGAAATCCGGGCTGGCTTGCGGGGCCGTGGCGGGCGTGGCCCCGGCGCGCGCGGCCGTCAGACAGACCGTCAAGGCGAGGATTGCCAGCGCGATCCAGCGTCCAAGCTGATAGATGTATGTGTTGGCATTCATTGGGATGTGTTCCTTTCGATACATGATGCAAATTCCAATCAGCGCAGCCTGTCGCGCCGCGTTCCATCCAGTTACGGCCGAGGGAGTTGCGCCGTGGGGGCTCCCCGCCGCGCTTCGTCCGCCGTCAGCCGGCGCACCCCGATCAGCGGCAGATGGAGGTCGCGCACCTT
>WNGA01008560.1_pt1 | contig 14851 bp, 15 predicted proteins | sample 5400061 | NCBI WGS metagenome assembly WNGA01 (sample SAMN13153366, study PRJNA577476) | soil metagenome | isolation source: 100 cm soil or saprolite under grassland replicate 2 | place: USA:California | collected 2016-06-15
CCTCGCGATCGGGCTGATCGCCCTCGTGACGCTCCCGAGCGTGTTCGGCTACCAGTCGCTCACCGTCGTGTCGGGCAGCATGGAGCCGACGCTCGGCGTCGGGTCGGTCGTCATCGACGAGGTGATCTCCCCACTCGACGCGCGGCCGGGCGACATCGTCACCTTCCAGGACCCGCTGCACCCGCGCCAGCTCACGCACCGGCTACAGCGCATGCGCGTGGATGGCGATACCGCATACATGGTCACGTTGGGCGACGCCAATGACGCTCCCGAGCGCTGGACCGTGAAGACCGACGGGCAGATCGGCCGCGTCGTGGCGCACCTCCCGAAGCTCGGCGACGCGCGCGCGGCGCTCGGCACGCGCTACGCGCGCCTCGGCGTTATGGGCGCCGTGCTCGGGCTCGGCGCGTTCCTGCTCGTGGACATGTGGCGGCCGCGGAGGCGAGTCGGGTGAGGCGCTGGCGCCGCCTCGGCGCGCTCGGCGTGCTCGCGCTGCTCGTGCCGGCGGCGGGAGGGGTCACGTTCGCCGCCTTCACCGCGACCAACGCGAACAGCGACGACCTGATCGAGGCCGGCAGCGTGAAGCTCTCGGACAACGGCGACGGCAGCAGCATGCTGTCGCTGTCCAGCGCGGTGCCCGGGGACACGACCAGCGCCTGCATCAAGGTGACCTATGACGGCTCCCTGCCGGCGACGGTGAGGCTCCACGGCACCACCACGGGCAGCGGCCTCGATCCCTATCTCGACCTGAAGGTCACGCGCGGCGTCTACAACCCGTCGACGCCCGCCTTCAAGTCGTGCACGAACTTCCAGGCCGACGGCACCGACTACATGGGCGCGGGGAACGGCGTGATCTACAACGGCACGCTGCAGGGATATCCCGACGATTACGCGTCCGGGCTCGTCGATCCCCTGAGCGGCTCGCCGGAGAGCTGGACCACGGGCGAGGTGCACGTCTACAAGCTCGACGTGACGGTCCAGAACAACTTCTCCGCGCAGAACAAGGACGCCACACAGACGTTCCGCTGGGAGGCGAGGAACCAATGAGGCGCGTCCTGTCCGCGCGCGCCCTGGTGGCGGCGCTCGTCGTGCTTGCCGCGGCGGTGCCGACGGCCGTGGCGGCGTTCGTCGCGAGCACCTCGAACTCCGGGAACTCGTTCCAGGCGGCGTCGATCTTCCCGGGCGCGATCAAGATGGCGACTGGCACCTTCACCGGCGACGGGACCGACAACCGCGCGATCACCGTCGGCTTCCAGCCCGACTTCGTGATCGTCAAGGACGAGGGGAACCGCGAGGCCGTGGCACGGTCGTCGAGCATGTCGGGCGACGTATCGAAGCCGATGGGTACCCTGACGGCCCTCCAGGCCGACGTCATCCAGTCGTTCACGGCCAACGGGTTCACGCTCGGCACGAACAACCGCGTGAACCAGAGCACCAGGATCTACCACTGGGTCGCCTTCAAGGCGAACAGCCAGGCCATGCACGTCGGCACCTACACCGGGAACGGCACCGGTCAGTCGATCAGCGGCCTGGGGTTCTCGCCGGAGCTCGTGATCCTGATGGGCAACAACGCGCAGCGCGCCGTGCTGCACTTCGCCGGCGGCCGGACCTACCGCTTCGACACCGGCACCTCGATCGCGAGCGGCGTGTCCTCGATGGACGCCGACGGGTTCACGGTCGGGACGGCCCTGGAGACCAACGCGGCGGCGACCGCCTACCACTACGTCGCGTTCAACGACGTCGCGAACTCGATCGACGTCAGCTCATACGCCGGGGACGGGACCGACAACCGGAACGTGACGACCCCGGGCTTCCAGCCGGACTACGCGCTGATCCGGGCGGACGACAACGTGACCGGTCGCCCCACGACGCAGCACCCGGCATCGCTCGCCGGGGACAACACCCTGCTGTTCGCCGGCTCGGCGATGGTCACGAACCGCATCCAGGCGCTCCAGGCCAACGGCTTCCAGGTCGGCAACTCGGGCGACGTCAACGCCAGCGGCGTGACCTACTACTCCCTCGCGGTGCGCAGCTCGGCGCCCTAGGCGATCGTCGGGACCGAGCCGCCGTCCACCGCCCACGTCGCGCCCGCGACGTTCGACGCCCGCTCGGAGCAGAGGAAGGCGATCACGGCGGCCACCTCGTCGTCCGTGCCCATCCGCCCGAGCGGCGGGCTCGAGCGCGTCGACTCGAACACCTCCTCGCGAGTGCTGCCGGTGCGGGCCGCGATCTGGTCCGCCAGGCCCCCCTCCTCCTTCCAGAGCTCGCCCTCGATAGCGCCGGGCGCGACCGCGTTGACCAGCACGCCCCGCGCGGCGAACGCGTCGGCGAAGACGCGGCTGAGCGACAGCTGGGCCGCCTTCGTGACCGAGTAGGACGCATCAAGCCGCCCCGACGGGCGCCGGCCCGACGACGAGCTCACGTTCACGATCCGGCCGCCGCCGGCCTCGGCCATCGCCGGCGCGAGCGCCCGCATCAGCCTCATCGGCGCCATCACATGGAGATCCCATTGCTGCTGCCAGTCCTCGTCCTCCAGGTCGTCGAGACCGCGCGCGCGGCTCGCGCCGGCGCTGTTCACGAGCGCCCAGGGCGGCGCCGGACAGGCCGCCAGCACCCGCTCGCCGGCGTCAGGGAGAGTCACGTCGAGCTCGACGTCGGCGCCGCTCCGCGCGACTGAGAGCACCCGGGCGCCCTCCTGCGCGAGCATGCGCACCGTCGCCGCGCCGATGCCGCGGGTGCCGCCGGTGACGACACAGACCCTGCCTTCGAGACCGAGGTTCATCAAGCGTGAAGTCTCACACGATCCATCGCACGTTCAACACGGAGCGCCGCCGGGAGTTCATCCGGATCACCGACGACGTGCAGGCCGCCGTCGACGAGGCGGGCATCGCCGAGGGCCTCGTGCTGGTGGGGGCGATGCACATCACGGCGGCCGTCTGGATCAACGACGACGAGGCCGGGCTGCACGAGGACACGCTCGAGTGGCTCGACAAGGTGGCGCCGCCGAGCTGGAAGGAGCCGGCCAACGACGTGGCGCGCGAGCTGCTGCCGGACCCCGGCGACTACCGCCACCACCGCGGCGGGGAGGACAACGGCGACGCGCATCTCAAGAACCTGCTCGTCCACCATCAGGTGATCGTGCCGGTCACGGACGGCCGCCTGGACCTCGGCCCGTGGCAGCAGGTCTTCTACTGCGAGTTCGACGGCCGCCGCCCGAAGCGGATGGTCATCAAGGTGCTTGGGGAGTAGCCCGACCCGCGAGCGCCTCGGCGTTCACCGAGTGGGGCATCGGCTCGCCCGCGAGACCGGCGAGCAGGTTGTCGACCGCGATGTCCGCCATGCGCCCGCGCGTGGCGTGCGTCGCGGAGGCGATGTGCGGCACCACGAGCAGGTTCGGCGCGTCGAGCAGCGGGTGATCCCCCGGCAGCGGCTCCGGGTCCGTGACGTCGAGCGCCGCGCCGGCGAGCTCGCCCGCCCGGAGCGCGCCCGCGAGCGCGGCCGTGTCCACCACCGGCCCGCGCGCCGTGTTCACCAGGTAGGCGGTGGGCTTCATGCGCCGGAGCGCCTCTGCGGCGATCAGCCCGCGCGTCTGCGGCGTGAGCGGGCAGTGGAGCGTCACGAAGTCGGAGCGCTCGAGCAGCTCGTCGAGCGGGACTCCCCCACTCCCCCTCGTGGTGACCAGCTCGCAGCCAAAGCCCTCGAGCCTGCGGCCGACCGCCTGGCCGATGCGGCCGTAGCCGACGATGCCGACCGTCGCGCCGTGCAGGTCCCGGCCCAGCATCAGCCCGGGCTCCCACGTGACCCACTCGCCCGCCCGGACGAACGCCTCGCCCTCGGCCAGGCGGCGCGCGATCCCGAGCATCAGGGCGAGCGCGAGGTCCGCGGTGGACTCGGTGAGCACGTCGGGCGTGTTTCCCACCGGGATGCCGCGCGCGGTCGCGGCCTCCACGTCGACGTTGTCCACTCCGACGGCGTAGTTCGAGATCGCGCGGAGGCTCGGCGCCGCCTCGATCAGCTCGGCGTCGACCGGGTCGGTGAGCAGCGAGAGCAGGCCGTCGAGGTCCGGCGCGCGTCCAAGCAGCTCGGCTCGCGGCGGCGGAAGGCGCTCGGGCCAGACCTCCACGTCGTGCTGCGCGGCCAGCCGTTCGAGCGCGTCGCCAGGCAGCCGGCGGGTTACGAACACGCGTGGCTGGGCACTCATTGGGGCGAGGAGCATGGCAGGAACGGGGGCGTCAGGGAAGACGCGGAGAGACCTGGCGGGAGCGGCCACGACGGTCGCTCTGGTCGCGAACGAGCGCTCGGGCTCGAGCAACCCTGCGTTCTGCGTCGAGCGGCTGCGCTCGTTCGGCGCGGAGGTCAGGAGCTTCGACATCGACGACCTCGAGGACGCTGTCGCCTGGGGCGCCGATCGCGTGGTCGTGGCCGGCGGCGACGGCAGCATCGCGCCCGTCGCGGCGGCGGCCGGCGCGGCCGAGGCCCCGCTGGCGGTCGTCCCCGTGGGCACGGCGAACGACTTCGCGCGCCGCCTGGGGCTGCCGGAGAGCCTCACCGCGGCCTGCCGCCTCGCCGTTCGCGGCACGCTCGTCCGGTCCCTGGAGCTCGGCTGGATGAACGACGAGCGCCCCTTCGTGAACGTGGCGAGCGCCGGGCTGCCGGCACCGGCGGCGCAGCGGGCGAGCTCGTGGAAGGACCGCCTCGGCCCGCTGGCCTACGCGGCCGGAGCCTTGAGCGCCGGCCTGAGCGCGAACCCGCTGACGTGCCTGGTCGAGTGCGACGGCCGCGAGCTCCTCGCCGGGGAGGCCTGGCAGGTGACCGTGGCGGCGTCCGGCGCCTTCGGCGCGGGCGCGGCCGTGGACGAGGCCGACCCGGGCGACGGCGCTCTGGAGGTACTCGCCATCGAGGCCGGGCCGCGCCTTGGCCTCGTGAGCCTCGCCTACCGCTTGCGCAGCGGGCGCGTGACGAGGCATCCGCGTGCCTTCCACAGCCGCTGCGAGCACGCCGAGGTGCAGGTGCCGGACTGCACGCGCTTCAACGTGGACGGTGAGCTCGTGACGGAGGGCGACGCGCGCTTCCGGGGGGAGAAGGGCGCGTTCGGGCTCGTCGTGGGTTGATGCGAGGATGCCGCGGGTGCGCCGCGCCGTTCCGCTAGCCGCCGCCCTCGCCCTGCTGGCCGCCCCTGCCGCTTGGGGGCAGAGCGGCGGCGGCACGCCCGCGCCCGACTTCGACGAGCCCTGCCCCGCGGTCTACCCCGGCGACGACGCCACGAAGGAGCGCATCGCGCGCTGGATGGCCCGCCGCGCGGCCGACCGCGGGCTTCCGCACGAGCTGCCCGTGATGGCCGCGATCGCCGAGAGCGGCCTGCGCAACCTGAAGGGCGACACCTACCAGGGCTTCTTCGGGATGCACGAGTCGCTCAACAGCGGCGACTACCGCGGCTTCCCGCGCACCCCCGACCTTCAGGCGAAGTGGTTCCTCGACACCGCCGGCCTCGTCCGCCAGCGCCGCGTGGCCGAGGGCCGGCCGGACCCTGCGAGGGACGACGCCGCCTACGGGACCTGGATCGCGGACGTGGAGCGGCCCGCGCGCGAGTACCGCTCCCGCTACCAGGCTCATCTGGACGAGGCGCGGGCGCTGATCGCCGGCAAGTGCGCCGCGCCCCACACGGACGACACCGCGGCGCCGCGGCTCGAGGTCCGCATCGCCGCCTACCAGCACCCTCTGATGACGGGCGGGATCGTGCTGGCCGCCCGCTGTCCGGATCACGATTGCCTCGTCGGAGCGACCTCCACCGTCGGCACCCGTGTGCGTCGCGCGGGTGCCAGGGAGCCGCGCACGCGCGGCTACACCACCCTCACGGTGAGGGTCCCTCGCGCGGCCCGGCGCGACCTCCGGGCCGGGCGCAGCGTGCGCGCCCGCGTGGCCGCGATCGCCGCGGACCAGGCGGCGAATCCGACCGCTCGCCGCCGCCTTGTAACACTGGTGGGGTGACGCCAAGGGACACGGGCCTCCCGAGCGCCGACGCTCAGTTCGACTTCAGCCGCGCGCGGCGTCAGCGAGCCCTGTCACGACTCGCCGCCCGCATTCGGCGCGAGCCGAGCGACGTCGACGTGATACTCCCCTTCGAAGAGGTGGTGGCGGCCCTCGGACGGCGCGGCGAGCGGCGGCTCGGCCAGCAGACGATCCCGCTCGACTCGATCGTCGGCTCCGTCGACCGCGCGCGCGAGTTCGACCGCCGCTTCCTGCCCACGTCGAGCCGTGTCCGCCAGCGCTGGGAGCGGGTTGCCGCGGCCCAGCGACGCGGCGAGGCGATGCCGCCGATCGACGTGTACCGCATCGGCAAGCTGCACTTCGTCAAGGACGGGCACCACCGCGTCTCGGTCGCAAGGGCGCTCGGCTACGAGGACATCAACGCCTACGTGACCGAGATCCTCACCGAGGTCGGGGCCGACGAGGCGATCCGGCTACGCGACCTTCCGCTCAAGGGCCACGAGCGGCTCTTCCACGAGCGCGTGCCGCTGCCGGAGGAGGCTCGCAAGCAGGTCGAGCTCTCGGACGAGTGGCGCTATGCGGCGCTTGCCGAGGCCGTGGAGGCATGGGGCTTCAGGCTGATGCAGGACCGCGCAGAGCTGATGAGCCGCGCGGAGGTGGCCGAGGCGTGGTATCGCGACGAGTACGAGCCGGTGGTCGAGCTACTCCGCGAGGCTGGGCTGACCGGGCGTGGCTCCGAGACGGAGGCCTACATGCGCGTGGCCCACCTGCGCTACCTGCTACTGCGCACGCACGAATGGGACGAGGCCGTCGTCGAGGCGGTCCGGCGTGACATCGAAGACCCCGGCCGGTACGAGGACACGATGGTCAAGCGGCTGCGCAAGGAGCTGCGCAGCTAGCCGAGCTGCCTACGCGCGCTCGTCCGCCGGCGGCGCGGGCTCATCCGGCGCGCCCTCCCCGGGCGCCGGCTCCGCGCCCAGCGAGCTCCGGCCGCCGCCGACCGCCACCGGGCCGGCCTCGCCGGACGTGAGGTTGCGACCGTCACCCGGATCGAACAGGTGGATCCGGCCGGCGTCCACCCACAGCTCGGTCTCCTCGCCCACCCGCGCCTGGCTCCGCGGGTCGAGGCGCGCAACGATGTGTCCCTCCGCGCCCGCCGCCGGGACCTCGCCGCCGCCGACGTCCTCGGCCAGCTCGCGCAGCTCCTGCGACTCGATCTGCTGATCGGACGCGACCGTGAAGTGCGCGTACAGCTCCGACCCGAGCGACTCGAGCACCTCGATCTTCGCCGAGAAGGTGGAGCCGCGCTCGCGCGCCTGACCTGTGAGAGCGGCATCCTCGAAGTTCTCCGGCCGGATGCCCGCGATCAGCTGCCTGCCGTCGGTTCGCCCCACTCGCTCACGCAACCCCTGCGGCAGGCGAATGTCTCCGATTGGGAGCTTGATGCTGTCGCCCTGCACCGTGGCGGGCATGAAGTTCATCGCCGGCGAGCCGATGAACCCGGCCACGAACAGGTTCTTCGGGTTGTTGTAGAGCTCCATCGGGCTGCCCACCTGCTGCAGCACGCCGGAGCGCATCACGGCGACGCGGTCGCCGAGCGTCATCGCCTCGGTCTGGTCGTGCGTCACGTAGATGGTGGTCGTGCCCAGCCGCTGCTGGATCCGCGAGACCTCGGTGCGCATCTGCACGCGCAGCTTCGCGTCGAGGTTCGAGAGCGGCTCGTCCATGAGGAAGGCGGCCGGGTCGCGCACGATCGCACGACCCATGGCGACGCGCTGTCGCTGGCCTCCTGAGAGCTGAGCCGGCTTGCGGTCGAGATGCTGCTCGAGATCGAGGATGCGGGCTGCCTCCCCGACCTTCGTGTCGATCTCACCCTTCTCGACACCCCGCAGCTGGAGGGCGAAGCCCATGTTGTCGCGCACGCTCATGTGCGGGTAGAGGGCGTAGTTCTGGAACACCATTGCGATGTCGCGGTCCTTCGGCGCCCGATCGTTCACGACCTGGTCGCCGATGCGCAGCTCGCCCTCGGTGATGTCCTCGAGCCCCGCGACCATCCGGAGCGCCGTCGACTTGCCGCAGCCCGAGGGGCCGACGAGGATCACGAACTCGCCATCCTCGACCTGGAGATTCATGTCGCGCACGGCCTCGAAGCCGTCGGGGTAGCGCTTGGTCACTCCCTCAAGCGTTATCTGGGCCATGGGGTACCTCCTCCTTATCCCTTCACCGCGCCCGCGGTGAGGCCCGCGACGATTCGGCGCTGGAAGATCAAGACCATGATGATGATCGGAATCGTGACAACGACCGAGGCCGCGGCGATCGCCCCGATGGGTTGCTCGAACTGCGACGCACCGGTAAAGAAGGCCAAGGCGGCCGGCACGGTTCGGGCATTGTTGGTCGACGTGAGCGTGTTGGCGAAGATGAAGTCGTTCCAGGCGAAGATGAAGACGAGAATCGCCGCCGTGAAGACGCCCGGGGCGGCGAGCGGCACGATCACCTTGCGGAAGGCCTGCATCGGCGTGGCACCATCCACCGCGGCCGCCTGCTCGAGCTCCCATGGGATCTCGCGGAAGAACGCCGAGAGCGTGTAGATCGCGAGCGGCAGCGTGAACGTCATGTACGGGATGATCAGGCCCGGCCAGGTGTCGTAGAGGCCGATCGTTCGCCACAGGTTGAACAGCGAGCCGACGATCGAGATCGGCGGGAACATGGCCACGGCGAGCGCCCCCGAGAGGATGACGGCCTTGCCGGTGAAGTCGAGCCGTGAGGTCGCGTAGGCGGCCATGGCGGCGAGCACGATCGAGATCAGGGTGGCGATCCCGGCGATGCCGATCGAGTTGATCAGCGCGGCGAGGAAGGTGTCATCCGAGAAGACGACGTCGTAGTTGTCGAAATTGAAGCCCGAGAAGAACTTCTTGTCGCCGACCTCCTCGGGCGTCTTGAACGACAGCGACGTGATCCACGCGACTGGGATCAGGGCGTACAGCAGCACCACCAGTATTCCGATCGACCACAACATTCGTTCCCGAGGCGTATGGCGCATCTCAGGTCTCCCCTCGCTGTTGCGCCGTGCTCGCGCCGAGTCCCTTCACGAACCCGACTGCGATCAGGATCACGCAGACGAATATGAGCACGGACACGGCCGAGCCAAGCCCCAGGTTCACCCGGTTGATCAGGACGTTGTAACCCAGGATCGAGACGCTCTCGGTGCCGAGTGCGCCACCCGGTTGGATGATGAAGATGTTGTCGAAGATGCGGAACGCATCGAGCGTGCGGAACAGCAGCGCGACGAGGATCGCCGGCCTCATCAACGGCAGCGTTATCCGGAAGAAGCGCTGCAGGGCGCTGGCCCCGTCCACCTTTGCCGCCTCGTGTAGCTCGTCCGGGACGAGCGACAGCCCGGCGAGCAGGAGCAGCCCCATGAAGGGCGTCGTCTTCCAGACCTCTGCCAGGATGATTACGAACAGCGACCCCTCCTTGGTGTTGAGCGGCTGCCAGGTGTCGGGGACGAGCGGTAGGCCGAACACGAAGCCGCTGGTCGGGTCGAAGGCGTACTTCCACGCGAAGGCGGAGACCACGGTGACGATGCCGTAGGGAATCAGGATCGCCGCGCGCACCGCGCCGCGGCCGAAGATCGCCCGGTGCATCACCAGTGCGATCAGCATTCCCAGGACCAGCTCGATCCCGACCGAGACGACCGTGATGATCACGGTCGTGAGGACGTCCGACCACCACGTGGTCGACGTGAGCACGTCCGAGTAGTTCGAGAGGCCGACGAACTCCTTGTCGTCGGGGAAACGCAGGTCGAACTTCTGCAGCGACAGGTAGATCGCGTACGCGATCGGGTAGCCCGTCACGAGCAGCATCGCGACCACGGCCGGCGCGCACAGCATCCAGGCAAGCTTGCGCTCGGCCTTGGCGCGCTCGGTGAGCCCCCGCTTCTTCGGCGGTGCGGCGACGGGTGCCTGGGTGGTCGCCGCTTCCATCAGAAGATCTTCCCCTCGACAGCCTTCTCGATGCGGTCGCGCAGCCGCCCCACGATCCCGTTCGGATCGACCGCGTCCGGCGGATGGTAGGTCTTCTGGATCGCCAGTGCGATGTCGCTGTAGGCGGGCGTGACCGGCCGCGGGCTCGCAGCGTCGATGGACGCTCGAAGCGCGTCCGCGAACGGGAACGCCTTCTGGACCTTCGGGTCGTCGTACACCGACTGGGTGGTGGGCGGCAGACCGCCCAGCTGGGCATTGAGGGCCTGATGCTCCGGGCTCGCCAGGCACTCGGCCGCCTCAAAGGCGAGGTCGGGGTTGCGCGAGAACTTGGACACGGCGATGTTGAGGCCGCCCAGCGGCGGCCGGCTCGGCTTGTCCTTGTCGGTGCGGGGGTAGCGCGCCCAGCCGATGTTCTTCTGGAACTCCGGACTCACCTCAGCGGCAGCCGGATAGATGAACGAGTAGTTGACCTGGTAGTCGGAGCGGCCGGACTCGAACCCGAGTCGTCCCTCGTTCTCCCGGTTGGTCGACATGCCGGGCGGTGCCGCGGGCGACTTCGCGAGCTTGCTCTCGATCTCCGCGGCGCGCTTGGCGGTGTCGTCCACCTCCACGTCTCCCTGCTGGTTGACGATCTGGCCGCCGGCACCCGCGATAAGGGCGTTGATCCACACGACCAGGCCCTCGTACTGGGCGGCCTGCACTTCGATCTTCGTCCCGTTCTTGACCGCCTGGTCGATCATCTCGTCCCAGGTGAAGTCCTCGGGCGGCGGGTCCACGCGGTCCTTGCGGTACCAGAGCAGCTGGGTGTTGCTCGTGTGCGGGAGAGCCCAGACCTTGCCCTTGTACTCGACTGTCTTGAGCGGACCCTCGAGCTTGTCCTTCTCGGCGACGCTGCGGCGCTCGCCCTCCCAGGGCAGGATCCACTCGGCCTCGGCGAACTCGGCCGTCCAGATCACGTCGAGCGACATGATGTCGATGGAGTCGTCCTCGGCGGCCAGACGGCGGACGAGCAGCTCACGCTGCTGGTCCGCGATGTTCGGCAGCTTCACGTAGTTGATCGTGTAGCGGCCGTTCGCCTGCTTGTTGCAGTCCGCCACCGCCTTGTCATACGAGCCACCGGGCTCGTTGAAGGCGTACCAGTTGATCGCGTGGGCGCCGCTGCCGCCCTCGCCACCCACTCCACAGCCGGCTGCCAAGGAAGCGGCGAGAACGAGAATCATCGCGGTGAGACGAGACCTCCCTGTCCCCACGATGCGGTTCTACCCCAACCGGGGTTTTCTAGTCAAGCGCGTGAAATCGCGCCTGCGTGCGGAGCCAGCACACCGCGGCTGAAGGCTCCCGGACGCGTCTCCAGCACTAGGTCGCCATCGAGTGCTGCGGGCTGTCGCTCCGGCGTGGTGTTGATCGCAATCGTGTGGTCCCCACGCCGGTAGGCGAGCACGCCCGGACCCGCCTCGATGAGCTCCAGCCCGTCCCCGAGCAGCCTCCGCACGGTGAGCAGGTCGCGCACCAGCGACAGCATCGAGCGCGGGTCGTCGTGCTGGGCCTCGACGTTCGTCTCCTCCGGGTCCACTGGCGGCAGCCAGGCCTCGCCGCTCGTGAAACCGCCCGACGGCGAGCCGTCCCACTGCATCGGGTGGCGGTACCTGTCGCGCCCGGCGCGGTCGTACACGCGCTCGCCACCGGGACCGTCCGCCAGCCCGATCTCGTCGCCCTGGTAGAGGAAGGCCGGACCCGGGAGCGTGAGCAGCAATAGCGCTGCGGAGCGCGCGTTCTCGGGCCCGAACCGCGTCACCAGACGTCCGAAGTCGTGGTTGGAGAGCACCCAAGCCGCGCCCGGACGGGAGCTCGTGGCCTCGATCGCGCTCCGCAGCCGCTCGGCGTCCCAGGGCGCGTGCAGCAGCTCGAACGCGAACGCCCTATCGAGGTGGTCGAGGTAGGGCTGCCACTTGGCACTCGGCAGGTAGATCTCTCCCACCAGCAGCGCGTCCCCAACCGCCTCGCGGATTCGCGCCAGCGCCTCGCCCGTGTCCGGTGCGTTGCGCGAGTACGTGAGAGCCAGCTTTGCCTCGTCCTCCCGCAGCGGCAGCCCAAACGGCTCGCTCGCCAGCGGGTCGTCTCGCAACTGCGGGTCCTTCATGAGGCGGTCGATCGCGTCCACCCGATAGCCGGCGGCCCCGCGCTCGATCCAGAAGCGGAAGGCGTCCTGCATCGCCGCGACCACCTCCGGGTTGCGCCAGTCGAGGTCAGCCTGCTCCGGATAGAACGAGTGCAGGTAGTAGCGGCCGTTCAGCTTCGTCCACGCCGTCCCGCCGAACGCCGAGGACCAGTTGTTCGGCTCGTCCGCCCAGATGTACCAATCGGGATGCTCCCGGAACCACGGGTGCTCGATCGACGTGTGGCACGGCACGACGTCGAGCAGGACGCGCAGGCCGCGCACACGCGCCGCCGCGACCAAGCGGTCGAAGTCGGAAAGCGCGCCGAAGACAGGGTCGACGTCCTTGTAGTCGGCCACGTCGTAGCCGAAGTCGTGCATTGGCGACGGGTATATGGGCGACAGCCAGAGGGCGTCGACGCCGAGCCAGGCGAGATGGTCGAGCCGCTGCTCGATCCCGCGCAGGTCGCCGACCCCGTCCCCGTCCGAGTCCTGGAAGGAGCGAGGGTAGATCTGATAAATGACGGCGTCGGCCCACCACATGGGCGGCCGAGGCTACTCGCCATCTCAAACCTCTGGCTTGACTACAGGATCTCGAGCACCTCCGCTCCCGCCGCATCGCCCGAGCGCAGCGCGCCGTCCATGTAGCCGTTCCAAACCTGTGCATATTCGGCACCTGCCCAGTGCAGCGGCCCGATCGGCGCGTGCAGCGCGGGCCCGTAGTTCGTCCAGACGCCCGTGGGCATAAGGCAGCCGTAGCAGCCGCGCGTCCACTGCTCCTCGGCCCAGAGGCGCTCGACGTAGTCGTCGGGATTGGCGGCGCGCGGGCCGAACATGCGCGCGAAGCAGTCGATCACCGCCGTGCGGCGCTCCTCCGCGGCGAGCCGGCCGAGCTCGCGCGCGCGGCGTCCCTCAAGGAAGCCGAGCAGGACGCCGGGCGACCCGTCCGGCGGCGAGTTGTCGAACATCAGACGCACGGGCCCGCGCGCGCTCATGGCCTGCCCCGACAGGCCCTCGGAGCGCCAGAACGGCTCGGGATAGATCGCCATGCACTTCACCACGGTCCCGAGCGGCATCCGCTGGGTGAGCTGGTCGCGGTAGCCGGGCAGCGGCGGGTCGTACGCGATGCGCCCGGCGAGCGTGGGGGCGATCGCGAGGATCGCTCGCCGGCCGCGCGCGACCGCGCCGTCCGCAAGGACCGTCACCCCGTCCGGGCCGTGCTCGATGCGTCGCACCGGCGCGCCGAGTACGAGCCGCTCCTCGCCGAGCTCCTCCGCCATCCGGATGGGGATCAGCTGGGAGCCGCCGGCGAAGCGGTCCTGCTGCGCGCCGCCCTCGGTGTCGAACAGCAGCTCGAGGCTGCCCGCGGAGTGGATGTAGAAGAGCACGTGCAGCAGCGACATGTCCTCGGGCTGCGCGGCCCAGACCGCCTCGATGCCGAGCTCGAGCAGCATGCGGCCCGACCTCGTGACGAGGTTGCGGCGCATCCAGGTCGCGGCGGTCTGGCCGTCGAGCCGGCCCGCGCCCGGCGCCTCCCACGGCGCCTCGAGCGGCACCCGGCGGGCGAGCCTGTTGAGCCGGCGCTGGGCGCGCTCTACGTCGACCAGGACGGCCGGGTTGATGCGCGGGATCGTGCCCGTGTAGCGGCGGACGTTCCCGCCGTACTCGAGCAGGTTGAAGCCATGAGCGTGGGTGGGGAAGGTGTCGATCCCAAGTTCCCGCGCGAGCGCCGCGAGGCGGTCCTGGGTCGGGCCGATCCACTGGCCCCCCACCTCGACGACCTTGCCGTCGCCGATATCGTGGTTCTCGACCCGCCCGCCAACGCGCTCGCGGGCCTCCAGCACCACGACCGAAGCGCCCTGCCACGACGACGTCGGTTTCGTGCGTCCCCGAGTCCGCCACGGCACGCAGAGCCTAACCGGAGCTCATCGCTGCCCAGCGGGCACCGCCCGCCGCTTGCGCAAGGCCGCTACCCTGACCGGTTCGCATGCCTCCCGCCCCTGCGTCAGCCGAGCGCGAGGAGGAGCGCCGCCTGAACACGCGAACGCTGACGATCGCAAGCGTCGCGTCAGCGACGGCGGCAGCCGTCACCTCGCAGCTGTGGATCGCCGGCACCTGGATCGCCGCGGCGCTCACCCCTGTGCTCGTCGCGCTGATCAGCGAGGCGGTGCACCGCCCCACCGAGCGGATCGCGCGCGCGTGGACGGCGGACCGCGAGACGCGCGCCTCGCGCGCGCAGTCCCCGACAAGGGACGAGCCCGCGGCGGTGACGGGCACGCCCGGTCCCGTCCGCGTCTACAGGCAGACCGGGCGCGGCAGCGCCCTGTCCGGGCGGCGCCCGCAGCTCTCGCGGCGCAAGATCGCGATCGGCGGCGTGGTCGTGACGGCCGCAATCGCCTTCGTGATCGGCATGGCCGCGCTCACGACCGTGGACCTGGTCAGCGGCGGCTCGGTCGGCAAGGGATCCGGCCGGACCACGTTCTTCAGCGGCAACAAGGGCGGGAACGCGAAGGACCAGCAGCAGGACGCGAACCCGCAGAAGCAGCAGCAGGAATCACCCGACCAGGCGACCACGCCAAGCGAACCGACGACCACGACCGCGCCCGAGACCACGCCGTCGGACACCGCGCCGGTCACGCCCACCACCGAGACACCGCCGGGCGAGCCGGCGCCGAACACGACCCCCTAGCGCTCCTGCCGGCTCCCGGCGCGCACCCGCTGCCGG